>CEPR01051196.1_pt1 | contig 121888 bp, 119 predicted proteins | sample 530431 | NCBI WGS metagenome assembly CEPR01 (sample SAMEA2620078, study PRJEB7988) | marine metagenome | isolation source: saline water (ENVO:00002010), including
CCCAAATAATATCGCTCAATGCTTGCGAATTGTCTGCAAAAGTAAAAGAATGTATCTTGTTAAGATTGAGATTGGAAATATATTTTTTCCAATTAATATTCTGAAAAATATTGAAAAAATCCTATTGATACTTATTGTATGTTGAGCTTGACATACAATAAGTATAGTTTTGATTAATGGTTAATAATTTTTTACTGAAAGAATTTGGTAATAGAATTCGTGAGTTAAGAAAAAAGGAAGGCTTGAGCCAAGAGCAACTTTCTTTTAAAACGGGATTTCATAGAACTTATATTGGAATGATTGAAAGAGGTGAGCGGAATATTTCACTTACGAACATAGCGGTATTTGCAAAAGTATTCAATTTAACTGTATCCAGATTATTAGAATTTCCAGATTCAGAAAAATTATTAATCCAATATCAAATAAAAGCAAATTAATAATGTCAAGGAAGCACTCATTCATATTGACATTATCTAACAATGCAACAGAAAAGCAAGGGATTAACTACCTCATAGAAAAACAAACAGGTTTTTTTAAGATTGATAAGGATATGAAAAAAGAGCTTTTAGATAAAGTCAATATTCCCTATAACTATTTACAGTCATTTGATATGGTATATATACCAAAATTGAAAGGAATTAAATTTGAACAAAAAAATATAGAAACACATTTGGACGAAATAATTTTTGTTGAATTAAAAACTACAAAAAAGTATCTACCAGATAACCCAAAAGGATTCTTTTTTGGTGCAACTGAAAATGAATTTAATTTCGGTAAATTATTAGGTAATAGGTTTAGGTTTTGTTTTGTGTGTTTAAATGAAAAGTCTCCTTCTTATGCTATGTTAACAATCGAACAATTGGAAAAAATAATAAGGAATAAAAGAATACAATTCCAGATTAATTTATAGAAAGTTCAATTTCAAAATTTGATTTTTCAAACTCAGTTAATAATTCAGGTTTGGTGTATCTATAGGTATCAATGAATTCGATTTTTTGGTTTATGTCAAAAAAATAATATGCTATTCCTTTTTTGTATAAAAGCCAAGTTGTATTAATGAATCCATTTCTTTTGGAAAGTTGTAACCCAATTTTTTTATTTTCAGAGTCTAAACTTTCGATTATTTCTTGAATTTTCATTTATTCTGAATTTTGCATTAGGGATTGACAATAACAAATAAGCAAAATTATTTAGCTATCACCCAAATAATATCGCTCAATGCTTGCGAATTGTCTGCAAAAGTAAGGGAATGTAGCTTGCTAGGATTGAAATTGGAAACATATTTTTCTATTTCGGTTTTAAGCAACAACAGATTGGCTTTTAATTTCCAATGTTGCTCATTTTTATCATAAACAACAATAAACAACCTGTTTTTTAGATGATGTCGTTGTTCCTTACTTTGATTACTATAAAACCACTCTATCATTTCCTTTTCATTGTTTTTTGCATAGGCCAGCGGCTTTTTAAACTGTTTCGGGAAGATTGTGGTTTTATGATCGAATGGCACCTTCATTAAGGTAAAATCAACTAAACGATTCTTGCGGTTTTTTGTTGGAGTTACTTGCGGCAAGTTCGTAAATATTTGCTCTACAGCCATGGCACTCCAGAAGTTGTACCAGCGGTTTATGGTATAATTAAAAAGTTCCCGTTTGTTTAATTTATGTGTAGCAACAATTTCAGCCATTTGCGGCATTAAAGCTTCCCAAGTTGGTGTTGTATAAATAAAATTGGTGTAGTTGTCCCAAAGGTTATTTTGTTTTCGCCCCCAAACATAGGGATATTGTAGCCGTTTTTGTAATTCTGTTTCTACTATTTGTAAATCGAGCGCTTTCATATGAACAACAATACAATTGGCACTAAAACGACCAGCCAAAGCAATCCTTCTTTAAAACGAAATTCCTGAATGTTCTCTATATAATTTGCTACAATTACTGACAACGGAGCGATTATAAAAAACAATTCGGCTCCTGTTTTTTGGGGACTGAGAAATGTGATGAACAAACACACAGCCAATGTTACGAGCAATAAAATAGCATTCGGCTTTTCTTTTTTTGACAAAGAAGCAATTTTAACTAGTCTAAAGGGCAGCGACCAAATTAAAAATGTCCCCATAATGGCTGCTGGAAGTAGTAATTGAATATTGTTGTATGCAGAAAAATCTAAACTAATGGACGGAATCCATTCCGTTATCCATAAAAAGGAGTCATTCGTTATTAAATGAAATGAAACCGATAGTATAAATATCGCAGCAAATCCAATGAAAGGGATAATAAACCACCTATGGTTCGTTTCAGATTTCTGCAAAATGGAAAAAAATAACAATACAAAAAATAATATGCTCCAAAAATAAAAAAGAGCGGCCACTGTTATCCAGAGCGATGCATCTAGAATTTTTCGTTCTGTATTTTTTTCCGAAGAAAGGCTCGCTAACCTTCTAAAAGCCATCAATAAGAATACATTGGCAAGCAATATGTTTGGGTCTAAAAAAATAACGGGCAATGTTATTAAAAAACAAGTAAATAGTAGGACAGTGTAGGTGTTTTTGTAGGTAAGGTCATTTTTCCGAACAATAAAATCCAACAGAAAAATAGCGAACACAGACCATCCAATAAAAAAGAAATTTACAAGTAGTTTTGAAAGATTAAGAGCGTTATCAACTTGTACTAAAGCTCCAAAAACATACCCAAGAAAGATAACCGCTCCGAAGATTACGAAATTAATAGGTTTAGATTTTCCGAAAAAGCTTGTAAGCATAGCGGGTATTTTCTATTTTTGTGCTATAAATATACAGATATGGAATGGAAAGATTTGTTTTACGGTATTGCAGATTTATTTGAAGATGTGCTTTTTATACCTTATGATGCCCTTCGCAGCTTAGAGCTAGATAGCTGGTGGCTCGCCAATATAGTGAGTTGGATGTTCATTATCATTGGTTTTGTTGCGTTTTTCTATTGGATGAAGCAACTTAAAATATTCAATGACAATAATGAAGAGGATCGCTCATCCACTTCACATTCATATTTAGGATAGGGGTTTAATTTAAATCGAACCCTATATCTTTTCTAAAGTACATCCTGTCAAAAGATAGTTTTTCTATGTTTTGGTAGGATTTTTTTAGTGCCTTTTTGTAATCTTCATCTAAGGAAGTAATGGCAATAACCCTTCCGCCATTGGTAACAACTTTACCATCTTTCATTGCAGTACCTGCGTGAAAAACAATGGAATCTTCTATGGTTTCAATTCCTGAAATTTCCTTTCCTTTTTCATACGCTTCAGGATAACCGCCAGACACAACCATTACAGTCGTTGCTGCTCGCGAATCAATCTCTAAATTGATTGAATCTAATTTTTGCTGAAATGTGGCTTGCAATAATTTCCCTAAATCTGTTTTTATTCTTGGTAATACAACTTCGGTTTCGGGATCACCCATACGAACGTTGTATTCAATAACGTAAGGTTCATTATTTACTTTTATAAGACCAATGAAGATGAAACCTTTATAATTTATTTCTTCTTTTTGAAGTCCTTCAACCGTAGGTTTTACAATTCGGTCTTCAATTTTTTGCATTAATTTTTCATCTGCAAAAGGAACAGGCGAAATCGCTCCCATACCACCAGTGTTCAAGCCTTTATCACCTTCACCAATGCGTTTGTAATCTTTGGCTGTTGGCAGAACCTTGTAGTTCTTACCATCGGTCAATACAAATACGCTTAGTTCAATACCGTCAAGGAATTCTTCAATAACCACTGTGTTACTAGCTTCGCCAAATTTTCCACTTAACATCTTTTCAAGTTCATTTTTAGCTTCTTCAATATCTTCCAATATTAAAACACCTTTTCCTGCAGCTAATCCATCTGCTTTTAAAACGTACGGTGGTTGGAGTGTTTCTAAAAACGCTTTTCCAGCTTCTAATGATTCTTTTGTAAAACTTTCATACGCTGCGGTCGGGATTTTGTGCATCGCCATAAACTCTTTGGCACGTTCTTTACTGCCTTCCAACAAAGCACCTCTTTCTGAAGGACCAATAAGCATCACGTCTTTTAATTTTTCTGAAGCAGAAAAATAATCTGCTATCCCTTGAACCAACGGATCTTCTGGCCCTACTACGACCATCTCAATATCGTGTTTTACAACAGCTTTTTCAATCGCTTTAAAATCGGTTACTTTTAAATCCAGATTTTGCGCAATCGCTTCGGTTCCGGCATTTCCGGGTGCTACAAACAATGCATCGCACAGTTCACTTTTTTTAAGTTGATACGCAAAAGTATGTTCTCGGCCACCAGAGCCTAATATTAAGATGTTCATAGGAAAGAATTTTTTCGACTTCAAAAATAATTGTTTGTAACTTGAAGCCCTAATTTTTTATGTTGAATTTATTTGAAACTACATTACGGTTAAAGGGGTTTCCTATTCAGGAAGCAAAGAAACGGTTGAAAGAGATTCAACAAATTTCAGAAGCCGATTACGAGGCCTATGTAAAGGATTGTCGACAAAAAGTATTTGAATATCATCTGCGAGAAAACCCTTTTTATCAGTCTTTTATTGATGGTAAGGCGATTAAAAAATGGGAAGATGTCCCTGTTTTAACCAAAAGAAATCTGCAAATTCCTTTAAAGAAGCGGTTTTCTAACGGTTTTTCAAAGAAAAATACTTATACAAGTAAAACCTCGGGGTCTAGCGGAACACCTTTGTTTTATTCAAAGGATAAACTTTGTCATGCTCTTACATGGGCGGTAATTATCAATCGCTTTGGATGGCATGGTATTGATCTTGACACTTCTTTTCAAGCTCGTTTTTACGGAATTCCGTTGGACTTTAAGGGCTATCAAAAAGAACGGTTAAAAGATAAGTTAAGCAACCGGTACCGGTTTCCTATTTTTGATCTTTCCGAAGAAAAGCTAGAGGAATTTTTATCTGTTTTCCAAAGAAAAAAATTTGATTACATCAATGGTCATACTAGTTCTATTGTGTTGTTTGCGAAATATCTTCAGAAAAAGAACTTGATACTAAAATCTGTTTGCCAAACTCTAAAAACATGTATTGTCACTAGCGAAATGCTTTATGAGAGTGATAAAAAGCTTTTAGAAGAACAGTTAGGGGTTCCTATTATAAATGAATACGGTGCGAGCGAGCTTGATTTATTGGCTTTTACCAATGCTGAAGAAGAGTTTCAAGTAAACAATGAAACACTTTTTATTGAAATTTTAGACGAAAATAACCAACCTGTTGAAAAAGGAAAATCCGGTCGTATTGTTGTTACCTCGCTTTACAACAAAGCCCATCCATTTATACGGTATGATGTTGGGGATTTAGGGGTACTTGATAAAACTTCTACTTTTAAAAAGCCTGTCTTAAAGCAATTGATAGGTCGATCTAACGATAATGCTCTTTTAAAAGAAGGAAAAACCGTCCCAGGGCATACTTTTTATTATGTGACAAAAAGCGTAATTGAAGAAGATGGAAATGTAAAAGAGTTTGTAGTAGAACAAACCGCCTTAGATGCTTTTACAATTATATATGTTGCAGAAAAAGAACTGACGGCAGATAACTTAAAAAACATTGAGAAAGCATTATCAAAATACGTTGAGAGTAACCTCAACATTACATACAAACACGTGGCATTATTAAAACGAAACCAAAGCGGAAAATTAAAACAGTTTGTTTCAAAACTTAGTTGAAAGGTTTTCTATTAAGTACAATAGGCGAAAAAGTTATTTGTATTTTTGAATAGCGTATTTACAAACACATTATGAAATGGCTACTGAAAAATTTACAACCCAATTGACTATGGATAATCAGGACATTCCATCTTCATATTTTTCAAATATTTTATACGGATGAAAATAACCATCGTTGCGGGCGCTCGTCCCAATTTCATGAAAATTGCCCCAATAATCCATGCCATTGAAAAGAAGGAAGGAATAGAGCATAGGCTTGTACATACGGGACAACATTACAATAAAAACCTGAGCGAAACTTTTTTTAACGAATTAAATATCCCAAAACCTGCAGTAAACCTAAATGTAAAGAGTGGTTCGCAAGCTACCCAAACTGCAGCAATTATGGTTGCTTTTGAAAAAGAACTGGAAGAAAACAAAACAGACCTTGTATTAGTAGTAGGTGACGTTACGTCGACTATGGCCTGCGCCATTGTGGCTAAAAAAGCCCACGTAAAAGTTGCCCACATTGAAGCGGGTATACGCTCTGGTGACCTTAACATGCCCGAAGAGATAAACAGAATGGTTACAGATAGTATTACCGACTATTTTTTTACAACATCAGAAACTGCCAATAGCAACTTATTAAACGCAGGTATTCCTGAAAAACGGATTTTTTTTGTGGGAAATGTTATGATAGACACCCTTAAAAAAAACCTGCCCAATCTTAAAAAACCTGTTTTTTGGGATGATCTAATGCTTGAAGAAAAACAATATTATGTTTTAACATTACATAGACCTTCTAATGTAGATGCTAAAGAGTCTTTCTCAAGCTTACTACAAAAGATAGTAGAAAAAGCAAATGGAACACCCATAATTTTCCCCGTACACCCGCGTACACAAAATATATTAGATGATGCAGGTCTCAATTTTGAAAACCTTCATTATGTTGAGCCACAAGGGTATTTATCATTTATTTATCTTGTAAAACATGCCAAAGCTGTATTGACAGATTCAGGTGGAATAACAGAAGAAGCTTCGGTTTTAAATGTACCATGTATAACTTTCAGAGATTCAACTGAAAGACCCGAAACCTGTGAATTTGGCACGAATAGACTTGTTGGAAATGATTTTCAAAAAATAAACACTGCTTTTGACGATTTAAAAAATGATAAGTGGACAACTTACAAGACCATTCCTAAATGGGATGGGCATGCAGCTGAACGGATAGTAGCTATTATTGCAAATCTATATGAGTGCTAAAGAAATTTTATTAATAACCAATTACTTTCCACCCGAAAAGGGAGCTGCGTCCAATCGTATGTATTCTTTGGCAAAGGCACTTCAAGAATCTGGTTTTAGGGTTCACATTGTTTGTCCTAAGCCCAATTATCCCACAGGACAAATTTTCGAAGGGTATAAAGATAAAGACGGTTTTTATAAAAAGACAACAGAAGACGATTTAATAACGCATCGCTTATGGCTCTGGGCGAGTAATTCTTCAAACAAGTTTTTGCGTTTACTTTCTATGCTTTCTTTTTCCTTTAGCTTATCGCTTTTTTTTCTTTTCAGAAAAAATCCCAAAATCATTTTTATTCAGTATTCTCCAGTTTTTGTAGGTTTTACAGCTGTATTTTGGTCTTGGGTTTTAGGAAAAAAACGAATTTTAAACGTTTCGGATCTGTGGCCGTTGGCTGGATTGGAAATGGGTTTGTTGAATAAAGGAACGTATTATTCAATTTTAGAGAAAATGGAGCGGTTTTGTTACCGAAAATCAAACTTGATCGTAGGACAGTCTGAAGAAATTCTTTCGCATGTTACCAAATATTGTAAAACTCCTACTTTTTTATACCGAAATATCCCTGACTTTACTCCTCCTACAATTACTGAAAAACCAATTGAAACGCCTATAAAACTTGTATACGCAGGTTTATTGGGTTTAGCACAAGGATTAGCTGAAATATGTCATAAAATTCAACTACCAGATGGTATTGAACTTCATATCTATGGCGGTGGGCCTGAAGCGAATATAATTTCAAAAATAACGAAGGAAAGTATTTTTTATCATGGCGAAGTAGACCGAATTGAATTGCACTGGGCCTTGCAGCAATATGACATTGCTTTTATTCCTTTGACCAATAGGATTTATGGCTCTGTTCCTTCAAAAATTTTTGAATATACTCGTTTGGGGCTCCCTGTTTTATATTTTGCAGGGGGTGAAGGTGGAGACCTTGTGGAAAAACATCAATTGGGCTGGAACATTCCTGTTTCAGATTTTGATGCGCTTCAAAATTTTATTTCAAATTTAAATGTTGAAAAGGCCAGATTTTTTTCAAAAGAAGATATAAAAAACAAATCTATAAAGGCTTTCAATTTTAAAGAACAGTTTGAGGGATTAAATAAAGCAATTAATGACCTCTAATATGCTTTTTTATCGCCTTTAATTGCATTATAGACTGTCTGGAATACAATTTTAATATCTAAGAACAACGACCAATTTTCTAGATAAAAAATATCGTATTTAACACGGTTTATAATATCATTTTCTGTTTCCACCTCGCCACGATATCCACTTACTTGGGCTAATCCGGTAATCCCAGGTTTTATAAAATGACGCACCATAAATTTATCAATACGTTCGGCATACATGTGTGTGTGGCTTACCATATGAGGGCGTGGCCCCACAACAGACATATCGCCCTTTAGTACGTTGATAAATTGTGGCATTTCGTCTATACTTGTTTTACGTAAAATGCGCCCTATCCACGTAACTCTAGAATCGCCTTTTGTTATTTGATGCAGGTGAGCCATTGGGTTTGGCTTCATAGACCTAAATTTGTAACAAAAGAACTCTTTATAATCTAACCCATTTCTTTTTTGTTTAAAAAACACTGGTCCTTTTGAGCCTAATTTTATAAAAATTGCCAAAATTGGGGTAAGCCAAGAGAGAATTCCTACGATTACAAATAAAGATAGTATAATATCAAACCCCCGTTTAATAAACTGGTTAAACGGTTCATCAATAGGGATTTTTCGTAAAGACAAGATAGGCAACACTCCATAATAGCTAAAATCTAGCTTTTTACTGTAAATTTCTTTGTTATCTGGAAGGAATTTAAGTGTTTTAAGATTATTATCAACGTAGTCTATTAACTGAATAAGTTCCTTATTGTTTAACTCGGCCACTGATGAATAAATTTCTTCCACATTATTATTGGTAATATATTCTATACACTCTTCAATAGAAGCTTTTTGAGGTCCTTTTAAGTTGAATGTTTTGTCAAGTTGATATCCATACTCGGGATTATCTGAAAAGAACTTACGCAACTGATCTGTTTTTTTATTTAGGCCAATAATTACAACTTTTCTATTGTTGCCTCCTGTAAGCACCCTATACCTTTTTAGCAAGAAATATATTGCAAACTTTACCGCTGTTATGCAGGCAAATACTAAAAGAACATAATTAATTACCGAAATAGCATTTGTACTTTCGGCATTAAAAATTCCAAAATATGCAAAGACAATTAAAAAGAAGATAATAAACTGCTTTCCAATTAGCGACATGATTTTCGCTACGTGTGTAAAACGGTATATTTCGTAAAAACTGGACTTTAAAGAAAGTATGATCCATCCTAATGTTACAAAAGCAATATAGTTGATGATTTCGTAAGTTTCAGCAAAGAAATAGAAAGCCCAGAGATGAATGATCAAAAGATCAATCACATAGGTTATTGGCCTTAAATAGCCGGAATATCTTCCACTTTTAAAAATCATTCTTACTTCCTAATATGTTTTGAGAAATTTTTATGTTCACTTTTTAATAAGTCTTCTTTTGAAAAACTCTTGAAATATTCAAATGTGGTTTTCAATCCTTCTTCCCTAGATATTTTAGGTTCCCAACCCAATATTTCTTTTGCTTTGGCGATATCTGGTTGTCGTTGCATTGGATCATCCTTTGGTAAGGGTTTAAATACGATTTTCTGTTGTGTGCCGGTCAATTTTATAATTTCTTCGGCAAAATCCAGAATGCTTATCTCGTGTGGATTACCAATATTAACTGGTAATGAATAGTCGCTCATTAATAATCTAAAAAGCCCTTCTACTTGATCGTCCACATAACAAAAGGAGCGGGTTTGCGAACCGTCTCCAAAAACAGTTAAATCTTCACCGCGTAAGGCTTGCCCTAAAAAAGCAGGGATAACACGCCCATCGTTCAATCGCATTCTAGGTCCATAGGTATTAAAAATGCGCGCAATTCTTGTTTCTAAACCATGAAAACGATGGTAGGCCATTGTAATGGATTCCTGAAAGCGTTTTGCCTCATCATAAACCCCACGTGGTCCAATGGTGTTTACATTTCCGTAGTACTCCTCGCTCTGTGGGTGTATCAATGGGTCGCCATATACTTCGGAAGTTGAAGCAATAAGGATTCTTGCTTCTTTTTCTTTGGCCAAACCAAGTAAATTATGCGTCCCTAATGACCCCACTTTAAGGGTTTGAATTGGGATTTTTAAATAATCAATAGGGCTAGCTGGAGAGGCAAAATGCAAAATATAATCTACGTTTCCGGGAACGTGTACAAACTTTGTAACATCGTGATGGTAAAAATGAAAATTTTCATCTTGAAACAGATGTTCAATATTTTTTAAATCACCGGTAATAAGGTTATCCATCCCAATAACGGTAAAACCTTCGGCCATAAACCTATCGCATAGGTGTGAGCCTAAAAAGCCTGCAGCGCCAGTAATTAATATCCTTTTTTTCATTTTTTATTTTCTTCCAATTGAAACGTAGGTAAATCCTTCGTTTTTCACATCCTCAACATTATACAAGTTTCTTCCGTCGAAAATAACCGGATTTTTTAACTTTTGTTTTATTTTACTGAAATCGGGTGTTCTGAAAATACTCCATTCAGTACAAATTAATAACATTTCAGCATTTTCTAATGCATCGTACATCGAGTCTGCATATTGTAATGTATCGCCAAATTGTTTTTTAATGTTCGGCATGGCTTCAGGGTCGAAAACCGTTAGTTTAGCTCCTTTTGAAAGTAGCCCGTGCATCATATCTATAGCTGGTGCTTCACGTACGTCGTCGGTTTCAGGTTTAAAAGCTAGTCCCCAAATGGCAATCTGTTTCCCATTTAAATCATTATTGAAGTATTTTTCAATTTTTGGAAGTAAAATTGTTTTTTGGGTTTTGTTTACTTCAATAACCGAATTCAATATTTTAAAATCATAATTTTCGATTTCTCCAGCTTTCTGTAATGCTTTCACGTCTTTAGGAAAACAAGAACCGCCATAACCAATACCGGGAAACAAAAACCGCTTTCCAATACGGGAATCGGTTCCCATACCTACACGCACTTTATCTACATCTGCCCCTACTTTTTCGCAATAGTTAGCAATTTCGTTCATAAACGTGATCTTTGTTGCTAAAAAGGAGTTAGCTGCATATTTGGTTAATTCAGCAGACTTTTCATCCATCACGATAATAGGATTTCCTGAACGTACAAATGGAGCATAGAGCTTTTGCATAAGCTCGGTTGCTTTTTTACTACTGGAGCCAATAACTATACGTTCTGGTTTTAAAAAATCGTCCACAGCGAAACCTTCCCTTAAAAATTCAGGGTTTGAAACCACATCGAAATCACATTTGGCATGTTTGGCAATTACATTGTTCACTTTTTCGGCAGTACCAACGGGCACTGTACTTTTGTCAACGATAACCTTATAGGTTTTAATTTTCTTTCCTATTTCCGAAGAAACGTTTAAAACGTAGGAAAGATCGGCCGATCCATCTTCATCTTCAGGGGTTGGCAATGCTAAGAATATAATTTCACCATGTGCTAACCCTTCATCTAATGATGTTGTAAATTTTAAACGGTCGGCACTTATATTTCTTTCAAAAAGGACATCTAAATGTGGCTCATAAATAGGAACTATCCCCTTGCGCATGTTATTGACTTTTTCATCGTCAATGTCAACACAAACAACTTCATTTCCGGTTTCGGCAAGGCATGTTCCTGTAACAAGACCTACATAACCTGTTCCTACAACTGTTATTTTCATGTTTTAATGGCTTATTTTAAGTGAGCAAAAATACAATTTGCTATCATTTTATACTTCTTTTATTGGTTTGTTTTGTACAACCATTTTATTGGACACTAACACGATAAGTATAAACCCAATATAATACGCTCCTATTTGCCTATGGAATACATTTTCGACCATACAATAGGCTATTAACGAAAACAACAACGCAATTGGAAAATAATGGTTTCTATTTTTTACAAAAAGAGCAATTATAAGAATACTGAATAACAAAAAACCTATCAATCCAGCGCTAACATAGAAATCCAAAAATTGATTGTGTGTATTATACCTTTTATTTATGAAGTTTTGTCTTTTGTTAGAATTTGTTATGTTTTCATAGCAAGAAACCAATTGGTCCTTAGTATTGTAAAAACCTATTCCAGTCCAGTTAACCTCTCCTTGTTGAGCAATTTGCCATCCACACTGCCAAGTTTCTGAGCGAAGCTCCCAAGTCATTGTGTTGGTTGCCAAGCTAGTCAACAGAGAAGGTTTTTTATCATTTTTATCCCTGAAACCTATATAGAACAAAGTTCCTAAAACTGCTACAATAACCAGAAGAATAGGTATCCTGATATTTTTCTTTGAGCCATATAATTGACGCAATAAAAGCAAGCAAACCAACAATAACAAGGCGATTTTTGTACTTATTAAAAACAGGAATAATATGTTAATTATTATATTGGCCAGATAATACCTGTTTTTGGGATGAAATTTTGGTAGCATTAAACTATAGGAAACTAAGATACTTAACACAGATAATAAGCCTAAGTAAAGCCTATCTACCAACAAAGCCTCGATGACCATGGGCGAATCCCCAAAATGGAAATCTTGTAATGTATTTGTCAATATCACTATATTAATAACAGAAAAAACAATTGCAGCTACCGAAGAAAATAAAATTGCCTTTTTTATTTTATCAAAATCACGAACCGGTATATATAGTACGACCAGCCCCACAGCTATAAGCACCTTTTTAATAATTGTAAAATCATCTTCTAGCGAATCTGAAAGTGCTGAATTGACAAATAAATAGCCAAAAAAAAGTAACAATAAAAATATTAGGGAACTATCAATTTTTTTAAAATCCTCTTTTTTTACTACAAAAGGAAAGACCACAACTAAAATGCCTAACAAAATATTAGGCAGCGCTCGTATATAGTCCTCAAAAGGAATAGTCAAGAACAACAATAGGTATACATACGGATAAATTGCGGAAAGTAGAATTTTCATACACCTATGTTACTATAAAGTTTAAAAACTGAAAGGTAAAAAACAAATTAACAATAACCTCATGTGAGCATTTTTTTATTAAAATGACTTAACTACTGTTTTTCTTTGTTTTTTTAAAATACTTTTCTCTAAGCACTAACATTATAAACTCGGTATTACCTACTAAATATCGTTTCCACATCCGTTTGGGCTCTTGTAAAAATCTATAAAACCATTCGAAACCGGATTTTTGCATCCATTGTGGTGCGCGTTTGGTTTTGCCAGCAAAGACATCGAAGCTTCCCCCTACACCCATTATGAAATTAACTTTAGAAAGTGATTTTTTATGTTTGTGAAGAAAGGTTTCTTTTTTAGGGGAGGTAATTGCTACAAAAAGCATTTGGGCACCAGAATTAACAATATCATCCACAATAGCACCTTCATCTTCATCTTGAAAATAACCATTTCTGTACCCTGCGATTATTGATGGGCTATATTTTTCTTTATAAATAGCAACCAATTTTGAAACAACCTCTTCTTTTGCACCAAGAAGATAAATTTTATAGTTTTCTTTATATGCTAGTTCTATTAAGTTAGCCATTAAATCAGGCCCAGCGACACGCTCTTTTAATGGAGAACCTAAAAATTTTGACGCCCAGACTACAGCTTGTCCATCTACATTAACAATATCGGCACTGTTCACACTCTTACGAAGCTCATTATCTTTTTGCAAATCAACCAATACGGAGGCATTTACTGCAGCGTGATGTAACTGTTTGTTTTCAACAATGGCTTGCTCCACCATCTTCAGGGTATCCTGCATGGAAAGATTATCAATAGTAGTATTTAAGAAGCTGATTTGAGGACTCATAGTGCATTTAAAATTCCGCGCAAAAGTATGGGTAATTGCATATATATGAAAGAAAAATTTAACTTCTCTTTTTTAAAATAATATAGGCATAGCTGGTAAGTGCAGGTATAGGGTTTTTAACAAGCCAATGCGCTTTTTTTTGTTCCAAATAATCTAAAAAAGGTATTTTCTTTCTGTAATACCCATGTCCAAAAAAGCCAACATATTTTATCACTTCAAAACCAATAGCTTCAAACCTTTTAATAGATTTTTCTGAAGGTCCACGACTCCAGCTATAATATGCAGGGAATTTTTCATGTTGATAACGATCTGCTCTAGGGTTAAAAAAATTTAGTAATTTATCAGTAAAGTTTTCCGGTAGTATGCGATTCACTAAAAACGGAAATGCATACAATGTAGAAAAACAATGAACAGTAATACCGCCAGGCTCTAAAAGATCATAAAGATTTTCATAATATGTTTTTCCATCTTTTATATGCTCATTCACCATTCTGCTAAAAATAAGTTGATATTTTTCTAAATGCTTATCAGCAATCTTAGGGGTACATAGATCAGCCTCCCAAGTTGAATATACCGTTGAGGCCTTTAATAGTTCTTCGCCAGACAAATCATTAGTGGTATATTTAATTCCTAAATCTGACACGATATTCGGAGTAAGGGTAGGGTTTGCACCAGATCCAATTTCCAATACTTTTTGGGCGTTGTAAGTCTCTATAAGTTGTAATAAAAACTCGGGGGCTTTTTCCCACCCAGGGAATTCTGATGTTTGATGATACTTTATGTTCATTCAGTAAAAATACTCTTAATTAAAAAAATGATTTTTTAAATTAGCAAAGAATTTAAAGAATCCCTTGATTGCTGAAATTATATTTCTTTTAATTTATTTCTGATGTTGTTTTTCTCACATCAATATTATTTTTATAAAGGTAAAATGCTAATGTAAAATATATAAGCCAAAAGTATGTAGAAGAATGCGGCAATTCTAAAATAACATTAAAACTTGCCCATATTACCACTCCAACTATTGATAGTATTAAAAACTTAAGTACATTATTTACCCGTCGAATCCCATAAAAAATTCTTCTAAGCGGATAAAAAATCAATAAAATCCACCCGCCTAAATGGTATAACATAGTTATAAATGAATTATGAGGAGGGACAAGATAAATGCTTTCTGGTCTTTTAAACACTAAGACAATGTTATTTACTTTTTGAGCAACTTCCGAGGACAAATACGGTACGCCAAAACCATTACCATAAATTATACTGAAGTTTTCTGTGGTTTTTGTCAACAATTTACTCCAATATAAGAGTCTTGCATCAGCATTTCCATCTGTAAATGTTGCAACGAAAAACCACAATGCTAGACAGCTTAGTATTGCAAATATTGATAGTATAATTTTAATTTTTAGGGATGCGCTAATAAAATAAGACAACAAGAAAATTATTATCACAGCCAAATAAGCAGAGTCATGACCAAAGCTCAATGAAAGTATCAATAACAATAAAAAGACCCCTATTTTTTTATAACTTTTTAGAAACGTAAGTCCCAAGGCTACAGCTGTTATGACTGACGGAACAGTTAAAGGCGAAAAGTAATTGCGTTTTAAAAAAGGGTTTTCTCCAACGCCAAAAAAAATATAAAGTATATATCCCAGTTGTAGGATGGTTGCTATAATTGCTATCGCAGTTATTATTTGTATTAAAATTTGCAGTCCGTTTTTAAGCCCTGCTACTGCCCTAAATATAAAATAAGATTGAATAAGATAACCAAACACCATAAATTGCCTAAGGTATATATATAAATTACCCTCTGGATGGAACTTAAATACAATCGAAATTGCCAAATAAATTAATGCGATCAAGCTTAATAGCTCAATGGGCTTCAATCTAAAACCCGATTTAAAAGTAAAGGAAAACAAGAAAGTTATTAATAGGATTACATCGTGGTAATATAAGTGGGAGTAAAATGCACTTTTTGTATACGCCCTGCCCAAAAACAAAAGTAGTAGTAAATCTAGGATGATAAGCCCAATAAAAGCTTTTTCTTTTAAAGTTAAAGAAAGATAATTTGCTTTAAAAGAAGCTACTTTAAACATACTTTGTTTCATTTTTCGCAAATATTCTTTTTCCAATCCAACAGTCGCAAAGCTAAAAATTAAAAACTCTTTTGCCTTGAAGAAAAAGAATAAAATATGTCTTTAAAAGGGCCCAATGGTATTTTAATGAGAAACAACCTATGAGCTATAAGTTTTAAATACTACAATTACCATCTATTATGTCTTGTTGGGTGGGATTGTAACCATTAAGGGAAACGTCATACGTGCCAACATAACCATTGGTTATAAGATTGGTGATTCCACAAAAATCCCTTAATGCAACGTTGCGGTATATTATTAGCTCTTCTACACTATATAAGCCAGTAAGCCAGTAAGCCAGTCAAGATTAACAAGGTTTCCGAAATATTTTATCCTTAACCTTTCTGTAACCAAACCTAAATTTTTCATGCTTATGGTAGAAAGACCATTAGATCCATTTATATCTAAAACTCCTAATTGGGTAATATTATCTGCGATAAACGTTTCTAAATTATTGCCAAATAAATGAATATCAGATACTTCGGATACATTTTCAATATTGATATCACTAATATTAACACAATTAACAACATATAAGGATCCTTCTATTTTTGATATATTATTTATGGGCAAGTCGGTTAAACTGGAATAATTTTCGAACCTAACATGTGTCGCTCTAGTCATATTGCCAAAATAAACTTCAGCTAAGGAATTATTTCCATTGATAAAGAATGATGTGGGTTCTGTCCTATCCTGTAGGTTCTCCAAATTTAAAACCGAAACTCGTGATCCCCTAAGCGTTAAGCTCTTTAAATCTGAAAGAATAGGAAGCCCCAGCGCAGTAAGTTGATCGTTGTGTGTTATTTCTAAATCTTCTGCCTTAATAAGGCTATTTGCTTCTATTTTTTCCAACAATGGATTGTCTTTTATCTCTAAATTTCCTGCCATAGTAAGATTATTTACTTCTATTTCCTTTAAACTTCGGTTGCCAAATATTGTAATATTGCCATTTAATTGGGTTAAATTTTTTAAAGCAATAGAAGCAATAGCAGTGCTGCTAAAAGAAAACTTATCTTCAACAGTTGTTAAGCCGTCTAAGTTTATCGATAATAATTGCTCAACAATTATCTTACCAGCTTTGGTAATATTTTTTAAATTTACATCAAGATCTAAACGGTTATCAATAATGGTAATTGATAAGGGTTCTGATGGGGTTTGTATATTTTCAAGATTTACACTTGTTAGCTGTGTGTTCTCAATGTGCAATGTTTTCAAGCTCGTTAAGTTATCTGCCTGGAGAGAACTTAAAGCTACGTTGCGAACAAAAGAAAAAGTACCATTGATCTTTTTTAGGTTTTCAAGGTTTAAATTAGATAGCTTATTGTTCTCAATTAAATACAAATGATCCATTTCTTCAATATTAGCTATATTTAGCTGTGTAAGTGAATAACAATTATTTAATGTGAACGAACCCACCTTAGTTGCGCCAATAGTGATAGTTTCAAAACGAGAGTCAGTAGATTCAAAACCTCCAAGAACTGTTACATTTTCAAAATTCAAATTAACAACCCTAGTATTAATGAATTTTACATGCTCCCGGATTGCTGTTAAATAGTAGAGCCCATCAATATTTCTAAGAGTTTCATTAGCATCTAGTTCAATAGTGTTTATAGCTGTAACACCACTAAAACTATTTAAGTTTTCAAGCAAAGGATTTTCGCTTATCAATAAATTATCAAGCTCAGTTAGGTTTTCAAGGCCTTTAAGCGTGGTTAAAACGGTATTGTTTTGGATATTAAGGGTATTGATCTTTTTAAGGGAACTTAATGAGCTTAAGTCATCGATGTCATTTTGGTCAACGCAGCCAATACAGATTGTGCCTTCTACACTGGTGTATCCCATTTTACCAAAGTCTTCTACTTCTTTTTGAGTACGCAACGTTACATCTCCCACATATTTATTTGTAGCGTTTGTGGAATCATCATCTTTATTACAGGCAATAACCAGTAATAATAGTAGTGAAAATAATAGTGCTTTTTTCATTGAAAACAGTTTTTTGATTAAGTATAAGGCAAAAACAAGTAGTAATTAAATATAGAAAATTAAATTTAAATGGTAGAGGTCAGTAGATAAATACCTAATTTATAATACCTTTAAATATTTTATAATCAATTAATTGGTATTTTTTCTGTCTGTTCGAGCGCAGTCGAGAACTATTTGTAAACTGAATAAAGGTTTCGGCTGCGCTCAACCAGACATACGGCACTTTTACCAATATTTTAATAGATAACTAACTACTGACCTCTGTAAAATGGATTTAGAGTATTTTCTGCCTCAGCGTTTCAAATATCCCCTTTTTATACATCCTAGAAGGTCAAGGTAAGTTTAATGAGATCTTACTTTATACAGGAAGTCGTCTATTCATTCTTAATCTTGTTTAAGTTTTTATATTTAGCGGCTAATGTTTAGCCAAGATGTCATCAATTATAGTTTCGAAATTATGGATGAAAATTTCTTCTGTATATTTTTCATTGAATTCTTTCTTGTTGTTTTCTTTTATAGTTTCTATTTGTTGTGGGTTTTTAATTAAGTACCTCATCCTCTCTGCTAAAGCCTCTACATCTCTTTGGGGCACTAAAAAACCATTTTTATTTTCTTGCACCATACTTGGTATCGCACCATTATCTGTAGATAAAACCACCAAGCCCGTTTGGTATGCCTCGAGAATGGACAAAGGGAAGCATTCATTTTTATAATAGGTGGGAAGCACAAACACGTCTGATTTTAACAAGTGTTCATATTTTTTCTCGTTGAATGCTGGGCCAAACAACTTAACATTCGTCAACTTATTTTGACTAATGTATACTTCGAGTTGCTCTATAGTAACATCAGATGATGGGCCTACGATATGAACTTTGAATTGATTGTCGTACTCTTTTAAATTTCGGATTGCTTCTAGAAACACCAAAATGCCTTTGTCTTTCATTAAGTTTGACAAGTAGATAAACGTAGGAATGGTATTGGTTCTTTCAGTAGCAACAACGTCATTTTTTTTGACTCCATTTGGCAAGAAATAAGGTGTTTTAGGATAAATGTCTTGTATATCGTTTTTAAGGGCTTCGGCCAGTTGTATTACCTCAACATTTTTAAAAACAAATTTGTATATTCTTCTTTTTAGTTTGTTTTCTATTTCGTTCTTTATGCCTTTTCCGTGCAGATGGAGTACGATATTTTTTCTAAAGATTTTTAATATGCATACCGAAATTGCGTCTTTATAAAATGCGAAGCCGAGTGGTGAAAGCGTAAAATAGACAAGGTCATACTTATTGAACAGGAGTTTCCCCAGTAATTTAAAATATATTGAACATGCTCCAAAAATTTTACCCAGCGAGAAATTTCCTAATCCTTCCATTTTATTTGATAACTGGATAGGTATGGTATCTATATGGTATTTGTTGTTCAACAATTCACTTTCCGCCAGAAGTTTGTTCATTAAGGAAGCTCCGTGAACCGGTGGTGGCAATTGAACCAAAAATAAGATTTTATTCTTTTTCATTCTTCAGCAAAATTAAGTAATAGATGCTGGTAAAAAACACAATTCCTTTGTTAACCCCCAAAATATTTTCTGTCATTCCGCAAATAATCATAAGTGCAACGATTCCAAATAGTAGAAAGTCGTTTTTCTTTAGGCTAAGGAATAATCCCGATCCTAAAAAAAATAGATAAGTCAGTAAACCCAAAACACCCAACTCTACCAAGTAATGGATATACTCATTATGAGTATTAAATTTTTTTTGATAGCCAATAGTAAACTTTTTTTTATTGTACATTTCATTCAACCTGCTTTGGGTACAACCTATTCCGCTACCAAAAAGCACATTATTTTCTTTTACTACTGCAAGTGCACTTTCCCATTTGGCCAATCGGATATTTAAGGAGTTCCAATTGGTGTTGTGTATATCATTTTCAATGGTATATTCAAAAATATTACCTTCAAACACTTTAGCTTTATTTAAAAAAATAGTTGCAGGAAGAAAAATTACCAATGCCAATAATGCTAGTTTTTTAAAATTTAAATTGTGCTTGTGCATGAATAAGAAAAAGACCAGTAACACAATAAAATAAGCCACTAAAACTGAAAAGGACTGGAGTAGATAAATTCCTATTGCTAAAACGCCTACTATAATTCCAATATATATTTTTCCTGTTTTTCCGTTATTTTTAAAATTATTCAAGAATATGCAGGAAGAAAAAACTAAATACATGCCAAAATATACAGCATGAAGTTCTAGTGGTTTGCTGAATCGATGATATAAAAAGTAATTTTCATTTACTAAATTCTCAGGATTAAATATATATAAAGAGCCAGTGTCCCACACATTGTAAGTTGCCATTAACAAACAATACAATAAAGCCAATAAACATACATACGCAAATATATTGAGCAACTTTTTTATTTGGTTACTGTCTATATTCAATGTAGGAACAAATAGGAAAAATATTATAAACGAAAGTGTTTTCTCCAACCCCTTTAACCCACTTGTTAAATCGCAAGAATATGTTACTGAAAGTAAAGAAATAATAAAGAGGACAGGGAATAACAACCAAGGGGTTTTTTTTATAAGCTTAAACCTTTTAATGTTTAACAGGCTAAAGAATATAAAAATGAAAATAGCAATATTATTGAGTATCATTGGCAACGGAATAGTAGCAATCACTATCCCGAATGAAATATAATGTAGTTTATCAATTAGATTCCTGTGCAACCTCATTTTCTTTTATGTTCAGGTTAATAAACAATTCAAAAAATAATATTACCGAAAAGTAATCAAACCAATAATCTAGAACAAAAAAGCCCAATATTGAAAGCATAAGGATTCTGCCATAAGTCAATTTATACCAATTTTTTATCATATAAAACATATAAACCACGAACAACAGAATACCCAGAAGACCAAACTCACCAATAATTTGATTGTAAAATGAAAAAGGTTGGTTATGAGTACCGTCTTTATACCCAATTGACAATATTTTTTTGTTCCATAAAGGGAAATGATTTTTTGAAAATGCTTCTGATTTATATTCCCAATCTTTAGGAAACCAGTCTGTATAATCACCTGCCGTTAAAAATGCAGTTCTTGACGAAAATTTACCAGCTCCTTCACCATAGATGAAGCTTTTAGGGCTACTCGTCCAATTTTGAAGTGTTTCTTCAAAAGAAATCATTTTTCTCGGTGGGTCTACTTTACTGTTAAGGTTTTCTGTAAGTATGAGTTTCACGTAACTAAGGTTATGGGGCGTTACAACCATTAATGCAAGAAAAACCAGTACAATACTGGAAACTATTTTAATTTTGGTCTTTAGACCGAAAGTAAAAAAGACATATATTGATGCAATAATAGAGAATATAAAGACCCCGCTCATATAAGTTGAGAGCAACATGGCAATTATGGCTAAAACAACTTTACGATTTCTTTTGTACGCATAAAAAACGGTATAGAAAGACATAATTATCATAGAGATCGATGAGTTTGAAAAAACTCCTTTTAAATGGTCTCCTGTCGATTGTCCGTAAGAATACATAGTACTTGCAAACGGGTTAAGCGTTTTAGTTGCTATAATTACACTACCAATTTGCACCAAAATTATAATCAAGTTTAAAATAAAAAAGATGTCTAGCAACTTCTTTGTTTTATTTATATCAAAATTTTTGACAATGGTTTTTATCACTAAATAGGCTAGTAAAGCCAAAACCCAAAATAAGAATGCAATTAGAGAATTAAGGTTATAGCTTAAGGAATAGCTTTCATCAAAAAATAAGAGAAACTGTGTTGCTGATAAAAAGCATATACCTGAATAAAAAATAAAGCGTTCATCAACAAGAATTCTATTTTTACTTAAAAGCAAAATGATGATACCAAAAAAAACCAAGAAAAAAAGCTGAAATACAAGATTACCTGATAATAAAAATATTACCAAAAGTAAATAATACTGAATAGTATTTTTGCTTAACATACCACAATCTCTATTTTTGAATTAATCCGTTATATTACACCATATTTTACCCTAAATCGATCTTCTCGAATTTTTCAACAAACTTATCAGTTCTTTCATTCAAAATATTTTTAATTGTTGTTTTATTTACAATTATAAAATCTAAATTGTCAATTAACTCTTTGCTAGTTAAGTTATGAATATCTAGCAAAAGGTTTTTTTGTCCCAGTTCATCAACAACTCCTTGCGTTTTAAAACCCTGATAACGTATAGGTAATATTGGGGTAGCAACACTTGCAGCCAAAATACACGAGTGTAATCGTGTCCCTATTAAAAGCTCGCATTTTTTATATAATGCCATCATTTCATAAACAGATAAATCTTTTGTGTAAAATTCTGTTTTTACATTTTTTGAATTTAAAACTTTTCTAACCGTTTCAATTATGTCGATATCGCTTTCACCATGATGTTTTACTGTAACTTGTGGAATAAAAATTGGGGTTAACCCATAATTTTCATGGGCATAAATACAAGTTTTAATTATTGATTCTATATAATTTTCTTTTGCTTGCACCGGATTTTCTGATTCGGGAAAATTCCAGTTGACCATGGTAATACCTATATATTTTTTATTAGAAGACAATTTTATTGACAAAGTATCATCCATTTTCTTTTTCAAATAGAAAGCCAGATCCGGAATGACCTTCGCTTTAAAGTCCAAGTGATACTTTTCAATAAATTTGTAACTCACTCTTTCCCGAACAAAGATTTGATTACAGTAAGCTAAATACTTTGCAGCTGTTTTTTCACTTTTTTTACTTGCAAAACCGCCAAAGCTCTGCCCCATAATTATAACTTTCTTTTTTAAAAGATAGGCTGCTCTAATCGGTTGAAGGGTCCGCCACAAAAAAAGATTACCTCTTAAGTCTTCCTTTTCATTATAAATAAACTGCCCTCCCTTAATCAATACTAAATCGGCCTTTTTTATATCTTGGACGGAATGAAACTGTTTTCCTCCTAATATTCTCCCTAATGTTGGGCTAAATAAGGATAACTTTAATTGAACTACTTCTTTCACTAAACGGTAAACCGCTAAAAGATCATTTAGTTTAGATTTGTTTTCAGAAGTATATGGAGTGGGAAGAATACCCTGTTTTATTTCTATATCAAATTTAGACATAAACCTATTATGAAAAAGAAATGCCTTACGATCTTTTTCCCTAAATGTTGAATGTAATACTATTTTTGAATTTGGGTACTTCTCTTTTATAACTTCATAACAAGCCATTGTAATAGCCAAATCTCCCTTGTTTGAGTCAGAGTAACCGTGTGTTATTAAAATGTTCATTAAATTACATTTAGTTTGTTTTTATTTTTTATTAGAGCTAAAATACCCATAACAACCAAAAAGATTATATATATAAGCTTACTTGAATCTATAAGGAAATTTACAAGAATAAATAAAGCTGAAATTAACAAAAATGAGGAGATTGACTTAAAGCGATTAAGTAAAAACTTTTTTTCATTGATTGCAACAACATTTAAAAATGATAATAGTAATTCTCCAAAAAGGATGCTCAACGCAATCAAGTATAATTGATTTCCGAAAATAAAGTAAAACAATACACTTGCAAGTATTGTGCTCCCAGCTGCCAAAATAATATTTCTTGAGTATTCTCTATCTTTATCTGCCAATAACAATCTCGCTCCAGTGCTTGTTGTAAAAGATGAAATAAAGCCTGCTAGCCCAACAATAAAAAAAGTGCTTTGATAAGAAGAAAAGTCTTTACTGAAAAACACGGGCGCAATTACATTTAAGAAAAAACCTAAAGATACAAACAATACTAACCCTCCAATCGTAGCCATTTGGTCAACCTTGAGAGCCACTTTAAATTGAGTAAGTTCTTTGTAAAAACTTTGAACTATTATCTGTCTAACTCCCTTGAATATCATATAGAACTTCAAGATAATGTAAATAACAGCTATTGTTGAAGACGCATAAAAAAGTGATATAACGTTCACTAGGCTTATTCCTATAAAGAGAAACAAAACACTTGCAATTCCCAGCCCAAAATGAAGCCAATATTTTTTTAAGCTTTTAAGTTTTGGTTTTATAAAATATGAAACTCTAAGACTACGAGATACAATAATTCCAGCAATAAAATAAGAAATAATAATACTAACTACATAAATTATGATTAATTGCTCTCTCATATACATAGATGCTATAAATAGAGTTGTAACTGGAATAATCACCCTAATTGATGAAACAAAAGCACCCATCTCTGGTTTACCTCTTCCATAAAGTGCATAATCACCATTTAAAGCAAAGATTGGAGAAAAAAGGAATAAAAAGTTTTTTGTTATAAGAAAACCACTTAAACTAAAAATTACCAAAAACAAACATAGAGTAAGTCTTGCAGATTGAGTGTCATAATATTCCTTTTTCCAATTATCCATTAATGCAATTTTTCGAGTTGCTGATAACTGGATGCCAAACGAAATTATTGAAACTATTAATATTACGAGACTGTCTATTTCTCCAATTACAGAAATAGTATTATTGGATATGTTTGTAGACAAATATTTAAGAATAAAAATATTTGATAAATGGGCAAAACCCGTAAAAAATCCTACTATTGCAAGTCTTTTTATCATTTATAAGCAATAAAAATCCAATACTCTCATTTCAATTAATTTTTATCCTTTAAATCTTGTATATAACAACAAGAATACTATAAAACCGCATTCATTGGCATTTTTTTAAGTTTTAAATTTGGTCCCAGAAACAAATTATCAAAATTAGTGGAGCCATTTTTAAAGTTTCAAGACACACTCAAAAACCTATTAGGTTTTTTTCTTCATAGTTAATCGTTCAATAGCTTTTGAAGGCTTTTCTTCCAATGGACTGTTTCCAAATTCAAATTCTGCGACACTTTTTCAGTATTCAGCACACTATATTTAGGCCGTGCTGCAAAAGTAGGATAATGGTCTGTTTTGGCAAGTTTTATCGCATCATTTTGATTGGAATAATTGAGAATAGCTTCTGCAAAATCATACCAAGTGGCTTCGCCCGCATTGCTATAATGGTATAAACCGTATTGTTTGTTTTCTGAAGCAATAACCTGCAACAAGACCTTGGCAAAATCATTTGCATTGGTAGGCGTTCCCGTTTGCTCGGTGGTGATAGTTATTTCTTTTCGCTCTTTGGCAAACTTAAGGATGGAATTTAAAAAATTATGCCCGTAGGTAGAATATAGCCATGAGGTTCTGAATATGAAATACTTTTTGCAACCCTCTTGAATATACTGTTCCCCTTTCAATTTTGAAGCACCGTACTCGTTAATCGGATTAGTGGCATCGGTCTCTAAATAAGGTGTTGTTTTCTTTCCGTCAAAAACATAATCTGTCGAAATGTGCAATAAGGTAGTTTTGGCGTCCTTACAGGCCAATGCTAAGTGTTTTACTGCTTTGGCATTGCTGTTAAACGCTTTTTTTTGTTCACTTTCAGCTTTTTCAACATTGGTATAGGCTGCGGTATTGATGCAGTAATCGAATTTTTTTTCTGAAAAAAGAGCGGTAACCGCTTCCTGATTTTCAATATCAAGTTGGTTTCGCGAAGCAAAGAAAAAACTTAGTTGTGGGTATTTTTCTGAAGCATCTTGTAAACACCTTCCCAATTGTCCGTTTGCACCTGTTACTAATACGCTTGTCATAAAATCGCTTCCTTAAACGCGGGAAGTTGTTTATCTTTTTCTGAAATGATCAACTCCTCTTTAGGCAGATGCCAATCTAGCCCTAAGGTTGCGTCATTATAGATAATTCCTCCTTCTGAAGTTTTATCATAAAAATTATCACATTTATAGGCAAAGACAGAAGTTTCAGAAAGTGTGATAAAACCGTGTGCGAAACCTCTAGGAACAAATAGTTGTTTTTGCTCTACATCGTCAAGTAGTACGCTGATGTGTTTTCCGAAAGTTTCCGAATTTTTTCTAATATCAACAATAATATCGAGCACTTTGCCTTTTACCACCCTAACCAATTTGCTTTGCGCCATAGGTCCACGTTGAAAGTGAAGTCCTCTTAACACACCATACGTGGAAATAGACTGATTGTCTTGAACAAAATCAATTTCAAGCCCTGTCACTTTTTTGAATGTCTGTTTATTATATGTTTCAGAGAAAAAACCCCTTTCATCTTGAAAAATACGAGGCTTTAAAATGAAGCAGTCTTTTAATGTTGTTTGTTGTAGTTCCAAATTAGTCCAGTTGCATTAAATGGTTTCCGTAGCCGCTTTTTAACAAGGGTTGGGCAAGTTTTTCCAATTGTTTTTTATCAATGTATCCCATTTCGTAAGCTGCTTCTTCAATGGCGCCAATTTTTAACCCTTGACGTTCTTCGATCACCTCCACAAATTGAGCAGCTTGCATTAAAGAAGCAAAAGTCCCGGTGTCTAACCAAGCTGTGCCTTTATCTAAAATGCTTACGCTTAATTTTCCTTGGTTTAGGTAAGCATTGTTTACATCGGTTATTTCGAGCTCTCCACGGTGGCTGGGCTCTATGTTTTCAGCAATATCCACTACGCTGTTATCGTAAAAATAAATTCCCGGAACGGCATAATTGGATTTTGGTTTTTTAGGTTTTTCTTCTATGGATAAAGCTTTCCCGTTATCATCAAACTCTACCACTCCATAGCGTTCGGGGTCATGCACGTGATAAGCGTAAATAATACCGCCATCGGGGTTGTTGTTGGATTGAAGCAATTCTTTTAATCCACTTCCGTAAAAAATATTATCCCCTAATATTAATGCTACTTTATCTTTTCCTATAAACTCTTTTCCTATTATAAATGCTTCAGCAAGTCCATTGGGTTCATCTTGTACAGCATAACGGAAATCACAGCCGTATTTTGAACCATCGCCCAATAACTTTACAAACAAGGGCAGATCTTCAGGGGTCGAAATAATTAATATTTCACGTATTCCTGCGTGCATAAGGGTTGACAAAGGATAGTAAATCATGGGTTTATCATAAACCGGCATTAACTGTTTGCTTACCGCAAGTGTTAATGGATGTAATCGTGTGCCCGAACCTCCTGCCAATATAATTCCTTTCATAATCTATCTGTATTGTTTAAATACCATTGAATGGTCTTTTTTATGCCACTTTCAAAATTTTCTTCTGCTTTCCAACCCAATTCATTTTCAATTTTTGAAGCATCGATGGCATACCTAAAATCATGTCCCGGTCTATCGGTTACAAAAGTAATTTGTTCTTTATAGGAAACATCCTTTGGTTTCAAGTCGTCTAAAATATCACAAATTGTATGTGCGATGTATAGGTTTTCCCTTTCATTTCGCCCACCAATGTTATAAGTTTCGCCCAATGTACCATTTTCCAAGACCAATTTAATGCCTTTACAATGATCTTCTACATATAGCCAATCGCGTATGTTTTTTCCGTCGCCATAAATAGGGATAGGTTTGCTCGAGATCGCTTTCCTAATGATGGTTGGGATTAACTTCTCTTTATGCTGGTTGGGACCGTAATTATTGGAGCAATTGGTGGTCACTACCGGCATTCCGTAGGTATGGAAATAGCTACGTACGATAAAATCTGACGATGCTTTTGATGCACTGTACGGGCTATTTGGTGCGTAGGGTGTTTTCTCTGTGAACAACCCTGTTTTGCCTAAGGTTCCATATACCTCGTCGGTTGAGACATGAAGAAAACGGGTATTTTTAAAGGGTTCTTTTAACTTGTTTGGTCCATCCATCCAGGTAACATAAGCTTGGTGCAACAAGTTAAACGTGCCATTTATGTTAGTTTCAATAAAAGCAGCTGGACCAGTAATGGAGTTATCCACATGTGATTCTGCCGCAAAATGAACTACTTTTTGAAATTGGTGTTTTTCAAAAAGTGATTTCAGAAAATTTTCATTACAAATATCCCCTTTGATAAAATGATAGTTTGGAAGCTGCGAAACAGGCTCCAAATTTTTTAAATTTCCAGCATAAGTAAGCTTGTCAAGCACAAAAATTTCGTCACTTGTGTTGGTAAGGTAATACTGGGTAAAAATTGACCCAATAAATCCTGCTCCTCCAGTAATCAGCACTTTATCGTTATTCAAAATATTTTTTTAGATTAAACTAAATGACATTTAACACGTTGTTTTTTAATATGTAAGTTATTAAACATTTTGTGTTTTTGAGTCATCCTCCTTTGCTAATTTTCTTGCATAATTAAAGGCTCTTTTTAGTAAAGCAAACAATAGGAATATCAAGACCAAGATAATGGGATACAAAATAATTTTATTTTTCAACTTGCTTGCTTCTTCCTCGACCAATGCAGATTTGGTGATTGGCACACTGATGTCTTCAGAAAACACCAACTCTTCCTTAAGTTCGTTAACATCTTCTTTAAACTGAATTTTGGCATCAACCAAGCCTGTCAAATCCTTATCAAGGGTTATTTGGCTATTACTTGGACTGCCTCCATTTATATTATAATTGTTTAGTATTTTGTCTATTTGTTCTATGGTTGTTTCGTTTACGTCAATCAATTCCTGTAAATTGGCATATCCTACCTTTTTTAAGTCCTCCATCAATGGGGTCGTGTTAATGTACTCAGTAAAACGATCAATGGTGCTCGTTGTAGCATTATGAGACAGTCTTAAGTCCATTTTATGGTATTTAAAATCTAGTTTAAGTGAACTGTTAATAGTATTGTCGTTTTCAAATTCATAATCCTCAAACAGCAGCTCTAAGGTACGGTTATCCCTCCCGTATATGCTTGCTATTTCCTCAAAGCTTACTATTGGCGATACAGTAACAGCTCTAACCAAGGGGCCTCTATCCCATAGTCCTGCTTTTTTAAGATAAGCTGAGTCTTTGTTAATCACTTTTTGGTTATAGACTTCAACGGCACTGTAAACATAACTAACGGTATTGAAATTTATGCGAGTAAGTACGCTTGCCTCTTTTGGGGTTTTATCATTTTTCTGTAAAAAATATCCTGCTACTGCTCCTAAAATTATGATTGCTAAAAGTATAATCCAGTTTTTAAGTAAAAACATGATAAAGCGATAGACAGCGATAAAGCAATTTTTAAAAAAATCGCCGACTAAACGAAATAGATAAAATAAATCTATTTCTTCAGAAGAATTGGTGGTTTGATTACTCATGATTTTTGGGTTGTTAAGTGTCCAGTATTTGTTTTATTATTTTTTCGGTGATTACATAGGTGGGTTTTACGCCACTTGTGCCCAATCCGCCGGAGGCTAATGTGCTTCCAGTTTCTAATGGGTTATCTGATGCATAATACGCGTATCGAACCTGTGTTTTTGAACTGATACTTCCTCGTATTTTAGCGGCAGCTTGTATCGCTTTTTGGTAATGTGCTCCTTCCATCTCTAAACCAATTACGTTCCAGGTAGATTCGTGGAAAAAACGTAATACATCCCTATTTTGCAAGGATGTCCCCAGTACAGTTATCATAGTTCCCGTACAAACATTCACGTCTTCATCTTTAAAATCTGAAATATTCAACTGATTTTCAAAAGGATAATTATCTGCTGTCCCTTCAAACACGTGAGCCGAAGGAATCATAACATCGCCTTTGCCACCTTCTAAAATTCCGGCTTTTCCCATAATGGATACCGATGCCACATTTAAAAAATGTGAATTCCCATTATTATCTTTGTACGGTTTTAATAGTTCGTCCATCGTTTCATACGCTTGTTCTCCAAAAGCATAGTCCATAACAATAATCACTGGCATATCTTTCGTTTCAACACCTTCGGAAGTATATACAGCGTTAGAAAATTTATCTGAATCAAAAACCTGAACATCTATATTGGCTCCACTATCATCATCAATGACCGTCATCCCATTTTTAAGGGCCATCTTTGTCACTTTCTCCCTGAGTTTACCGTTAGCTGGGTTACTTAAAGATTCAAAAAGTTCTAAAGGTTGCTTCTTTTTTGCTTCAGAAGTTAATGCTGCATGTGCAAAAAGGGTATTCATCACACTGTGCATATTGGCACTGATAATATGTAGCGGCCGTTGCAAAAGCTTTTTATCATCAAGCGTTTTTTTGATTTTTAGCGCCCACTTTTCTCCGTGAATATGGTGCCCTAAACGCTCTCGTAGCACTGGGCTAAAGGTAATAATGCGTTTATTGTTGTCCACCACTTCTTCAAGGGCTAATTTTCCTAAATAATAAATAATATTTAAAAAACGGTGTGGGTTTTCTTTACTGGCAAACTGTGGATACACTTCGCTCACCTCTTCAAAAGTCCTGCCCAAAAAGTTTGCTGTGTGTGTTAAGGCAATTTCCTTGTCCTCTTGGGTTAATTCGTCCTTTTTTTGAATGGTGTTTTCCAACTTTTTCCAATCGCGAATCACTTTCCCCTTTTCATCGATCATGATCTGTTTCATAATCTTGTGCGATTCTATGTACAGAAATGTGAGGTGCGTAAGGACATCATATATTTCAGACCTGCCACGAGTTACCTCAATGTTCATCTGCTCTTCGTCAATACGGTAGCAATTTCTGCGTCTTTTTGAAGGAATTATAGTCTTAAAATGTGAATTTTTATAACCTTCGTCACTTGTTAGGTTTATAAAGCGGCATTCTTCAATCCCCGTAGGAAGCCTATCGATAACGTACAGCAGACCTTGTAACTCTATTTTTTCTTCGGAAATGGAGCCGTATATTTCTGGTCGGAGTGTTAATAAGGATTCTCTCAATGTTTCGCCCGATACCCCCATAGGTTTGTAAAAACCGCGATTAAATAGGTGCCGCATAGTTATATATAACCTTTCTATGGCGCTGGTGCTCTCTTGAGCCCGGGTTCTGTTATGCGATTTCATTCTCTTCATTGCTGCAAATATACATTAATTTCAATCTTGCAAAGAAAGTAGCTTTTCAGCTATTTTTCTGTCATTTGAGAGCCTTGGTAATTTGTTTTGACCACCTAGTTTTCCTTGCGATTTCATATGCTCCGTAAAACTGCCTTTCTTAAGTTGTTTAATGTGCAAAGGTTGCAATATTTTACCTTCAATTAGATCGAAATAATAAGAGTTTTGTTGTTGCATCGCTGTATCGATGGTTTTTGCTATTTTTTCAAGGGAATCGGGCTCCCTTTCAAATTCAATAAACCATTCATGATAGGGCAGGCCTTCTTCGGGGTTTGTTTGTGGAGCAACCGTAAATTCTGAAATTGAAAAACCGTGTTTTTGTATGGCTTCTTTCATAGCCTGCTCAACCTCTTTCCCAATTACGTGTTCTCCAAATGCCGAAATAAAATGCTTTATTCTTCCTGAAACAATTACACGATACGGATTTGTTGAAGTAAATTGAATAGTATCACCCACATTATACCCCCAAAGTCCAGCATTTGTTGAAACAATCATTACATAATTTACCCCAACTTTGACATCACCGATAGTGAGACGTGTCGGGTTTTCATCAAAAAAATGTGCTGCTTCAATAAACTCGTAAAAAATACCTGAGTCTAATAATAGCAACATTCCGTCGGCATCTTGTCTGTCTTGAAAGGCGAAAAACCCTTCTGAAGCTGGAAAAAGCTCTATACTGTCTACTTTTCTCCCAATTAAAGATTCAAACTTTGCTCTGTATGGTTCATAATTTACACCTCCATAAATAAACAATTGAAAGTTTTTAAAAAGGTCACCTACATCTTTTCCGGTCTTTGCCCGTAACCGTTCAAAATACATTTGTACCCAAGACGGAATGCCGCTAATGACCGTCATATTTTCATCTTTGGTCTCTTCAACAATAGCTTCTACCTTAGTTTCCCAATCGTCTATGCAGTTGGTCTCCCAACTCGGCATACGGTTTTTTTGAAGGTATTTTGGAACGTAATGCGCCACAATACCAGATAATCTGCCTAGTTTAATTCCGTTTTTTTCGGTCATTTCAGGGCTTCCTTGTAAAAAAATCATTTTTCCATCTACAAAGTCGGCATTTCCAGTTTCATTAATATAACAAAGAATGGCGTTTCGGGCAGCCTCAACGTGATGTGGCATGGACTCTTTAGTGATAGGAATGTATTTTGCCCCGCTTGTGGTACCAGAAGTTTTAGCAAAATAGAGTGGTTTTCCAGGCCATAAAATATTTTCTTCACCTGAAACTACCCGGTCTACATAGGGTTTTAGGTTTTCGTAATCCCGAATGGGTACTTTTTCAGCAAAATGGGAATGGGATTTTATATTTCTGAAGTCGTGGTCCTTGCCAAAAACTGTGTCTTTTGCATTCTTAATAAGGCTTTCGAAGACTTTCTGCTGTGTCTTTATTGGTTTTTTTGACCATTTTTCTATTTTGGAAACAATGCGTTTGGCAAAAATTTTGGCTGCTAAGGATTTTATGAACATAGTATGCTATTCAAAATCTATAAAATTAGTTGGATCTATCGGGTAGCCTTGTCGCCAAAGTTCAAAATGAAGGTGGGGCCCTGTGGTAAGTTCGCCCGTACTGCCTACAGTAGCAATTACCTCTCCTGCTTTCACTAATTCCCCTTGTTCTTTGGTCAATGAGGCGTTATGTTTATATGCTGAAAGCAAATCGTTACGATGCTTTATAATGATCACATATCCTGTTTCAGCAGTCCATTCGGCAAAAATTACAGTACCGTCGGCAACAGCTTTTACTGGTGTATCCCTCACAGCGACTATATCTACGGCATAGTGCCTATCATCAGGATTATACTCTTCGGTAATGGTTCCTTTAATAGGGGCAAAAAGCACATAATTGATTTCTGAATCTCCAAGTAATGGATTGTATTTATCTTCACGGGACACTTTTTCGCGCAATAGTGAATCTGCCTTTGAAGGCGCTAAATTAACTTCTGAAGCATCAATACTGGCAGCGTTAATTATGGAATCTTTATTAAAATCAACCGTTTTAACGTCTCCTGTGAGCACTTTTCGTATTGAGGCAAGGTATTGGTCATTTGCTTCTATTTCTTGCTGTAGCGAGTCCGCTTTGTAGGTTAAGCGTGTAGCGCGTTGCTTTAGTTTTGTGGAAGAATAGCCAGGAATGTATTCCCGAAGTGGTGTGAAGGCAATTAAAATGGTTGTTCCAGCTATTAAAACCAATGCTGAAATAACACTAAAGACAAACACATTTAAGCGATTTAACTTAAAGGAAAAGCGCTCTTCAAACGTGTCTTCATTAAGCACTACCAGCCGGTATTTGTGCAACAGCTTCTTTTTTATCTTTTTTGCCCTTTTTTCTTTTTTAGCCATGTTGTATGCTTCGTAACTACAAATATAAAACAATCTTACACCCTCTTGCACTAAACTTACATTGAAAACGTTTTATGTAAGGAATTCTTGTTACCTTTGCCCTATAAATTTTTATATGATGATTGCACTATTTTTACCCCTAGCTATAGGCCCTTGGCAAATTGTTTTAATCGTTTTGGTTGTTTTGCTATTGTTTGGCGGACGAAAAATACCAGAATTGATGCGAGGCTTAGGTAGCGGTATCAAAGAATTTAAAGATGCTTCTAAAGATGAAAATGAAGAAGCAAAAATTGAAGATAAAAAGTAAATATTAACTTTGTACCTTCAAATAAAAACCCGCTAAATCTTTTAATTTAGCGGGTTTTTAAATTTTAGAATGTTTTCTTACTTGCTAAGTTTGGCGGAACGCAGAATCGATTCCAGCTCAAACTGCAGATCACGTTTTTCAACCGATGGGGCATAGGTAAAGCCTTCTAGTATTAAATATCGGTCGTTTTCTTCATCTTTTACAGCAAAATTAATAAAGGGCCCACCCATAAAGGCTCCTTTTACTTCCCAAGTACCTTTGGTTTCATAGGCTACGTGCCCATCAATATTAGTTTTAAAAAGATAAGGGGCATAAGCATCCTCTGTAATAAAGCGCCCTTCATCTTCAACTGGTAGGTATCCGCCGCCAATAGAATCACGCATTTTAATAATTTCACCAACGGCCATACTATCAGTAGTGATGGTATTTAGCGGAACTTCGTAAATTAAAATATTGGTTGTTCCAGATTTCAGGCTTTTTCGCATCCAGTAAAAATCGTCACTAGCATTGGCTATACGATAAGCAGAAGGTACTTTGATATCGACCCCAAAACGTTCTTTTAGCGAATCTGTTTTCATCATAGAAACCTTGGTGCGACGTTGCCGCTCTTTTATTTCTGAAGCGTGTAACGCCTCAATTATCTGGTCGTGTTTTTCTTCAATTAAATTGATCAACCCTTCTTCTGAAGTAGCAGTAATAATAGCCCCAACCTGTGGCCTAGCGTATTCATTTTTTGCAATCTTTACATTATTTTCTTTACCCAAACTAACATGAAGAAAGATACGGTTAGTTCGTGCAAAGTCAGTAAATGTAGCTATTGGCATTTGGTTCATAGTGAATAACGGCTCATCTTGTGGAAGGCCATCGGTAGGTGCCGCAAAGTAGGTTCTAATCTCTTCGCCTACTGGTCCGTTCCATAAATCGTTATCGATTACAACTTGAAGATGGTTTACGTTCCCTACTGAATCGGGAAGGTATGAAGTGTCTTTTTTACCGGATTCGTTGCACGAAAAGAGCACAGCGACAGCCAATAAAGCAATATAAATTGTTTTCATGTTAGTGTTTTTGTTGGTTGTTTACCCTTTTTGAATCTTTAATTTCATTCCGGGTTTTAAATTAGTACCACTAATATCATTCCAATTTTTAATTTTTTCAACAGTAACTCCAGGAAATTTTTTAGAAATGCTCCACAGCGAATCTCCACTTTTGACAGTATATGTTTTTACACTGCTACTTGATGTTGTTGCTTTTGATGTGCTTGCAACTGGTTTTCTTGGGTGAATTGTTAAGCGTTGTCCTACTCGCAATCGATTGCTTCTTAAGCCATTCCAACGTTTAATTTGGCTTACACCTACGCCATATTTTTCAGCAATTTTACCTAAATAGTCCCCTTTTCGTACTCGATATCGAATACGGTCTGGCTGATCCACGACTTCATCTAAGGGCTTTTCGCGTTCGTTTAATTTTTTTTCAGCATACGCATAAATGGCTTCCTCATTGGCTACAAATTTTCCAATTTGATCGATAGGAAGGCGAAGTACATAATTCTCATCTTTTATTACCGGTATTATTCCGAGTTTATAGGAAGGGTTTAAATATTCTATCTCTGCTTTTGGAATAGAGGTTATTTCAGCAATTTGATCAAAAGTGATCATTTTTTTTACTCGAATAGTGTCGGTTGTTACATACGGTATTTGTGGCCCTTCACTTTTAAAACCGTGCTCTTCGGCATATTCAAAAATATACATTGTTGCTAGAAAAGCTGGAACATAGCCAGCTGTTTCACGTGGAAGATAACTGCGAATATTCCAATAGTTTTTCTTTCCACCAGAGCGTCGAATGGCTTTTGCAACATTCCCGGGGCCCGAATTATAGGCGGCCAAAGCCAAATCCCAATCTTCTAAGCTGTTGTATAAACTAAACAAGTACTTACTAGCTGCTTCGGTAGCCATCATAGGGTCTGAACGCTCGTCCACATACGAATTTACATCTAAACCAAACATTTTACCCGTACTAAACATAAACTGCCATAAACCGGTAGCCCCCACCCTTGAAACGGCTCGAGGATCTAAAGCAGATTCAACAATGGCAAGATATTTCATCTCTAACGGCAAACCGTAGCGATCTAGCTGTTCTTCGAACATGGGAAAGTAATAATCGCTCAAAGCCATCAATTTAGACAACGATTTTCTGCGGTTTTTTAAATACCCGTTGATGACACTTTCTAAAGAAGGGTTATACTCAACATTAAAAGGCGTTCGGGCATTTAATTCTGCTAGTCGTTGTTTCAATACCTCGGTAGGTAATTCTTTATACGGTAATGGGTCGTAGGTTTGGTTTTGAACAGTGCCGTACATTTCTTCAAAACGGCCTGTGGAGAATAATTCATTCAACCAAAGGCTGTCAATTTTTCTAGCGTTTGCCATATCTTCCAAAGAAAAAATCATCGTATCCTTAACCTTAGTAGCGACAACGGTTTTAGGCAAATCTCCCGTAATTTTCTGAACGGTAATTGAATCTACAATCTGTATGTTTTTCTTTTTAAGAGAATCGATTGATTTATCTTGAGCAAAAGAAGTACATACTCCGAATGCAAACAAAACTGAAACGAAAAGAAGTTTTTTCATAGTCTTAATAGCCTGGGGTTTAGCTTAAAATAATATTAAAAATACATAAAAGGAAAAAAGTATGACTAAATTTTAGTGATTATTCCTTATGCTGAAACGGATTTATAAAAATTTTATTCTCTAATAGCCTTAATTCCTGGCAGTGTTTTACCTTCAAGCATTTCAAGCATAGCGCCACCTCCAGTAGAAACGTAACTCACTTTATCGGTAAAATTAAATTTTTTCACTGCAGCAACCGAATCGCCACCGCCTACTAATGAAAAAGCACCGTTTTTAGTAGCCTTTGCTATGGCATTCCCTAGGCTAATCGTACCTGTTGCAAAAGGTTCCATTTCAAAAACTCCTGCTGGGCCGTTCCAAAGGATGGTTTTAGATTGTAATATAACAGATTCAAAAAGCTCATTGGTCTTGGGGCCAACATCCAAGCCCATCCACCCTTCTGGTATATTGTCTATCATACTTACATCGGTACTTGCCATTTCTGAAAAACTATCAGCAATAATAGCATCAGTTGGTAAGTGTACCGAAACACCCTTTTCTTTTGCTTTTTCAAGTATTTCGAGGGCAAGATCCTGCTTATCTTCTTCTACCAACGAAGCGCCAACTTTTCCACCCTGTGCTTTAACAAAGGTAAAAGCCATTCCGCCGCCAACAATTAAATGGTCTATTTTATCTAAAATGTTTTCAATTACAGTAATTTTCGAAGAAACCTTCGCACCGCCAATAATTGCAGTAATTGGTGATTGACCATCATTCAAAATTTTATTTACATTTTCAATTTCTGAAGCCAATAACAAGCCGAAACATTTATTTTCAGGGAAAAAATCTGCAATAATAGCAGTTGAAGCGTGTGCTCTGTGAGCTGTACCAAAGGCATCATTTACATAATAATCACCCAATTTAGCCAATTTTTCAGCAAAAGCACGATTACCTTGTTTTTCTTCGTCGTGATAGCGAAGGTTTTCAAGTAATAAAATTTCACCTGATTTTAAGTTGGCCACTGCTTGTTCAACTGATTCTCCAATACAATCCTCAACAAATTTTACGGTAACGCCCAAAACTTCGGTAGCGGTATCAACTACGTGACGTAATGAAAAAGCTGTTTCTTTGTTTTTAGGTCGCCCTAGATGTGACATTAAAATGCAACTTCCTTCATCTTCCAAAACATTGATTATTGTTGGTTTTGCAGCTTCAATACGCGTCGCATCGGTTACTTCATGATCATCGTTTAATGGAACATTGAAATCCACGCGAATCAGTACTTTTTTTCCTTTAAAATTTACATCATTTACTGTTTTCATACTTGAAATTTTACACTTGCAAATATAGTTTTTTAAACCGCAATGCTGAAAGGTTTAACAGTGCATCGTTTCAGCGTTTTTTTGTGTAAGATTTCCGATGAAAAAATATGTAGCTTTGCGTATGGATTTTTCAAACGTTATTGGTCAAAAACACTTACAATCACACTTATTAACCACCATCGAAAATGGTAGAATTCCTCATGCACAATTGTTTATTGGAAAATCTGGAACAGGTGTTTTACCCGCGGCAATAGCCTATGCTAACGCTATATTATGCAGTAATTTTTCACCTGAATCTGAAGCGTATAAAAAATGTAGTCAAAAGGTATCAAGTTTTGCACATCCCGATCTTCATTTTGTGTATCCAGTTAACACCAATGACAAAATTAAAAAACACCCTGTTTCTGATAATTTTAGTGAAGAATGGCGTGAATTTTTGAGAGAAAACCCTTACGGATCACTGTTTCAATGGCTTCAGAAACTTGGAATAGAAAAAAAACAAGGCATCATAAAGGTAGATGAAGCTGCCGATATGATGAAAAAGCTCTCCTTAAAAGCTTATGAAGGCGGGTATAAGGTAATGATCATTTGGATGGCCGATAAAATGAACACCCAATCTGCCAATAAAATTTTGAAACTTATTGAAGAACCGCCAGAAAAGACAGTCCTTTTATTACTTACCGAAGACGAAGAACAATTAATCGGCACCATTCAATCACGTTGCCAAAAACTACACTTTCCACTTCTTTCCGAAGAAGATATTGCTACTTTTCTACAGCGTAAAAAACAATTGGACGAAAACACATCCTTAAAAATTGCGCATCGGGCAAACGGCGATATAAACAAGGCTTTACAGATTATTGATGAAGATAGTGATGACAAAGCTTTTGAACGTTTGTTTATTGATTGGGTTCGCACGGCTTTTAAAGCAAAAGGAAATAAAGCCTCTATTAACGATTTGCTTTCATGGAGTGATACCGTTGCCGGTTTGGGACGCGAAACACAAAAGAAATTTCTCACTTATTGTATTGAAGTATTTCGACAGGCTTTACTGAAAAACTACAAAGCTGAATCATTATTGTTTTTTGAAGCAAATGATTCTAAATTTTCTCTAGAAAAGTTCGCCCCTTTTGTGCATCAAAACAACATATTTGATATTACTGAAGCTTTAGAAAAAGCAATTTATCATGTAGAGCGAAATGGAAATGGGAAAATTATATTTACAGATTTATCTATCTCCCTAACTCGCTTAATACATCGCAAAGAGCTTGTATAATAATTTTTTATTATTATTTTTGATTATGATTGATAAAAACTATTGATTTTAAGCTAAAATTAGGTGTTTTAAGCGGTTTTATAATTTTTAATACACATTTCGACACCTAAAAGATATAGCGCGCTTAAAAGCAAAATAAAGAGGCTTTCAGGCCTTTTTAAAGCAATATATGTGAGAAGAATACTCTTTTGAGGTCCAAGCATTCATATTTGACCACAATCCTACCCAAAAAGCTTTTAATGAAAATGAATTTCCTGTTTTATATTTTTCTGAAAGCAGGCTTACATAAAATGAATCAAAAACCATTGGTTTAATAGTTACAATTTTTATTTCATCTGAAAAAAGTTTATTCATACTCTCTTTTGAAAAATGCCAAAGGTGCCTCGGAACATCATAAGCTGCCCAAAACTCTTTATAATAATTTGCATCGTATGATTTATAATTTGGTACAGCAATTAAAAGTGTCCCTCCTGGCTTTAATAGATTTTCAATTTGAGAAATTGCTTCATGTAAATTAGGCACATGCTCTAACACATGCCACAAGGTAATAACATCAAATTTTTGATTTGAAAATTCGGCAAAAGATTCTTTTAAAAGAACATCTTTTTTCTCTGAAATAGATCGAGCTTTTTCATTGGGTTCGGTTCCATAAATTTTCCAACCTTTCTCTGAAGCTACTTTTAAAAACTCACCCGTACCAGCTCCAATATCTAAAACAGATCCTGTTCCCTTATTTAATTTTGTAATAAGCTCAACTTTCTTTTTTAGCGCTCTTTGTTTTACTTTTTGATATAGAAAAGGAAGTAATCCTTTTTCAGAATCGGTGTGCGAAATGTAAGCGTCGCTTTCATAATAATCCAGAAGTTTTTCTAAAGTTGGCTGTGGTGTGGTCACCAACATTTCAAGTTCTGGATCATATTTTAACTTAAAAGATTCTCCCGAAACGAGAAAATCTTTTGTAGTGATATAGGTAGATCTTTGTCTTTTTTCCAAATGAATATATATTGAAATGTAATTACGAACTCAAACGTTCCACGTGAAACATATTGTTTATCGTCCCATATAAACAAGCATTACCGAAATATCATTTGGTGATACTCCACTAATTCTTGATGCTTGAGAAACTGTTGCCGGTTGTATTGTTTTTAGCTTTTCCCTCGCTTCATAAGAAAGCGATTTTAATTTGGAATAGTCAAAGTTTTCTGGAATTTTAATTCCCTCTAACCTATTTAATTTATCCGCATTGTTTTTTTCTTTTTCAATATACCCTGCATATTTAATTTGAATTTCGGCTTGTTCCAACACTTCATAATCGAGGTCATTTTCTTGAATATATTTTTCTACATCTTCAATTTTACGCATATCTTTCATATCAATTTCTGGCCTAGAAAACATCTTTACCATCTTATCGCTTTGTTTTACTTCAGCAGAATTATTTTCTTTTAAAATAGGATTTGCAACCTCGTCACTTACACTTGTATCTTTAAAAAATTGCACAAAAGCTTCAGATTGCTCTTTCTTTTCCTCCATTCTTCGAAGGCGTTTTTCTGAAGCCAAACCTATTTCATATGACTTAGGTGTTAATCTAAAATCGGCATTATCCTGTCTAAGCAATGTTCTATATTCAGCACGAGAAGTAAACATTCTATACGGTTCTTCTGTGCCCTTGGTAATAAGGTCATCTATTAAAACACCGATGTAAGCTTCATTGCGTTTTAAAATAAAGTCTTCTTTTTCGTGGGTTTTTAAATGCGCATTAATACCAGCCATCATTCCTTGACAAGCTGCTTCTTCATATCCTGTAGTCCCATTGATTTGTCCAGCAAAAAACAACCCTGAAACCAACTTGGCTTCCATAGTATGTTTTAATTGTGTTGGCGGAAAATAATCATACTCTATTGCATAACCAGGACGAAAGAATTTTACGTTTTGAAATCCGTCACATTCCCTCAATGCTTTAAATTGAATATCCTCTGGCAAGGAAGTTGAAAATCCATTTACATAATATTCAACCGTATTCCATCCTTCGGGTTCAACAAACATTTGGTGTCGATCTTTATCGGCAAAACGATTTATTTTGTCTTCGATTGAAGGACAATAACGCGGCCCTACACTTTCAATAGATCCGTTAAACATGGGTGAGCGATCAAAACCTTCGCGTAAAATATCATGTACCAAATTACTGGTATGAGACATATAACAATCCCGTTGATTAGTTAACGGTTTTGTTTCGTCGGAGAATGAAAATTTCTCAGGAATTTCGTCTCCTGGTTGAACAGACATTTTAGAAAAATCTAACGAACGGCCATCGACTCTTGGAGGTGTTCCGGTTTTCATTCTACCAGATTCAAACCCTAAATCAATCAAGTCTTTTGTTATTCCAGTAGCAGCTCTTTCTCCTGCTCGACCCCCTCCAAATTGTTTTTCTCCTATATGGATTAATCCATTTAAAAAAGTCCCGTTAGTAAGCACAACAGATTTAGCTTTTACTTCTAACCCTAATGAAGTTTTTACTCCTACAATTTTATCATCTTTAACCAAAATACCAGAGACCATTTCTTGATAAAAATCAAGATTGGGAGTTTGCTCCAACATCAGACGCCAAGTTTCAGCGAACAACATTCGGTCACTTTGAACTCTTGGACTCCACATCGCTGGCCCTTTTGATTTATTCAACATCTTAAATTGAATAGCAGACTTATCTGAAACGATTCCACTATAGCCTCCGAGCGCATCAATCTCCCGAACAATTTGTCCTTTTGCAATTCCACCCATAGCAGGGTTACAAGACATCTGAGCGATATTCTGCAAATTCATCGTAATCAACAATGTTTTTGACCCCAAATTAGCAGCGGCAGCGGCAGCTTCAGAACCTGCGTGACCGGCACCAACAACTATAACATCATATTCCTTTTCAAACATAAACTTTACATTGTTCCACGTGGAACACTTCAATTTTACTTAGTGATCCACACTAAAATTAGTATTCTTTTTTAAAATGGGCGCAAATATAGCTAAATTGCTAATAATCAGCAACTTAATTGTATAAATATTTGTAAATCAAGGTTCTACAGAAAAGTACGCTTTTCTAAGGCTTCATTTTCCTTAGTACGCATATGGGATGCTTCTTCTTCGGTTTTATCTATATATCCACAATAATGAAGGATTCCATGGATTATCACACGGTGCAATTCATCTTCGAAAGATACTGAATAGGTTTTTGCATTCTCTTCTACTCGTTCTACGGAAATATAAATTTCACCATGGATTTGCTTTCCCAAGGAATTGTCAAAACTGATAATATCAGTCAACGTATCGTGATCCAAAAATTGAACATTTAATTTATGCAAATATGCATCATCGCAAAACACATAAACTATCTCCCCTTCTTTATAATTTTCACCTGCAATTATGGTTGAAATCCATTCTGAAATTTTCTGGCTATTTTCTAATTCAAAATCGGTTTCAGAATAAAACTCAATCATTGGTTTGCTTAAAATAAGTTTGTACTTTTTCTTTAAATTGTGGTTGCAAAGGTAGTGCTTCCCTATTTAAAATTTCAGTAGTATTAAAGTACTTTTTGATTGCTTCAGGTGATAAACGTAAATTGTTAGAAAAATGATTTCTATTGGTTTCAGACTCCCTTCGGTTTTCTTCTCCTTGTTCAAAAGAAGCTTTGTCCAATTTTAATAATTGATGCTGTAAATTTAGCATTCGTTGCAAAGTTTCTTGATTAAATCCTTTTTCTAATAATTGCTGTTCAACACCTTCCATTTCGCGTAGCAAGTCACCGCCTTTTCCTTTTAAGCCCTCCTTATTCAAACGATCTTCCAGCTGTTGTCTAAGCATTTGTTGTTGCTTATAGATTTCATACAATTTTTCACTGGATTGCTCGCTATTGCCATTTCCAGACTCTCCATCCTGTTGTCCTTGGTTTCCACCCTCACCGCCTTGGCCATTTTCGCCTTCTCCCTGACTTTTTCCTTCTCCTTTACCTTCTCCTTGACCCTGACCTTCCTTTTCGCCTTTTTCACCACCTTTTTGACCTTCCATGCCTTCTTTCATTTGTTCGGAAAGGCTTTCTTGCTTTTTAATGATATCGGGTAGCTGAAACCCCTGTCCTTGGCCTTGGCCAGAAGCACTCATCATCATCTGGTTCTGCATATTGTTCAACAACTCACTCAACATAATGGCAAGTTCGTTCGCCCCGGTTACGGTGTATTGTTGACTTGAGACACCCTGTCGCATTTGGTTTTGCGCCAATCGGTCAAGTGATTTATCGATATTGTATTGTATTTCGGTTAGGGTACTATTTATTTTTCCACTAATCATGGGTTGACGTAATGACAATGCGAAAATACTATCATCTAAATGTTCAAAATTAAGTTTAAGATCATTTTGAATATTCAGTTTTTTACCAAAAACTGGACTGCCATAATCGATGGTTTTAAACTCTTCCATTAAATCTTCTTGACCAAAAGAAAACACAATTAAGTTATCTAAGATTTGCCGAAGCATTTTTACATCCTCTTGAATGGTTTCCATTTGCCCAGCCTGCATTTGCATCTGCATTTGTTTGCCCATTTCTTTCATTTTTTCACCTGCTTTTTGTTGGCTTTTTTGGGCATCCTGTTTCTGTTGTTGCTCTAATTTTTCCGAAGCATTTTGTTGTTCCTTATCTACAACTTTCTCCCCTATTTCATCTTTAGGAAGATCCATCGGTTCTTTTAAATCTTCATTATCTTTTTCTAATTGCTTCTTATCTTCTTTGTATTCCTCAAACTTTTTATTGAGTTCCTCCTGTGCTTCTTTAGTGTTATCTTCCTCTGGTGCTTTTGAAAGTTGTTCCTGCTCTTCTCCCAATTTATATAAATCTTCAGCCAGTTTTTCAGCTTTTTTAGTAACATAATAGCGCTTGGTCAACTCGACCAATTGCTCCAAGTTTTTCTCTTGATTTTTATTTTGCTTTGCTAACTGCTCCAATTTTTCAGTTAAATCTTCTTTCTGAATTTTTTCCTGCAGTTTTTCCAGCTCATCCAGCAGCTTTTCATTCTCCTCCAATCGTTCTTCATTCTCTTGCAAACGATCTTCCAATTGTTCTTTAAAAGGATCATCTTTTTCTTCTGGTTGGAAGTTTTCAAGATTTTCTTTCATTTCCTTAGAAAAGTTCTTCATCATCTGTTCTTGTTGTTTTTGCCGTTTAATGAAGTTTTCCAATTTCTTTTTATCGTTCCAATTCAGTTCTTTCTTTTCCTTTTGGGTTTTGGACAATTCTTCCAGGCTTTTATCCTGCTCTTTCATTTTTTCCAAGGTCTTGTCCAAGTCTTTAACATTGGCATCCTGTTGTTTCAGTTGTTCGTTTTGTAATTCATCATCTGTTAATTTTCTGAAGGAATACACACCGGATTTACTGGATTTAAAATTATGAATGGCATCGTTGTCAAAAACTTCAAAATAATAATCATAGGCTACGCCTTCTTCCAAAGGCAATTGTCCTGGGAAGGTGTAAACAAACTGGTCGAAATTACTCTTGTTAAGCGAAAGTGGCTCTTTTTTGGCGTTTTCTTCCTCACCTGTTGGGTAATAGACCAAACGTAGTTTTGTCAACCCGTAATCATCGCTTACACGACCTAAAAAATAAATTAGTTGGGTGTCGGTGCTGTCTTGTTTGGATTGTACATCGATTTCAGGATATTCGTCTTTAACGACACCTAAAGTGAAGGCTAAATTTTCGTAATCTTTCAGGTTTTCGTTGGAAGTGGTAATGGCATAATCTAACTTAGAATAAATGTTTTTCTGAAAATTGAATTGTTGTTTTTCTTCAGCAAAACCATAGATAGTATCCGCCGTTTTTAAATTAACCTGCTGTGTGTTTTTAGTGGCAACTTGCCAAGTAACTTGTGTCCCTTCAGGGATGGTGGCATTTCCCGTGCTTTTTAAGGTTTCATCTTGCTTCCCAGTATAGGAAGGATAATTTAAAATCATCTCAAAGCCTAATAAAGAAGGCGTTTTAACCACATCAAGCGTATAATTTCTGGATTGAACTTTATTGGCTTTTAATTTAAAGTCAATTGGTTCTAACGGTTGCGAAAATGTATATTCAAACAAGCCGGGTGCGGTTTGTTGTAGGTAATAGGTTTCGTTATTGAATTCAATACTCGCATTCTGCGGAATGACGGTTCCTTCGGTTCTTATTTTAAGCGTATAGTTTTTACTTTCAATAGCTGAAAGATTATCATTCAACACAACAAAACTGAAAGGGGCCGGCGGTTCATAAGCCGTATCATAGTTGACAACCCGCTCGTAGCTACTGGAAAAAAGATCCTTTTCGCCCAATAAACTAATAACAACAAAAATGAGAACTGGAATGGCAGCATACTTTAAATATTTCGTGTTTTTTTTGAAATCAACTGCTGTTTGAAAGGGAATAGGTTGCAGTTCCGAAGCTTTTTGGTCAATACTGGCCACCAAAAGTTCACTTTCGCGTTGGTTTCGGTTTAATTGAATGACATTCAATAGCTTATCACTTACATTCGGGAAGTGATTACCTATGATAGCAGAAGCTTCTTCGTATGAAATACCGTGTTGAAACTTGAATAGTTTAGCCAACGGAAAGGCAATAAACCTTATAAAGAGCGTAAGTTCAACCGCTATAAAAGTCCAAAACAAAATGGTTCTACCCAATGGGCTGAGCCATAAAAAATATTCTACTAACAGCGTGATTAACAAGTAGAGCAACCCAGTGGCGAAAAATAAAATAGCGCCCTTGATCAATTCATTAGTGTAATACTTTTTAATGAATTGTTCCAGTTTTTGCTGAATGATGTTGAATGTGCTCATACTTCGTGCATTCTTTTTATATAGAACTCATAAAAATACAATTTTATTTCAAGACTTCTGTGAACTAGTTGAGTATCAAAAATTACTCCAAAAACCTTATTAAACCCAAGTTCCCAAAAATGTAATTTGTATAATTCAAATATGTAAAGTATATTTGACATATAGTAAAAATATTTTTACTTAAAATAAAGTTTATTTGTCAATTATGGATTCAAAAAAAATAATGGGTTGTGAGCGTACTAAAATTGAAAAATGGTCGCGATTTCAGTTACCCAATCGTTGGAAAACCATTGGCACATTACTATGTTTAGCACTGTTTGTTACTGCAATAGTTTTAAAGTTTACAGAATTTGAAGTAGGGTGGTTTAAAGGTGTGTTACGACGCGGTATTCTAGTTGGTTTGTTAATAATTAGCATATCTAAAGATAAAAACGAGGACGAAATGATTGTTTCCTTAAGGTCTAAAGCATATACTTTGGCTTTTATTTTTGGTGTAGTTTTTACATTAGTTCAGCCGCTATTAGAATATTTGATACATAATTTTGTTTTTGAAGCAAGCCCCAATAACACCTTCAGTTATTTTGAGGTATTGTCATTTATGTTAATGATGCATATTGTATTTTTTGAAGTTTTAAAACGTAATAGATAATGGAGAATACAATTAAAGTAGAGCGTGCCATTTTAAACTTAACCCAAGATGAGTTAGCAAAGAAGATAGGTGTATCACGCCAGACCATTAACTCAATAGAAGCTAACCGTTACGTGCCATCAACTGTATTGGCGTTAAAACTTTCTGAGGTGTTTAAAAAACCTGTAAACGAATTTTTTAAATTAAGTAATGATTAGTTCAAAGAACTAAAAAAAGCGATACAAACACTTCACTACAAGATATTTATAGGTAAAAAATTGGATTATATCTTAACTAACTGTTTGCTCCTTAAAGAAATTATTCTACAATCATTTTTAAAGTTGAATGCGAACTAGTTGTCTTGATACTTACAAAATATATGCCTGAAGAGAGACTTTCTTCGATATCAATTTCATTGGTGTTCGAAAACTCTAGATTACTTATTTGTTTTCCAGAAATTTCTGAAATGTTTACTGAAACGGACTCAAAAGTTTCAGATAACTTGATAGAAAAATTGCCATTATTTGGGTTGGGGTATAGGCTTGTTTTAGTTTCTACAAAATTTTCAGAGATAGCTAATAATTCATCATTTTGATAAACAGTTGTTTTTCCTGGAGAGAACTCACCTGCTTCTTCATTCTCAAAATCTCCAATAATAAGTTTATCTCCTATACTATTTATATCTAAAGCATGTCCAAAAGATTTTCCATCATTATCTGATATGGTTTCGCCAACTTGTACCCAATCTGCATTTTCAAATTTATACACCTCCACTTCTCCTGTATCGTTTATGTATGGGTCACTTACAGCAAGTACAGATCCTTCTTCATTCAAACTAATCCCAGAACCAAAATAAAGATTATCTGTATTACCTGTAATATCACTACCCAATTGAGTCCAAATTTGATTTTGTAATTCAAATACACGTATTTGTCCCTTTTTATTTCCAGACACATAGTCATAAGAGCTCACAGCTATGCGATTCCCCGAACCATTAAGCTCTATTGTATTTGATGAAGATCTATTCCCTCTACCTAAATAATCTCCAGGGTTTTCCCCTAAAATATCGTTTCCTATTTGGTTCCAAGTATTGTTTTGAAACTCAAACACTCTTACTTTCCCTGCATCATTACCATTATCATCATTTCTAGGAGATGACAATGAAATTCTATCTCCCGCATTATTCGTTGATATAGAAGCTCCTGCTCTGTCCTCGATAGCTTCCCCAGTAATTGAAGACCCTATTTGCTCCCAAATTCCATTTTGAAAATTATATGCATTTACATATCCTACATCTGAAACTCCAGCACAAAAAATTGTGTCGCCCTCTGCATTAATGGAAATTGATGTTCCAAAAAACTCTTCTTCATTTGTTCCATACAAAGTGTTTCCTATTTGGTTCCAAGTGTTGTTTTGAAACTCAAAAACACGTACAGCTCCAGAACCTATCGCGTTTTCATCATTCCATGGAGAGGCAAAAATAAATCGAGTGCCATCTTCATTTATATCAACATTTCCATCAATAATAAATTGAAAAGGAAGCCCTGGAACGTCATTTCCGATTTGAACCCAAGCGTCATTCTGTAATTCAAATACACGAACTCTTCCTAAATTGGTGTCACCACCATCTAAATCAAAAATTGCTATACGGTTTCCGTCACCACTTATTGAAGTAGCATATCCTGAACCGAAATCTTCACTTTCACCATATATTTCGTTTCCTAATCTTTCCCATTGTGAATAATAACGTAAGTACAAGTAATAATTTTTTCATTGTTATATTTTATTTGGCGCGAAAGATACAAATTCCTACAAAAATTTCTCTTACAGATTCATTACCTTTGCAATCCTTATAAAAAACAACTTTCATGGCTCAAAAAACACGGGTACGTTTTGCTCCAAGTCCTACAGGACCGTTACATATTGGTGGTGTTCGCACTGCTTTATTCAACTATTTGTTTGCTAAAAAACACGATGGTGATTTTGTGTTGCGAATAGAAGATACTGATCAAACTCGGTATGTAGAAGGTGCAGAAGATTACATCGTTGAAGCCTTGGATTGGCTAAACATTCCCTTTGACGAAGGCCCACAAAAAGATGGTGGATTTGGTCCGTATCGCCAAAGTGAACGCAAACATTTGTACAGAGAATATGCCGATAAGTTGCTTGCTTCAGAAAATGCCTATTATGCTTTTGATACTGCTGAAGAGTTAAATGAACACCGAAAAAATCACGAAGCGGAAGGAAAAACCTTCATCTATAATTGGCACAACCGGTTAAAACTAAAGAATTCCTTATCGCTCTCAAAAGAAGAAGTTCAACAGAAACTGGATGCTGGTGAAGATTATGTAATTCGATTTAAATCCCCTGAAAATGAAACGCTTCATTTAAAAGATATGATTCGTGGTGGTATGCAGATTGACACCAATATTTTAGATGATAAAGTGTTGTTTAAAAGTGATGGCATGCCAACGTATCATTTAGCGAATATCGTTGATGATCATTTAATGGAAATCACTCACGTAATTAGAGGTGAAGAATGGTTGCCATCTCTGGCTCTTCACGTTATGTTATACAGATCATTTGGCTGGGAATCACCTAAATTTGCACATTTACCATTGATTATGAAACCCGTTGGTAAAGGTAAATTAAGCAAGCGTGATGGCGATAAAATGGGCTTTCCTGTGTTTCCATTAGAGTGGAAAACGGCCGATGGCGATGTTTATTCTGGCTATCGAGAAGATGGTTATTTAGCCGAAGCAGTTATCAATATGTTAGCTTTTTTAGGTTGGAACCCAGGAACCGAACAAGAGCTTTTTAGCTTGGAGGAATTAGTTCAAGCTTTCGATTTAGACCGAGTAAACAAAGCCGGTGCTAAGTTTGATCCTGAAAAAACTAAATGGTTTCAACATCACTATTTACAGGAAGTTGACAATGGAATTTTAGCAGGACAATTTAAAGAATTGCTAAAAAATAAGGGAATTGAAACCTCCCTCCCAATTGAAACAATTACAGCTTTACTAAAAGAGCGCGCCACCTTTGTCGAAGATATTTGGGATCAAGGTAGTTTCTTCTTTGAAGCACCAGAAAGTTATGATGAAAAAGCGGCTAAAAAAGCCTTTAAAGAAGGTACTGCTGAAATACTTCAACAGGTTATTTCGCTTATGAAAGAGGTGGAAGATTTTTCCGCAGCAAATGTATCCGACAAAGTAAAGGGCTGGATTACCGATAATGAAATAGGTTTCGGAAAAGTAATGATGCCGTTGCGCCTATCGCTTGTTGGCGAAATGAAAGGTCCTGATGTTTTTGTGATTGCCTCGCTTCTTGGAAAAGAAGAAAGCATTAAACGTATTGAAAAAGCGATTAAAAGTATCTGATATTAATTTATAGAAATGGTTTTAAATTAATACCTATGGACTTAGGTGGGTGTGATCTCTCCTTTCGTCGAGATGACTTAAAAATAAAGAACAGCAGAAATTATAAATGTAGAACTGTTCCCTTTTACATCCTCAAATTCTGAAATATCTTTTTCGTTCAAGTTATTTAGCATATTGGTGAGACCATATTGGTAATGAGCACCCAACCTAAAGCTTTTTAAACCAGCAGTGAGCCCGCCCATAAGTCTAAAGTTGAAACTAGATATATCTTCGATGTCTTGAGCCCTAACAGTGGTATATCCATCTAAAATATAGTTTTCATAGGCTTCGTCTTTAAGTTTCATTTTCCCGTTTACGTTTAAAATAGGGCCAAACTCAAGACTTAAATGGTGTTCAACAATATTAAGACTAGCTAAAAAGTTTATTTGTGCCCCTATAATAGAGTATTCTAAGTTTCGGGATTCTGTTACATCACTCGCTAAAATTTCGATATTAGATTGTATAAAGTTAATCCCGTAGATGAGATCAAAACCATTTCTAAAGGAACCCCTGGTAGTAAAACCGCCTGTAAATCCCTGTCCTTGTTTCGTTGTAAAATCTGATGTGTTAATATCAAACAATGTTAAACCTCCTGTAATACCTAGGCGGTTATATTCATCAAAATTTCGTTGTGCCGTAAGTTGTTGAAAAGAAACTACTAAAACGGTAACAATTAATAGGTTTTTAATACTCATAAAGTGGTAAATTAATAGAAGCTAAAAGTAGCTTTATTTTTGTATCTTCAACTAATTATTCAATTAAAAAATTTAACTAATGGGTGGTTTACTTCTTTTAATACCGATAATCATTGTCGGTTTTTTTATTTTGCTTTCAGGCATATTCACTGTAAAACAACAAACTGCAGCTATTGTAGAACGCTTCGGAAAGTTTTTAAGTATCCGAAATTCAGGTTTACATTTTAAAATTCCTGTTTTTGATCGTATTGCCGGACGTATTAATTTAAAAATTCAACAATTGGATGTTTTGGTAGAAACTAAAACAAAAGATGATGTATTTGTACGGTTAAAAATTTCAGTACAGTTTCAAGTAATTAAAGAAAAAGTTTATGATGCTTTTTACAAACTTGAAAATCCGCACGACCAGATTACATCTTACGTATTTGATGTAGTGCGAGCCGAAGTACCTAAAATGAAACTGGATGATGTTTTTGAACGTAAAGATGATATTGCCATCGCTGTAAAAGAAGAATTGAACGATGCAATGATCGATTATGGATACGATATTATTAAAACATTAGTAACCGATATTGATCCTGACGTACAAGTAAAAGCTGCTATGAACCGTATTAATGCTTCAGAGCGTGAAAAAGTAGCGGCCGAGTATGAAGCAGAAGCAGAGCGTATTAAAATAGTAGCTAAAGCCCGTGCTGAAGCTGAAAGTAAGCGTTTGCAAGGACAAGGTATTGCCGATCAACGCCGGGAAATTGCACGCGGACTTGAAGAAAGTGTAGATGTTTTAAATAATGTTGGGATCAACTCCCAAGAAGCTTCGGCCTTAATTGTGGTGACGCAACATTATGATACGCTACAGTCTATTGGGGAAGAAACAAACACCAACCTAATTTTACTCCCTAATTCACCTCAGGCAGGCAGTAACATGTTGAACGATATGATAGCTTCGTTTGTGGCCAGTAACCAAATAGGTGAGGAAATGAAAAAGCAAAATGAAGCGAAGGGAATTACACCTAAAAAACGGAAAAAACGTACACCACCACCAAGTGATAACATTGATGATGTATCGTTTTAAAATAAAAAAAGCCGCTAACTTTAGCGGCTTTTTTTATAAGTTTTAAACTTGTTTAATAGTCTTTATCTTCTACTTCTTTTACCTTTTTTACACCTAAGATGCTATTGGCAATCTTTACAACCAATGCTTTTTGGGCGATTGAACCAATGAGGCTTGCAATCATATTCAATGGAGAAAAACTCTCCTTAAAATTTTCTTTTGTAGTACTAACACCAAGCTTAAGCTCTTCTTTATCTATTTCAGATTTGAGCTTCAGGTATTTAAGGTCGCGATCTATTTCTTCAAAAGTAGTGTATCGTTTCATTCTTGATGGTTTTCAATGGTTTCCTTATAAGTTTTAACCTCTTTTTTGGCTTGTTTTTTCGGAGAGATATCATCTTCGTCATAAAGCACTTTAGAGAATTTTATAAGTAGGCTACGTTCTATTATTTTTCTTCCGAATAAAATTAAAAACAATGTTACCAATCCATAAAACCCACCAACTATTAAAAAGCCGGCAAAACTACTTTCCATAACAATACCTAACCATAAGGCTACTCCAATTGAAATAAAAAGAAGTACAAATAAGAAAAAACTACCAAAAACCAATAAATTGACAAGAGATATGGCTCCTTTCATAGAGGATTTAAATAGGCGAAGTTTGTAATACTCCGCCGTGCTTGTGCCGTATTCTTGTAACTTATCGCTTACGTTTTGTAAACTGTCGGTAAGACGTTCAAATGCCATATTATGCAGTTGCTTTTTTGGTCTTCGTTTTAGCTTTAGCTGTTTCGGTTTCTCTTTGTAGTTTTGCGTTTTGTTTTCTTAATGCTTCCAGTTTATCTTCCATTGCCAATAGAATATCGTCTGCTTTATAACTTGCTGAAGATAATGTACTTTCTAATTTTTCTTCAAAATTAAGTCTAGCTTTTTGAGCTTTTTCACTTAAGTTACTAGAAGTTTCTTTCACTTGCTTATCAAGTTGTTTTCGTGCTTTTTTAGCTTCTTTGCTTATTTGCTTTCTGGTTTTTGAACCTTTATCTGGAGCGTATAGAATTCCTATTCCCGCTCCTATCGCAGCTCCTGTTAGTAAAGCTAAAAGTGTTTGTCCTGTATTAGATGCCATGTTTCTTTAAAATTATTGGTTAATATTCATTTCATAACAAAGTTACACAAGTAGGCTTCTAGTTGCTGTTAATAACCGGTTAATACTCAAAAAATTACCCATAAAATATTCTTAAAAAAGTATTTTTATTGCCAAAAATTCTTAATTAATCGCCAAATTGAAGAGGTGAATTCTTAAAAAACCAATGTTATGCTATTTTTGCCCAAGAATCACGCAATGGAACCGTACGGTTAAAGACAATTTTCTCTTCGGAAGTATCCTTATCCACAACAAAATAGCCTAATCGTTGAAATTGAACTTTATCTTCAACTTCCAGGTTTTTTAAACTCGGTTCCGCATATGCTGTGATAACTTCTAAAGAATTTGGATTTATAAACTCCATAAAATCTTTTTCCTTATCGGCATCTGGTGAAGCTTCAGTAAACAAACGATCGTAGAGTCTAACTTCAACAGGAAGGGCATGTTCAACTGAAACCCAGTGTAACGTTCCTTTTACTTTACGTTTAGAAGCCTCGGTTCCGCTTCCACTTTTACTATCTGGATCGTAGGTACAATGTATTTCGGTGATATTACCTTCAGCATCTTTTACAACGCTTTCGCCTTTAATGATGTAGGCATTTTTTAAACGAACTTCTTTGTTTAAAGTTAATCGGAAAAACTTTCTATTGGCTTCTTCTTTAAAGTCTTCTTGTTCAATGTACAGCTCACGCGAAAAAGGAACTTCACGATAGCCAGCACTTTCATCTTCTTGGTTATTTTCAGCTTCGAGCATTTCAGTTTTACCTTCCGGATAATTGGTTATGACCAGTTTTATAGGATTTAAAACCGCCATCACACGAGGTGCTCGTTTGTTAAGATCTTCACGCACGTTAAATTCTAAATGGGAAACATCTATTACATTCTCTCTTTTTCCTACTCCAATGCTGTCTGCAAAATTTTTAATTGATTCTGGGGTGTACCCACGTCTTCTCAACCCTGAAATAGTTGGCATTCTTGGGTCATCCCAGCCATTTACAACACCATCTTCAACCAGTCTGGCTAATTTTCGTTTACTCACCACTGTATGACTTAAGTTTCTACGGGCAAATTCTCGTTGCTTAGGGCGTAATGTTCCTTTTTCGTGTACTTGGTCCAGAAACCAATTATAAAGCTCTCTATGGGGCAAAAACTCAAGCGTACACAATGAATGTGATACACGCTCTATATAATCACTTTCTCCGTGCGTCCAATCATACATTGGGAATATTTTCCAATCGGTACCCGTTCTATGGTGACTTTTATGCAACACGCGGTACATAACCGGGTCGCGCATTAACATATTTCCTGAAGTCATATCTATTTTAGCACGCAACGTATGTTTACCTTCCCCTAGTTCGCCTTTCTTCATTTTTTCGAACAGATCTAAACTTTCTTCCACAGGACGATTTCTAAAAGGACTTTCTGTTCCTGGTGAATTTGGTGTGCCTTTTTGTTCTGCAATTTGCTCAGACGTTTGTGAATCTACATACGCTTTTCCGTCTTTAATTAATTGCACGGCCCAATCGTATAATTCCTGAAAATAATCTGAAGCATAGCGTTCTTCAGCCCATTCAAAACCTAACCAAGAAATGTCGCGTTTAATGGCATCTACAAATTCTTGCTCTTCTTTTGCAGGGTTTGTATCGTCAAAACGTAGGTTTACTGGTGCTTTGTAGCGTTCTCCTAAACCAAAATTTAAACAAATGGAAGAAGCATGACCAATGTGCAAATAGCCATTAGGCTCTGGTGGAAACCGAAACCGAAGTTCGTCTTGCGTATGCGTTGTAGTTAAATCTTCTTCTATTATATGCTCAATAAAATTAAGTGGTGCTTCTTCTTTTGCCATGATTGGTATATTGTTCCTTAAAAGGAATTGTATTTAGTTATCTAAAGTAAACAGAATTAATTAGTTTGCCTATCTATAAACAGATAAGTAGCAAAGGTAAAAAAAGTATCTTTGCAAAAACAATTTGCATGAGTACAATACGCTTAAAGAATATCCGCATTTTCGCTAATCACGGTTGCCTTACTGAAGAAGAAAAAATAGGCAGCGATTATATTGTAAATTTAGAAGTTACTGCAAATCTTTCAAAAGCTGCTAAAACTGATGAATTAAGTGATACTGTAGATTATGTTCAGCTTCAAAAAATAGTTAGAGAGCAAATGGCAATCCGCTCTAAGCTACTGGAACAAGTAGGCCAGCGTATTATTGATGAAATTTTAAAAGACATTCAACTGGTTGATGCTGTAAAGGTTCGGGTTTCAAAGATTAATCCGCCAATTGGTGGTGATATTGCTGAAGTAAGTGTTACAATGACTTCAGAACGGTAATTTCAAATTTAAATAGGAAAATTCGGTTTAATTTTTTTACATTTGCAAACCTTATTGGCATCGTGGCCGAGTGGCTAGGCAGAGGTCTGCAAAACCTTGTACAGCGGTTCGAATCCGCTCGATGCCTCAACAAAACCTTCTTTCTTACTAGATTGAAGGTTTTTTTATTGAATAGGGTCTTCTACTGGGGGAATAGGTTTTTCTAACGGATGTTTCGGTCCTGGTATTTTATCTAAGTTGGATTTCATTTCATCAGGAAAAATTCCTTGTAATAACAATGCTACACCAAAACCTGCTATTAAAATACTCACCCATTTTTTAGTTTTAATAATAAAACGGGGTGTCATCTTATTTTTTAGTTTTTTAGCTAACGTAATCTTTAAAAGATCGGTGCAGAAAAAAGTAATCAACACAGTTAGTAGAAAGAAAAACACACCATTTTCTGAATTAGTTAATGCATTTGCCATAATAATAGTACCAATCCAGCCAGCGAGTACGCCGAAGTTTACAAAATTCAACAGAAATCCTTTTAAAAATAAGCTTCCCAGTTTCTTTTTAACCTTTACTGCGTAATGTTCCCGTACTATTTTAAAAAAAGAGCGGTTGGTACGGATGTAGGATATAATTCCATAAGCGATTAAAATGGCGCCCCCGAAAATAAGCAATCCAGGATCATCTTTAACTTTATCTAAAATTTTACTGGTACTGAAATACGCAATTACAATAAAAACAATATCGGCAAAAATTGCTCCTAAATCGAAGAACACACCTGCTTTAAAACCTTTAGTAATACTGGTTTCAATAAGTGTAAAAAATACAGGACCTACTGCAAAAGCTAGTAGGAACCCGTAAAAAGCTGCGTATCCAATACCATCAAACATAGTATTGTAAAAGTACAAATTACTTTATACTTGAAAACGCTTTAAGTAACTATTAATCCACAATACGAATAGTACCCCCTGCAAAACTCTTTTTCTTTACTTCTTTTGGATTTCCATACACGGTAACATCACCTCCTGCAGTTACTTTTATAGTTGCTTTTTCACTAGCGTTAATTTCAGCCTCGCCAGCAGCAAACAGTTTTAAATTGGTGTCTTGGGTTTGTAAATCCATTGCTTCGATGATACCTCCGGTTCTAATGGTAATATCTTGAGATTTCGCTAATCCTGAAGCTTCAATGATACCTCCGGTAACGGCTTTCATTTCAACATAATTTACTTTTAAACCTACTCGAATCTTTGCTCCTTCTTGTGAACGTAATTCAATTTTATTTTGGCTAATTGCTTCGTTTGCAACTATTATAGCTCCTTCATTCGCATCGATTATATCAATTTCGGTGTAGTGAACTTCAACAAAGGTTTCTTCTCCGTTAAAACGTTCATCTAATTGCATTCGGATTTTTAATTTTCCGTTGTCATTGATAATCTTAACACTTTCGGTGTTTTTACCTTTGATAACAACTTTGTTTTCTTCGGAAGGAATTAAATTTACTTCAATTAAATCGAATACTTTTAATTCATCAAAATCACCTATATTTTTTTCAACCATACGTTGAGAAAAGGCTGAAAAGGTTATGAATGCGATAAGAAGTGTAGAAATTGTTTTCATAATAAGTAGTTTAGTTTCTTTAAAGAGTAGTTTATAATTGAAATGTTACACTTACTTTTCAATTTCTTTTTTACTACCCAACATCGTGAAGTCTAAATGCTTTCTAACTAAGTCTGCATTTTTTACTTTTACATAAACCTCGTCTCCTAATGTGTATTTGTTGTGAGTTCGCTGACCAACTACTGCAAATTCATCTTTATCGAATACATAATGATCGTCGCGTAAATCACTTAAACGAACCATCCCTTCACATTTATTGGAAACGATTTCAACATAAATTCCCCATTCAGTCACACCTGAAATCACACCTAAGAAGTCTTCATCTTCATGGTCCATCATATACTTAACCTGCATGTATTTTATACTGTCACGTTCTGCATTTGTAGCAAGATTTTCCATTTCGCTGGAATGACCACATTTATCTTCGTATTCATCTTGGTTGGCTGATTTATTTTTATCTAAATAAGACTGTAGCAACCTATGTACCATTACATCTGGATACCTACGAATTGGCGATGTAAAGTGTGTATAATAATCGAACGCTAAACCATAATGACCAATATTATTCGTGGTATAAACCGCTTTACTCATCGTTCTAATTGCTAAAACATCGACCAAGTTTTGTTCTTTTTTTCCAACGACATCTTTCAATAATTTATTGATAGAATTGGCAGTTTTTTTAGGATCTCTAGTATCCAGTTTATAACCAAAACGCTGGATAATTCGTTCCAGAGCGGCGATTTTCTCATCATCTGGCTCGGCATGTACACGGTATACAAATGTTTTTGGCGAATTTTGTTTTCCTATAAATTCGGCAACGCTACGGTTGGCAAGCAACATAAACTCTTCAATTAGTTTATTTGCATCTTTACTTTCCTTGAAATAAACGCCTTCCGGTTCGTTGTTTTCATCCAATTTGAATTTTACCTCTACTTTATCAAACGAAATAGCTCCTTGACGCATCCTATCTGTACGTAATATTTTAGCTAATCGATCCATTTCTAAAATTGCCGAAGCAATATTTGAATCTACCATATATTTTTTATCAGTAATGGAAATGTTAGCCGGTATTTCGTGTTCTTTAGCTTCTGGATTTTCAATAACGTGCTGTGCTTCTTCATACGCAAAACGAGCATCACTATAGGTTACCGTTCGTCCAAACCACTGGTTTTTAACCTTCGCTTGATTATCTATTTCAAAAACAGCTGAAAACGTATATTTTTCTTCGTTAGGGCGAAGCGAACACGCATTGTTTGATAATACTTCAGGAAGCATCGGTACCACGCGATCTACTAAATACACTGAGGTTGCACGTTCATATGCTTCATCGTCTATAACAGTTCCAGGTTTTAAGTAATGTGAAACATCTGCAATGTGAATTCCTATTTCATAATTACCATTTTCTAATTTCTGAAAGGATAACGCATCATCAAAATCCTTTGCATCTTTCGGGTCAATGGTAAACGTTAACACATCGCGCATATCACGACGTTTATTTATTTCGTCTTCTTGAATAGATGTATCTAATTGATTAGCATATTCTTCCACTTCATGTGGAAATTCATACGGCAATCCGTATTGTGCTAAAATGGAATGAATTTCGGTATGGTGTTCACCAGGCATTCCCAACACCTTTTTAACTTGACCTAATGGCGAATCTGCTTTTTCGGGCCAATCGATAATTTCAACTAGTACTTTTTCACCACCTTTTGCATCTCCAATGTTACTTTTCGGAACAAAAATATCAGTATACATACTGCTATCGTTGATTTCAACAAAAGCAAAATTCTCGTGAATATCGATGGTTCCAACAAACTCAGTTTTCTTACGTTGTATAATATTGGTTATTTCGCCTTCAGCTTTACCACGTTTTTTACGTTTAAAAACATAGACTTCAACCACATCACCATTTAAGGCTTTGTTTAAGTTTTTATTACTAACGAAAATATCATCTTCAAGATCGTCAACTATAATATATCCTTGTCCACGGCTGGTAATATCTACCACACCCGTGTAGTAATTTTTAGAAGGGGCAATAACATACTTTCCTCGTTCCACTTCGTTGATGGTTCCTTTAGCAGTTAATTGCTTTAATTTTTTGGTAATTTGGTTACGGCTGTTAGGATCATCTAATCCTAATTTAGCCGCTATTTGTTTGTAGTTATAAGGTTTGGAATTCGCTTTTCGTAGTATTTTTATAATGCTTTCTCCAAGCCCTTTTATTTTATTGTTTTTCTTCTTCGTTTTTCTTTTTGGCATTGTTTTATTTTAATTAATGTAAATGTACTATTATTAAGATAATAGCGTGTTTCCTTTAGGAAAGATTTAGTACCTTAGTAAGGCTTCTAAAAAGCAATTTTTAAGCTATGGAAAACTTTATAACCGTTGCTACTTTCACATATCAAAGTGAATATGCTGTTCTCGCTTTACTTTTAGAACAGCATGACATTCCGCATGTTTTTTTAAACGAAACCATGGCGAGTGTTTTTCCTTTTTACTCAAATGCAATTGGTGGCATTCGCTTGCAAGTGCACAAGCAAGACGCAGAGCGAGCTCGAGAAATCATCAAAGACTTTGATAACACTTCAAAAATGAGAATCGTTTAATTTTAAAGTTTTCAACCTTATTAACAATATAATAACCATCTCTTTTCTTTTTTAAAATTTTAAAATAAATAATGATGGTTATTATAGTGTGTTAATATGTAGCATAACTTTTTGAAGTTTTATTTTTATTTTAAGTTATAGGTTATTTTGTACAGGTTGTTAACATAGTTTTAAGAATGTTTTCTTCTGAAAAATAAAAGAATAGGCACAATAATTAACAGCTGTCAACAATCCATGTTAACAACGTATTTTTAATATGTATTTCTGAAATATCTGTTTGAAACTTACTTTTCGATGCTGATAACTCGGTCAAAAAAGAGGGAGTTAAAATTTGCTTTTGAAATATTAAAAAGCATATGGAATTTATAATCCAATTTCACAACTTTTTTTCTTGCTAAACTATTAACAAATGTAAACACAGTTGTTAACTATAAAGTGAACTGAAGTTTAATAAAACGTAAACAATTGATTTTTAATTATAACCGTTTTATTATGTAATAATACAATTATCTTTGTATTAAAATAAACATCATGAAAATAGCAATAGGAAACGATCACGCAGGGACAGATTACAAAAATTCCATTTCAAATTATTTACAATCAGAAGGTTACGAAGTTATTAACTACGGTACCGATAGTGAAGAAAGTGTAGATTATCCAGACTTTGTCCACCCGGTTGCAGACGATGTAGAAAACGCAAAAGTAGATTTTGGTATCATTATCTGCGGAAGCGGTAACGGTGCAAATATGACGGCTAATAAACATCAAAAAGTACGTTCAGCTTTATGTTGGACAAAAGAAATTACAGCGTTGGCTAGAGAACATAATGATGCAAATGTATTAAGTATTCCAGCTCGTTTTACAAGCGAACCACAAGCACTGGAAATGGTAAAAACGTTTCTTACAACAAAATTTGAAGGCGGTCGCCACCAACGTCGTGTCGAAAAGATAGCTTGTTCATAACCGACTACTTTTTTATGTCTAATTCACCAACACATACACACGATCATACCAATTTAAAAGGAAGAAAGCTGTTATTAACAATTGTTTTAAACATTGTAATAACCGTATCACAGGTAATAGGTGGGTTAATTTCTGGTAGTCTTTCATTGTTAAGTGATGCGCTTCATAATTTTAGTGATGTAACCTCACTCGTTATAAGTTATGTGGCAGATAGATATTCAAAAAAAGAAGCTTCTTTCGATAAAACATTTGGTTATAAACGTGCTGAAATTATTGCCGCTTTTGTAAATGCCGTTACACTTTTAGTAGTGGCGGTTTACCTTATTTATGAAGCTATAAAACGATTTATAAATCCGCAAGAAATAGAAAGCAGTTTAGTTATTTGGCTAGCTGTGTTGGGGATTGTAGCGAATGGTTTTAGTGTGTTATTACTTAGAAAAGACGCAAAAGAGAATATGAATATGCGTTCGGCGTATATACATTTATTTACCGATATGTCTGCTTCGGTCGCTGTATTGATAGGTGGTTTATTAATGAAATATTTTGGGTGGTTTTGGGTAGACAGTGTGTTAACTGTTTTAATAGCTGTTTATTTATTGGTGGTAGGTATCGATTTACTTAAAAACTCCTTCAATGTATTAATGTTGTTTACGCCCAAGGATATTAAATTGGAACGTATCAGTAAAAAAATAACGACTATTTCTGAAGTAAAAAGTATTCATCATATTCACGTATGGCAGCTTAATGAACAAGAAACACATCTTGAAGCACATATGGAATTTTCTAAAGATTTAACCCTTTCAGAATTTGATGCTATTTTAGAAAAAGTAGAAAAAATATTGTTTGATGACTTCGGAATCAATCACGTAAATATTCAACCAGAATTTCAAAAAGACGATCCGAAGGAAATTATTGTTCAGGATTAAAAAATAACTCAATGGAAATTACCATCAAAAAATTTGAAGACCTATCCATTTACGAACTGCACGACATATTACAGCTTCGTTCTGAAGTATTTGTTGTAGAACAAGATTGTGTATATCAAGATATTGATGGGAAAGACGAAAAAGCTCTGCATGTTATTGGAAAAAAAGAAGGAAAAATAATAGCGTACACCCGTTGTTTTCCACAAGGATTTTATTTTGAAGAAGCTGCTATTGGAAGAGTTGTTGTAGCTAAAGATCAGCGTAAATTTAGCTATGGTCACGATATCATGGAAGCTTCAAAAAAGGCCATAAAAAAATATTATCAAACCGAAAACATAAAGCTTTCGGCTCAACAATATTTAATTAAATTTTACCAATCTCATGGTTTTGAACCCATTGGCGAAGGATACCTTGAGGATGGCATCCCACACATTGCTATGGTTACAGCTTTATAAGCTTTTTGTCCATATTTAAGTGGTCCAACATTTCATTGGTAAATTTATAATGCCCCCGTCTTGTAATAATTTTAAAACGCTCGTTTCGCATTCGAGTTAATACGTCTAAAAAGCGCCACTTGGACTTTAGTAAATTTGTTCTGTCAGACTTTAAGCTTACTTCAAAATAATGCTTAATTCCTGCTCGCTCCGCTACAATATCTGGGGTGATGCTTATATCACTTCCTTTTTTATTGTACGACTTAGGGGTCTCATAGCCTTCAATATCGGCTTTAATGTTCTCAAATCCTTTGTTTTCTAAATACGTAACGGATTCTTTAAGAACGTCGTCGTTTTCCTGCTTGTCTCTTTGTACCATAACCCATATTATACGAAAATTTAAGCAGTATTTCTATTAATAATATGTTAATAAAGTGATTTAATGGTGTTCTTTCCCTTTAGAAACAACTGTTTTGTTGAAAGGAATTCCCAATTGTGTGAAGATATTCTCATCGTCTGTATGGTCTGCTAAATCTACTCCGTATTGAATTTTTTTGGTGTCGTCATAGACAAATGTGCCGAACAAACGATCCCAAATAGAAAACATATTCCCGAAGTTGCTATCGGTCCAGGGAAGTTGGTAATGATGATGAAACTTGTGCATATTGGGTGTTACAAACAGATAGCTTATGCTTTTGTCCAACCAAGCGGGCAGACTGATATTTGCGTGCGTCCAATACGTGAAAAGCACGCTTAAAATTCGGTAAAATAGGTAGAAAGCGATAGGCATTCCCATAATCACGACCGCAATAAGAGCGAAGGTTTCGCGGATGATAAAATCGAACGGATGATGACGGGTTCCAGTGGTGGCATCTACGTGTTTGTCGCTGTGGTGAACAATATGCAAGCGCCACATAGCCGGAACTTTGTGCAATAAGTAATGCACACCATATTGAGCAATAAAATCTAATACTAAAAGTGAAAGTAGTAACTCAACCCAGATAGGTGATTGAAAGAAGTGTAATAATCCAAATTGCGAATCATTTAACCAAATGAAAATAGCCGCTGTTGCAATACCAAAAACAGCGTTGATAACCATGACAAAAGCCAATAATATAAGATTGGTTTTAGCATGCTTCCACTTTTTGTATTTTAAGTTTATTAAACTGTAATATCCTTCTAAAATCCAAAACAACGCTAACACAAAAAATACCCAACCGGCTTTCATCCAGATGGGCATGGTTTCGAAAAAATTTAGGAAAGCTTCCATTGGAATAAATATACGGTTCTATAGGTTTCTACTACTAGGTGGTTGAGTAATTTTTCATTGTTGAAACAATGAAAAGTTGTATCGAAAACACCGATTTTTAATTACTTTAAAATCTTTTCATATCGATTTCCTTCAGTAAGAACTGAAACAGCTTCTAAAATTTCAGGATTGTGATTTACGTGATAGTTGTACATCCCTTCTCGGTAAAAATAGCGCTTTAAAATTTCGTCGCTTAACAACGATTTTATTTCGGCTTTTTTAGAAATCAATGCTTTTTCTTTGGCTCTATCTATCGATGTCATTAATTGGTTGTACCCTTGCTGTATTTCATCTTTAAGATCATCATCTTCCGCTCTTCGTAAGGCTTCAGCAAATTCCTTTTCGGTTTCAGTTTCATATTCAAAACCATTTTTCTTTAAATAAGTCACAAAATTTTGGAAATCACTATCGGTAAATTCAAATGTATTGTAATCTTCTAATTGATGCGAATAGTAATATTGCGTCGCATAATCGAAAATCGCCATATCTTTTAGCAAGGCTGTTGTAATGGGGCTAAATTTTGCCGTTTCCACTTCCACATCTGGCATAATTCCGCCGCCATCGTACACCGTTCTTCCTCCTTTTGTTTTAAACTCGTTGTATTCTTCAGTATCTACCCGAATTGGATCGCCATTTTCATCACGATTCCAATAATCTAACGCTTGAATACAACGACCGCTTGGCGTGTAATAACGAGATATTGTGACTTTTAATTGGGTGCCATACGTAAGCTTTTTAGGGCGTTGTACGAGGCCTTTCCCAAAACTACGGGCTCCAACTACCACGGCACGATCTAAGTCTTGCAAACCACCGGAAACAATCTCACTGGCCGATGCACTGCGACCATTAACCAATACCACTAACGGAATTTCTGTATCTACAGGATCAAATTGTGTTTTATAAACTTTGTTGTATTTTTCAATCACCGATTTTGTGGTGGTAATCACTTCGCCTTTATCCACAAATAAGTTTACCACGTTAATCGCTTCGTTTAAGAGTCCGCCAGGGTTTCCACGAAGGTCTAAAATCAATTTATTGGCACCCTGTAGTTTTAAATCTTCTAAAGCTGATTTAGTTTCTTGGGTTGTTTTTCGGTTGAATTTACTCAGTACAATGTAACCAATATTATCATCTAATAATTTATAAAACGGCACCGCTTCTATTCCTACTTTTTCACGGGTTAGCGTGGTAGTTTGTGTTTTTCCTTGGCGTTTATAGGTAATTTCAACCGAACTGCCTTTTGATCCTTTTAAGAGCTCTCCAGCATCGCCATCAAAACCTGCCACCGGTGTCGTGCCGATTTTAACGAGCTCGTCGCCAGCTTTTAAACCAGCTTTGTCGGCTGGATATCCTTGAAAAGGTTCAATGATGGTAATTTTATCTTTTGTGGTTTTAACCGAAGCTCCAATCCCGGTATAGGTGCCCGAATTTTGTATGCGGCCATCTTCTACTTCTTGTTCGTTCCAATACACGGTGTATGGATCGAGATCTTCCAGCATACCATTAATAGCTTTATCCATTAAAGTTGCGGGTGTTACTTCGTCTACATAGTTCATGTTTAGCTCTTTGTAGAGTGTGGTGAAGATTTCTATTTGCTTGGCAATTTCAAAGAAATCACTTTTAAAACTCACCGTTGTAAACATGATAACCACGGCGATTATTGGGATAAAGATTTTCTTTTTCATGATTTTTTATTTTAATAATAGCTGACGCAGGTAACAAAAGAAGTTACCGTTTAAATATACACAAACCTTTTTGCTTTATTAAAAAGCAAGCAAGTAGTCTTGAATTTCGTTAAAAATTCTGCTGTAAGTGAATCTACAGATTACTGTAAGTAGTTATTAATACTACTATTAGCTAGCAAACCATTAGATACTAATTAACGCAAGTAATGCTGAAATTAGTATTAAGACAATTTCGATTTTGCGATTCTTTCTTATTCATCTAGTAGCCGCCTATGATAATTTATTTGCCCAAGATGATACGTTACATGCGTCGCTAAATGAACCAATAGATATTCGGTCGATTCTATTTTTGAAAACTTCATAACAGGATACTCTTTTTTCAAATCTTCGTTTGTAATTGAAGCAAGTGAATTCTTAACCATTTTTATGGCATCCTTTATACCATCAACCAATTCTTTTCTTGAAACATTTTTTTGAGTAAACTCAAGTTCTCTATTCCTTACGTAGCCAGTGTTTGCTATTTCTTTTCCAATAAAGGTGTGCAAGTTTCCAATAATATGTAGCGTTAAATTCCCTGCTGAATTAGCGATGTTTTTTTCTACTCGCCAAATAGTTTCTTCATTTTTATAAAGTTCTATTTCAGTGATTAACTTGTTTAAGTCTCTTTCAAAAAATGATAGTATTGCGTCTTTGTTCATTTAAATAAGTTGCTTTTATGAAATTGCAACGTTTGTGTATTTCCGCTGTAATTGCGGTCATACATTGTTGCGCATAGTTATTTTATATTTATTTGGTTCAAATTCAGTTCAAATTGATTTCCAAATTTATCATCTACAAGTTTACTGATTTGAATATTATTCCAATTCAATTCTATCCGTATTTCTTTTTTTGTTCCGTTCTCAACAACCGTAATTACAATAGGAATACTTTCTCTTTTTGTCTTATAGAATTTGAGTAGGCTTTCCGTTTTTCCATAAAGATGAGAAGTCAGATGAGAACCTAATTCGGTGTTAATTTCGTTTGAGACTGGTTCAATTTCAACAATTCCTTTTTCCGAATTTTCTTCTTCCAATCCGTGTAGAAATTCAATCGTCGGAAGTTTTATTTTTTCAATTTTTATTGATTCCGGATTTATATTTCCGACATATTTTATTCCGTATATTCCACAAGCTTGTCCAAAAGATTGTTGGATTGTAAGACTTAAAATTAACAGTATAATTATTCTTTTCATTCGTTCTTTCTATATTATACACACCTAGTATATAAAAACATTAAACCTATTTATTTTTTTTACTATTCCTTTTAACCAACCACCGCACCACCAATAGCACAATAATAACCACAATAAACAACGGCCATAGGTATAACAATCCTAAAAAGAATATTTAAACTCCGTTAAATGAGTTTGCCCTACTGTTATTAATCTTTATTTAGAGCACAGGTTATATTATAAGTTCCAATTATCAAACTCAAATCACGAACTATATGAAAGTCTTCGTTTTCAATTTTTTTAATTAGTTCGGGACAATTTTCTAAAAAAGGATATAAAATGGGTTTCTTTTTTTTATTGCCAAAACTATCATGCCCTATTAAAGTTAGTTTATCTTGACTCTTTTTACGAATATAATATTGAAAATAGCTTGCTGTATTATAACCAGCTATAAGTTTTCGGTAAAGTTCTAATTCCCCTAAAACTACTTCCTCAACATTTTGTATTCTTTTTTTGCCTTTCACCGGAAGGAACCTAAGTTTTGTAATATTTCCAGATTTATCTTCCAAAGAAACCGATTCAATTTTTTCTAATTTAATTTTATTGAATCTATCTCCAACTTTTTTATAGTATTTAAAATACTTGTTGTTGGAATATCCTCGCATATCAGTTATTGTTTCTCCAGACTTAAGATAAATTGTGCAAGGTCTTGTTTGAGAAATTGTAACGAACGAAATAAATAAAATTAATAAACTGATGTATAGTTTTTTGCTCATATTTTTCATTTAGATTGCTATAGGTGTTTACCTATTTCATCTTTCCCCTCCTAACCAACCACCGTACTACCAACAGCACAATAATAACCACAATAAACAACGGCCATAAGTACAACAACCCTAAAAAGAACACCGAAACGCCGTTCCAGCCGCCTTGAAGGGCGTTTTTAATTTTTTGTCCGTAAGAAACGGTTACGCCACTTTCTGCTGTGTATTTGTAAAATTTTAAGTTGATGGTGCTTACAGAAACTCGGTTTTGCAGGTATTTTAAGCGGCCCTCTTTGGCTTCAATTTCTTCGCGGATGTTGGAGAGCTCGCGTTCAATTTCGAGCATTTCCTTGACGTTTTTCGCTTTGGATAGCAGTTCTAAATACCGGTCTTCTAGTTTGCGCTTGGCTTTTAAGCGTGCTTCGAGATCTACAAACTCTTCGGTAACATCTTGCCGTGAAATATCCCGTTGGTCAAAATACTCAACCCCTTCAGAAACCGAATTGATAAACGCTTGAAAATTTTTGGTAGGCACGCGCACCGTCATATTTCTATAAATACGATTGTAGCTTTTCCCAGAATTATCATTGGCTACAAACCCTTCGTATTGTGAGGTAAGTTGTAAAATTCTTTTGTGGGTTTCTTCAGGTGATGGGGTTTCAAAAGCGAGGCGGGCCGTTTTAATGATTTTTTGTTCTTGTTGACGTGTAGGCGGAGGTGGTGGCGTTAATTGTTGTGTGATAGGCACTTCTTCAGAATACGCTTGGTCTTCCATTAATTCACCAGCCGGTGAAGGTGGTGGTGGAACAGCATTAGAGTTTCCACCATTTGAACATGCGAGAATAAGCGAAAATAATAATAGGCTAATTGCTTTCATCTGTTAGTTTTTTAAGAAGTGAAATAACCGAAGCTTCAACAGCTTCGTAGGTTGGTTTTTCCCTTCCAAGATACAAAAACAACAGCGCAAATTTCTTGCCGCTTTTTTCTAGATACGCTCCTTTGTTGATTCTGTAGGCTTCACGAAGCTTTCTTTTTATACTATTTCGGCTTACGGCCAACTTAAAATTCCGTTTGGGCACGGCAAAAGTAGCTTGATTGGTTTCGGCATCTTCCACTTCAATAAAAAACACTTTTACAGGATATTTTTTATAAGATTTCCCTTCGGAAAAAAGCCGAGCTATCATTTTTCGGCTTTTTAGTTTTTCGTTTTTAGGAATTTTTTGGCTCATAGCGTAAAGATATAAAAAAAGAAAAGTGCCTTAAAAGTAAGTTTTGCTGTCTGTTCGAGCGCAGTCGAGAACTATAAATTGTCTATCCCAAATAGGTTTCGACTGCGCTCAACCGGACAAATCCAGTTTTACTTTTAAGGCACTTATGATTTCAAAAGAGGTTTCAGAAAAAATTATTCTACACCCCACGTGTTATTTTCAGGATTGATATCAGCCATACGGTCTGAAGCATCAATCTTCATGCTTTTCACTTTTTTACCGTCCGTGATTTCAAATTGGTAGGTAGGATACGCCCACGCCCAATCTGGCAATACACGATATTTCATATTTTGATACGGATTTGGTTTTTCGGCACGCGCCATTTGCAACGGAATGTAGAAATATTCTTGTGTTCCGTCTTCATACATTACAAACAAATCGATAGGCATTGGCATTAAACCAATTCGCTCCAATGTTATGGTTGTTGTGTTTCCAACAGATTCAACACCTTTAATTCCGTAATCTATGGTATTTGTAGTTCGAGCAAAATCGGTTAAGTACCAATCCAGCTCGAAACCTGAAACTTTTTCAGCTACGCGGATAAAATCGTTTGGTGTTGGGTGTTTAAATGCCCAATCTTCATAATATTTTTTAAGTGTCTTGGCTAAGTTTTCTTCACCAATTACATAACCCAACTGTGCTAAAAATACAGCACCTTTACTGTATGCCGTAATACCATATGCTCTATTACTTGCGTAACGGTCTGCATGTGTGGTTTGCGGTTGCTCTTTACCACTTTTGGCCAAATACGTATATCCTCTATACGAACCGCTAAACGGATTTGGATTTTTCTCGTCCATTACCTCGTTCATAGCAGCTGCGGAAATATAACTGGTAAAACCTTCGTCCATCCATTCATGTCTCGCTTCGTTGGTAGCCATTAAAAACTGAAACCACGTGTGAGCAAGTTCATGAGCTGTAACACCTACCAAACTTTCAAATTTACGCTCGCCAGTTATTAGGGTGCTCATGCCATATTCCATACCACCATCGCCGCCTTGAATTACGGAATATTGCTTGTAAGGATAGGGTCCTATTTTTTCATTGAAATATTTTAATAATTCAGCAGTTTTAGGCTGTAAGTTTTTCCAGTTTTCTTCAATTTCAGGATTATCCTTATAGAAAAAGTGAAGCGTTACGCCGTTTGGTCCTTCGTATTTATCGTGAATATATTCATCATCTGCCGCCCAAGTAAAGTCGTGTACTTTTGGTGCTTTAAAATGCCAAGTATACTTTCCGTCTACAGGCTTCATGTTCTTCAAACCTTTTGGTCCGTAGCCGTGGCCAACTTCTTCAGGATTTTGCAAATAACCAGTTCCGCCAATAGTATATGCAGCGTCTATTGTTATTTTTACGTCATAATCACCCCAAACGCTGTGAAACTCCCGACCAATGTATGGATAGGCGTGCCAGCCTTGAAAGTCGTATTCAGCTATTTTAGGAAACCATTGCGCCATTGATAGAGCAACACCTTCTGCGTTGTTACGACCAGAACGACGAATCTGTACCGGTACTTGTGCATCCCATTCCATATTAAAAGTGGTACTTTCACCGGGTTGAATGGGTTTATTTAATTCTACTTCAAGAACGGTACCTACTACTTCATAATTTAAAGTTTGACCGTCTTGCGTTAATAAGGTTGGTTTTATATAGCCAATTTCTGAAGGGGATAATTTCGAAATACGATCTGCTACCCTACCATCTGGATCTGCAATGGTTCTGGAACGAACGTCCATTTCACTGCCTGGTTGAAATGCGTTAAAATATAAATGGTAAAAAACTCTATCGAGAACATCGGGTGAGTTGTTAGTGTAAACCAGTTCTTGTTTTCCTTTATATTGATAGGTTTCAACATCCATATCAATTTCCATCTTATAGTCAACTTTTTGTTGCCAATATGAAGTATTGTTCTGCGCAAAAGCAGTAGCAACCATACAAAAGATTAAAATGTTTCCGAAAATATATTTCATAAGCGTAGTTTTTGATTTTTAAAAAAGCGTGGTCTCCAATTGACTTTGGTTGTCTGTTCGAGCGCAGTCGAGAACTATAAGGTTTCGACTGCGCTCAACCTGACAGTATCGATTTATTTTAAACGAGACCTTTTATCGGCCATAATCAATGCGTTGTACATATTCACCATCTTTCCAGAAGTTGAAATGTTTCCGAAGTTATCGGTATTGGATTCTTCTCCACCTAACATAACAGGGCTTTTTGTAGTAAGACCGCTATCCATTATAACTTGTTTTACTTCTTTTGCTGAAAGGTTAGGGTAGTAAGAACGAATCGTCGCAGCAACTCCAGCTACAGCAGGTGCCGCCATAGAAGTACCTTGTAAATATTCATACGTATCTAAAGGTGTCGTTGCCCAAATTTTTACACCAGGTGCAAAAACATCAACATTAGATTTTCCGTAGTTTGAAAAGTTTGCCACTAATTCGCTACCGTATTTGTAGTTCAATGCACCAACTGTTAACACGTTATCTGCATATTCGGCACCGGTTTTAGTTTGATCGTTTGGATACACTTCTGTTTCATCTAAATTGAGGCCTTCGTTTCCGGCAGCGTTCACAATTAATACGTCTTTAGATTCAGCATATTTAATAGCCTCACGAACCCATTCTGGATGTGTGCTGTAGTATTTTCCGAAGCTGGTGTTTATTACTTTAGCACCGTTATCCACAGCATAACGGAAAGCCAATGCTATGTCTTTATCATACTCATCGCCGTCTGGCACAGCACGAAGCACCATAATTTCAACATTTTTTGCCACTCCATCGATACCAATCTCGTTGTTACGTTCTCCAGCAATAATACCTGATACGTGTGTACCGTGTTTAGCATCTTCTTTTTTAGGGTCTGGGCCATCTACATCGTTGTTTCCGTAATCTGTATCGGTGATGTCATCGGGATTATCACCTAAAACACTTCTAAAATCTTTTTCAAGGTTGAAGTGGGTGTCTAATCTTCCGTTGAAATATTCGATACCGCTCTCTAATTGCTCGATAACTCCCGGAACAGCATCACCATAGCTTAACATTTGAGTAAGCATGCCAATTTGTTGTTGTTCGGTTGCAGTTGGGTTAGCGATTGCGGCCAAGTCTTTTGCAGTATATTCTTCTTTGCCCAGCTTTTTTACCATTGCTTCGTGAGCAGGTTTTACCTGAGATAATATTTGCTCGTATCGAGCTTTGTTAGCCATCGCATCTTGCTTTTCTTTTTCATACTCAGCTTTTGCTTTTTTATACAATGCAAACGATTCGCGATCTGCAGCACTAATGGAAGCGTCCGTTTTTCCTTCAAATTTCGGACTCAACTTTTTAACGATACGGGCGTATTCCATATTTTCACCTACAATGTCGCCTAGGAAATTCCATCCGTGCATATCGTCTACGTATCCGTTATTATCATCGTCTTTACCATTACCGGCAATTTCATCTTCGTTGGTCCAGATAACGTTTTTTAAATCTTCGTGTTCAATATCAACGCCACTATCTATTACGCCAACTATAACGGTTTCACCTTTACGTTTTGTTAATATTTCGGTATACGCTTTATCGACACTCATTCCCGGGATGGTATCTGTAATAAGATCTGTAGCACCCCATCTTTTATATTGCTCGTCATTTAAGGGAGCTGTTTTAAGTGGTAGGGTATCGATGTTTTCAATAGGAGTTGAAACAATTGGAGCCGAGCTGCTTCCGCAACTAGCCAATAATACTGCTGAAGCAGCAGCCAAGAAAGAAATTTTAAGGATATTCATTTTTTAAATTAATTAAATAGTTCATTAAAAGTAAAAACCTGATCTAAGCGAACGCCTTTTTCAGTGTGTTTTACGGTAATTATTTGGTTGTGAGCATCGTGCTCTAAAAAAAGATAATAATTGTTGTCAGCTGCTTGATTTAGAAATTTTTCTTTTTCAGGTAGCGTTAACAAAGGTCTGGTATCATACCCCATAACATATGGCAATGGTAAATGACCGGCCGTTGGCAAAAGATCTGCCATAAAAACCAATTTTTTTCCTTTGTAATTTATGTGGGGTATCATCTGTTTATCGGTATGACCATCTGCAAATAGAATGCCGAAATCCATTTCGTTGGCTTCAGCAAAATCACCAGCTGGTTTATCAACAAAATTAAGGTGACCACTTTCTTGCATGGGTAAAATATTTTCTTTTAAAAATGAAGCTTTTTCCCGTTGATTGGGGTTTACAGCCCAATCCCAATGATCTTTATTGCTCCAAAACTTAGCATTTTTAAAAGCTGGTTCGTAACCGGTTCGGTCTTTATTCCATTGTATACTTCCGCCGCAATGGTCAAAGTGCAGGTGTGTCATAAAAACGTCGGTAATATCATCACGATGAAAACCGTGTTTTTTTAAGGATTTGTCTATACTATGGTCTCCCCATTGGTAATAATAACCAAAAAATTTTTCACTTTGCTTGTTACCCATTCCAGTATCGATAAGTGTTAAGCGGTCTCCGTTTTCAATAAGAAGGCAACGGGCAGCCATATCGATCATATTATTACTGTCTGCGGGGTTTGTCCGGTTCCAAAGAGACTTTGGTACTACTCCAAACATAGCACCACCATCTAATTTAAAATTTCCAGATTCAATGGGGTACAACTTCATATTATGAATTTTAAAGTGTGCAAAATACTAAAAGGGAAGCAGTCCCTTGGGTGCAGACCGAAATATTTGTATTATTTTTAACAAAAAGTTAGCTTTTGAGAAATTTCAAAAGACCTTATTTTACAAAAAAAGGAATTATATGGTTGAATTGGCAGGAATTATCGTTTTAGGAATTTTAGCACAATGGGTTGCATGGAAATTTAAGATTCCGGCTATTTTACCATTAATTCTTATAGGCTTGTTTGTAGGGCCTATCTCAACGCTACTATCTGAAGATGGCCAACAATGGATACGGCCTATTTACAACGGTGAAAAAGGACTGTTTCCTGGCGAAAATCTTTTCTACTTTGTTTCTCTAGCTATCGGTATTATTCTTTTTGAAGGAGGGCTTACCTTAAGGCGAGGTGAAATAACCAAAGTAGGTGGCGTAATCGGTAAATTAATAAGCCTCGGTTCTACTGTAACATTTATAGGCGCTGGTGTTGCCGCACATTATGTTTTCGGGCTTGATTGGCGAATTTCGTTCCTTTTTTCAGCATTGATTATTGTGACAGGTCCTACGGTAATTACACCAATTCTAAGAAATATTCCTCTTAAAAAGCATGTTTCTGCCGTCTTAAAATGGGAAGGAATTTTAATAGATCCTATTGGTGCTTTGGTTGCAGTTTTAGTGTTTGAGTTTATAAGTGTAGAGGGCGATGCTGGCTATACCAAACAGGCGTTGATAGAGTTTGCCAAAATTATTTTGATAGGTTTTTCTTTCGGAATTTCGGCAGGTTACGCCCTGTATTTTTTTATTAAAAGAAAGTTTATTCCGCACTATCTTTTAAATGTAGTGTCACTTTCCATGGTACTGATGATTTTTGTTTTGAGCGACCAATTTGCGCACGAATCGGGATTACTGGCAGTGGTAGTAATGGGAATGTATTTAGGAAACAGCGACTTGCCAAGCCTTAAAGAACTCCTTTATTTTAAAGAATCGTTAAGCGTATTATTAATTTCTATTCTATTTATACTACTGGCAGCCAATATTAGCTTAGAAGATCTATTATTGGTTTACAACTGGAAAACGGGCATTTTACTAGCCATTATCATTTTTGTGCTTCGGCCGCTAGCGGTATTTTTGAGTACTACAGGTTCTAGCTTAAAAATAAATGAAAAACTTTTTATTAGTTGGGTAGGCCCACGTGGTATTGTTGCTGCTGGTATTGCGTCGCTTTTTGGTACTAAATTAGTAAATGAAGGTGTTCCCGGGGCCGAATACATTACCCCATTGGTATTTGCTGTTGTATTGGTGACGGTTTTGTTAAACGCAGCTTCGGCAAGGTTTTTTGCTTCGGCAGTTGGGGTTTTCTTAAAAACTTCGGAAGGAATTATGATTGTAGGCGCTTCAAAAGTTTCTAGACTGATTGGAACGTATCTTCAGAAAAATAATCGTCACGTAGTATTGGTCGACACCAACAGATTGAATATTGAAAAAGCTAGAGAGTTAGGGCTTGAGGCCATCAATGGAAATATTTATTCGGATGACCTTTCGGATAATATCGAATTGAACGATGTAGGCTATCTACTTGCTATGACAGGTAATGACGAAATTAATAAACAAGCTATTTCAAGATATGGGGATATTTTTGGTGAAAATGGATCATTTAGATTAATGAATTCTGAAGAAAGAAAAATAAAAAACACCCTTTCTTCAGAAGAGCTTTTTTCAACCACCCATGATTATGTGCGCTTTACTGAAGTGGCCCGTGACTTCCCTTCTATACAAGAGTTGCCAATAGACACACAATCTAAGTTTATGAAATTGCTAGGGTATATTGAAGAGGAAGAAAATGCAGTTGCCCTCTTTGTGAAAAACGATGAAAACCATATAGACCTCATTGAAAACCCTCAAGAAATGGAAATTACAGAAGGTAGTCAATTGGTATATCTTGGAAAACCAATCGATTTTGAAGATGTTGTAAACGCCACCAAAGAGGAAGAGGATACCATACAAGATCAAAACTCATAATAAAACAAGTATGTTTCCGTTTTTCAATAAAGTTTCTTCGTTATGAAAAAAGATATATTCCTGAAACCACTAGCGGTATTTTCAATTTTATTTCTTTTTTCTTGCGAAGACGATACTTCCATTTCTTGCGTAACCTGCAATTCTCCCGAAACCACCGCTTTTGAAGTTTGCCGCGACCAAAATGACAACGCTACCGTAAATGGTGAAAATACGGATACTGATTATGATGTTTACATAGCTGGTTTAGAAGAAGCTGGCGTTACTTGTGGAGGCGGATGATAGTTTGTTTAATCATTCAGCTTTAACACCGCCATAAATGCTTCCTGTGGTATTTCAACATTACCAACGGCGCGCATACGCTTTTTACCTTTTTTCTGCTTTTCCAATAACTTTCTTTTACGGGAAATATCACCTCCGTAACATTTTGCAGTTACATCTTTTCGAAGTGCTTTTACAGTTTCCCTAGAAATAATTTTAGAGCCAATAGCTGCTTGAATAGGGATATCGAACTGTTGTCTTGGTATTAGTTCTTTCAACTTTTCACACATACGTTTTCCAATATCGTAAGCATTATCACGGTGTAAAAGTGCAGAAAGAGCATCTACAGTGTTTCCGTTTAATAAAACGTCTACTTTAACCAAATGCGATTCGCGCATCCCAATTGGGGCATAATCGAATGAAGCATATCCTCTAGAAACAGTCTTTAAACGATCGTAAAAATCGAAAACTATTTCGGCCAAGGGCATATCGAAAGAAAGCTCAACCCGTTCTGTTGTTAAATATGTTTGGTTAACAATTTCCCCACGCTTTTCAATACAAAGCGACATAACAGGACCAACAAATTCTGCTTTTGTGATAATAGTTGCTTTTATAAAAGGCTCTTCTACACGATTTAAAGAGGAAGGTTCAGGCAAGTCTGATGGATTGTTCACCATGATCAGTTCGTCTGGCTCTTTATTTGTAAAAGCGTGGTAGGACACATTGGGAACGGTTGTTATAACCGTCATGTCAAATTCGCGTTCCAAGCGTTCTTGGATAATTTCTAAATGAAGCATTCCTAGAAACCCACAACGGAAACCAAAACCAAGTGCAGCCGAACTTTCCGGTTGAAAAACCAAAGAAGCATCGTTTAATTGCAGTTTTTCCATAGAATTTCTAAGCTCTTCATATTCTTCGGTATCAACAGGGTAAATACCAGCAAAAACCATAGGTTTTACGTCTTCAAAGCCCTCGATCATATTAGTGGTTGGGCTTTTTGCATCGGTAATGGTATCACCTACTTTTACTTCACGGGCATCTTTTATACCTGTTATTAAGTACCCAACGTCACCGGTTTTAATCACTTGTTTGGGCATTTGCTTTAATTTAAGGGTACCCACTTCATTGGCTTCATAGTTTTTACCAGTAGCCATAAATTTTATGTTCTGGTCTTTCTTTATTTCGCCATTTAAAACCCTAAAATAGGTTTCAACCCCGCGGAAAGGATTGTAAACAGAATCAAAAATCAACGCTTGAAGCGATTCGTTAGGGTTTCCTTTAGGTGCAGGAACTCGCTTGATAATTGCCTCTAAAATTTCATTAATACCTAAACCAGTTTTTGCACTGGCAGGGATAATTTCTTCAGCATCACAACCTAAAAGGTCTACAATATCATCGGTCACTTCTTCTGGGTTTGCTGAAGGAAGATCTATTTTGTTCAACACTGGAATGATTTCCAAATCATTTTCCAGGGCTAAGTATAAGTTTGAAATGGTCTGCGCTTGTATACTCTGTGCAGCATCAACCACCAATAAAGCCCCTTCACAAGCTGCGATACTTCGGGAAACTTCATATGAGAAATCTACGTGCCCTGGCGTGTCAATTAAATTCAGGGTGTATTTTTCGCCTTCAAATTCATAATCCATTTGTATGGCATGGCTCTTAATAGTAATACCACGCTCTCGCTCAAGGTCCATACTGTCCAGTAACTGCTCTTGCTTTTCTCGAGAGGTTACCGTTGCGGTAGCATCAAGTAAGCGGTCTGCCAAGGTACTCTTACCGTGGTCAATATGAGCGATAATACAAAAATTGCGAATGTTCTTCATAGTGTTCTTCTTCCGTAGCAAATGTTGACTGCAAATATAGTTTAAATTGAAACGAAAGAAAGCATTTCAGGGTTTTCATCGAAAAAATTACTTTAATCATTGCGAATTATGATATTATTAACATATTTGTAGTAATAGCGTTTTTAATTGAAGTTAGCTTCATCTCCCCTAAAGACGTAATTAAAAAAACGAATAACAACCCTAACAATCTACTAATGAAAGGACTGTGCTTACTATATGCATTCCTGTTTTGTGTCACTTCAATTTTTGCCCAAGATTTATCAGTTACAGGTAATGTTATCGATGCCGATAAAAACCCAATTTCATATGTAAATGTGCTTGTTTATGAAGAAGAAGCTACCGACCCTTTTAAGGGGACAACGACAAACGAAGATGGAAGCTTTTTACTGAAAGACCTTGAAGCCAAAACCTATAAGCTTACGTTCACTTTTGTAGGCTTTAAAACAGTTGAAAAAGTAATTTCTATTACTTCAGAAGAAAACATCGGCACCATAACATTGCAAGAATCAACTGAAACGTTAGAAGAAGCCGTGATCACGGCCAAAAAGCCGACGATACAAAAAACAGCTGGAAAATTGGTATTTAATGTAGAAAATACCTCGCTTTCTGTAGGTAGTACGTTCGATTTACTGAAAAAAACACCGGGCGTGGTTGTCATTGGTGAGTCTATCCAGATTAAATTTCAAAGTCCCGAAATATACATTAATAACAAAAGAGTGTATTTGAGCTCATCTGAGGTTGTTTCCCTACTTGAAAATACCGATGCTTCCAATATTAAATCGGTTGAAGTAATTACCAGCCCTTCGGCCAAATATGATGGTGCAACGGGTACGGTGCTAAATATCAATACCTCAAGGGCGATTTCCATTGGCTATAAAGGCTCAGTCAATGGCTCTTACAATCAAGGAACCTACCCTAAATACCGATTAGGAACCTCACATTTTTACAAAAACGACTGGATTAATTTTTACGGAAGCTACGGTTTTAACACGCGTAAAAACCTTAAGGAAGATGAGAATTTCACTCGTTTCTTTAATCCGGATGGAAGCACTAATTCTATTTGGAATTCCGACTTTCAAAAAATTACCCGTACCAACGCCCACCAAGCAAATCTGATTGCCGATTTTACCTTAGACGACAAACAAACCATTAGTTTAGCAACTACCTTTTCCATAAATCCTAACGAAACGCTTGACAATAATGGTTTTGCAGTTATACGAAATGCCCAACGAACAATTGATAGTACGTTTACTACTTTGAGTGACCTAGCCTCTGATACGCACACACTATCCATTACAGGCGATTATAAGATTTTGTTGAATGCTGAAAACTCCAATGTAACTGTTTCTGCCAATTATACCGATTATAATAACGAACGGCTTCAGAATGTAGGCACGACATACAATGACCCAACAGGAAGCCTATTGCGTGAAAATAGTTTTTCAACGAATGCCGACCAAGGAACAAACATTTTTACGGGTCAAGCAGATATAACCCATTCCTTTTGGAAAGGAAGCCTAGAAGCTGGAATAAAATATAGTAATATTGACAGTGATAGCAAACTCGATTTTTTCGATACCGATATGGGCGGTATGGGTTTCAATCCGTCCCTTTCAGATGATTTCAACTATCGCGAAAAAGTATATGCAGAATACATAAACCTTGACCAAACGTTTGGCGACTTTAGTCTTGTTGTAGGGCTGCGCGGCGAATATACCGATGTGGAAGGCCGCTCAAGAACGTTGGGAGAAACCAATACCGATGATTACTTTAAGCTGTTCCCAAGGGTTTCAGGACAATATAATTTTAATGAAAAACACAGTGCTGGTTTTGCTTACACCAAAAGTATTTCACGACCCAATTACCAAAGCCTAAACCCCTTTCGTTACTTTATAAATGAAAACAATTTTAATGAAGGGAATCCGGGGTTGGTGCCGGCCATTTCAGATAAAATAGCAGTAAATTATTCGTATAATAATGTTTGGAATTTTGAAGCGTATTACGAAACCATCGATAATTCATTGAGCGCTTTAACCTTTCAAGACAATGAAAACAGAACGTTGCGTAACAGTGAAGCAAATTTATTGCGCGATTTCCAGTACAGTTTCGATATTCAATATACCCCAAGAAATTTACCCAGTTGGCTGTACTTTTACGTAGTTACCTCTACCTATTATTTGGAAAACGAATTTTTGGCGGTAGAAAGTGTACCAAGGACTTATAAAAACCATACAGCTGGATTTTATGGCTATGTATATTCTAATTTTACACTTTCAAAAGACCGGTCGTGGACTGCAGATTTATCTTCTCAATATCTATCAAACTTTATTCAGGGATCAACATCTTTTAAAAATGGCTACTTTTTAAATATTTCTTTTAGAAAGTCCTTTTGGAATAATCGCGCAAGTATTACCGCAGGTGTTAACGATGTTTTCAATACCGCAACGAATTATAGGCAAGTATCTAACTATTACAACCAAGATAATTACTTTTCCGCTCAAGTTGAAACCCGGTTGTTTACAGTAGGCTTTAAGTACAACTTCGGAAATGCCCGCTTGCGCGATAATAACCGATCTACAACAACAGACGAGACACAGCGCATCGATTAACAAAAGAAACACTTCTTTAGTTCAAAATTGTTTCCTAGCGTATTTTCCGTAATTTTGCAATTGTAAAATATTAAAATTTCCGCAGAAGGCATCTTGTCATGCTGAGCGGAGCCGAAGTATGGCAAAAATAGGAAACATAGACGTTGGTGATTTTCCACTGCTGCTCGCACCCATGGAAGATGTGAGCGATCCACCTTTTCGTGCGCTTTGTAAAGAGCAGGGAGCCGATGTGGTGTATACGGAATTTATTTCTTCGGAAGGATTGATACGTGATGCTGCCAAAAGCGTGATGAAGCTAGATATTTATGAAAAAGAACGTCCCGTGGGCATTCAGATTTTTGGTGCCAATCTCGATTCTATGTTGCAAAGTGTAGAAATCGTGGAAGCCAGCGGCCCAGATATTATCGACATTAACTTTGGTTGTCCGGTAAAAAAAGTAGTTAGCAAAGGCGCCGGGGCCGGCATTTTAAAGGATATTGATTTAATGGTTTCATTGACCGAAGCCATGGTAAAACATACCAAATTACCCGTTACTGTAAAAACCCGCTTGGGTTGGGACGAAAATACCATTATGATAAAAGAAGTAGCCGAACGCCTACAAGATGTAGGGTGTCAAGCTATTTCCATTCATGGTCGCACCCGTGCACAGATGTACAAAGGTAATGCTGATTGGAAACCTATTGCTGAGGTGAAAAATAACCCAAGGATGCACATTCCCGTTTTTGGAAACGGTGATGTAGATACTCCAGAAAGAGCCATGGAAATGCGAGATAAATACGGCCTTGATGGTGCGATGATTGGTCGTGCGAGCATTGGTTATCCTTGGTTTTTTAAAGAAGTTAAGCACTATTTTAAAACCGGCGAACATGCATTACCGCCAACGATGGAAGAACGTGTGGAAGCTGCCCGTCGCCACTTGCAAATGGCCATTGATTGGAAAGGTGAAAAGTTGGGTGTTTTTGAAACGCGCCGTCATTATACCAATTACTTTAAAGGAATTCCAGACTTTAAGCCCTACCGAATGAAAATGGTAACTAGCGACGATAGCGCTGATGTTTTTGCTGCCTTTGATGAGGTGTTGCAAAAATTTGGTGATCACCAGTTTGTTTAAGCCAACAGTTTTTTACGTACCCTACTCGAAGCGATTTTTGAAGCAATAATACCTAAAACGGTAATCGTTACAAAAACAATTACCACGTTAATAATTTTAAACTTAACTGGATATGCCAATGTTTGAGTAATGTTCACAAACTCAAATTGTAATTGTGCCCAAACTAACAATATCCCTAGACCAATACCCAATAGACCACCAAAAGTGGTCATGAGCGTTCCCTGCAAAAAGAAAATCTTGCGGATATCTTTAACCGTAGTTCCTAAATTATAAAGCGTTTTAATGTCCTTTCGTTTATCGAGAATCATCATAATGATAGATCCAACTACATTAAAAAGAGCGATTATCAGTACCAATGTAAAGATAAGGTACACGGCAATGTTTTCGGTATTCAACATTTTATACAATGCATCGTTTTGCTGAATTCGGTTTTTGATAAGCACTTCTTCTGAAAAAATAGGCTGAATTTCTTTTCTGATATCTTCTTCTGAAACACCGGGTTTTAATTTCAGTTCAATGGACGAAACAGTGGTGCTGTCCAATTTCAGCAAGTCCCGGGCAAAAACAATGTCGCTGAAAACATATTTACTGTTCAGGTCTTCATTTACATCATAAATGCCAGACACCACGGCGTTGCGTTTGGTAAAAGCATTTGCAACATCGGTCGCTAAAATTTGACCAGTTCCAGGGCGCGGTACGTAAATATCCAGCAAATCGGTATAATCATTCACACCCAAGGAAAGTTTATGGGCAATGTTAAAGCCTATAACCACTTCTTGTTGTCCGGCTGTAAACCATTTGCTTAAAAATATAATACTATCGGTTGGGTTTACAGCATTGTAGTTTTCATCTACACCTTTAATGTAGGCAATATCGTTTCTACCTTTATATTGAAGAAAAACCCGTTCTTCAATCACTTTTGAAAAGCTTTCAATGCCTGAAATGTTTCTTAGTTTTTCTTCGGAAGCTTCTGAAAAATTAATTGTTTTTCCTCTTTCAGGAAATACTTTTAAATCACTATCAAAAACATTAGTAAACTGAAGACTGAAATCTTTCAATCCAGAAAAACCGGAAAGTACAATAAACAAGGACATAGCACCCACTACCACACCAACAGCTGCAATTCCGGTAATGATATTGATGGCGTTATTACTGCTTTTTGAAAATAAATACCGCTTGGCGATGTAGAGCGGGAATTTCAAGATTACGATTTTTTTCTTCTTGGGAGCAAATCCGGGTTTTCTATCGGGTTTTCTTTGTGTTTTACCGCTTTTTCTATGTTTTGAATGTATTCCATAGAATCGTCATTATAAAAAGAAAGGTCGGGCATCTTCCGAAGCTGGTGCTTGGTAAGTTGTGCAACTTGATGCTTAATTTTTGGGGTAAGTTGCTTTAATTCTTTAATAATAGCTTCTGCTTTATCCGAAGGAAAAACACTCACATATACTTTTGCAATGGAAAGATCGACCGTTACCGAAACTTTAGATACGGTCAAAATCGTGCTTAACTGCCCCGATTCGCGAAGCAATTCCTGTAAAACATTGGCAAGGTCGTTTTGTAACACCCCTGCAATTTTCTTTTGTCTGTTACTTTCTGTCGTACTCATACTGCAAAAGTAGGACAATTAATACTAACATCTGTTTAATTAACCAGTTGACTGTAATTTAAAATTAGAAATATTATTTTTTCTTCGGAAATTAATAAAGATGCTGCCATAAAGATTTAGTAATTTTGAAATAGAAAAAGGTATAAAATGGATAAAATAGAACATATAGGCATTGCCGTAAAAAATATTACCGAAGCAAATAAAGTTTATAAAAGTTTGTTAGGCTATGAACATTACAAAACCGAAAGTGTGGAGCGGGAAGGTGTAATTACTTCATTTTTTAAGTGTGGTGAAAGTAAGATTGAATTGTTAGAGGCGACAAACCAAAATAGTCCTATTGCAAGGTTCATTGAAAAAAAAGGTGAAGGAATCCATCACATCGCTTTTTCCGTAAGTAATATAAAGGATGAAATTAAACGACTGAAAAGTGAAGGCTTTACGGTTATTAATGAAGAGCCCAAAAAAGGGGCAGATAATAAATTAGTTGTTTTCTTACACCCAAAATCAACTAATGGCGTGTTAATTGAGCTATGTCAAGAAATAGAATAAAAAGGTAAAATGCACAATTATTGAAAAAAATGTTTGCATTAACTGTAAAGTGTTTTACATTTGCAGCTAGTCCGGTCCCATAGCTCAGCTGGTTAGAGCACCTGACTCATAATCAGGGGGTCCATGGTTCGAGCCCATGTGGGACCACTTTTTTGGTTTAAGAAGTTTAGTTCTTTTTTTGATTTTAGTAAAAAAAGTTTTCAGTTTCGTATTACTTTTTTATATTGATCATTTTATTTCAATTAAATTGCTTTATTTTAGCCGTTTATAAAACAACAAATTGTATTTTTTTCTGTTTAGAACAGTAATATAAATGAGAAAAATGAGTTGATAATTATTGGATAACTTTATTTTTACTTTGTTATTAATAAAAAAATAGTACTTTAGACACCAATTATGCGACCCCGAATCGTTTTCATACTAACTATTGCACTAAGTTTATATAACAGTGCTTTTGGCTTTGCACAATCTGTAAAAGATAGCAAAGGGCCACCCCCGCCTAATGATACTCGCACTGTTCAACTCCCTATTGATGATAATATCACCATATTATTAATTATTGGTACTTTATTAGGAATATACTTTTTGATAAAAAAGTATCGCTCTAACGATATCCCTGCGTAATCCGGGCCACATATTTTCCCACTACATCAAATTCTAAGTTAACAGTGCTTCCTTTTTTTAATTTTTTAAAATTAGTGTGCCCATATGTATAAGGGATTATAGCCACGCTAAATTCATTTTCTTTTGAATTGACAACCGTAAGGCTCACCCCATTGATGGTAATCGAGCCTTTTTCAATAGTTACGTTACCTTTTTCTGCTTTATAGGTAAACGTGAAAATCCAACTTCCTTTTTCTTCTGTGATTGATCTACAAACCCCAACCTGATCCACATGGCCTTGAACTATATGACCGTCTAACCTATCGCCAAGCTTCATGGCGCGTTCTAAGTTTATAGAATCGCCTTTGGCAAGATTGCCAAGGTTGGTTTTTTGTAATGTCTCGTCTATAGCAGTTACAATATAGCTGTCGCTTTTAACTTTAACAACGGTAAGACAGACGCCGTTGTGTGCTACACTCTGGTCTATTTTTAATTCCGAAGCTAAATTACTTGTAATTTCTATATGAAGGTTACTACCTTCTTTGGTCAACTTTTTTATTTTCCCAACCTGTTCAATAATTCCTGTAAACATCCTTAAATTAGTTACATTTGTAGTGCAAAAATAGAAATTAAAAACCGCATTAAGGGTTATGGCGAAGAAGGAAAAAACAATTGTAGGAATTTCAATAGGTGATCTTAACGGGATTGGCAGTGAAATCGTGCTTAAAACGTTCGAAGATTCACGAATGCTGGAATTTTGTACTCCGGTAATTTTTTCTTCAGTAAAATTAATGTCCTTTTTCAAAAAACAATATAACCTTGAGGTTAACCTTCACGGGATCGACTCACTTGATAAAATAGCCCATAAAAAAATAAACGTACTCAATGTTTGGCAGGAACATGTGGATATCAATTTTGGAAAGGAAGACAAAAAAATAGGAGAGTACGCCATTAAGTCTCTCAAAACTGCCGTTTCAGCTTTAAAAGAAAAAAAAATCGATGTATTGGTTACTGCGCCAATTAACAAATCTAACATACAATCTGAAACATTCAACTTCCCGGGTCACACAGATTATCTTGCACAAGAATTAAAAGGCAATAGTTTAATGTTGTTGATTTCTGGTGATTTGCGGGTAGGATTGCTTACAGACCACGTTGCGGTTAAAGATGTGGTGAAAAATATTACTTCAGAAGTAATAGAGAAAAAAATCAATACCATTCACGATACATTAATACAGGATTTTGGAATACGGAAACCTAAAATTGCGGTTTTGGGCATAAACCCACATAATGGCGATAATGGTGTTATTGGCAATGAAGACGATACAGTTTTAAAGCCTAGCTTGGAAATTCTTCGAAAAAATGACAAATTAGTATACGGTCCATATGCGGCAGATAGCTTTTTTGGCTCAGGAAACTATAAAAATTTTGATGCTATTATTGCTTCATATCACGATCAAGGCTTGATCCCTTTTAAAACACTTGCTTTTGGTAAAGGAGTAAACTATACAGCAGGACTTAATAGGGTTAGAACATCGCCAGACCACGGAACAGCCTACGATGTAGCCGGAAAGAATGAAGCAGATTTTGAGTCGTTTAAAGAAGCGGTTTTTAATGCTATTCAAATTTTCAAAAAGCGAAAGGAGTATAAGAAAATCTCAAAAAACCCTTTAAAAACTAGCCAAAAAAAATCCTTTTCAAAAAAGAAACGATAAAATAATTTGCTATTCAAATAATTTTTTATCTTTGCACCCGCCTTACAAGTAAGGTGGGAATGAGAAATTGGTGTGATTATGAAGGAATTGAAAGAATTTACGATCCCTTTTATAGGGCTTAAAATAGGCGAGCACCGGTTTGAGTTTACAATTGATAAACCGTTCTTTGAACATTTTGAGTATAACGAATTTAATGATGCAGCTATAAAACTAGATGTATTATTGGTTAAAAAAGCGACACTATTGGAATTTACGCTAACTTTTAAAGGTACCGTAAATGTAAATTGTGATGTAAGCAACGAGCCGTTTGATCAGAAAATAGACGGAGAATATAGATTTGTTGTAAAATTTGGTGAAGACCATAATGAGGAGGATGAAGATTTATTAATCTTGCCTCACGGAAGTCACGAAGTTAATATACAGCAGTTTGTCTATGAATCAATTGTTTTGGCACTGCCAATAAAAAAAATTCATCCCGGAGTTGAAGATGGAACATTAAAAAGCGAAATACTCGATAAACTCGAAGAATTGCGACCCAAAGGAAAAAGTGAAAATCCAGACGAGAAAGAAATTGACCCTCGTTGGAACGAATTAAAAAAACTATTAACGGATAAATAATATAGAGCAATGGCACATCCTAAAAGAAAAATCTCGAAAACAAGAAGAGATAAAAGAAGAACACATTACAAAGCTACTGCCCCTCAAATAGCAACAGATCCTACTACAGGAGAGGCTCACCTATACCACAGAGCACACTGGCACGAAGGTAAATTATACTATCGTGGACAGATTGTAATCGATGCTGTTGAAGAGGTTGAAGCATAGAACGTTCATACTTTAAAACAAGTAGCTCTCACATTCCAGTGGGAGTTTTTTGTTTTTAGTCTCATAAACGTTAAAAACAACCCATTTTAACCTCCATTTTGATGAATTTTTAGTAATTTTCACTCCCTTTAAAAGGTTTTGAAACCTTTTTTTGGTGAATTTAATTAAAATCTATGAACAAAATCACAGCAGCAGTTACCGCTGTCGGTGGCTATGTGCCGGAATACGTCCTTACCAATGAGATTCTCGAAACCATGGTTGAGACCAACGATGAGTGGATAACTGCTCGTACTGGAATTAAAGAACGTAGAATATTAAAAGATAAAGGCAAAGGAACTTCCTTTCTTGCTATTAAAGCAGCAGAAGACCTTCTTAAAAAAAGCAATACCGACCCTAAAGATATCGACATGGTGATTATGGCAACTGCCACACCAGATATGCCGGTAGCAGCAACAGGCGTTTACGTAGCCACCCAAATAGGTGCCGTAAACGCTTTTTCGTATGACCTCGTGGCGGCATGTTCCAGTTTTTTATACGGAATGTCAACCGCAGCTAGATATATTGAATCTGGTAGGTACAAGAAAGTATTACTAATAGGTGCAGATAAAATGTCTTCAATTATCGATTATGAAGACAGAACCACTTGTATTATATTTGGAGATGGAGGAGGAGCCTTGCTTTTTGAACCTAATGAAGAAGGCTTCGGCGTTCAAGATGAAATTTTACGTAGCGATGGAATAGGAAGGCAAAGCTTAAAAATAGATGCCGGCGGGTCTATTATGCCAGCTTCAGCCGAAACGGTCGCAAACAAGCAGCATTATGTATTCCAAGATGGGAAAACGGTTTTTAAGTTTGCAGTTTCCAATATGGCAGATGTAAGCGAAAAAATAATGAACCGTAACAACCTTACCGGGGAAGATGTGGATTGGCTGGTACCGCACCAAGCAAACAAACGAATTATCGATGCTACCTCAAAGCGGATGAACCTTCCTTCAGAAAAAGTGATGATGAACATTCATAAGTATGGAAATACAACATCGGCAACTTTACCTTTGTGTATTTATGATTATGAAAAACAATTAAAAAAAGGAGATAACTTAGTATTTGCTTCCTTTGGCGGAGGCTTTACCTGGGGTGCCGTTTACTTAAAATGGGCCTACGACGCAAAATAAAAAACGAAAGATTAAACCAACTGATATGAAGTTAAAAGAAATTCAAAATTTAATCAAGTTTGTGGCAAAATCCGGAGCCAGTGAAGTAAAACTTGAAATGGACGATGTTAAAATTACCATTAAAACCGGAACAGAGGATGGTAAAGACAAAACGACATATATTCAGCAAGTTCCAGCAATGGCCGCACAGCCACAACAAGCTGTCCCTTCAGCCGCTCCTCAACAAACTGAAGCCCCATCCGCTCCTGCTACCGACATTAAAGGAACAGGTGGTGATGAAGATTCAAAATACATTACGGTAAAATCTCCCATAATCGGAACTTTTTATCGCAAACCATCTCCAGACAAACCAGTTTTTGTTGAAGTAGGCGATACGGTAAAAGAAGGAGATGTGTTGTGTGTTATTGAAGCGATGAAACTTTTCAACGAAATTGAAAGTGAAGTTTCAGGAAAAATAGTAAAAGTATTGGTAGACGATGCTTCACCAGTAGAGTTTGACCAACCACTTTTCTTAGTAGACCCTTCATAATAACCTCTAAAATTTCGAATCGAAGTCTGAATTTTTTAGAATTTAGGATTTGGAATTTGTTAATTTCAGAAAGTTATGTTTAAAAAAATATTGATTGCCAATAGGGGAGAGATAGCACTTCGTATTATCCGTACCTGCCGCGAGATGGGCATTAAAACCGTTGCGGTTTACAGTAAAGCAGATGAAGAAAGTCTTCACGTACGCTTTGCAGATGAAGCTGTTTGTATAGGCCCTGCCCCAAGTAATGAAAGCTATTTAAAAATTTCGAATGTTATTTCGGCTGCCGAAATCACCAACGCCGACGCCATTCACCCAGGATATGGTTTTTTATCTGAAAACTCAAAGTTTTCAAAAATATGTGAAGAGCACGGCTTTAAGTTTATTGGTGCCTCTCCAGATATGATTGACCGGATGGGGAACAAAGCAAGAGCCAAAGCAACCATGCGCGAAGCAGGTGTGCCTTGTGTTCCGGGAAGTGAAGGTGTTATTCCAGATTTTAAAGCCTGTAAAAAGATTGCCAAAGAAACCGGTTATCCAGTTATGCTTAAAGCAAGTGCCGGGGGTGGAGGAAAAGGAATGCGCGCCGTTTGGAAAGAAGAAGATCTTGAAGCTGCTTGGGAATCAGCCCGCCAAGAAAGTAAAGCTGCATTTGGAAATGACGATATGTACATGGAAAAACTCATTGAGGAGCCACGTCATATTGAAATACAAATTGTAGGAGATAGCAAAGGTAAAGCTTGTCATTTAAGTGAACGCGACTGCTCCATACAACGTCGTCACCAAAAACTGACAGAAGAAACCCCAAGCCCGTTTATGACTAAAAAGTTACGGGACGAGATGGGTAAAGCTGCCGTAAAAGCTGCAGAATTTATTAAGTACGAAGGTGCCGGTACGGTAGAATTTTTGGTAGATAAACACCGTAAATTCTACTTTATGGAAATGAACACCCGTATTCAAGTAGAACACCCAATTACCGAACAAGTGGTAGATTACGATTTAATCCGCGAGCAGATATTGGTTGCCGCCGGTGTTCCAATTTCAGGTAAAAACTATTTACCGCAATTGCACTCTATAGAATGTAGAATTAATGCCGAAGACCCTTATAACAATTTTAGGCCTTCCCCCGGGAAAATACAAGTCTTGCACGCCCCAGGAGGTCACGGAGTTCGCTTAGACACCCATGTTTATGCAGGATATAGCATTCCGCCTAATTACGATTCTATGATAGCGAAGCTTATTACTACAGCGCAAACAAGAGAAGAAGCAATTAGTAAAATGAAACGTGCATTAGATGAATTTGTTATTGAAGGAATAAAAACAACAATCCCTTTTCATAGACAATTAATGGACGACCCAGCTTACGTAAGCGGAAACTACACTACCGCTTTTATGGACGATTTTAAAATGAACGAACCAGAAGAGGAAGAATAGAAACTTATATGCCAAGTTAAAAGCATCAAGTTCCAGAAAGATTTAATTTCTTTGGAGGTTGATGCTTTTTTTATTGAAATTTACTAAAACCGAAATATGAACTTTTCCTATTGGGAACATACATCTTGGCTTCAGGATATAGATTTTGCTGTTATTGGCAGCGGATTGGTGGGACTTAACTGTGCATTGACACTTAAAAAGAAACATCCAACTGCAAACGTCACTGTTTTTGAAAAAGGGATGTTACCCAGCGGTGCCAGTACTAAAAATGCTGGTTTTGCTTGTTTTGGAAGCCTTTCAGAAATACTGGACGATCTTTCAACTCATTCCGAAGAAGAAGTCATAACTTTAGTAAAAGAGCGGTTAGAAGGCTTGCAATTGCTTCGGGCGAATATTGGTGACGAACAGCTCCAATTTAAAAAATACGGAGGATATGAGCTATTTACTGAAGAAGATAGCGAATTATTTGACCACTGTCGTTCAAAATTAGAATACATAAACCAATTACTGTACCCCATTTTTGACGATAATGTTTTTTCAATTGTCGAAAATAAATTTCAGTTTAAAAAAATTCAGCCGCAGCTTATATTCAATAAATTTGAAGGGCAAATAGACACTGGAAAGATGGTGCATGCCTTGCTTCAGAAAACCTACAAAGCTGGAATTACCGTTTTAAATTGTGCTGAAGTTACATCGCTATCTCAAGAAAATAATTCAGTTTCCTTTCAGCTTAACAATGCAGTAGAAGTTAAAGCAAAGAAAGTATGTATTGCCACCAATGGATTCGCCAAAGAGTTATTGGATGAAGAAGTAAAACCGGCACGCGCTCAAGTTTTAATTACCAAACCCATTGAAAACTTACCTATTAAAGGAACGTTTCATCTAGATAAAGGTTATTATTATTTCAGAAATATTGATAACCGGATTCTTATTGGTGGCGGAAGAAACCTTGATTTTAAAGGTGAAGAAACCACTAAAATGATAACTACGGAACAAATTCAAAACAGGTTGGAAGAATTGTTACAAACTACCATTTTACCTGAAACTACATTTGAAATTGATAAACGTTGGAGCGGAATTATGGGTGTGGGAAAACAGAAAAAACCGATTGTAAAACAACTCTCCTCAAACATATTTTGTGGAGTACGTCTTGGTGGCATGGGCGTGGCTATTGGAAGTGCAATTGGCAATAATTTGGCTAAATTGGCCAGCGGATAATTTTTATCACCATTTCCAGTCCAATTCCCTAGAAAATTCAGCATTTCCCCTAATAGTTAATTGCTTTAATTTTTCATCAACATTATCGGTGTTTACTTGATCTTTAGGAATAATCAAATGCATTCCCGAACTAAATATGATAAAATAGTAGTTGCTTATCTCTACTATTTTTTCAAGAACCTTATATGATAGTTTTGATTCGCCTGTAGGGGAAGAAATTAATACGTGATTTTCATCAAAAAAAAGCTCTGTTTTTTTGTTAAATTTGGTTTTATGTACCTCTTTTACCGTTCTATGATTAATTTTTTTAAGGCGGTATTTATGATAAAAAGGAAAAAGGATTAATAGGGGAATAGACAGAGCTATTGAGAAATACAATGTTGCCGTGTCACCTAAAAGATAAATTAATAACACAATTAAAAATATCCCTAAAAATGCTACAAACCAAGCTTTTCTGCTGTCCTTTTTGGTGGACTCTTTTGTTTTAAAATAATAAAGCTGGTGTAGCAAATAATCTTTTTCTTGTAAAATAAAGGATAACTTCATACTATCAAAATTAAGGCTATTTTGTCAATTGGTTAAAGAAAAAGGATTACTATTGATACGAGAAAATTTAGTATTTAAATGAAACGGTTCTTCAAATTTATTTTTAAAGCATTGGTCTGGTTTATCGTTATCAGCGTTCTGTGGGTGGTTGCTTATAAATTTGTACCAGTTCCATATACTCCTTTAATGGCAATTCGAGCTTATAACTGGGACGAAAATTACCAAACAAGACATCAATGGAGATCCGTTGACGATATTTCAACTTATTTGCAATTGGCTGTTATTTGTTCTGAAGATCAAAACTTTATGAAACATAATGGTTTTGATTACGATGCCATTGAAAAAGCCTACGAAAAGAATAAAGCAGGAAAAAAACTACGAGGAGCCAGTACCATTTCTCAACAAACAGCAAAAAATGTTTTTCTTTGGCCAGACCGTAGTTGGTTCAGAAAAGGCATGGAGGTTTATTTTACGTTTTTAATCGAAACTATTTGGAGCAAAGAACGTATAATGGAAGTGTACCTAAATAGTATTGAAATGGGTAATGGCGTTTATGGAGCAGAAGCCGCAGCACAATATTGGTTTAATAAAAGCGCTAAAAATTTATCACAATATGAGGCCGCTGCAATAGCTGCTATATTACCAAACCCTAGAAATTACAAAGCTTCACCGGCTTCAACATATATTGAAAAAAGAAAGAGTTGGATTGTAAAACAAATGCGTTATTATGGTACTTTTACTTTACAAGAAACAAGTGATAAATGACGACAAAAGAATTAAAAGCCACCCTACTGAACTATTGTAAAGACGTTGCAAATAAGCGTTTTAACAAAATAAAACAGACTATTTCCGATATTGAAGAATCGCTATTAGAGGAATCTAAAAGTAGCGCAGGAGATAAACATGAAACCGGCAGGGCGATGCTACAAATAGACCGCGAAAATGCGGGTAAACAATTACAGGAAATTGAAAAACTCCAGCAGTTAGTCCGAAAAATCGACATTAATTCAAAATCAGATTACGTTCGGTTGGGAAGTTTGGTGTATACCAATCAAGCCACATATTTTATCGGTATTTCAATTGGAGTTGTTACTGTTGGTAAAACAAACTATGTGTGCGTGGCGTTAAACTCACCTATAGGTCAATTGCTTTCTGGGAAGAAAAAAGGCGATTCGTTTGTTTTTAATGAAAAGGAATATACCATTAAAAGCGTTGTTTGATTTCTTTTAAAAGATCAGGCAAAATTAACTCTTTCACTTATCTGAAGCATTTTTTTACTTATCGAAAACAACCAATGCAATTGTTCCCGTACCAAATGAGCTTCTTGAAATTGACGCTCTAACTTAGGGTGTACAGAAGTAGGAAGATCGTGGTTTTCCAAGGTGAATTTTGGAAGTTCTTGTTTGAAAAATTCATTTTTATTTTCAACATCAATTTCTCTTGAACCATTTTCCTCTTGTTGTAAAAAAGATAATATATGCTCTAAATTTTCATCAATATGCTTTCCTGCAGTTGTAAATCTGCTGGAAGCTTCAGTGGTTGGGTTGTTTTGAATATAGGTGCTTAACGAGGCAAGGGAAGATAGTAACGTATGGTTCAGCACAACAAGCTCATAAATTTTACCGAGGTTTTTTTGTTTCGATTTTGGATCTTGCGACATGCGTTGAAAGGCGGCACTTAGATTAGACATTTCTAAAAATGCATTTTTTCTAGAGAGCTTGAATGTGGTAGGCAATTCTCCCTTTTTTTGATATTGGTCTATAATTTCTAAAAGGAAAACTCTATTAGCCGCGACACTTTTTTTAATACTGCTTTTAATGTCCATAAACTCCCAAGCAGGCCATAAAAATAACATCGCAACTGTAGAAATCCCTGCTCCAATTAAGGTGTCGATAATCCTAAATTGAATAACTGTTAAAACATCGGGCCTAATAATCGCGTAAATAAATACTACACTCAGCGTTATAAAAGTAGCTGCGGTTTTGTAGTTTTTTTGTAGCATAGAGAGCGCCATAACCAACGATCCTAAGCCCAAAATGGCAAAAACGTAGGTATTTTGCGTTATAAATACAATTGCAGTAGCAATCGCTCCACCTATTAAAGTACCAATAATACGTTCTTTAGAGCGAGATTTTGTTAGGCCATAACTGGGGCGCATTATTACGATGAGAGTAAGCAATATCCAGTATGGGTTTTGAAAATCAAAATAAACACCTATGCCATAACCCACCATTACTGCTACGGCCAGTCGTAAAGCATGTTTAAAAATAGCCGATTTAAAACTGAAATTTCTAATTAAAAGCGCGGGGTTATAATCTTGTGTGGTTACAAAGCGCCTTGCCACTTCCTTTTTAATAAATTTTATATCCCGAGGGTTTGGATTGGCAAGCAACCATTTTATTTTCTGAATTTTTTCAATTTGGTTTTCTTGGTATTCCAATAAATTCTGAAGCATTAAGAACCCTTCATAATCTTCAGTCTTACTGCTCGATTTTAATTCGGAAACATTTTTTTTTAGCTTTTTAAAGCAATTTATCAATGTATCGTTTTTCGGAATTTTACGTACGTTTTGTCCTGCTTCAGAAATAAGTAGCAACTGTCTGGACATTTCAAAAAGTAAGTTTTGAAAACTTTGTACAAATTCTGGATGATTGCTTAAAAGGACATCCATTTTGTTGTAATTTACTGGGTTTGCCAATCCCATTTCCAGCATATCAACTAATTGAACAAAAACTAAAAGCCGTTTGTTATTGTATGCCGAACGACCTGAACTCTTCCTAGATGAAATTAAAATTTCACGAAGCGTTTCATGGTTATCATTAATTTCGCCTTGTAGTGCTAGAAGTTTGGATTGTAATTGTTCCCTATCGGAATTTGGACCAATCAATTTTCCTCTTATTTCTAAAAATTCAGCAGTTTGTTGGTAGGTTTGCGTGAGTAATTCTTCCGTTTGCCCTTTGGGGTTTATTTTGTGCCAAATAGTAGCCAATACCAAATACCATAAACCACCAAGACCTACAAAAAATGCATACTCGTAGGTTTCCAATCGCTCTGCTTCGTGAGCAAAACTTAACACTAATGCTAATAACCCAGAAAAACTAATTAAAGAAGCTCTAAACCCGAACACCGCGATATATGAAATAGCGAACGTTAACACCCCTAATACCGGCAATAAAAACCAAGTGTCAAAATCAAGATAGCCGCCAATAAAACTCACGATAACAATAAGTGCGATAGAATATAAAATTCCATAGGTTTTATGCCGAAAGCTACCGCTCACATCACTGGGTGAACTCCAAAAAGCTCCAAAAGATAAAGCAATGGCAATTTCCATAAATCCAAATTGCACTCCAATTATAATTGGCAAAGACAAAGCAATACCTACAATAATTGCTTTTGAAAAGCTGGTGCTTTTCAAAAACTGTATGAGCTCTTTAAAGTTTGTAGAAATTGTTTTTGTAAGGTTCAAATCTTGATGGTTCAACTGCAAAGGTACTGCGTAACTAAGGTAACTAAGTTAATCTTTTCTGAAAAAACCTAAAAATGAATACAACACCCAAAGATATGCGTAAACAAACTTGTAACTTTATTACAAAGTGATTTGTACTAAAAAAATAAAAAATGATGAATAAAGAAATATTATTAAAAAACAGACCAAAAGGAAGGCCGACCCTTGACGATTTTGAGTTTAAAGAAACTGAAAAACCCAGCCCTGAAAAAGGAGAGGTTTTGTTAAAAACAAAGTATGTATCGGTAGATCCGTATTTACGCGGAAGAATGCGGGATGAAAAATCGTATATAGAACCATTTCAATTGAATGAACCTATAGAATCAGGCATTATCGCTGAAGTAATAGAAAGTAACTCAGACAATTTTAAGAAAGGCGACTATGTAAATGGTATGTTGCAATGGAAGCAATTTCAGACATCCAATGGAAACGGACTTCAAAAAGTAGATGGTAGCAAGGCTCCGCTATCTGCTTATCTAGGTGTTTTAGGTTTAACCGGAATTACTGCGTTTTTAGGGCTTGAAAAAATTGGAAAACTAAAAAAAGGAGAAACGTTGTTGGTTTCAGGAGCATCAGGCGCTGTAGGGACAGTTGTTGGACAAATAGGAAAAATTAAAGGCTGTAAAGTAGTTGGTATTGCGGGTACAGATGAAAAAATAAATACTATAAAAGAGAAATTCCATTTTGATGAAGGCATCAATTATAAGACTACTGAAAACATGAGCAAAGCCATTGCTGAAGCTTGTCCTCACGGCGTGGATGTCTATTTTGATAATGTAGGAGGCGAAATTTTAGACGCCGCCATGGCTAACATTAATAGAAAAGGTAGAATTGTAAATTGTGGCGCGATTTCTCTATATAACGAAACCGAACGCCCCACCGGCCCAAGGCATGAAACCACCTTAATTAAAAAAAGCGTTTTAATGCAAGGCTTTACCGTTCGCGATTACCAAGATGAATTTGGCGAAGCCGTTCAACAGTTGGCTACCTGGTTACAAGAAGATAAACTAACCTACTCTGAGACGATTGTAGAAGGGTTTGACAAAATTCCGCAGGCATTTATAGATTTGTTTGATGGTAAAAACAAAGGAAAAATGATTGTAAAAGTATAAACCGCTTTTTGTAAGCATATTAGTTTATTAAAGACTTGCTAAAGCCTACGTTAAAAGCCGTTAACGTAGGCTTTTAGTTTTTGCTCTGTTTGTAACTTGCACATATGGAAAAAGTATTAGTAGTGGGTGCCAACGGTACCACAGGAAAAAAAATCGTTGACATATTAGATAAGTATAGAAATTACGAACCTGTAGCAATGATTCGCCATCAAGATCAGGCAGGACAATTTAAAAAGAAAGACATCGAAACGGTCATGGGCGATTTGGAGAAAAACGTAAGCCATACCGTAACGCGAATTCATAAAATTGTATTTGCAGCTGGTTCTGGTGGAGATACTTCAAAAGAAAAAACCACGGCTGTTGATCAAGAAGGAGCCAAAAAATTAATTGACCTAGCCGAAATTGCAGGAATAAGAAAGTTTGTGATGTTAAGCTCTATGGGAACTGATAATCCAGAGCAAAATGAAGACTTGCAACACTATTTAGAAGCCAAACAAAACGCAGATGAGCACCTACGAAACAGCGGTATGGATTATTCCATAGTGCGCCCGGGAGCGTTGACAGATGACAAAGGCACGGGAAAAATAAAGCTAGCGAAAAAACTGAACGAACGCGGAAGCATTACTCGTGATGATGTAGCCGAAACTTTGGTCGCAGCTCTTCACGATGATATTGCACCAAATAAAACCTTTGAAATTTTACAAGGGGAAACAGAAATTGACGACGCTGTAAAAACTATTTAGAAGGCAAATATTTTGCAGGAATTGGATGCTCGTCCGATTCTTGCATCCAATAGATATTTACAACCCACCATCGGGAACCATCATATAACAGTTGTATACTGTTTATGCCCCGTGCGAAGGGTTGTTTGTCTTTTTGGGAACGATACGACTCATACGTACTGAATACTTGGGTAATATTTCCGAAGGTATTCTCTACACGATGGATTTCTTTTTCAAAAAAACCGTTTTCCACCAACCAAGTACCAGCAGTTTCTACATAATTTTTCGGACTCATATAAGTGACATCAATAACCCCTTCTTCATTTTTTCGAGAAGGAATTAACTGTGCTCCATCTTTAAATAGATAGTTGAACAACTCCCAATTACGAGCTTCCCCTTTCTCTCCTGAAATAACGCTATATAAAGTTTCTAAGGTACTGTCTATTGTTTGTACTTTGCCAGAAAAGTCCGTGTTTTTTTGAGCTTGAACAGCGAGTGTAAAAAAAACAAGCGATAAGCAATGAAGCAATTTTCATATCATTCTATTTTTCAGAAAGATATACAATTTTGTTTTTTTTAATTGGTTCAGGATGATTAAAAAAGATAGGATTTCCCTTATAAATAGCTTCAATTAAATAATGACTTCCTTTAAAAAAAAAGTTTTCAACTTTTACTTCTATTTTAGTTTCCTTTTCTGAAGAAATCATTAATTGATGTGGCAGAAATATTCTTTTTTCTGAAGAAATAACCTCCGAGGGAAGCACGGTAACATCGCCAAAAAAACCAGCCTGATACTCGGTTTCTAGGCTGTTGTAAATTGCTTCAGGTTTCCCGAAGCGCTCCATTGTGCCTTTTTTCAATAATAACAATTCATCTGAAAAAGATAGTGCTTCTTCAGCATCGTGTGTAGCTGTGATGCAACTTATATTTTCTTCTTTTAAATATCTAAATAAACGTCTACGCAACTTATTTTTTCGGAACGTATCAATGCTACTAAAAGGTTCGTCCAATAAAAGCAACTTTGGAGCCTTAGCAAGTGCTTTAGCCAAGGCAACCCGTTGTTTTTGACCGCCACTGAGGTTTTTAACTTTTCGGTTGGCAAAAACTTCTAAATCGACTACTTTCAACAAGGTGTTTACACGATCACTTTCTTCCTTAGGGTTCAATCGTGGTAAATGCTCAGCGATATTTTCTCGAACGGTGGTAAAAGGCATCACGTTTAAATCTTGAGCGACTAATTTCATAAACGGTTCACCGGGAATGAGACTATGGTTAGGGCCTTTTAATTGTTCACCTTCCCACGAAATGGTTCCGTTTTTTAGATGTAACAAGCCGTACACAAGGTGTAGCAAAGTAGATTTTCCGCATCCACTTTCGCCTAGAACAGCAAGATGTTTTCCTTGTTTTAATTCAAAATCAATATCCTTCAAGATTGTTTTTGAATCGTATGCAAAAGATTGTATAGAGACAGAAAGCATAAAAATAAATATTGAAAAAGGTTGCCAACTAAGCTTTTAAACACGTTGACAACCTTAATTATGAAATTAATAACGAATTACTCTTTAATTTTTTCGTTTACTTTTTCAGGTAACACTTCATACCCCATATTGTATAATGTAAATCCAAAAATATCGGCATATTGATCGATGGTTTTACTTACTGGGGTTCCGGCACCGTGACCGGCATCGGTTTCTATTCTAATTAAAACCGGGTTTGAGCCACTTTGGTGTTCTTGAAGTTCAGCAGCAAATTTAAAACTATGCGCCGGTACTACACGGTCGTCATGATCGCCAGTAGTAATCATCGTTGCAGGATACTCCACACCGTCTTTTACATTGTGCAAAGGTGAATATCCTTTAAGGTACTCGAACATTTCTTTGCTGTCTTCGGCTGTTCCATAATCGTATGCCCAACCGGCTCCAGCTGTAAAGGTGTGATAACGTAACATATCTAATACACCAACTGCAGGTAATGCTACTTTCATTAAATCGGGGCGTTGTGTCATGGTTGCTCCAACCAATAATCCACCGTTAGAACCTCCACGAATGGCTAAATAATCTTTTGAAGTATAGTTGTTCTCTATTAAATATTCAGCTGCAGCGATAAAATCATCAAAAACATTTTGTTTTTTCATCTTCGTTCCAGCTTTGTGCCACTCTTTACCGTATTCGCCACCACCACGTAGGTTGGGTACAGCATATATACCGCCTTGCTCCATCCACACAGCATTGGTAATACTAAAGCTTGGTGTTAAGCTTATGTTGAAACCACCATAACCATATAAAATAGTCGGGTTTTTACCGTTAAGTTCAAGTCCTTTTTTATGTGTGATGATCATAGGAATTTTTGTGCCATCTTTTGAAGTATAAAATATTTGTTTGCTTTCGTAGCTTTCAGGATTGAAATCTATTTCAGGTTTGCGGTACAATTCCGAAGTTCCTTCTTCAATATCGAATTTGTAAATACTTCCTGGCGTTACGTAATTGGTAAAGCTGTAATACAATTCTTTTTCATCTTTTTTGGCTCCAAAACCTCCCGCGCTTCCTACTCCCGGTAGTTCTATGTCGCGTATTTTGTTTCCGTCATAATCATATTGAGACACTTTTGAAACAGCATCGACCATATATTTTGTAAAGAAATAGCCACCTCCTCTTGAAGGGCTCAACACATTTTCAGTTTCTGGAATAAAATCCTTCCAATTTTCAGGTGTTGGATTGGAAGCATCTACGGTTACTATTTTTTTGTTCGGTGCGTTGAGGTTGGTTACTAAGTATAATTTGCTGCCATCGTTGTCCAACAAGTAGGTATCACTATCGGTATTATCCAATATAGTTACCAACTTGCTATCTGGCTTGGTCAAGTCTTTTAAAAACAGTTTGTTCCCAGAGGTAGAAGTACTGGCACTGATTGTAAGATATCGGTTGTCTTCGGAAACGCTTCCCCCTACATAACGGTGTTTTTCAGCTTCCGTTCCGCCAAATATCAACTCATCTTCCATTTGAGACGTTCCCAGTTTGTGGTAATACAATTTATGCTGATCGGTTTTTGCAGAAAGCTCACTCCCTTTTGGTTTGTCGTAACTAGAGTAGTAGAAACCTTCGTTTCCTTTCCAAGATAGGCCGCTAAATTTAATGTCTACCAAAGTGTCTTCAACAATTTCTCTATCTTCAACATTCATAACTAACACTTTTCGCCAATCGCTTCCTCCTTCAGAAATACTATAGGCACTTGTTTTTCCATCTTCAGAAAAACTTAAATTATCTAAGGAGATAGTCCCATCATCTGTAAAGGTATTTGGATCTAGAAAAACTTCGGCATTACTTGGGTCTTCTTCTGTTTTGTAACGATAAACTACGTATTGGTTTTGTAAGCCATCGTTTTTATAAAAGTAAGTATAGTCGCCTTCTTTAAATGGGGGGCCTACTTTTTCGTAATTCCAAAGGGTTGATAAGCGTTCTTTTAAAGCGTCGCGATATGGGATGTTTTCTAAGTAGCCATATGTGGTTTTGTTTTCACGTTGTACCCAATCGGCAGTTTCTTCGCTCATATCGTCTTCGAGCCAACGATATGGGTCTTTTACTTCGGTTCCAAAATAGGTGTCAACGGTATCGACTTTTTTGGTTTCGGGGTAGGTCAAAGCAGTAGTTTCTTTTTTAGGTTCTTCTTTGCAAGCCACAACGGTAAGGCCAATTACAATAGGAATGATTAGTTTTTTCATATAAAATAATTTAGTAGTCGGTAAATGTAGTAAAAACCGCTCTTGTAAACTGTTATAAGTTTGTTAGTAATTTTTCAGAAAAAAAATTAATACTGAAATAACGGACGATACACTTTCCAGTACTTATAAATTAAGATAATATTGATAACCGCTACAACAACGGCACCTGCTATATCTGGAAGGTCCAAAAACAAGTGAAATAATACAATATTTACACTAATAGGAGCTAATAATAGCAAAGCGAACGGAACCCATTTTTTTATTAATAAAAGGAAACCAATAAAAATCTCCAGAGCACCAACAATGGGCAAAACATAACCAGTTGCTTGTAAAGATTGCATAAAGTTCGCAGCATTTTCCGGTAGCTCTGGCGCGGGCATAAAACCTATAAATTTATTAAGCCCAAAAACGAGTAAACCTAACGCAAGGATAATGCGCAGGATAGTGGTAAAGGTTGAATTCATAAGTATGGTTGTTTAGTGTTTCTTTTTTAAATATACTGAAAAATAAAAAACCCCGACACCAAATTATTGATTTCGAGGCTAAAAGATATTTTTAAAAAAGACTATACTAATTTATTCTCCACTAAATACTCTGCAATTTGTACTGCATTTGTGGCGGCACCTTTTCTTAAATTATCACTTACAATCCACATATTTAATGTGTTTGGTTGGGTTTCGTCACGCCTAATTCTACCCACAAAAACTTCATCTTTATCGTGAGCGTATATAGGCATTGGGTAGGTGTTGGTATCGGGATTGTCCTGTACCGTGATTCCTTGCACGTTATGAAGTGTTTTTCGAATATCGGTCAGGTCAAAATCATTTTCAAACTCAACGTTTACCGATTCGCTGTGCCCTCCTGCAGTTGGAATTCGCACCGCAGTTGCCGTTACCGAAAATGTTTTATCACTTAATATTTTTTGTGGCTCGCGCGCCAATTTCATTTCTTCTTTAGTGTATCCGTTTGCTTCAAAAACATCGCAATGTGGCAATGCATTTTTATGAATGGGGTATGGATACGCCATTTCACCTTTTACACCAGCCATTTCGTTTTCCATTTGCTGTACCGCTTTTACACCAGTTCCTGAAACAGATTGATAGGTAGAAATAACAACACGCTTCATGGTATATTTTTTATGAAGAGGTGCCAATGCCATCACTAACTGAATGGTTGAACAGTTTGGGTTAGCAATGATTTTATCTTCTTTGGTAAGTTCGTTAGCGTTAATTTCTGGAATAATCAGTTTTTTGTCTGGATCCATTCGCCACGCCGAAGAATTATCGATAACAGTTGTTCCTGCTTCAGCAAATTTTGGTGCCCAATCTAGTGAGGTATTTCCTCCAGCCGAAAAAATGGCTAGTTGTGGTTTGGCAGCAATAGCATCTTGTATCGAAACAATTTTATACTTTTTATCCTTAAAAGTGATTTCCTTTCCTATAGATCGTTCCGAAGCTACAGGCAATAGGTTACTAATTGGAAAATCACGTTCTTCCAAGACTTTTAAAAGGACAGTGCCAACCATTCCTGTGGCACCAACAACTGCTATATTCATTGCTTTAAATTTTTGCTGTAAAAATACACAGTATGGTTTGATTTCTTCTAAAATAAACACAAAAAAAGACCCTTCAATACTTTTGGTACAGAAGGGTTTTATTAATATTAAATAATTGCAGTGTAGCGGTTTCCTAACTATAGTTGCTAGGAGCTAAAATTTATTTATTTTGCCTTTTTAATTCGTCACGAATTTCAGCTAATAATTCTTCTTGCGTTGGACCTTTTGGCTCAGCAGGCGCTTCTTCTTTTGGTTTTTTGGTTTTATTATAAGCTCTAACAATAATAAACAGTACAAAGCCAACAATAATCAAGTTTATGATTGCATTTACCCATTTACCATACATAACAGCATTTTCGGGCTCAACAACTTCTCCATCTGCTCCTACAACAGCCTCATCTAATACTACTTTAAGGTCGGCAAAATCCATTCCACCTGCAAAATGACCAATAATAGGCATCATAATATCATTGGTAAATCCTGAAACGACCATTCCGATGGCTCCGGCAAGTATAACGGCAACGGCTAAATCGATAACATTGCCCGTCATAATAAAATCTTTAAATTCTTTTAACATGTTGATTGGTTTTTAAGGTTAACAACGGCTAATTTAAATAAAAACAAACGTATAACGTTTTTATTTTCGACAAATAACCCGTTTTACACGTTGTGAAACGCCCGTAATAAGTTCATATGGAATTGTATTAATTACTTGAGAAAGTTCGTCTGCAGAAGGGTTTTCGCCAAAAACAATCACTTCATCACCTTCCTCACAATCAATATTGGTAACATCTATCATAATCATATCCATACAAACATTCCCAACTATGGGAGCTTTTACGCCATGAACGGTTACCCATCCTTTTCTGTTACCGAAAATGCGTTTTATTCCATCGGCGTGGCCTACAGGTAAGGTTGCCGTTTTTGTCGTTTCAGAAGCTTTAAAAGCACGGTTATAACCAACTGTTTCTCCTTTTTTTACGGTATGAATTTGGGAAATTACCGTTTTTAAAGTCGCAACTGGTTTTAGATGTTTGTTTTCTTCAGGATCGTTACCAAAACCATATAAACCTATTCCCGTACGGACCATATCGTATTGTGCTTCAGGATAATTTAAAACGCCAGAAGTGTTCAATGTATGAAGCAAAGGCTTATAACCAATTTCACTAATAATTTTTTGTGAAATATCCTTGAATTGAGCCAACTGCGATTCAGTAAACGTTGATTCTGCAGCATCTTCACTTGCTGCTAAATGCGTAAATATCGATTTAATTTTTACACTGGAAGTAGCGGTAGTTTCTTCAGAAATAAAATCAATATCCTTTGCAATAAAGCCCAATCTATTGAGTCCTGTATTAAACTTTAAATGTATGGGATAATCTGTGAGTCGGTTTTCTTCAGCAAAATCTATAAATTCTGTCAACATAGAACGTGAGTAAATTGCAGGTTCCATGCATGAATCGATAATTTTTTTAAATGTTGCTGGTAAAGGGTGTAAAACCAAAATAGAAGTTTCAATACCTGCTTTTCGTAATGAGATACCTTCATCTGGATAAGCAACTGCAAAATAGGAAACACCTAAAGTTATCAATTCTTCTGCAACGGCAACTGAATCACTTCCATAGCCAAAAGCTTTTACAACGCCCATAACCTGGGTATCTTTATCAATTTTTGAAGTTAAATACCGATAATTTTGCGCCAAAGCGTTTAAATCTATTTCTAAAACTGTTTCGGTTGCTTTTTGCATAAATTATGCTTGCTTTTTAGGCGGTATTTGTTGTGGATCTTTCACTTCCATTTTCTTTACTTTGTCCCGTAAAACAGCCTTATAATACGCTGCTCTGCTTAGTGGTTCGTATTCTTCGGTTTCACCAAGAAGCACCAAATCGTCACTTTGAGACTTTCTAAAACTATAATTTGCCAAGTTTCCGGTACGGGTGCAAACAGCATGTACTTTGGTTACATATTCGGCCGTAGCCATTAAATTAGGCATTGGCCCAAAGGGATTGCCTTTAAAGTCCATATCGAGTCCGGCGACAATTACACGAATACCTCGATTTGCTAAATCGTTACAAACCTGTACAATCTCGTCATCAAAAAACTGAGCCTCGTCAATACCAATAACATCACAATTATCGGCTAGCATAGGGATATTTGCGGCTGCTGGTACAGGTGTTGACCTAATTTCATTGCTATCGTGAGAAATTACCTTTTCTTCGTCGTACCGAATATCGATAGTCGGTTTAAAAATCTCTACGCGTTGCCGCGCAAATTTGGCACGTTTTAGCCTTCGGATGAGCTCTTCCGTTTTTCCCGAAAACATAGAGCCGCAGATAACTTCAATCCAGCCAAATTGTTCTTTTTGATTAACGGTATTTTCAAGAAACATACTTCAATTTTAGAATAAAACGCAAATCCTTGACGTTTACATATAGGATGCGTAAATTTAACAAAACAAAATACAGTAGAAACACATCATTTTAAAAAGTTATGAAGAAGAAGCTTAGGAAGCAGATACAGGAATTGATTGAAAAACTTTCAGAAGAAGAAAAACAATTTAACACCACTTCTGTAAAAAATATTGTGGGACAATTATATGAAAAATTAGCTATTCTAGAGTATATGGAACGTCAGATCGATTCAGATTCTGAAGAGACGGCTTTCGATTCAAAAACCTTTAGAGAACAAAACTGGTTTAAAGAACCAGAGCCAGTTCCACAACCTGAACATGAAGAAGATCTGGTGGAGCCTTTAATGGAAAAAATAAAAGATATTGTGGCCCAGATGCCTCAAGAAGCCAATCGTGTAGATCAATTGTTGGAAGATATTCTTCCGAAGAAAAACTATCAAAAAGACGATAAAAATGAGTTGGAAGACTTTGCTGCGGAATACCAGCAAATGCCAACGTTTGAGCGTAAACCGAATGGTGAAAAAGATAAAAAAAACAAACCGGAAACTCAAAAACCGAATGACACCGTAAAAGTAGCCGAGCTCGCCAATACAAAAGAAGCAAAGCAACGGTCTTTAAACGAATCGGTAAACAACGGTATGCAAATAGGTCTGAACGATCGTTTGGCTTTCATCAAACATTTATTTGATGGCAATGCAAACGATTATACCCGAGTACTCTCACAAATTAATACCATGAAAACCTATGATGAAGCCGAAGCGTTTATTAAAGGAAAAATAAAACCTGATTATAATTATTGGTTGAATAAAGATGAATATGCCGAACGTTTTATGACGGTGGTAGAGAAAAACTTTAATTAAGCCTTTTTTCAAATTTTATGGGAAAACTCTATCTCGTTCCAACACCAATAGGGAATTTAAAGGATATTACCTTTCGCGCAATTGAAGTTTTAAAAGAAGCCGACCTTATTCTCGCTGAAGATACGCGCACCAGTGGAAAGCTCCTGAAACATTACGAAATTGATACCCACATGCACTCGCACCACATGTACAATGAGCATAAAACCGTGGAAGGCATTGTGGATAGGATTAGAAATGGTGAAACCATTGCGTTGATTAGCGATGCCGGAACACCCGCCATAAGCGACCCTGGTTTTTTATTAACACGAGCGTGCGTAGAAGCCGGCCTTGAAGTAGATTGCCTGCCTGGCGCCACAGCATTTGTCCCAGCTTTGGTTAATAGTGGATTGCCCAATGATAAATTTGTATTTGAAGGTTTTTTACCCGTAAAAAAAGGGCGTCAAACCCGATTAACCCTTTTAGCTGAAGAAACGCGGACGATGATTTTTTATGAATCACCACACAAACTAGTTAAAACCTTAACCCATTTTACCGAATACTTTGGTACAGACAGAAAAGTTTCTGTATCGCGTGAAATCACAAAATTGCACGAAGAAACCATTCGCGGAACTGCTGAAGAAGTGTTACAACATTTCACCAAAAAACCACCCAAAGGGGAGTTGGTTGTTGTTGTGGAAGGGAAGAAATAATTATAAATCATTTAATTTACTTAAATAATGCCTAGCTCTTTGAGGGTTTTCTGTAGCATTTATAACTTCTGTAATATTATAATTAGAGTCAAAAACAAACAATATGGGTTGATCATCATTTAACTTTCTACCTAAAATAGTGGATATGTTTTCAAAATGATCATATTTTACAATAATATCATACTTTTCATTTTCAATATCTTTATTAAATTCAGTGCTTGTTAGCTTTCCTTGTTTATAAAAATATTTATAAGAAATACCATCAACGATTGTGGTTTTGTTAAGAATGTTTCCAGATTCATCATAATCTATCTTATCAGAATTTAACTTTCCATTTTTATAAGAAGATTCGCTTTTTATAGTACCGTTTTTATAGTACGTAATATTAGGACCATTCAGATAACTGTTTTTGTAAGTTTCTTTCTGTTCCATCATTCCATCCTCATCAAAAAGAATTCTGAATCCGTGGAGAAATCCATTTTTAAGTTGAAACTCCTCGGCTTTTGTCCCATTTCTCATTACCAAGAAATGACCATCCATAACTTCATTATCTGAGCTTACATAACCTCGTCTTTTCTTTTTGTTAATTACATATCGATAATCATTGTAAGTAATTGTCTCTATTTTTTCATTTTGCAATCCATAAACCGCTTCGTAAACGTGATTACAAGAGGTTATTGTTATTACTATAAAAAAGAGTAAATTTTTTTTCATGAGCTTAAACATGTTTGCCTTTATTCCACCCGTGTTTTCCTAAGTATTGTTCACCGCTTTCAACAGCGCCCTCTTCAATAGAAGTTCCCATAGAATCGTTCCAACGGTTTAAGTAACCAAATAGGGAAATAACACCCAGCATTTCTACAATCTCGCCATCATCCCAATGTTCGTGTAAGCGTTTTTCAATTTCTTGAGTTACTGCATTCGGCACTTGTGAGGCAGCCAATGAAAAATCCAAAGCTGCCCGTTCGGCTTCAGAAAAAGCAAGGTGGGTGCGATATTCCCAAATATTATCCAATTGTTCTTGCTCGGCACCGTAGCGTTCTGCTGCCCGAATGGCGTGTGCTTGGCAATAACGGCATCCGGTTGCGTTACTGCTTACCCAAGCAATCATCCGCTTTAATGCTGAGGTAACACGGCCTTCATTGGCCATTACGGCTTTGTTGAGGTTTATAAACGCTTTGCTTATCGCTGGCCTGCGTTGCATAGTCAAGACACTATTGGGGCAAAAACCCAAAGTTTCATTAAAGAACTCAGCTAATTCTTGGGTTTCTTGATCGTGATCTGAAGGTAATGGAGTTACTAAGGGCATGTTTTATCATTTTTACGATGATAAAGTTACATATTTACACCTTAAGAGAAAGTAAACATTACTTTACTGTTTCAGAAGTTTAATCGTTGTTCCAGAAATTTTCAGGAAATATACTCCAGTTGAAAAGTGGGAAAGGTCCAGTTGATTTTCAATACCAGAGAAATTACCTGAAAGTAAAACCCTTCCGTTGATATCGCTCACTGTATAAGTATTATTATCGATTTGTTGACCTTTTACATTGAAAACAGAACCTGAAGGATTTGGGAAAACGGTAACTGATATTACCTTTTCGTCACGTATTCCCAAAGGGTCGTTGTTGTACTGAAATAACAGAATATCTTGAGAGGCATCTAAACCCAAGTTGTTTGCAGCTACCAAGAGTTTTCCTGAATTGGTAATTATGCTTTTATATGTTTGCTGTATTACTTCCGGGGCTGGCTCAAACTGGAAGCTGTTATCTAAATTACCATTATTAAAATATCTCTTAAAGTTAATAAATGTTCCTCCATCATAATCCACAGATGAGCTATTGGTAATAAAGCGTTGATTTTGCTGTATCAACTCAACTGAACGCCCATCAAGGTAACCGTTGACACCAAAACTTTGATCAAAATTTCCCGTGGGGCTTAATTTGAGTAATTTATAAACCATCATCATTAAATCGAAGTCCCAATAGCCACAATTTAGCAAAACGCTTTCATCGCTAAAGGCCCTTGCGCTGCAACTAAATTCTTCTTCAATAGGTATTTCAGTTTTTCCGTTGGTGCCAAATGTTTCATCAAGGTTGCCGTTTGAGGTGTACTTTTCGATATAGGAAGGAGCGTTACCTCCAACGGTTTCATCGTAGGTTAAAAATAATTTTCCATTAGGTAGCAGGGTGCCATTTAAACTTCCAACATTTCCGCCATTATTCGCTGTAATTGCCAACGAACCATTTGTTCCGTAGGAAGTATCCAGATTGCCATTGGGTAAAAATCTTTTTACGGTTAGGGTATTGTTTTGGGTTTTCTTGGTATAAATTTGGTTGTTTTCATCCAATCGCAAAAACCTTCCATCCACATTTATAGATCCATTATTTCCGAAGGATGTATCTGTTAAGCCATTGGGAAGCAAACGGCCAATCGTTTGACTAGAGTTGCCATAAACAAATATAATTTTTTCGTCACTTTGAAAAGCGATGTTGTTATATTCTAAGGATATTGGGTCGATTAAAAAACCATCATCTGCAAATGAGGCATCTATCGTTCCATCTTCAAAATACATGACAATGAAACTTACAATATCATTTTCCCCTAAACCTTCCCCAGCAACGGCTATTTTTCCAGAAGGGGACTGTGCTAAAGCATTAAAAAATTCTATTTGTTGGTTAATGTCTGTATAAACCACGCCATTGCTTCCAAAGGAGGTATCATACGTTCCATCTTGGGCAAACATAAACCCGATACTTAAAATAAAGTAGAAGCATAAAAGTGTTGTTTTTTTCATGAAATATAAATTTTTATTGAAAATCTGGTTTATAGTCTATTAAAATACATATTTAATTTTACTTTTTTGTTTTGCTTCACAAGTAGTAACTTTATCTTTACATTTCTCCCCCTATTTAGAATAGAACTTTATGCGCTGGACCTTACAACCAAAACCTCCTGAAGAGATCGTCAATCGGCTTTCAAAAGAATTAGGTGTCGAAACAATAATTGCTGCATTATTAGTTCAACGCGGAATTGAAACCTTCGATGAAGCGAAGCATTTTTTTCGTCCTCAATTGAGCGATCTTAACAATCCATTTTTGATGAAAGACATGGACAAAGCGGTAGAGCGGATAGAGCAAGCAATTGCCAATGAAGAAAATATTTTGGTGTACGGCGATTATGATGTGGATGGAACCACTAGCGTTGCATTGCTTTCTTCCTATTTAAAAAGCTACTATCCCAATGTGGCTACCTATATTCCAGACCGCTATGACGAAGGCTATGGAGTTTCGTATAAAGGAATTGATTTTGCCGAAGACAATGGTTTCTCACTTATTGTCGCTTTAGATTGTGGTATAAAAGCAATCGATAAAGTTGTGTATGCTTCAGAAAAAAACATTGATTTTGTTATTTGTGACCATCACCGTCCCGGAGCAGAAATTCCAAAAGCGGTTGCCGTACTCGACCCCAAACGGGAAGATTGTGAATATCCATATAAAGAATTATGCGGTTGCGGCGTGGGTTTTAAATTAATTCAAGCACTTTCAGAAAAAAGAGGATTGCAGGTTGATGATTTATTGCTATACCTTGATTTAGTAGCAACAGCTATTGGTGCAGATATTGTTCCTATAACTGGGGAAAACAGGGTGTTGGCATATTATGGCTTAAAAGTAATTAACAGTAATCCTAGAGTAGGGTTTAAGGCGATTTTAAAGCAAATAAAAAAAGAAACACTCACGATTACCGATGTGGTTTTTATCATTGCCCCAAGAATCAACGCTGCAGGTCGCATGAAACACGGCAATCATGCGGTTACTTTATTAACTGAAACTGATATAAACCGTGCTGCTGAATATGCTTCAGAAATTGAACAATTCAATACCGATAGGAGAGATGCAGATAAAACCATTACCGAAGAAGCACTACTTCAAATTATAGAAAACAAGGAAGAAAATCGCACGACTACAGTGGTGTACCAAGAAGATTGGCATAAAGGTGTAATTGGCATTGTAGCTTCACGATTAACCGAAACGTATTATCGGCCAACACTTGTGTTTACTAAAAGTGGAGAAAAATTAGCGGCTTCGGCACGTTCAGTAAAAGGGTTTGATGTTTATAATGCATTGGACGGTTGTTCAGAATATATTGAACAGTTTGGTGGGCATAAATACGCTGCAGGCTTGACATTGTACGAAAAAGATTTTGAAGCCTTTAAAACTGAATTTGAAAAAGTAGTTTCTGAAACCATCGACCCCAAACTATTGCAACCTGAATTAAAAATTGATGCAGAAATTAACTTAACTGAAATAACTCCAAAATTTTATCGTCTTTTAAAGCAGTTTGCTCCCTTTGGCCCCGGAAATATGACTCCTGTATTTATGACGCAAGGATTAAAAGATACTGGTTGGGGAAAATGTGTAGGCGAAGATAAAACGCATTTGCGTATTACTGTTAAGCAAGCTAATTCAGCACAATTTGTGGGGATAGGATTTGGTATGGCAGAGAAACAAGATATTGCTTGCGGTGGCAATCCATTTAAAGCAGCTTATGTAATTGATGAAAACGAATGGCAAGGTGATGTAAGCATGCAGCTTCGGTTAAAGGATATAAAAGAATAGTTTGAACAAAAAATACCATCATTTCAATATTTTAAAAAGCCTATTAATATTTATTGGTTTTCTTTTCTTTTCCACATCTCTTTTATCTCAAGAAATTTCAGGGAGGGTGTATGATGATTCCTCGGTAGTACCTGGTGTGACTGTTTTTAATGCTAACCAAAAAACGGCTGTTGTAACCAATGAGGATGGGGCTTTTTCTATTAGAGCTGTAACAGGTGACTCGATAACTTTTCAATCGGCATTTCACGAAAGTCAAACTAAAATAATCAGCTTAAAAGATTATAGCACAATACTAGTCGTTGAACTTAAGAAGAAAGTAAATACCTTGGCTGAAGTGTTTTTAAGCAGCAAAGAAAAGGAGTTTGACTTGGAAGAATACAATATAGATTTTAATGCTCAATTGCAAAAAGACCGTGAAAATAATCCTTTGGACTATGGAGCAGCTCCGGTAAATGGTGGTGTAAATTTAATGACTCTCGTGAAATTAGCAATTTCAATTTTTAAAAAGAAGCCTGAAAAAGAAATTATATACGCAACTCAAACAGACTTGATACACCTATTTAAAGAAGATAAATTTTTTACCCAAACATTACTTGAAAACACCCTAAAAATCCCGAAGCAGTACAAAAACCTCTTTTTAGATTATTGCGCTGCCAAACAGATTGAAGAAAGTCTTTTAAAGGAAGAAAATATGCTTCAGTTACTTGATCTTTTGGTTGTCAGTAGTAATGAGTTCAGAGATATTGTTGCGAAATATGAAGATGATAAATAATTATTTAAACTCTTTCAGCTCAAACTTCTCACCATCAAAAACTCCGTAGGTATAATGGTTAATCCAATCGCCGAGATTAAAGTAGGTTGAATTTTCACCTACTTTTATCTCCATAGGCAAGTGGCGGTGGCCAAATACAAAATAATCGTAATGCTTGTTTTCTAGCTTTCGTTTAGCGTACTGCGCGAGCCATTCGTTTTCCTCACCTAAAAACTGTTTATCTTCATCACCGGAGATTAATTTATTTTTTACAGATAGGTGTTGTGCCACACGAACCCCAATATCTGGGTGCATCCAGCGAAACAACCAATTAAAAAATGGATTAGTAAAGATTTTTTTCATGCGTTTATAACCCTTATCGCCAGGACCTTTACCATCGCCATGGCCAACAAAAAAATGCGTATTGTTAAAAATAAATTCTTTAGGTTCGTGATAGACTGGGATGTTAAGCTCCTTTTCAAAATAATCATCCATCCATAAATCGTGATTACCTACAAAAAAGTGAATAGGAATACCACTGTCACGTATTTCAGCAAGTTTTCCCAAAACACGTACAAATCCTTTAGGAACAACGGTTTTATATTCAAACCAAAAATCGAATAAATCACCTAATAAAAAAATGGCGGCTGCATCTTCTTTTACTTCATCTAACCAGGCTATAAATTTCTGTTCACGAGGTTTGCTGGTTTCAGTCGTTGGCGCGCCCAAGTGGTTGTCGCTCGAAAAATAGATTTTTTTGCCTTCCGGTAGTTGCATAGGGTAAAGATAGAAAAAAGACTGTAGCGGTAACTTGGGTGCTTGTAAAATTAATTGTCAGCAGCATACCACTCAGCGTAACTGGTAGCAGTTTCTTGTAGTTTTAATGAATGAAGTTGAATGTTATTGGGCAATCTTTTTTTAATTTTTTCTGCAAAATCAATCACCATCATTTCGCTGGTAGGCTGATAATCTACCAATAGAACATTGTGGTCTCTATCCTGTAATTCTTTTGCTAGTTCTACGTGTGGGGTGTTTTTATTAAACACGGTGGCGTGATCAAAAACATCGACAATATCTTCTTTTACAATCTTTTTAAGATCGCCAAAATCGATCACCATTCCGTATTTTACATGGTTGTTATCGTCAATAGGCGTTCCAATAACCGTAACGGAAAGCTTGTAACTGTGCCCGTGCACATTGCGGCATTTACCATCGTAACCATATAGTGCGTGGCCGGTTTCAAAAGAAAATTGTTTCGTAATTCGAATCTTGCTCATGTATCTATTTTATGATACAAAGATAGAAGTTTTAAGGACACTATTTTTTTCTGAAAAACATATCTTTTTCCGAAGTATATTTGTTCATCTTTATACTTTAATAAAATGGAAACAGAAGAACTGTTCGAACAATTGGATTTTACAGTAAATCCTGTTTTTGAAACCCTTATTGAAGACATACAAAACAAGCAGTTTTCAATAATTGATAATTTTTTTTCTTCGGAAGAAGTTTCGCAACTTCGTAATTCATTATTGGAAAAATACGAAGCTGACCATTTTAAAAAATCGGCGATAGGAAACCGAGTGAATGAAGAAATCCATACGGAAATACGAGGTGATTTTATTTTGTGGATGGACCAACAAAAAGCCACACCTAGCGAACAGATTTTCTTTAATAAGATTAACGCTTTGGTTGACTATCTAAATAGAACTTGCTTTATGGGGATTTTACATAAAGAATTTCATTATGCGGTGTACCCAACCGGAACTTTTTACGCAAAACATTTAGATACGTTCCAAAATGACGATAGGCGAAAACTCTCGGTGGTTTGTTATTTAAACGAAGCTAATTGGCCTAAAGAAAATGGCGGCGAATTGAGCCTCTACTTGGCCAACAATGAGGTTTTAGATGTGTTGCCACTTCCTGGACGCGTCGTTATTTTTGAAAGCCAAGAACTGGAACACGAAGTGAAAGTAGTAAAAGCTGCTGAGCGTTACAGTATTACAGGCTGGTTAAAAAGTCGCTAATTATCGGTTTTTGTATTTGTTATAAACTACAACAACAATCACTAAAATAGCTAAGATTAAAAATAATCCAGGACCGCCTATAAATTCTAAAATTTCCATTTTTTTGTTTTAGTAAAGATTACGATTATACTTCTTTATTCAAATATTTTCTTCGGAATTTTATCACCAATCCTCCAGCTCGTATTAACATCCAAACAAAAAAGGCAATCCAAATAGCGTGTAATTTCAGTCCAAAATAATCTGAAATAAGCAAAGCAGGGGTAAAGCCCAAAAAGGTAGCGACCAACAATAAATTACGTAAGTATTTTGCTTCGCCTAAGCCCTTAAAAATTCCGTCGAACATAAACGCGATGGCATTTATAGGTTGCATTAATAAAACAATCCAAAACACCGAACTGAACAACACCAAAACGGTGGCTTCTTTATTAAAAAGCAGTCCGATTTCGTCGTACGCTAAGGCACACCCTGCCATCAAGATAAGCGCTATTAAAATGGCATATTTGCTTATTTTCTTACTCAACACCCACAACGATTTATAATCTTTCGCTCCTAATAAACGCCCGCCAATGGCATTTCCGGCATTCGCATAGCCATCGATAAAGAAACTGAAAAACAACCAAATATTCATTAAAATACTCTGGGCGGCGATGTAATTTTTACCGTAATCTGTAGCGTAGGCGTTTGCTAAATAAATAGCAAAATTTAACGCTGCAGTACGTACAAAAAGGTTAGCTGCCATTAAAAGTAGAGGCTTTAATTGTGGATTTATATTAAAGCTCAATTTTAAATGAAAAGGTGTTTTCTTCCAAAAAAACCACAAGGCCATCAAAAGCATCACACTTTGGGCTGTTAAACTTGCGTAGGCTGCACCTTTTAAATGAAGCGGTGGAATAATGCCTTCTACACCATAAACTAAAAGATAATCTAAAACCACATTCACCAAAGCTCCGGTAAGGCTACATTTCATCGCCCAATAGGTGTTTTGTAGCCCTCGGAAAATTCCGAAGATGGCAAAAGTGATTAGTGTCAACGGATAACCGATGGCACGAATGCGGTAGTAATCGGCAGCATAACTTAAAATAAGTCCTTCGGCATTATACAAACTGAAAATAGCTTCTGCAAAAAAAGCGGTGATGCCATAAATAAATAGGCTCAATATAAAATTAAAACCGATTGCTTGCGGAATCAAGGTTTTAACCGCGTGCAACCTATTCGCTCCCAAATGTTGTGATACAATGGCCGAAATAGCCGTTTTAGTTTGTGCCACAATCCAAATGATGGCCGAAAGAAATGAACCAACTAAACCTGCTGCTGCCAAAGCTTCAACCGAATGTTCTTCCACATTACCAATTATGGCAATATCGGTTAGCGATATCAAAGGTTCGGCAATACCGGCAATAATAGCTGGAATTGCAATTTTATTGATGCTCTTAAAACTGACCGTCGTATTCAAAGCGAGTTGATTAAGTGAGCAAAAGTAGCAGTCTAAATTTTAAAAGACCAACTCGTAACAATAAAAAGGATGTTTACTTTGCTTCGGGAAATAAATAGATTCTAATTTTTGATAGCCTCGAGCTTCGTAAAATTTTTGGTTTCGATGGTTTTGGCTAAAAGTATCTAAACGTACTGATGTTGCATTGTTTTCTTTCGCAGTAGCTTCAGCAAAATCCATTAATTTTTTGGCATATCCTTTACGTTGATGTTCAGGGTGAATAGCCAATCGATGAATGTAATAGTTATTTGCATCTTCAGTAAGCCAGCTTACATCGTTATACTCTTCGTCTTTTAAGGTTGAAATAACAATGCTGCCAATTATTTCTTCAGAAAAAGTAAGCACATACAGTTCATTTCTTTTACTATCGTTTTCAAACGCTTCGAGTGTAGGATACTGCTCATTCCATTGAAAGATGTTTTGTTCTATCATGTTAGCGGCACACGCACGGGTTATTGTTATAATTTGCTCAATTTCTGAAACGTTTGCTTTTCGAATCATTTAATAAAATAATTTAATTGTTTATTAGTTTTAAAGGTTCAAGGTTAATAAAAATTATTATTTTAGCGATATAATTATGGGGGATTAGCTCAGTTGGCTAGAGCGTTTGGCTGGCAGCCAAAAGGTCATCGGTTCGACTCCGATATTCTCCACTTTACAAAGGCAATACCTATAAAAAGGTGCTGTCTTTTTTTTATTTGAGCTGAAACCATCGGAGGAGAAGTTTATCCTGAGCTTATTTGAGGCACGAAAATAATAGCCGAAGGGACTCCGATATTCTCCACAGACCACCGTTAACGCGGTGGTTTTTTTATTTTATAAAATCTATTGTTGCTTTCACAACCTGTTTAAGTGAATTGGGCATTTTATCATCATTCCATGGATGTTTTGCCTCTAAAACGTGGTTGGTGCCTTCTATAATTTTTAGTGTGCTTTTTGGGTTCCATTGGTGCATCGATTTTGCTTCTTTAACGGAAACAGTTGGGTCATCACTTCCGTGAATAATAAGGTGAGGGATTTCTAAGTGTTCAACAGCTCGTTGGATGGTGAGCCTGTTTTCATTTTCCTTAAAATCTGTATAAAATTGAAAGTGATGCGGCATTTGCTGTTTGGTACGGCCATTTTTAACGTATTTAACGCCACTTTCTTTCCATTCCTTAAATTCGTCTGATTCTTCCTTAAAACGACTTTTATAATCGCTAACGCCAGCCCAAGTGATGACTTTTTTTATTTTATCATTTTCTTCGGTTTTAATTAAAACGATCCCGCCACCGCGACTGTGACCAATTAAGGAAATGTTTTTTACATCTGCTTCTAACATGTAGTGCTTAGTGGTTGCAAAATATTCAATAACCGTTTCTAGATCATCTAGCTCTTTGGTGTAATTGTTTTCGGCAAAGGCTTCAAGGTCTGGGAAATCGATAGGCTCATCAACGGTGCCACCATTGTGTGAAAAATTGAATTTAATGAAAAAAAATCCTGCTTTGGCAAATGCTTCGGCAACTAAATGCCAAGCGCCCCAATCTTTAAAGCCTTTGTAACCGTGGCAGAAAATGATCACCGGTTTCGGTTTTTGGTTTTCGCTGTAATATACATCGTATACAATGGGTTTCTTGTCTTCCCTATGTAGTATTTTGTTTTTTTCAATCATCATCATGCTATCTCTTTTTCGGTAAACGGTTCATCCGGGTTACAAATTTCAAGGATTAACCTTTTTAATTCATCAGTAAAAGTATCTAATGTTTCTTGCGTAATAATTTGATCTTTTGATCCGCCGCGTGCTTTTTCTCTTTTCCCGAATTTTAAAAATCCGCTGCTGAGGTTTTTAAACGAAATAATACCTGCTTGCGCATTATTAATAGGAATTTCTTTATTCATCATTAATGCATACGCTAATACCTGAAATGCTTTACTGTATTTGTAATCTACCGTTATTTCTTCCCAATCTACTAATTCTACATCGCCTTGAGCTACTTTTCCGGTTTTATAATCAACGATGCGCAATTGTCCATTGTATTCATCCACGCGATCCACTTTTCCTTTTATTTTTACAGGGAATGATAGTTCTGAAATAGGCACCTCAACATCTAAATTGTTTTCAATAGAAATAATTTTAATCTCATTGCCCGCTTCTATTTCTGAAATTTCTTGGTTGATGAAATTTTCAATATATCGTTTTGCCACTTCAAAAATGATGAGGTTTTTCCCTTTGTTGAAGGTTCCGCCTTTAAAGGTTTTTTTAAATTGTTTGGTTACATCTTCTTCAATTCTAGGCTTTAGAGCTTTTAATAATTCTGAAGAAAGAAATTGACTTATGAATGGTTTGTATAGAACTTCCAAAGTATCGTGAACGATTGTTCCGAGTGTGTTTGCTGCGACCGTTTCTTCCACTTCTTCAGTTTCGTTAAGTCGTAAAATTTTCTGAAAATAAAAATCAATCGGATTTCTAATATAACTAGAAAGCGCTGATGGGGAAAAGCCTTTTGCAGCAATTTCTTGCAAACGTTGCATTACTGCATCTGTTTTTTCAATGGTTTTTAATGTTTGTACAGTCGGTGTAATTTTAGGCGATAATATGGTTTTAGAAAGCGTATGGTTGGCTTGCTTTTCAATTTCCAATTGTAATAAAAAGCGACTTTTTTCTCCCGTGTTTATGCCTTCAGAATGATTATTGTATAGTAAAGTAACATCCTTTGCACGTTGTAACATGTGGTAAAAGTGGTACGTGTAGATTGCGTCCTTTTCGGTGTACAATGGTAGGTTGAATTCCTTCTTTAAATCGTAGGTAATAAACGATGCGTTCGACTTTCCAGTAGGTAACACTCCTTCATTAACCGATGTAACAATTATCGTTTCAAAATCGAGTACCCTAGTTTCTAAGACTCCCATAATCTGAAGACCTTCATACGCATCGCCTTCAAAATCCAGTGATGTGGTTGCAATGAGTTCGGTAAACAATCCTTGTACCGTTTTTACCGAATCCAAATGTGAGTATGAGTCATTCAGGGCATCAATCTTGCTAAAAACTTGATACAATTGGTATAAAACAACACGTTCCACAGGGTTTTCTTGAAACTCGCTTTTCAGCTTATTTAATACTTTTAAACAGTTAGTGATGGCTGTTTTACTATTGTTGTTCCAATCTTTAAATAAAAGTGACACAATATCAGTGTCTTCTTTATCTGAAAACTGCAAGATATCGTCAATAGTGAGGTGTGTTTTATTTTCGACATTAATTTTTGAGGCTATTACTGAAGCGTTGGTCAGTAACGAATTTCCTAACGGATGATTAATAAGCGAAAGCACATCTTTATAATAAATTGTTTTAAATTTTTCTGAAGCAGCTTCAGAAGAGACGGAATGAAGAGATAATGCAAGTTCAAAAAACAAGGTGGCTGGAAAATTTTTAAGCACGGTTCCCATCGTGACATTTACAGAGTCTAAATTGTCTGGCAGTGAATGCAACACTGGTATTAGCAAGTTTTCATCGGCCAATACAATAGCGGTTGAATTGAGCTTTTCTTTTGAATAGGTTGCCAAAAGCTCACCTACATACTTTGCCTGACCAATGTTTTTTTGAACTTCAACAAAGTGAATGTCTTTTTCTTCCTGAAAGTAATTTGATATTCCCAAAGGCTTATTTTGCTCAAAAAATGACCAATTTTTTAAATACCTTCTTATAAAAAGGGAGGCGCTGTGTTTGGTGTCATCTACAAAAGTTTCATCAGCATCCCAATAAACCTCAGTATTGCCTGTTTGTAGTAGGTTTTGGATAATATCTTGCTCAGCCGAGTTCAGCGCGTTAAAACCTATAAAAACGTGTTTTTTAATGTTGTTTTGGTCGATATATGATTCTATCTTTTCTGAAGCCATCCGATACACTAAGCCCTGATACGCTATGGCTTCTTCTAAAAGAGTTCCTTTTAGCTTGGTGTAAAATTCGTATAGACTATTCCAGAATTGAAGGTATTTTTCAATAAGCTCGGTTTTTTCTTCTTTCAAGTTCCACCGCTCCATTGTTTTTATACTTCCTAAGTAATTGAAGAAGTCTTTTGGGTTTACTAAATAGCGATCAATTTCATTGAAATCATTCAGTAATGTAATTGCCCAAGAATTATAATTCTCGAAATTTTCTTTTTCTGAAAAAGAAGAAGTTTGTAAATAAACCTGATAACTTTTAAATAGAAGTTCTGTGTTGTCAATTATAGAAAGGCCCGAAACAGACTCAATAAACTCTTCGATACTTATTATGTGAGGTAAAAAAGAAGTTGTTTGCGAATGCTTACTCAAGTAATTTTTAAGAAAGCCACCGGCACGCTTGCTGGGAAGTATGAGGGTAAGACTGGAGAGGTCTTCGTGTTTGTTTTTTAAACTGAATAGGGTTTCTTCCAAAAATGTTTGCATACCCTAAAAATAAGAAACGCCCCCGATTTTCGGAGGCGTTTTTGGTATTTATTTAAGCGTGTTGCTTATTAGTTATCTCTGTTTTTGTTAAGAGAGATTTCAACACGTCTGTTTTGTTGTCTTCCAGCAGCTGTATTGTTTGTAGCAACTGGTCTTTCTTCACCGTAACCTTCAGATGTTAATCTGTTGGCAGGCATTCCGATTGTAGTTAAGTAATCCATTACAGAAGCTGCTCTTTCTTTAGATAACTTCATATTGTAAGCATCACTACCTCTACTATCTGTGTGTCCTTCAATGTGGAATACAGTGTTTGGATATTCTTTCATAATATCTGCAATACTCTGTAGTGCACTGTAAGACTCTTGACGGATAGAAGCTTTATCGTAGTCGAACAAGATTGTTTTAGAATACTCGTTGATTTCTTTGATAACTTCAACAGTTACTTCTGGACATCCGTTGTTAGCAACAGTACCGGCAACATCTGGACATTGGTCATCTTTGTCTAATACACCGTCGCCATCTCTATCTTCGTAAGGGCAACCGTTGTTAGCAGCAGGACCAGCTTCGTTTGGACATTCATCATCTCCATCAGCAATTCCGTCACCGTCAGCATCTGGACAACCGTTTAATTCAGCTAAACCAGCTACAGTTGGACAAGCATCTTGTGGATCAGCGATTCCGTCACCGTCAGTATCAGGACAACCGTTGAACTCAGCTAAACCAGCAGTTTCTGGACAAGCATCGTTTCTGTCTTCGATTCCGTCACCGTCAGTATCAGGACAACCGTTAAATTCTGGAAGACCAGGAGTTTCTGGACATTCATCATTTTGGTCGTAGATTCCGTCACCATCAGTATCTTTTCCACCAAATTTAAATACGACACCAGCAGAATGTTGGAAATGCTTCACTCCGTAATCGTCTTCAAATGCATGTTTATAAGTTGATTGTAGGTTCAATGCTACATTTTCAGCAAACCAAATTTTTACACTTGCTAAACCGTTAGCAGTACCAAAACCTATGTCGTCTACCCAAGTGTAACCACCACCAACACCAAGAGAAGGATCAAACCATCCACCAGGACCGTTGATTAAGTCTCTAAAGCTATATCTAATTTCACCATCTGCACCGTAGTAACTTAAGTCATCTACTTTTACGTCACCAACTTTGTCTATTCTATTAATAGAACCTACAGCAGAAAAAGTAAAACCGCTACCAACATATCTGCTGATTGCAACTTTAGATACTGAAGGTAAAATGTTCCAGTGGTCTTCTACATTAAAATATTCGTCAAAAAGCTCACCTCTCATTAGTGAAGCTTGGTTTTGGCCGTCCTCTAGACCTACTGGATAGACGTCAACAGCATTGACACCAATCTCAATAGCCCAAGGGTTGTTTTCGTCTTGTGCGTTCGCTACGCCAATTCCCATAAATAGAATGGCAGCAACTAATAAACTGTTAAGATGTTTCATATTCGATTGTTTAATTTTTAAGTGTTAATTAGAGCAAAAGTAAGTTCTTATTACTTATAAACAAAGTCAAATCTATTAAATTTTTCATAAATACAAAGCCTTTTGCCCCCAAATTTAATTTATTCAGTCTTAATAATATCTAGTTTTTTGCCCACTTTAATAAAGGCATTTATTGCTTTGTCCAATTGGTCATTAGTATGAGCAGCTGATAATTGTACCCTAATTCTTGCTTTGCCTTTTGGCACAACAGGATAGAAAAATCCTATAACGTAGATACCTTCTTCCAATAGCATATCGGCCATGTCTTGGGATAGTTTTGCGTCATATAACATCACAGGAACAATAGCAGAATCACCATCAATAATATCAAAACCTGCTTCTTTTATGCCTTTTTTAAAGTATGCTGTATTTTCTTGTAGACGATCCCTTAATGTAGTGTCGGTATCAAGCATATCAAACACCTTAATAGAGGCTCCAACAATTGCCGGTGCCAATGAGTTTGAAAATAAATACGGACGCGATCGCTGGCGGAGCATTTCGATAATCTCTTTTTTACCAGTAGTGTAGCCGCCCATAGCGCCACCTAAAGCTTTACCTAATGTACCCGTTATTATATCTACACGATCCATAACACCTTTTTCTTCTAGGGTTCCACGGCCAGTTTTTCCTATAAACCCAGTGGCATGGCATTCATCGATCATAACCAATGCATCATATTTATCAGCTAGATCACAGATTTTATCAAGTGGAGCTACTAATCCATCCATAGAAAATACACCGTCGGTAACGATAATCTTAAAACGTGCGCCATTTTCATTGGCTTTAATTAATTGTTGTTCCAATTCGTTCATGTTACTATTTTCGTAACGATAACGAGCTGCTTTACATAAACGAACGCCGTCTATAATGGAAGCGTGGTTTAATGAATCTGAAATAATCGCGTCTTCCTTCGTCAATAAAGGCTCAAAAACACCTCCGTTTGCATCAAAACACGCTGCATATAATATAGTGTCTTCCGTTTGGTAGAAATCGGCTATTTTTTGTTCCAGTTCTTTATGAATGTCTTGCGTTCCGCAAATAAACCGAACAGACGACATACCAAAACCGTGCGTATCCATCGCGTCCTTGGCTGCTTGTATAACGTCTGGGTGCGAAGAAAGCCCCAAATAGTTATTTGCGCAAAAGTTGATCACTTCTTGTCCTGTCGAAATTGTAATAGCGGCATCTTGTGGAGAGGTGATGATGCGCTCTTTTTTAAATAATCCGTCGTTTTTTATTTCCTGAAGTTCTTCTTGCAGGTGTTCTTTAATTTTTCCGTACATAATGTCTATTTTTTTTCAAGTAACAAAGTTAGGCTTTATTTATAAGTATGCCATTTTCTGAAGTATAAACCAAGATTTTTTCAGCAATCTTAAAATTCATTTCTGAAAGCGCTGCTGCATATTGGTTTATTTGAATCCTGTGTTTTTTAGATTGACTTCCTGTTTTATAATCTATAATACTTACGCTACCGTCGGGATGAAAATTTAAACGGTCGGGACGTAATATTTTTCCTTCTGAAGTAATTAAATCTCGTTCGTTTTCTACTTTTTCGGAAGGTTGAAATAAGTGGTTTAACTTCTCGTCACGTATTAAAGCTTCCACCGCTTCTTTTAAAATTTTAAAATCGCTTTCTGAAACAATCGCTCGCTTTTTTATATTCTCTAATATTTCCGAAGCATCGTTTTCATATTTAATTTCAGCCATTGTATCGTGAAAGAGATTTCCGCTTAAAATAGCAGCTTCGGTTTCGGTGTCCCAAAGCAATGCTTCTTTGGTTACAATATTCAAGTTACGGCTTGTTGGTGAAGTGTTGATGTATGTGGGCGCAACCGTTTCAGTAACATTTTCTTCCTCTTTTGGCTCTTTCAATGTTTTTTTACCAAATTGATATATCAATTGGTCATCGTTCCATTTCTGTTCATGTTTAAGGTATTCTACAAACAACTGACTAAAATCCTTAGGTTGATCTTTTACGCTGCTTGGTTTTTCGGAAAAAATATAGAGCTGTTCAACAGGCCTTGTCAGGGTAACATAGAGTAGGTTTAAATTGTCGAGTTCTAAGGTGTTTCTGCGGTCTGCGTAAATTTTAGCACCTTCTTCGCCAAATTCTGCTACACTGCTATTAAAATTTATTAAAGCCTCTTCAAAACCAAAATCGTTTTCGGGCGCTTTAAACCAAGTTTTTGGTTCTATTTCTTTGTATAGATCGGTTTCAGCAAACGGGAATAATACAATAGGGAATTCCAATCCTTTTGCTTTATGGATGGTCATTAATCGCACTGCTCCGGTA
>CEPR01006194.1_pt1 | contig 114453 bp, 108 predicted proteins | sample 530431 | NCBI WGS metagenome assembly CEPR01 (sample SAMEA2620078, study PRJEB7988) | marine metagenome | isolation source: saline water (ENVO:00002010), including
GAATGCTTTTAACCCTTTGGGTAATTTTTCTTTCCGCTTTAAACATCTGGAAAATGCAAAAGCAACACTATCTCTAATTGTTAGATTGGCAGGCGTGGTCGTTACTATTCCGTGTCCCCGCTTTGCAAATTCTTTTATTAAAGCTAAAGTTGAGTCGTTTTCAGGATCGATTTCATCCCAAGGATACATAATAAAGCAAACGTTCATGAGGGTTGATTTAAATTAGTATTTTAAATATACTAATTATGAAATAACCTGAAAGCGTTTTTTGGGAAAGGTTCAAAAATCAATTGTCATTATTGTCCATATACCCTAAAGTTATCAAACCCTGCAAAATCATCATCACCATTTTGTGTAATTGAAACTGTTATTCTAACATTTGTAGCAGAAGGCGGGATATTAATTATTTCTGTTCCTTGCAAAGTTGTGCCTCCTCCGTTTGTTCCTATTACCAAATCTACCACTCCTTGAGGAATATCATCATAAAAAACTTCATAGGTTACATCATCAGTACTATCAAATTGATAAACATCATAATCAAAAGCAATCCTCGGATTAGTTAGGGAAGATACGTCAACATTTTCAAAAATAATCTCGTGAAAAAAGTTTCCTCCTCCATTTGGATTATCTAAATCCCTACAACCAAGAAAATTTCCTGAAACCAAATCAATAGCTGAAGTGCCACTTCCAAGTGAATTTACAACATCCCAAATATCATCACCCGAGTTGTAAGCTACGGGATTTAAAGTATAATTCCAGGAAAGGTTACCGTCAAAATCTTGTGCCGCTAAAGTGGTTATATTAGTATTCAAAGTATAAATGTTTTCCCAGCTTATACCATTCCATATTTCTAAAGTACCAGTACCAGTAACAAAAATTAAGAGACCTACGTCTGTAGATGTAGCATTAATTTGGTTTTTATCAGGCTGTGTGTCAACTCTTGCAGGCATAAACCCTCTATATGGGGCTCCCCCATTTGTTTTGCCGCTCACCTCAAGCATTGAAGCTGGTGATGGGTTTACGGTGCCAATACCGACTTGGGCAGATGCAACATAAATAAATAAAACGCAAACGATTCCTACAATAAATTTTTTCATATCTATGATTTTTAGAATTAATCATAGCATGTACTCAGTTAAAATGTAGTTTGGGTCACTAGATATAATCGGGAAGGAACTTTAAAACTACATAAAAGTATTTTTATATGCAAATTTTAAAAATCAATGCTTACTATTAAAATTATACTTTTGACTATTTTTTGTAGTTATCGTCCCAATCTTTAACCATTGGCACACCCAATTTCCCTTGCGATTTAGCTACCATCATAGAAACGGCAGCATCACCGGTTACGTTAACCGTGGTTCGGCACATATCTAAAGGCCTGTCAATGGCAAAAATTAAGGCTAGTCCAGCTTCAGGAATACCCGCTTGAGCCAAAACAATAACGAGCATTACCATTCCTGCCCCTGGAACAGCAGCAGAGCCTATAGATGCCAATGTTGCTGTTGCGATAATCCCCAATTGGGTGCCAAAAGAGAGATCCATTCCGAATGCCTGTGCAATAAATACAGCTGCTACAGCTTGGTATAAACTGGTTCCATCCATATTAATAGTCGCGCCAATTGGCAACACAAAACTTGTTACTTCACGCTTTACTCCTAAATGTTCTTCTACTCGCTCCATTGTAACCGGTAGGGTTGCAGCACTTGAACTTGTAGAAAATGCCAATAATTGGGCAGGACCAATTCCGTTTAGGAAACTTTTTGGCGTATGTCTTGTAAATATCCATACCAATAAAATATAAACACCTATCATTAAGGCCAATCCACCTACAACACAAAGTGCATACATCCCTAATGCAGCAAAAAGGTCGGCGCTTGGCGCTTCGACCACTAAAGCTGCCAATAAAGCAAATACACCATACGGGGCGGTGAGCATGATAAGGTCAATCATTTTAAGAATGACTTCATTAAAACCATCGAAGAAGTCTTTTACAGGTTGTGCTGTTTTTTCAGGAATCAATATTAAACCAATTCCGAAGAAAATAGCGAAAAATATTACTTGAAGCATGTTTCTGTTATTTCCGGCTGCTCCAATAATATTGTCGGGCACTAAATCTTCCAAAGCTTGTAACGGCCCTGCATCTTTTTGACGTTGTGCATCTTGTCGTTTCATTTCAGCTTCGCCTCCGTAGGCTTCCACTAATTCAGAACGAGTATCTTCTGTAATTGTACTTCCTGGTTTTACCAAATTAACAACTCCCAATCCTATAGATACGGCAATTACAGTAGTGATAATATACGTTACAATGGTACGTAAGCCCATTTGTGACAAACTGGAAATATCTTTTAAATCGGAAACCCCCTTAATTAAAGAAGCTAAGATTAATGGTACGGCAATTAATTTTAAGGCATTAATAAAAATGGTTCCGAAAGGCTTTATCCAATCTTCAATAAAGTTAGGTCCCCAACCAAAATTGCTAAGTATGAGGGCAAAAACTACCCCCAATGCCATTCCTAATAAAATTTGCCAGTGTAATGCCAGTTTTTTCATATATGTAATGCTATTGATCTTTTATTTTTGATATTTTGTAATATACTGATAATCTTTTAGAGTTTTGAAACCTTATTTAAAAGCCAGAAATCGGCTAATACCAATGCTGCCATAGCTTCTACAATTGGCACTGCACGAGGTACTACACAAGGGTCGTGACGCCCTTTTCCCTGCATGCTAACCTGTTTTCCTTCACTGTTAATGGTTTGTTGTTTCTGCATAATGGTGGCAACTGGTTTAAAAGCTACATTGAAATAAATAGGCTCACCGTTGCTAATACCACCTTGTACACCGCCACTATAATTGGTTTTCGTGGTTCCATCTTCATTAAACAAATCGTTGTGCAAACTTCCTTGCATTTTAGTGCCTCCAAAACCGCTTCCGTACTCAAAGCCTTTTACGGCGTTTATGGAAAGCATCGCCTTCCCCAATTGAGCGTGGAGTTTATCAAAAACAGGCTCGCCTAGACCAATCGGGGCATTTTCAATAACACAGGTTATTTGCCCTCCAACGGTGTCGCCTTGTTTTCTGATGTCTTTTATATATGCTTCCATTTTTGAAGCCATATCCGCATCCGCACAGCGAACAGGATTTTTTTCTATTTCATTAAAATCTACTTCTGAATATTTTTTCTGAAGGGATAATTCGCCAACAGCAGACACATAGGCCGTTATTTTTATGTTTTTTAATAACTGCTTGGCTATGGCGCCAGCAGCAACTCTGCAAGCGGTTTCGCGAGCTGAAGAGCGCCCTCCCCCTCTATAATCACGATTTCCATACTTTTTATCATAGGTGTAATCTGCATGTGAAGGACGGTAGGTATCTTTTATATGCGAATAATCTTTCGATTTTTGATTGGTGTTTTCAATAACAAAACCAATAGGTGCTCCCGTGGTTTTCCCTTCAAAAATTCCGCTCAGAAATTTAACAGTATCGGGTTCTTTTCGTTGTGTAACAATAGAAGATTGACCTGGTTTTCGACGTTGCATTTCTGTTTCAATAGCATCTAAATCTATTGATAACCCTGCTGGGCATCCATCAATAATTCCGCCTATGGCTTCGCCATGCGATTCACCAAAAGTGGTAAGTTTAAAAATGGTTCCGAAGGAATTGCCTGCCATATTCTGTTTTCAACAAATGTAAATCTTACAACTGAAACTTAAAAATAAACGTGCTTCTTAATATTTCAGAAATAAAAAGTTTATAACATAACCATTTGACTATCTATTGGTAACATTGACTTAAAGAAAATATTGATAAATATGAAAATCTTTGTATCCCAAATTGACGTCTTGAAAAGAAAAATAGAAATCGTAGTATTATCAGACATTCATTTGGGTACCTATGGTTGCCATGCCAAAGAAGTATTACAATATTTGAATTCCGTAAAGCCGAAAAAATTAATCCTAAACGGGGATATTATTGATATTTGGCAGTTCCGAAAACGTTATTTCCCGAAAGCCCATTTACAGGTTATTAAAAAAATAATCGCTCTGGCTGCAAAAGGGACCAAAGTGTATTATTTAACTGGAAATCATGATGAAAAGCTACGCCGTTTTAGTGATACGAAAATGGGGAATATTCAAATATTGGATAAGCTTATTTTAAATATCGACGGAAAAAAGGCTTGGTTTTTTCACGGTGATGTGTTTGATGCTTCCATACAACACACCAAGTGGATTGCTAAACTGGGTGGCTGGGGATATGATTTGCTTATTTTGTTTAATCGTTTAATAAACAACTGTTTGGCAAAATTTGGTAAAGAAAAATATTCGCTTTCCAAAAAAATAAAAAACAGTGTAAAAGGTGCCATTAAGTTTATAAGTGATTTTGAAACCACTGCGACCGATCTTGCCATTGACGAGGGATACGATTTTGTTGCCTGCGGGCATATACACCAACCGGTCATAAAAAAAGTGACAAACAGCAAAGGTAGTTGCACCTATCTAAATAGCGGTGATTGGATTGAAAATTTAACCGCTTTAGAGTACAATAACGAACGCTGGATGTTATACACCCACGGTGAAAAGAACCCTTTTTTAAAACCGGTTTTAGATGAAATAACAGATGATGATGCAGAAGCATACCCTGAGTTTCTATCAGCTTTTATTTATGAATAAGCGCTTGCTTTAATATAGAAACCGGATGTAAGGCTTGCACGCCTGTCCCATCTTTTATTTGATGTCTGCAGCTTGTGCCATTAGCAGCAATAATGGTGTCTTTTGAAGCTTTTCTAACTGAAGGAAATAGCTTTAACTCACCAATTTGCATACTTACTTCATAATGTTCTTTTTCATACCCAAAACTTCCTGCCATGCCGCAACAGCCCGACGTAATAATTGTTGGCTTATAGTTTTTAGGCAAATTCAGTAAATCGAACGTGATTTTTTGATTACTCAATGCTTTTTGATGACAATGATTATGGATTTTAATAGTTTTGGCTTCGGCAGTAAATTCATCTGAAGTTATATTCCCTAGTTTAATTTCAGAAGCCAAGAACTCTTCAATTAAAAAACTATATTTTGAAATTTCTTTTGCTGAATCCAAATCATCAGCCAAACGAAGATATTCATCCCGAAAACCTAAAATAGCCGAAGGTTCAATACCGAGCATTGGAATTTCTTCCGAAACAAGGTTTTTTAAATAATCAATACTTTTATTCACTTCAACTTTTGCCTCTTTTAAAAAACCTTTGCTTATCAAAGCCCTTGCGCTGTCTAAATGATCTATAACCATCACTTTATATCCTAATCCAGTTAGCAAATCATACGCATCTTCAGCTATCTCGGCATCAAGATAATTACTGAATTCATCAACAAATAAAATAACTTCTTTATTTGTTGTATTTAATTGATTTACTTTTGATTGAAGTATTTTACTAAAACTTTTACTTGAAATTAATGGTAAGTTTCTTTCTGAAGCCACACCACTTACTTTTTTAATAATACTTGAAGTAAATCCGTTTTTATAAATAGTATTTGTTAGCTTCGGAAATCGTGCTCCCAATTTATTCAATCGGCTACTTTTTGCAAACAATTTATTGGATAGTGAAACACCTTTCGCTTTATTATATTGATATAAAAACTCAGCTTTTGCTGTAGCCATATCCACATTGCTGGGACATTCATTTCCGCAAGCTTTGCAACTGATACACAGGTCGAAAACTTCTTTAAGGTCTTTACTGTTAAACTTGTTTGACGCAGTATTGTTGGTTAAAACTTCCCGTAACATATTAGCTCGGGCTCGGGTTGTATCTTTTTCGTTTTTGGTCGCATGGTAACTGGGGCACATCGCTCCAGTGGTTTCGGCTGTTTTACGGCAGTCCCCACTTCCGTTGCACTTTTCAGCTAAACGAAGAATGCCTTCACTATCTGAAAAATCTAAAATCGTTTCAACTTCTGGCTCTTCTCGATTTAGTCCATACCGAAGCGATTCATCCATCTTCCAAGCATCGGTTATTTTCCCTGGATTAAAAATATTATTCGGGTCGAACGTTTGTTTTATGTTCTTCAGAAGAGAAAAATTTTGCTCTCCTATTAACATTTCTAAAAACTCGGCTCGTACGATTCCGTCGCCGTGTTCCCCTGAGAAGGATCCTTTATATTTCTTGGTAAGTTTTGCAACATCGGTTGTAATCTTTCTAAAATAGGCGACTCCTACCCCATCCTTCAAATTTAAAATAGGCCGTAAATGCAACTCTCCCGCCCCAGCGTGGGCATAATACACCGCTTTTTGATTGTATTTCTGCATCAAAGCAGTAAACTCAGCTATGTAGTTGGGTAAATCTTCTAAAGCCACTGCGGTATCTTCAATACAGGCCACGGCCTTTTTATCGCCTACCATATTTCCTAACAAGCCAAGTCCAGCTTTTCGAAGCTCTAATGCCATATCGATTTCATCACCTTTTAAAACAGGTTTGGTATAACTCAGCTCTGATTTTGAAAGGGATTGAAATAATGCTTCAGTTTGTTGTTCAAGACTTTCAAGTGTTTCTGCTCTTAGCTCAAGTAGCAATAAGGCTTTAGGCTCACCTTCTACAAAAAAGCGATAGGGTTCGTATTTTTTGCTTTGCTTGGTGCAATTTAAAATGACATCGTCCATCATTTCGCAGGTATGTAAATCATGTTGCATCGCTACGGAAACATCATTCAAGCAATTCTCAAGACTTTTGTACTGCGAAACCACCATTGCAGTATATTGTGGTGGTAAATCGTCCAGCTGAAGGGTGATTTCGGTAGTAAAAGCGAGGGTTCCTTCACTTCCACAGAGTAATTTACAGAGATTTATTTCTTCCGAAGAAGTTTCATCAAATACTTCCGTATTTATTAATGTATCAACTGCATAACCCGTGTTTCGACGATGAATTTCGGGTTTTGGAAATTGACGTTTTATTTCTTCACGGGTTTCTTCTGAGGCTAATTCAGAATAAATCGTTTTATAGATGTTTCCTTCAAAAGTTTCTTCTTTGATTTTCTGAAAAAATATCTCTTTAGAGATTGAATTAAAAACTGAAGTTTCACCATTTGACAGAATCGTTTTTAATTGTAGCACCTTGTCACGTGTAACCCCATACTGAATAGAGGTTGTCCCACTACTGTTGTTTCCCACCATTCCGCCAATCATGCACCTGTTTGAGGTAGATGTATTGGGGCCAAAAAACAGGCCGTATTGTTTCAAATAGGCATTTAGTTCATCACGGATAACGCCTGGTTGCACAGTTACTGTCTTGGTTTGAGTGTCAACGGAAAGAATATTAGTAAAATATTTAGAAACATCTACTACAATCCCGTCACCAACACACTGTCCAGCCAATGAGGTTCCCGCTGTTCGTGGAACAAGGGATGTATTGCTTTTTTGTGCAAATTCAATTAGCTGTTGAATGGCTTTTTCAGTCTTAGGAAAAGCTACTGCCAATGGTAGCTTACGATATACCGAAGCATCGGTTGCATAGATTGACTTATGAAGGTTATCGTAGTGAAAATCGCCTTCAAAAACAGCTTTAAAATTGACAAGTTTTTTTTTCATAGGGTTTCTGTAAATGTAAAAAAACGAGACCTTTTTATTTAACAAAACTTTGCCAAATACACTTTTAAAGTTAGGAACGCGTTAACACATACGTGCACATAATCAAACTACATTTGTTCTATTAACAAACATAAAACAACAATTATGAAAAAACTTGTATTGATTTTAGTAGCTATTGGAGCGTTTTCATTTTCGGCCCAGGCACAAGAAATTGCAGATAACGCAATAGGTTTACGTCTTGGCGGCAATGATGGGTTCGGACCCGAGATAAACTACCAACGTGCACTGAGTGAAAACAACCGTTTAGAAGTTGGATTAGGATGGAGAAGTAACGGTGATTTTACTGCTTTTAAGTTATCAGGATTATACCAATGGGTTTGGAACATTGATGGTGGTTTTAATTGGTACGCCGGTCCAGGAGCGGGAATTGCAAATGTTGAATATGATGAAGATTTTTTCCCAGACGATAGGTTTGACGACTCTGAAACCTACGTGTTTTTAGCTGGTGATATTGGCGTTGAATATAATTTTGATATTCCGTTACTGCTATCTTTAGACTTTAGACCCGAAATTGGGTTTGGAGACTATAATGATGATGTCGATTTTGACATAGCATTGGGTGTTCGATACCAGTTTTAAACATTTTAAAATACAGTAAACCCAACCCTTGTTAATAGCAAGGGTTTTTTTATGGGTTATATTTCAGGTAAAACACCCTTTTTTATATGGTATTTGTTAAGTAACTTTATGAAATACAATACTATACAAACCAAATATGGAAACCCATTACGTAGACATCCATTGCCACCCTTCGCTAAAACCTTATAGTAAAAGCTTTAAATACACTCCACAAAAACAAAATGAGTTAAACCCAGGTCGTAAAAATTCAATTTGGCATTACAGTCCACCAAACTTTTTAGAAAAATTTGTAAACCGCATTGTTACACTTACAAAATTTACCCAAACCGATATGACAGCTTTGGCAAAAGCAAAAACCAAAGTAGTCATCGTGAGTCTTTACCCTTTTGAAAAACACTTTCTAAGCCGTCGTGTCTGGGGATGGAAAGGGTTGACAGATGTTTTAGTAAATCTAGCAGCTAGTATAAGTCAAAGTAGAATTGATTATGTATTAAGCCACAACAACTATTTTGATGATTTAATTTCTGAATATGAGTTTCTTTTGCAGCTTGATAATCAAGTTGTAAAATTAAAAGACACCTACTACACATACCGAATTGCAAGTAGTTTTTCTGAAATTGAAGCCAATAAACAACTGGAAACAGCTACTAAAAAGATTATCAATATCATTGTCTCTATTGAGGGTGGGCACGCATTCAATACCGGTTTAAAAATGAATGAAGACACAGCAAACCCTACCGAAGTTAAAAATAACGTACAAAAAGTAAAACAATGGGAACATAGACCGTTATTTATCACGTTTGCACACCACTTTTATAATGAACTGTGCGGTCATGCCAAAAGTATTAGCATTGGCGCTTTAGAGGACAATCAAAAACGAGGCATTAATACAGGGATTACACCGTTGGGCTTTGAGGTGATCGAATTATTATTGGACAATACTAATGGAAACCGAATTCCTCTAGACGTAAAACATATGAGCGAAGATTCCCGTAAAACGTATTACGGACTTCTGGACACGACTTTTAACAATGAAAATATTCCTGTTATTGCCAGTCACGGAGCAGCGAATGGTTATCGTTCTTTAGTGGAAAAAGATAAAACAGATTATCCTGACCGAGCTAGGTATTTCAATCAAATAGATATTAATTTTTTCGATTCTGAATTTATACGGATGGCGAGAAGCAATGGAATCTTTGGCATACAGCTAGATGAAAGACGTATAGGAAGTCCAAAGGCTATAAAAGAATCTAAAATCTATTTTCCCAACAAACGAAAACAACTTCGAAAAAAATCACTATTGGTTTGGCGACAAGTAGAACATGTTGCTGAAGTTTTAAATAGAGAAGGCCTTTTTTGCTGGGGCATACAGAGTATTGGCAGTGATTTTGATGGGATTATCAATCCATTAAAGGGTATTTGGACAGCCGAAAATATTCGGGACTTAGCTGAAGAAATGGTAAAACATGCAGACGCTTACATGGCCAAAAACCGAAATAATTTTAAAGACTTTAATAGAATTACCGGAGAAGCTATTGTAGAACGTGTATTACACATAAATGCAATGGAATTCATACAAAAGAACTATTAAAAATCACTTGTTTAACTTTGGCTTAAAAACAATAGGTAAAATTTGTTTGTTAAGCCTCACCATAGTAAAAGGAGTGGTGATAACCATTGTTACGTTATCTTTTGGCCTAGGTGAAGTGCCACCTATATGAATAACCACTTCATCCTTTTTCATTTCAATATTCTCAACTGTAACAGTGTGCCCTCCTGTGGAGGTTTGTCCAAGGTTGACAAAAGCTACTATCTCTTTATCAAAATTTATTTCAGGGATTGGTAATTCTGGGTTTCGGGTTTTATTTATTTCAGCAAAAAGAGATTCCAACGCTTTCTGGTTATCGATTATTTTACGCTGTGGTTCTTCTATATTGCTTTGTGAGGCCGTAATGAGCACTTGAAAAGGAACATCACTAGGTGTGTTTTCTTGTACGGGTTGCCCTCCTTTACAAGCAGAAAATAGTATTACAATAAGTATAAAAAGTGATTTCATCTGTATCATTTTTTTATGAAGCAGATAAACAGCATAGTTTAAACTTTCATTTTTATGGCCTGTTCATATACTGCTTCATATAAAGGTACAATATTTTTGGTATCGAACATACGGGATGTTTCCCTAGCTTGTGTTTTAAATGTAGCAAGACGCTCTTCAGAAGAGAGAATAGAAAGAGCATTTTTAGCCATTTCGTCCACATTACCGACGTCGCTAAGATACCCACTTACTCCATTTTTATTAACTTCAGGAAGCCCCCCTGCATTACTTGAAATAACTGGAACACCGCTGGCCATAGCTTCTAAGGCTGCCAGACCAAAGCTTTCTTTTTCTGAAGGAAGCAAAAACAGGTCACTGAAACACAATATTTTATCTACTTCACTACTATTTCCTAAAAAGACAACTTTATCCTCAATTTCTTTCTCAATACACAGTTCCTCGCACCTTTCTTTTTGTGGCCCCTCACCTACCATTAATAATTTTGCTGGGATGTTTTTCTGAATGCAATCAAATATTTCAATCACGTCGGTCACTCGCTTTACTTTTCGAAGGTTACTAACGTGCGTAATAATTTTCTCGTGGGGCTCAGCCATTAAATCTCGTTGGCAATCCGTAAAAGATGGGTTGTGCTTGGCTACATCGATAAAATTGGGAACAACTTTGATGTCTTTTTCTACTTTAAATAAACGGTTGGTATCATCTTTTAAGCTTTGTGAAACAGACGTGACCACATCACTTTTATTAATACTGAATGTTACCGCCGGCTTATAAAACTCATGGTTACCTACCAGGGTTATGTCTGTACCGTGCAAGGTGGTCACCATTGGAAGGGAAATACCTTCTTCTTCAAGCATTTTTTTTGCCATATAACCAGCATACGCATGCGGAATGGCATAATGCACGTGCAGCAAGTCTATGTTGTGCAACTTGACAGTATCGACCAATTTACTGGACAGTGCGAGTTCGTAGGGCTGGTAATGGAATAAAGGATAATTTGGCACCGATACTTCGTGAAAATGAATTTTTTTTGAAAGTAGCTCTAACCGAACTGGTTGCTTATACGTTACAAAATGTACTTCGTGCCCCCTTTCTGACAAGGCAATTCCCAATTCAGTAGCAACAACGCCACTACCTCCAAAGGTTGGATAACATACAATAGCTATTTTCATTCTTTACTTTTCTTATTAATAATCAATCGCATCATAAATAGCTTGCTGAATTTTGGTACGCAAATCACTACTTATCAATTTTCTATTTCGGGAATCGGGATAGGTTCTATTAGACAAAAACACATAAATTATTTCTGCATCGGGATCAGCCCAAGCAAATGTTCCTGTAAAACCACTGTGTCCAAAACTAGTCATGGAAACACAGCCACAAGTAGGACCTACATCACCCAGCTGTGGTTTGTCGAAACCAACACCACGCCTTACATCATCCTCACAATAATAACAAGTGTTAAAAGCATCCAAGGTTTCAGGGTTAAAATACCGTGTTCCGCCATAAAAGCCCTTCCATAAATACATTTGCATTATTTTAGCAATATCGTTAGAAGTACTGAATAAACCTGCGTGACCACTCACACCGCCCAACATAGCAGCACCTTGATCATGAACATAACCCTGTATTTTTTGCATACGGAAAGTGTTATCTTCTTCAGTAGGGACAATCATACTTTTTGGAAATTTATTTAACGGTAAGTAAGTTGTATGGTTAGCACCTAACGACTCGTAATAATTACGTTGTACGAGTGTTTCTAGAGGTGCTCCGTAGAATTCTTCTAGATATTTTTTCAGAATATAATATGGCAAATCACTATATTTATAACCTCTGGCAGACCGCAATTCACTTTCCTTGATTATCTTGAAAATACTGTCTTGATAATCACGTCGCATATAAAGATCTTCCGCGACTTCTACATTAAATTTTTCCGTTGGTGTTTTATTATAATATTTAGCAGCTGGTTTGCGGGTAACGGTATCTAAGGTATGCGTATAAAACGGAATCCACGCTTTAAGTCGAGCATAATGCGAAAGCATTTCTTTTAAGGTAACGTTTGCTTTGTTTGAATATTTATACTCTGGGAGCATCTCGCCCAAGGTTGTATCCATGGTAAGCACACCTCTATCGAACAAATTCATCACCATCGGTAAAGTGGCTAAAATTTTAGTAAGTGAAGCTACATCGTACATACTGTTTTCCTGAATAGCAATCTTTTTTTGTTGTGTTTGGTGACCGAAGGTTTTATTGTAAATAACTTTTCCTTTACGGGCTACCAAAATCTGGGCTCCGGGCATCATATCTCCCCATAAACCTACTTTTGCCAAGGAATCTATTTTTTGAAGCTTATAACTGTTTACCCCTACACTTTCTGGGGTTCCGTACTGTAAGCGTTTTAACGATTTTGTTTGAAAGTGTGTGTTAAGCGGAAATGTCTCTCCCAGTGTCACCGGTAGCTTTCCATTAGCTTCTCGAGCGCCAAATATTAATTGTGCAGATAACTGTTGGGAAACTTCACTGTTTTGATATGACAAAATGATCCCTTCAAAATTTGTGGCAGTTTTAAGTTCTGAAAGCGCGTAAGGTCTTGCAAAAACATCTAGAATAACGGTATTTGTTCGAGCTATTTCGTATATCCAAACAAGCTCTTTCTCGGTAAACTTATAATCTTTCCAAGGGTTTTCATTACTTTTATGAAAGCCGATAACGACATAATTGTAATTTTTCAGTTTTTGGATATAATCATCCAAACTATTCGCTTTTACCCAATCTATATCAGCATATTTCCGAAGCTCTTCTAAGAAAGGTTTTCCTGAATCATCCCCAAAATTTACATAAGCAATTTTCTTTTTCTGCAAATCTTTTATCGGTAATGTTGCTTGATCATTTTTTAAGACTGTTAAAGCATTTTCCATTGCTTTTTCATATAAAACATCATCATTTACTGTGTTTAATTCTTCAACTAAATAAGTGGTATCAACAGGTTGATAGTTATGTAAGCCCACTTTATATTTAGCATATAATATTTTTTTAACCGAATGTGCCAAACGCTCTTCCGTTACCGTTCCTTCCCGATATGCATTTACCAACAACTCATGTGCTTTTGGAATATCCTCTGAAATAAGCAATATATCATTGCCGGCTAAAAATGCAGCTAAATCTATTTCGCCAGGCTTATCAAAATTGGCTACACCTCGCATATTTAAGGCATCTGTAAATATTAAACCATTAAAACCAAGTTCACCTTTTAAAATATCGGTCACTACTTTTTTTGAAAGTGACGACGGAAAGTTTAATTTATCCTCTAGGGCGGGAACATTTAAATGGGCAACCATCACACTGTTCAGACCTTCTTTAATTAGTTGTCTATAAGGATACAATTCTATACTGTCAATACGCTCGCGAGTATGATCTATCGTAGGTAATACTTTGTGCGAATCGTCTTCGGTATCACCATGACCTGGAAAATGTTTAGCACTTCCCAAAATACCGGCCTGATGGAAGCCCTTCATAAAAGCTAGGGCTTTTTCCGATACATTTTTCTTGTCTTCGCCAAACGATCGGTTTCCAATTATGGGGTTGTTGGGATTGGTGTTTATATCTACCACTGGGGCAAAATTTATGTGCACGCCTAACCGTTTGCTCTGCTCCCCGATTCGTTTTCCAACTTGACGAACAATATCGTTATCTTCAATGGCGCCAAGAGTCATATTCCACGGAAAAGCATACGTTGAATCCAATCGCATGGCCAAGCCCCATTCAGCATCCATCCCTATAAGCAAAGGGGTTTTTGAAAGTTCTTGAAATTCATTATTTAACTTTGCTTGCCGTTGTGGCCCGCCTTTTGAAAATATAACCCCACCAATATATTGGTTATTTATAAGATCTTTTACTTTATTGGTTTTAGCCTTTGGTGCGCTCGAAAAAACATCGACCATAAAAAGTTGACCAATTTTTTCTTGCAACGACATATTGCCGTAAATACTATCTACCCATTTTTGTTGATTTTTAAAATCTTCTTTAACAATCAATGGATTGATTTGTTGGCAATATGTGGATGTGTAAAGTAATGTAAGCAGTGAAGTTAACAGCAATTTTTTCATAAACCGAAAGTACAAAAACTATGATAAAAAACGATTGTGCCAAGACTCTTTTGCGGGCACTTCCCAATTCTCAAGATATTCTTCTTTGGTATTGACCAAATTATTAAAAACAACAGTGTTTTTGGAAACAGATTTACTTTTAGCCATTTTCCTGAAATCGGAAAGGGGTTTGTGGGCTATGTAATCACCAGAATAAAATGTCACATTCATTTTGTCCATCAAATCTACGTTGTACTCTTTCTCTAAAGATTGGATAAAATGTACCGAAGCATCAATGCTACAGCCAGATGCCGAAGCAATAGACTGGTTTAACCCTATAACTATAAAGCGGTTGTATTTAATTTCGAAACCAGCTTGTAAATCAGATCCGTGAGCGGTCCATTCCTTTAAAAAAGATGCTGTTTTTGCTTCAATTTCAACAGTTTCTTCATCTGTAAATTTGCGATTGGTTTGATATATCCAGATACGGGAATCATCTGGAAGGTTTTTAAAATCAGTTAGCATATTTTTTATTTATTTTTATGAGGTAAAGATACTCCAGAAAATTATTATTCTTTAATAACTATAAAAGAAGCTCGGTAACCGGTACCCAAATTCCATTCCTTGGCAGAAATTAACTGTCCTTTATCATCGTAAACGTGCAGTTCGGCAGTGTTTGGACCTGAAGTTCCTTGATTTAATGCTTCAAAATCTACAGTATTTATTCCTTTTTGTAAAGGTAATTTAATTGTTGTGAATGATGAGTTAAGCGAAATATCAGATCGCACTACATCTTCGTTTACAAATACTCGAATACGGTCGCCATCTACATATTCATGATCGCGGCACATTACGTTTACAAATTCTCCTTTAGTGGTAACGTCGCCTAATTTTTGATCCTGTAAATAGGCAGCTAAAACAGGCTTGTCTTTTTTCTGAAAATATTTTGGAGCTTCGTCGGTTTTGTAATCCAGTAATCCATCATCTGTACTAAAATTTATTTCTGGGTCTTCTTCTCCTAAATTTGGATCTTCATTGTTAGGTGTTTTAGGATTGGTAAGACTTGGTGTATCACGATCCGGAAGTTCTAGCCCTGTTGGGGTGTCATCTGGAGTGTTTTCAATAGCTTCAAAACGCACACTGGTGTTTTGATTATCAATCTGTGCGATACTTTGTATAGATAGTAGTACGAAGCATGTAATTGCTAAAACGTATTTCATAGTTGCAATAATTTCATAAAAGACATGTACAATAAGCACGCCAAAGATAGGGAAGCGTGCAGTGCATTTTCTTAAAAAAAACAGAAATTAAGCGCTGATGTTGTTTAAAGTTTCTATTTCTGAAAGTGTGAGCTCTAAGACAGCTGCTTCTTTAAATGCCGTAAGGTGTTCTTTCTTTGTGGCGCTAACAATTGGAGCCGAAACTGCAGGCCTATGTAAAACCCATGACAAAGCGACAGCAGCTGGAGAAACATTATGGGTTTCTGCTATGCTGTTCACGGTCTTAATTATCTTTTTGGTTCTTTCATTCCAGTGCTTTTTTACATAGCTGGTTCTAGAAGAGTTTTCTATGTCTTTTTCAGAAGTGTATTTTCCTGTAAGCAAACCACTAGCTAACGAAAAATATGTGGCGACACCAAGATTTACTTCCATACAGATTGTTTCTATCTCTCCTTCAAACTTAGAACGCTCTAACAAATTATATTCTGGTTGAAAGACAGTATAAGCTGGTAAATCGTTGACTCTTGAAACCTCCAACGACTCACGTAAGCGTTTTGCTGAAAAATTTGAAGCACCAATATACTGTACCTTTCTTTCTTTAATCAAATCTTTAAAAGCACCTAAGGTTTCTTCAGGAGGGGTTTTTTCGTCATCTTTATGGGCGTAATACAAATTAATATAATCGGTTTGTAAACGGTTTAACGAATTGTCGATCGATTTTTTTATATGTTTTTCTGAAATATCAACACCGCCTTGCCCCATATCCATTCCAACTTTAGTACAAAGTATTATATCTTTTCGATTTCCACGCTCTTTCATCCATTTTCCGATAATTCTTTCCGATTCGCCACCTGAGTTTCCATCAACCCAGCGTGAATAAACGTCGGCCGTGTCTATGCAATTAATGCCCAATTCGGTTATTGCATCGAGCATTTCAAAAGATTCTTTTTCGTTTAGGGTCCAACCGAAAACATTTCCTCCAAAAATTAGGGGTGAAATTTTTAAAATTGTATTTCCTAATAGGTTTTTTTTCATAAATATTTATTTTTTATACTAAAGATGTAAAATGAGTGTTATTTCAATTAAAGTAATACGACTAATCACTTGTTCTGTTCTTTTTTCGCTTTCGACGCCAAACAAAGAACAGTATTATAAAAACCACAGGGATAATAATGTAAATTATTATATCGGCTGGGTCTGATAAATCTAACGGTTTATTATTGTCTGGATGCGGAACTTCTTTAGGAATTTGCGCATTTACCTTAAATATTAAGGCCAAAAAAGCTATTAACAGACTTAAAATATGTTTTTTCATAGCACTATTTTAGTTTGAATGTACTTATTTTACAGCTTTTAGGCATAATATTTAACAAAAGATGTTAAGAATTTGGATTTATGGATTCTAAGCCTTATCATGCCCTGTTATTAAAATTAAACATAGGCTATATATATGAGACAACTTAAGATTACGAAGCAGGTTACAAACAGGGAAACAAAGTCTTTAAACAGTTATTTACAAGATGTAAGTAAAATTGACATGATTACCGCCGAGGAGGAAGTAGAATTGGCACAACGCATACGGGAAGGTGATCAAGCAGCCCTCGAAAAGCTAACGCGTTCTAACCTTCGTTTCGTGATTTCGGTAGCAAAACAGTACCAAAATCAAGGGTTAAGTCTTTCAGACCTTATAAATGAAGGAAATGTTGGCTTGGTGAAAGCTGCAAAACGTTTTGATGAAACCCGTGGTTTCAAATTCATTTCGTACGCTGTTTGGTGGATTAGACAGTCTATTCTGCAAGCCATTGCAGAACAAGCTCGTGTAGTGCGTTTGCCACTGAATAAAATTGGTGATATAAGCAAGATCAATAAAGCTGCGATTCACTTAGAGCAAGTACACCAACGAAAGCCTACCGCAGAAGAAATTGCAAAAGAGTTGGATATTTCAGTACGTAAAGTAAAGAGCTCTTTAAAAAACTCTAACAAAAGCCTATCGATGGATGCTCCTTTTCAAGAGGGAGAGAACGATAACAACTTGTATGATGTTATTAGTTCTGGTGAAAGCCCAAACCCAGATAAGTCATTAATACACGAGTCGCTTAGAATTGAGATTGACCGTGCTTTAGATACCTTATCGCCTAGAGAAGCTGATGTTGTGAGACTTAATTTTGGTCTTGGCGGACAACCAGTAATGACCTTACAAGAAATTGGAGATACGTTCGATTTAAGTAGAGAGCGTGTGCGTCAAATTCGTGAAAAAGCCATTCGTAGACTGCGTCAACAATCCAAAAGCCACATCCTGAAAAAATATTTAGGATAATTTTTAAGAATTTTTTAGAAGCGAGTATACTTTCTAAATGTATCTTTATGTAAATCAACTAAAGATATATGACAATAGAAATTATACTCGTTTTTTCTATTCTGCTTATTACTATACTGCTATTTGCCTTCGAGGTTTTTCCTGTTGACAAAATTGCCCTCTTTATTATAGTTTCATTAGCAATATGTGGTTTAGTAAACCCCGAAGAAGCTATTTCAGGCTTTTCGAACACAGCGACCATAACGGTTTTGGCTTTGATGATAGTCGCCATAGGAATGGAAGATACGGGTGTAATATCTACTCTTGCCCGGTTTTTAAAGAAACTACATATTCTCCCCTTCATTATATTACTTCCGGTTTTTATGTTTATCACGGCAGGTATTTCAGCATTTATAAGTACCACAGCTGTTGTAATTGTTTTCATCAAGATAATTTCTGAAATTGCTAAACGATTTAATTTGCCAGAATCGAAATTATTAATGCCTATTTCGTTTGCAGGTATTTTAGGGGGTAGCTGTACATTAATGGGTACTTCCACGAACCTGATTGTAAATTCCGTGGCTTTAAATTTAGGGGCCGAACGCTTTTCCTTTTTTGAATTTTCGCTTTACGGGGTTGTCTTCTTGGCGGTTTCCATTGTAATAATCACCATAGCCTCTAGATGGTTGCCAAGCGAAAAAAAAGAAACAATAGAAGATGAATATAAGATTGAAAAGTATGTAACTTCTGTTATTGTCACTGAAAATTCATCCTTGATCGGAAAAAAAATTGAAGACACTTTTTTATTCAACAATGAAGATATTTCGTTATTAAAAATTTCAAGAAACAACCAAACAAATAATGCGCCTGGACGCTATATGACGCTTAAAAAAGAAGACAAGTTATTATTACTTTGCAACCTTGACAATTTAATGCGCCTAAACGAATTTGAAGGGTTGGACATTCACGAACGGTTAAACGTAAGTGAAACGGTATACAAGCTAGAGGATATTGAAGAAGAAGAGAAAGATAACCCTGAAAACCTCGGTTTTGCTGAACTTTTGATTTTACCGGGATCGGTTTTAATAGGAAAATCATTAAAAGAAATAAGAAGGCAATCCATACAAAACGCCACACCTATAGCCATAAGAAAGCGTAAAAATATTAGAAACACAAAAGAACGGCTTATCAGGAAAGACATAGGTCAAATAGCCTTAAAACCAGGTGATAGACTTTTGGTAGAATTACCCAAAGAAGATATTCCTCGATTAGAACTGCTAGAAAATGTCGCTATTTTACAAGAACACGAAATTCCTAGTGAAAAAGATAATTTTAAAAAAAGCATAGCTTTTGGTATATTGTTATTGATAATAGGCCTTGCCGCAAGCGGACTATTAACAATATTGATAAGTTCTTTACTTGGTGTTAGTTTATTGTTACTTTCAAACTGTATTAAACTAACCGACGTATATCATCGAGTAAACTGGCAGGTGGTTTTCTTATTGGCAGGTATGATTCCTTTGGGTGTTGCCATGCACAATACAGGTGCCGATCAATGGCTCTCAGACCAACTGCTTATGGTTTTAAGTGGAAAATCAAACATTATAATCATTGGTCTTATTTTTTTAATAACCATGATTATGAGCGGCGTAATTAGCAACAATGCTACGGCAATAATTATGACACCTATTGCCATTTCGGTAGCCGTAGGATTGCAATTACCGTTTAAGCCTTTTATATTGGCAGTATTGTTTGGAGCTAATTTCAGTTTTTTTACTCCAATGGGATATCAAACCAATACATTAATATATGGTATGGGTTTTTATAAGTTCAGGCATTTTTTAATCATAGGAGGCATTCTATCCTTAATCCTCTGGATTTTGGGTACCTTTATGCTTTCCTCACTACTTTAATTCAATAAAAAAATTACAATACATTATGGATGAGAAAACATTTTCAGTTAACGACGCAATTACAGGCTTATGGGATAAATTAGGAGGCTGGTTAGATGCCATCATTTTAAAGTTACCCAATTTTGCTGTAGCCATTTTGGTTATGGTTGTTTTTTACTTTTTAGCAAAAATTCTTACTAAAGTATTTAAAAAGGTTCTATTAAAAAAAATCAATGAAGAATCAATAAGACAAATGCTCAGCAAGATTGTTTTTGCTGTTATTTTAATTATTGGTTTCTTTATTGCCTTGGGTGTTATGGACCTCAATAAAGTGTTGACGTCTGTGTTAGCTGGTGCCGGTGTTGTTGGTTTAGCCATAGGCCTAGCCTTGCAAGGAACACTCAGCAATACATTCTCTGGTTTATTGCTTTCCTTTTTACCAAAAATAAGAATCGGTGATTTCGTAGAAGCTGGTGACCACAAAGGCTATGTTACCGAAATTAGCCTTCGCAACATTACCATTCGCCAAACTGATAATGAATATGTTATAATTCCAAACTCGATATTTGTTGACAACCCATTTACAAACTATTCGTTAAGTGAACGCTCTCGAGTAGATGTTAGTTGTGGCGTGGGATACGAAGACGACTTGCAGAAAGTTGAAGATATAGTGACCAAAATAATTTCGGACAATTTTCCACATCAAGAAGGTGAAGCCATTGATTTTTTCTTTACTGAATTTGGAGACAGCTCTATAAACTTCGTTACCCGTTTTTGGATAGACAGTAAAAAACCTAAACCAAAATTAGCGGCACAGCACAAAGCTATTAAACTAATTAAACAACACTTTGACGAAGCTGGTGTTAACATTCCATTCCCAATACGTACGTTGGATTTTGGGAAAAACAAGCTTCAAATGGCGTCTAAGCAGGAAGATTAATATCTATTTAAATGCTTAAAAACAAAACGGGTACAGCAGTATCCGTTTTTTTAATGTCCTGATTTTAAGTTTTTTTAACAAAATAATAGGAAACCTTAACTATCCCCCTATACGTGTTTACACGTATATTTGTGCCAACAATAAACCTAAAACTAATTACAATGAAAAAGTTAATCACACTAACCTTGCTTTCTGGTGCATTTGTATTTACATCATGTGTATCGAAAAAGAAGTATGTAGAACTAGAGAACGATTATAACGAAACTCGTTCCGAACTGGCAAAAACTCAAGTTGAAAAAGAAGAGATTGAAGCTAAATACGCTAAAATTGAAAATAGAGTTGCAGACTATAACTCTAAAATTCAATCTTTAAAAGATACCAACGATAGCCGCTTACAGTTAGAAGGCAATGTTGTTGTATCAAATAAAGACAAGGAGAAAATGAGAGCAGCGCTTGCGAATGTTGATCAAAATGAATTAGCCGAAGCAAAAACGCTTGAAGACAGTATGAATCTTATCGTTTCATACAACTTGAAGAAAAACCTTGACAATACATTAATTGCTGAAGGTGAAGAAGACGATATTCAGATTGATATCGATGAAACAGTTGTAATGATTACCGTTTCAGATAAATTATTATTCAAATCTGGTAGCGCGCGTGTTAATCCAAAAGCTGATAACCTTTTAAAAAGATTAGCTGGAGTTATCAATAGCGAACCTGCGATGGAAGTGATGATTGAAGGACACACAGATTCTCAAACAGTTAAGCCAGGATCGTATGTTAAAGACAACTGGGAGTTAAGTGTAGAGCGTTCTACAGCAGTTATTAGAAAATTACAAGACGATTTTGGTGTAGCACCAGAAAAATTAATCGCTGCAGGTAGAAGTAGCTTTCACCCACTTACCGAAGAAGAAACTAAAGAAGCATTCGCTAAAAATAGAAGAACACGAATAGTGATTCTTCCAAATCTTGATAAATTTTTAGCATTACTTTCTGCTAATTAAAATCATATAGATTGATACAAAAAAAGCGGCCTTAGAGCCGCTTTTTTTAGTTTAACAATATAACTATCTGATATTAAGTGCTTAACAAAAGTTAATAATATTATAAATATATGTTAAACAAATCATAATATTTTTTGTATTTTTATATTGCCTCTTCCCTTTTTAAATTGAGGTTGTTATGATACAAAAAATTAATACAGACTTTTGTGAACTTAACTTATATGCTAAGTATGCTATTCTAAAAGTTTTTGAGAATGTTTTTTATGATATTGATAAAGCAACTATTGTTAATCAAAAATTTAAAGAATATTTTCAAAACAAACCTTTTGTATTAATTACTGAAAGGAATTTTAAACACGAAGTAGATCTTAATCTTTATAATGATAAAAGTATATTTATCAACAATTTAAAGGGGCTGGCTATCGTATCAGAAAATCCTGAGGAAAGGGAGAGAGCAATTAACGAACAGCCATTATTTGAAAATAGTTTCGCTTTTTTTGAAAAATTGACCGATGCTCAAAACTGGGCAGAATCTTTCTTTAGGTAAATCATATAAACACATACAAAAAAGCTGCTATTTTAGATATAGCAGCTTTTTTGTTTCAATTCCAATACTAAAAATCACATTTATTTTTTTGCACTTGGCGGTACAGTTGGACGAACTTCAATTTTACTTGGCAAAGTTCGTGGGTGCATTGTTAATAGATCTACTACCAACTTACCTATATCTTCAATTTGTATTTTCCAAGCTTCATCGCCTTCAGTAGGTTCGTTTCCATTAAAATATGTCGAAACACTGCCAGGCATAATGGTACTTACTTTCACTTCATGTTTTCTAAGGTCAAGCATAGCAGCTTGTGTGAATCCTGTGATTCCAAATTTACTCGCATTATAGGCCGCTCCACCTGCAAAGAAATTAGTACCTGCTAGACTGGAAATGGTTATAAAGTACCCTTTTTCTTTTTTTAGGGAATCCACACTCGCTTTCAGCGTATAAAATGGACCTGTTAAATTCGTGTCAATGGTTTGTTGCCACTGCTCTACTGTTAAGTCTTCTACTGAACCAAAATGACCTAACCCAGCATTTGCAATTACAATATCAATCTTTCCAAGTTGTTCTATCACTTGATTTACAGCTTTTTGCTGACTTTCATAGCTACGAACATCTGCTTCAATACCAATGGCTTTACCATCATTATCTTTAGCTTTATTTAATGTGTCTGCTGCTTCTTTTGCAGTATCACCATTTCTTCCTGTAATGGCAACGTTAATTCCTTGTTGCAATAAACTTACAGCAATTCCGTATCCTATTCCTTTTGTTCCACCGGTTATCAGCGCAACTTTATCGTTTAAATTTTTCATATAATTTGTTTTTTTCAAAGTTACAAAGCCACGCTACCAATTGTTATTAATTTATCCTTAAATTTGAATACCATCTTCTTCAAATTCTTCAAAATGTATCGTCAAGTAGTTTTGTTATTAATTCTTTCTATATTTTCTTCGGAAATAAGAGCTCAAAACAAATTAATTGATATTTCAGAACTATCTACCGAGTTTGATTATGAGGTGCGCTATGCTACTGAAAATAATTTTATTGGTGAAGTATTATACGATTGTGCCAAATGCCTATTGGTAAAGGAAGTTGCTGAAGCTTTGGTGAAAGCCAACCAATATTTCTGCGAAAAGGGATACAAAATAAAACTTTACGACTGCTACCGTCCCTTGGATGTACAAAAACAAATGTGGGCAAAAGTGCCTAGAGCCACATATGTGGCTAATCCGTATGATGGTGCATCGGTGCACAATCGTGGTGCCGCTGTAGATATCACATTAGTGACCTTAGAAGGCTGTTATGTAGAAATGGGCAGCGATTACGATTACTTTGGTCGAGAAGCACATATTGACAACTATAACTTTTCTGAAGAAATTCTCGCTAATCGAAAATTGCTTATTGAAGGAATGCGCAAACATGGTTTTAAAACCATTAGAACCGAATGGTGGCATTACGGGTATCAAAAAAATTGGCAATACCCGGTTTTAAACGAGCCGCTCCCCTGCTCTAATTAGGGTTTTTTCCTTCAGTAAGTAAATCCCGAGGATCTTTCCGAACACGTAACGGAATGTCTTCCTCGTTTCCGTAAAGTTTTAGTTCGGTAATGTCTGCAGGTAAATTAAATCCTTTCTGCTCTAAGGCTTGTTTCACTTGCTGAATAATTTGTCCTCGCAAAACCCGGGAAGCTTTTCTGTAATCAATGGTATGTACCCAAAACAATACTTTTAAGTTTACCGTACTTGCAGCAAGTTCAGACTCAATTACAAAGTTATCGTGTGTGTCATTGTGGACTATTTCTTTGTTGGTATCCAATATTTCTTGGATAATAGATTTGGCTGATTCTATATCGTCTTCATATCCAATTCCCACAGTAAAATCAACACGATAAAAGCCATCGGCTGTATAATTTTCAACAGGCTTGGTCAACACATCACTGTTAGGGATGTAGATATCACGACCATCGGTTGTTTTTACGTGCGTATAACGAAAATTAAGTGCTTTTACCCTGCCAAAATGCGTATCGACCATAATCGTGTCATTAATATTAAAAGGTCTGTTAAACGCCAAAATTATTCCCGCTAAAAAGTTTTTTCCTATGTCCTGAAATGCGAAACCCAAAACTATTGCGGCACCACCTGCTGCTGTTAAAATTCCAGTTGCTATTCCGCCTAACCCGGCAACATCCAGCGCAATCATAATGGCAATTAAACTCAATATTATTTTCAGTGCTTGCGCTAGAAAACGCGCCATTAAAGGGTCCTGTGCTTTTTTTAAAAATCGCCTTTTGAAAAAATTTGTTATTACTTGTGCAATTAATATTCCTGCAACGACTATAAATATCCCCAATGCAATGCGTGGCAATACATTTAAGAACTCATCGTAATAATTTTCTAAAGCAATCGAAATTTTTTCACCGGCGGTACGCTCTTGTATTAACAACATATAGTTTATTTTTTGACTGGGTTTCCGTGAATATCTAACTCAATTACATTTTTACCCAATTTTTTTACTTCTTCAAATTGTGTGGCTTTATCACCTACTACCACATAGGTCATTTCACCTTCTTTAATGTACTTTTTGATGATGTTTTTAAAGTCTTCTAAACTCATGCTCATTAACAAATTTTGCTCTTTATTAATGTAATCTTCCGGTTTCCCATATTTATCTATCTGAGTTAAGAGCCCTAATTTAGCGTTCAATGACTCATAAGCACGCGTGTTTTGTTTAATTACTTTATTTTGAGTTAATTCAACATCTTCTTTGGTGAAACCAGGGCCATACTCTTTTACCATATTCTCAATAATTTCTAAAGAGGGTAACGTGGCATTAGCTCGAACACTAGTGCTAATGGTAAAAAAAGGTGCTGTTTCATCACGCGAGGGAATATATGAATAAGCTCCATAGGTGTAGCCTTTTTCAATTCGTAGGGTTTGAAAAAGCCTACCGCTAGAACCGCCTCCTAAAATTTCGTTGGCGAAATCTAATTTCGTATAGTCATCATTATTTGCTGAAAGTGCCGGCAACCCAATGTAAATAACCGACTGTTTAGAGTTGGGAACATCGATAAAGTATAAATTCCCTTCAGAATTATTTTCTGAAATTTCTTCAGAAGGAATGGTTATCTTTTCTCCTTTCCATTGGTTAAAAAGCGAAGAAAGGGCTTCTTTAACTTGCGTTTCTTTAATGCTCCCCACAACTTTAAAGGTTGCTCCATTAGGGGAAAGATTCTTGTAGAATTCCTTTACATCAGCCAACGAAATATTGTCAGCGGTCTCTAATGTTCCTTCAGAAGGAATGGCATACGTGTTTCCATCTCCATAAATTAATCTATTAAAATTTAAAGAAGCAATGGCTTGCGGATTCGCTTCCCTCCCTTTTAAGGAAGTTACCAATTCTTGCTTTAAACGTGTAAACTCTTTTTCGTCCCATCGCGGCTGAAGCAACATTTCCTGAACCAATTTCATGGTTTCTTCAAAATTACGTGACAAACAGCTTCCTGAAACGTTTATTTCTTCTAAGCCACCACGAATGGAAATACTAGAACCCAACAAACCAATAGCTTCTTCAAGCTCTGCTGCTGTCTTGTTTTTTGTCCCTTCGTTCATCAAATCGGCTGTCAACATTGCTAAACCTGCTTTATTTTCAGGATCTAGCCTATGGCCTCCAGGAAAACTTATGGTAAAGGTCACTAATGGTAATTCGTTGTTTTCAATTCCCAAAACCTTCATTCCGTTATCTAGTTTGGTCTGCCAAACTTCTGGCATTACAAACAGTGGTGCTTCACCAAAGGGAGGTTCTGATCGATCATACTTTGAAGGCGTCTTTTCATATTCCGCTTCTTCTCCTTGTGCAACTTCTTCACTGGCATCCATTGCAGTTACCTTCTCTTCCCAAACACTTGCTTCTTTAGCGCCACTCACTGCCAAGTCTGGCGAATTTTTTGGAACCACACTCGTCATCACAAGATTTTTGTCTTTTATGTATTTATTGTAGACACGCATTACATCGGCACGATTAATTTTTTGATACAACTTTGCCCTTTTGGTTATATATCCTGGATCGCCACCAAATTCATTATCCTGAACCAGTTGGAACGCTTTATTTAATACTGTTGCAACTCCATAATATAATTGAGTTTCCAATTCGGCTTTAATTCGTTGCAATTCGGTGTCAGTAAACCCATTGGTTTCAAAATCTTTTAATCCTTTCTCAATTGCTTTTTTTACTTCATCTAAATCTACCCCTTCATTGGCACGTGCCCGAATAACAAACTCTCCAGCCAACTCTGAACTATTGTTATATGAACTCACGTTAGGCGCTAATTTCCCTTCTTCAACAACCGACTTATACAAAGGCGATTTACGACTTCCACTCAATAGCTGGCCTAACACTTCCAAAGCATATTCATCTTGATTGTAGGCCTCTACCGTAGGGAAAACCATACGAAGCTCTGGTAATTTTGCAAAATTGTCTTTGAAGTACAAAGATTTTGTTTTGTTTAACGTAACGGGCATTGGTTGCAAAGCTTCCACTTTTGGTCCGCTTGGTATTTCACCAAACCATTTTTTTACCAATTCTTTTGTTTTGGCAACATCAATATCACCAGCAATTACTAACGATGCGTTAGCTGCTCCATAATACTTATTATAGAATTCTTTTACATCTTCTAATGTTGCTGCTTGCAAATCTGGCAGTGATCCAATTACTGTCCAGCTGTAGGGGTGCCCTTCTGGATAAAGGTTTTTACGTATAATTTCATCAGTGTAACCATAAGGTGCGTTATCAACACGTTGTCTCTTTTCGTTTTTAACCACTTGTTTTTCACGTTCTAGAGCGGCTTTTGTTACCGTGTTAATCATATATCCAAATCGGTCGCTATCGATCCATAATATTTTTTCAAACGCATCTTTTGGCACTACCTCATAATATACGGTGCCATCACTCCAAGTTCCGCCATTACGGCTACCGCCCCATTCTGGAATCATCTTACGATTGGCCCCAACAGGTACGTTTTCTGAATCATTAAAAGACATATGTTCAAAAAAGTGGGCAAAACCTGTTTTCCCAGGTTTTTCACGGTTGGAACCTACGTGCATCATAGTTGCTACTGCCACAATGGGTTCACTTTTATCAACGTGAAGAATAACTTCTAAGCCATTATCTAAGGTGAATTTTTCATAATCGATGGAAAACTCGGTTGCAGCAGCTTTGTCTTGCGCTTGAACAGAACTAAAAAATAAAGCAATAAAAAAGAAAGAAAGGATTGATGAATACTTCATAATACGTGTGTTTTTTTGGTGTAGCATTAAGTAGCGATTTATGTAAACCGACTATTGAAAAAATGGATATTAAAAATACTAAAACTATGGTTTGATGCTGTATCTTTGCACAAAAATTTTGACAATGGATATTTCAACCAAATCCTTTAAAATAATTAGTACGCTTGAGGCCATATCTTTTCTAGTCTTATTAGGCATAGCCATGCCTTTAAAATACATTTGGGATATGCCACAAATGGTTAAAATCGTTGGAATGGCGCATGGTGTTCTATTTATTCTTTATATTATTGGAGCTTATTTTATGAAAGAAAAGCTAAAATGGTCTTGGGGAACTTTAGGTATTGTCGTAGTATGTTCAATACTTCCTTTTGGACCTTTTTACGCAGAACGTAAGTATCTATAATGGATCAAGAAACACTTAAATATTACCTCTGCTGGCTTCAGGAATATTTTGTAAATGCAGGTATGGATGAAGATTTGGCAATATTTTTAAATACGGTAATTAACTGTGTTGTACTTGCCTTTGTAGTTACTTTGATTGATATTTTTGTCAGGAAATTTATCGTCCAGGTTTTTAAAGCTTTTAGCGATAAAACAAAATCTACTTTTGACGATTTTCTAATTAAAAGTAATTTTCCGCGTTTTGTTGCTCACTTTTTTCCTTTAATTATAGTCTGGTACACAATACCGATAATCTTTGCTGAATACACTTTTATTCTAAAATTCTTGCTTAGAATAATCGATGTGTACCTAATTATACTTTCTGTTCTTGTTTTCCGAAGCATTTTAAAAACAACACGAAGTTATTTAGAGCATAAACCTCGTTTTCATGATAAACCGTTAGAAAGCTACCAACAAGTCCTTATGATTTTTGGATGGGGAATTGGTATTTTCTTTATCATCAATATTTTAACGGGATATTCCATTTTTAGTTTAGCTACTCTGGGAGCTGCTTCGGCAGTTATGCTATTGATATTTAAGGATACTATTTTAGGTTTTGTTGCCAGTATTCAGGTTTCGGTAAACGATATTGTTCGGATTGGCGACTGGATTACCTTTAGCAAATATGGAGCTGATGGTTATGTTACTGAAATAAGCTTGGCCACAGTTACCGTACAAAATTTTGACCACACGTTTACAACGATTCCTACCTATAGTTTAATTTCCGATTCCTTTCAAAACTGGCGCGGAATGCAAGAATCTGCAGGAAGACGAATAAAGCGCTCCTTGTTTATAAAGCAAACTTCGGTGAAATTTTTGTCTTCAGAAGAAATTGAAGAATTGAAAAAAATTCAGTTAATCAAACCATATATTGAGCACCGTGAGAAGGATGTCCAAAAATATAACCTTAAAACTGAAGCAGATAAGTCTGTTTTGTTAAATGGCCGAAACCAAACGAATTTGGGGATTTTCAGAAAATATGCTGATGCTTTTCTACATGAAAACCCCGCCATTAATAAAGATTTATTTTTAATGGTTCGACATTTAGCCCCAACAGATCGTGGCATCCCCGTTGAAATATTTTGCTTTAGTCACGATAAGCGCTGGGAAAATTACGAGCACATTCAAGCCGATATATTTGATCACCTAATCGCTGCGATACCTTACTTTGGACTAGAACTTTTTGAAGTACCTTCTGGGAAAGATGTTTCGCAAATTTCTGCTAATTTTAATTCAACTAAGTAACAAACCTTTATCTTTAAAGGAACAAACTACTTTTTTTTTTATGAAATTAAAACCCGTACTCCAAGTATTTGGCGGCTTGGCAATCGTTTTAACGTTACTTCCCTTAATAGCCATCGATTATTGGTGGATTAGAATATTCGATTTTCCCCATATACAACTAACCATTTTAACGTTCACAGCGCTCATTACGTATTTTATGCGTTTTGAAATTAAACGTGTTGAGGATTATATTTTCGCCATAGGAATTCTTTGTTGTTTTATTTTTCAACTTACAAAAATATACCCTTACACTCCTTTTGCAGATTTTGAAGTATTGGAAGCAAAAAACAACAACCCTGAAAAAACGATCTCATTATACACAGCAAATGTGTACCAAAAAAACAAAGAAAAACAAAAACTTATACAGGATATAAAAAAGCACGATGCCGACATTCTCTTGTTTGTTGAAACAAACACTAGTTGGAAAGAAAATATTGACACAAATATTTCCGAAGACTATAAATATGATGTTTCCGTTCCTTTAGATAATACCTATGGAATGCTGCTTTACTCGAAGCTTAAATTGATAGAGCCAGAAGTAAAGTATTTGGTGGACAAAGGCATTCCATCCATCCATACCCAAGTATTGTTAAATTCTGGAGACACTATACAGTTATATACCATACACCCTACGCCACCAATGCCTCAACACAACCCAAAATCTTCTGATAGAGATGCCGAAATGATGAAAATAGCAAATTTGAGCCGAAAGTCTAAATATCCTGTGCTTGTTATTGGAGACTTTAACGATGTTGCTTGGTCTGCAACTACCTCGTTGTTTTATAATGTTGCCGAATTATTAGATGTAAGAAAAGGCCGTGGATTTTATAATACGTTCGATGCAAAAAGTTTTATAATGCGTTGGCCGTTAGATCATATTTTTATTTCAAGTGAATTTAGAGCCATTGATATTTCGTTGGGAAGTGATATTAATTCGGATCATTTTCCTACGTATACCAAACTGAGTTTTGAACCTGAAAACGCTGCAGAACAACAACCTAAAAAACCCACTCAAGATCAATTAGAACGTGCTAAAGAACAAGCTAATGGTGTTCAAAAAGTAGAATTAGATATGTAACTTTTAGGTTTTAATCTTCTAATCGGTCTTTTACAAATTCTATTTCTTTTTTGCCGTGGGGTTTTGGTTTACCGTTTTCATCTAAACTTACCATAATTATTGTATCGATGGTAATTATTACTTCACGGGTCATTTTGTTACGCACTTCACAAGCCAGTGTTAACGAAGAAGTTCCAAACTTTACAGCTTCCAGACCTATTTCAATTATGTCGCCCTTTTTAGCTGAGCTACGAAAATTAATTTCACTCATATATTTTGTAACTGTCTTAGGGTTTTCCAATTGAATAATGGCATATAAGGCAGATTCTTCGTCAATCCACTCTAAGAGCCGACCACCAAACAAGGTGCCATTGGGATTTAAATCTTCGGGTTTTATCCATTTACGAGTATGAAAGTTCATTTTAAAATAAGGTTTTAGTTTTGTCCATTTTTGGAATTTTCACATCAGTACCAAAACGTTTATTCGCCTTTTCTATAAAATAAGCCGAAAGTAAAGGCGACGCCTTTTCAACATTTTGATGCACAAAAAAGTAGATGTTCTGTAAGCCTTGCTTAACCCATTCTTCCAGTCTATCTAACCAATCATCCAACCGTGTATAATCGCTTTCGTGATTTGAACCATTATAGCGTATAAAAGCACTATCAGTTGTCATTCGCATATGTAGCAAGTCGCGTCGTCCAGCAGAATCTACTATAATATTTGTAACATCATTCTTTTCAAGAATCTTGTATAATTCTTCCGAGATAGCTTCATCATTAAACCAATCGGTATGCCTAAATTCAACGGCAATGCGCATATCCTTATGTATCGCCTTAAAAAATGGGTCTAGCCTATCCATATTGGTAGGCTTAAAATTATTGTGTGTTTGTAGAAAAGCCATTTCCAGCTTTTCTTTCAGGTTTGAAGCGTTTAGTAAATACTCGTTCAAATAACCTTCAAAATCATTTAACCGCTTCCAATGCGAAACTCCTTGAAAAAACTTTGGGAAAAAGCGAAAATCTGCTGGTGTTTTTTCATACCATCCTGCAAAAACATCGGCCGGAAAAATTCGATAAAAGGTAGCATTTAACTCGATGCTGTTAAACTGCCTAGAGTAATATTCCAATTCATCTTTTGTGCCTCTGGGATAAAACCCTTTTAAATCGGCCCGGTTCCATTTTGCACAACCTACATATAAATTGGGTGTAGAAACAGGTTTATAGTTAGAAAGCGTTTTTTTTGTGTCTGGATGATCTTTAGGTAATGTAAAATCTATTTTTGAGGGGTCGTCAACTTTACCAAATTTCATAGCATCTATCTTTTAGAGTAAAGGTACGAGTTTTGTAACTTTTTTCTTCTGAAAAAAAATTCTATATATTGTAACATAATCATTGAAAAAGTGTCTTACTTTTACAATAAACCATAACAGATATAACATGAAAACTGCAAAAACACTATTCATCGCTTTATTGCTAATAGCTGTAGCTCCACTTACAGCACAAACAGCAGATGAAATTATTGACAATTATTTTGAAAACACCGGTGGAAAAGATGCGTGGGGAAACTTAGAAGGTATCAAAATTTCTGGTAGCGTAAATGCTCAAGGAATGGAAATTCCCGTTGATGTAATTCAAACAAAGGATGGTAAGCAACTAGTTACTATCAACTTTCAAGGGCAAGAAATTAAACAAATGGCTTTTGACGGTGAAACGCTCTGGACCACTAATATGATGACCATGCAACCTGAGAAGAGTGATGCTGAAATGAACGAAAATATGAAGCAACAGGCTAAAAAAGATTTTCCTTCTCCTTTTTTCAATTACGCTGAAAAAGGATATTCTCTAGAGTTAATGGGGAAAGAAACTATCGAAGGTACCGAAACCCATAAGGTTAAGTTAACCAAAGAACCGATGATGGTTGATGGTAAGGAAGTTCCTAATGTAACATATTACTTTTTTGAAACTGAAAACTTTGTTCCTATTGCAACTCAAAGTGAAGTTCAACAAGGTCCTATGAAAGGGCAAACAATGACAAACTCAATGAGTGATTATCAAGAAGTAGATGGCCTATATTTTCCTTTCGATATGGGGATTTCTGGTCAAAACCTTAAGGTGAAAGAAATTACATTAAATCCAGAAATAAGCGAAGGCATGTTTGCTTTCCCTGAATAAATCAATAAAATAACTTAAAAATCCCCGCTCGACGGGGATTTTTTATTCTTAGTCATAATTTATTTCTAAAAAACCAATCCATGAAAAAATTACTGTACACCTTATTGATATTGGCTCTCTTGCCTATATCAACTTCAGCCCAAGAAACCGCTTTAAAAGGAAAAGAATTATTTGGCGATATGGAAGCTCGCCATATAGGTCCTGCATTAATGAGTGGTCGTATTAACGATATTGAAATGCACCCAACCAATACACGAATTATCTACATTGGTACTGCTGGTGGTGGTGTTTGGAAATCAAATGATGGAGGCGCAACCTTCACCCCTATTTTTGATAAACACGTACAATCTATCGGTGTTGTTACATTAGATCCCAAAAATCCTGATCAGAATATTTGGGTAGGTACTGGTGAAACATGGACACGTAACTCAGTTTCTGTTGGTGATGGCTTATTTAAATCAACTGACGGAGGTACTAACTGGAAGGAAGTTCCTGGATTTGAAAACAGTGAACGCATTGCTTCAATAGTTATCAACCCCAATAACACAAATGAAATTTATGTAGGTGTTTTAGGCGCTCTATGGAGTGATAGTGAAGACCGTGGCGTTTATAAAACAACCGATGGCGGGAAAACTTGGAATAAAATTTTATATGTTGGCCCTTCCACTGGAGCGGCAGATGTCATTATGGATCCTGAAAATCCTAATGTATTGTACGCCTCTATGTGGCAGTTTAGACGTACCGGCTGGAGTTTTAGTTCTGGTGGTGAAAACAGTGCCTTGTACAAATCTACTGATAGTGGTAAAACGTGGAATAAAATACACAACGGATTTCCAAAAGGTGATTTAGGTAGAATTGCCATTGCGGTGGCTCCAAGTGACAACAACATTTTATATTCGGTATTAGAAACCGAAGAAAAAGATAAAAACGGACTTTGGAAATCTACCGATGCCGGGAAAAGCTGGGAACATTTAAATAATGATTTCGGTCTTACCGTGCGTCCATTTTACTTCTCTCGTATTACTGTTGACCCTAAAAACCCTGATATTGTTGTAAAAGGTGGTCTTACTGGTTCCATAAGCCGGGATGGTGGAAAAACCTTTAAAAACCTGGGGAATATGCACGCCGATATTCATGATATCACGTTCCATATAAACGATAGCGACATTATGTATTCAGCTACAGATGGTGGTTTATACCGTTCTTGGGATGGTGGTTCGGTTTTCGAAATTGTAGAAGACCTTCCACTTTCACAATTTTATCATATTAGTACTGATAAAGCTGAACCTTATAACGTATATGGTGGTTTGCAGGACAATGGAAGCTGGTATGGCCCTTCTTCTTCCCCTGGAGGAGTAAATGCCCGTGATTGGAATAGCGTTGGTTATGGCGACGGATTTAGAGTCCTGAAACACCCAACAAAAAATATTATTTATTCTGAAATGCAAGGTGCTGAAAACGTTTGGCGATATGATGTAGATAGAAATAGAACCCGAACCATACAACCTTTGCCTAAAAAAGGAGATGCTGAATTACGTTTTAACTGGAATGCGCCAATGGCAGTAAGTACTCACGCTCCAGACCGCTTTTATATGGGAAGCCAATTTGTACATAAAAGTGAAGATATGGGCGAAACATGGCAAATAATTTCTCCCGACTTGACTACCAACGACCCTAAAAAACAAGATCAATCAGAATCTGGTGGGCTTTCGGTTGACAATAGTGGCGCTGAAAACCATACGACAATTTTTACAATCGCAGAATCCCCCTTAGATGAAAACATTATTTGGGTAGGAACTGATGACGGAAATGTACAAGTAACAACCGATGGTGGAAAAAATTGGAACAACGTTACCGAAAATTTAACAGGTATTCCGGCAAATACTTGGGTGTATCACATTGAAGCCAGTCTGCATGGAAAAGGAACTGCTTATGCAGTTTTTGAAGGCCATACAACAGGTGATATGAAACCATACGCCTTAAAAACAACCGATTATGGTAAAACTTGGAAGTCAATCATTTCAGAAGATATTCAAAAAAATGCTTTTGTCCGAAACATTCAAGAAGATTATGAAAATGAAGATTTGTTGTTTTTAGGTACCGAGATGGGGCTGTACGTAACTATTGATGGCGGAAAAAACTGGTCACACTTTACAAATAACATGCCACCGGTTGCCGTTCATTTTATCGATATGCAAAAGCAAACTAACGACATTGTTATGGGTACCCACGGACGCGGTGTTATTATAATCGATGATATAAGTCCATTACGTCAACTTAACGCATCGATTTTAGAAAAAGACGTTCACTTTTTCGACACAGAAGCTTTCACTATGCCAGAAGAAAGTGGTTTTAGCGGTAGTTTTGGAACGGAAACACAATTTGTAGGCGGCAATAAACCAACTTCAGCTAGGATAGCTTACTATTTAAAGAAGAGACATACTTTCGGAAAAATGGAAATGGAAATCCAAGATATGGAGGGGAACAAAATAGCTTCCCTTTCTCCTGGGAAATCAAAAGGCATCAATATTGTAAACTGGAATTATACGAGTTCTATTCCAAAAATGGCAGCTGGAAAAACACTTTCATACGGAGGGTTTACAGCGCCTCGAGTACCTGCAGGCACTTACAAAGTAGTGTTAACAAAAGGTAAAGACAAATACGAAACCACAATAGATGTAAAATATGATGAAAAATCCTTAACTACATTAAAGGAGCGTAAAGAGCAAGAACAGCTAACTAAGCAATTATTCAATATGGTCGAAGAGTTAGCATATATGGTGTATGAGTTAGGCGAACTGCAGAACAAAGCTAATTCAGTAATTGAAAATCATCCAAAAGGTGAAAAACAAGCTCAAAAGTTACAAGATGAACTAGAAGACCTTCGGAAAGATTTAGTTATTACAACCGGTGATAATTACGTTGCTGCTGCTGAGCCAGAATTAAGAGAGCGTATGGCCGATTTATACTCGAATATTGCAGGTTCTTTTAGTCGAGTAACAGCATCCCAAAAACAAAATTTGGAATTAATTTCTGAAGAGTTTACTGAGGCTAAAAAGCGTTACTCAACTATTAAAAACAAAGAAGGTGAAAAATTCATGAAATTTTTAGACAAAAACGAGCTTGAGAAACCAACTATTAAAACGAAAGAAGAATTTCTTTCTGAAGATTAATTAAATAATATTATATATAAAAGCTCGCAATGTGCTTGCGAGCTTTTTTTATCTATTTATGTAAACGGTTTTTCTATTTACAAACTCCCTAATTCCGTGTTCGCTTAATTCGCGGCCATATCCACTGTTCTTAACACCTCCAAAAGGTAAGCGCGGATCACTTTTCACCAATTCGTTTATAAACACAGCACCTTCATCAAAACGATAGGCAGTTTTTTCAGCAGCTTCAATATTTTCAGAAAAAATAGAAACACCCAATCCAAATTTTGAGTTATTGGAAAGTTCAATCGCTTCATCTACAGATTTGAAAGTTGTAACCGACAATGCCGGACCAAAAGTTTCTTCTTTGAACATTGCCATTTTAGGCGTAACCCCACTTACAACCGTAGGTTCAAAATAAGTGTTTTGCCGCTTTCCTCCTATTTCTAGCTTCGCACCAGCTTTTATGGATTTATTTACCTGGTCTTCTAAGTCTTTTGCTAAATCTTCTCGTGCTAATGTGCCTATAAAAGTTTCCTCGTCCATTGGGTCTCCACTTTTCAATTCCCGAACTTTTAAAACTAATTTCTCAATAAACTCTTCGGAAATGGATTTGTCTATCAATAAACGCTTTCCCGCAATGCAACTCTGCCCTGTGTTTTGAAAACGGGCTTGCACACAAGTATTAATTGTTTTATCAATATCGCAATCTTTTAAAACGACCAAGGCGTTATTTCCACCGAGTTCCAAAACCGATTTTTTTATGTTTTTTCCAGCCGTTGATGCTACTTCAGAACCAGCAGGACCACTACCCGTTAAGGTCACCGCTTTTACGATTGGGTTTTCTATAATTTCTTCAATAGCACCACTTCCTACTTTCAAAGTTGTAAAGCAATTATCTGGAAATCCGGCACGTTTAAATACTTTTTCAATGTTCAAAGCACTTCCAAAGACATTGGAAGCGTGCTTTAATACTCCAATATTACCAGCCATTAAAGCTGGTGCTGCAAAACGGAAAACTTGCCAGAAAGGGTAATTCCAGGGCATGATGGCAAGTACAACGCCCATAGGCTCATAACTAACGTAGCTTTTATGGGCATCGGTTTTTATTATTTCATTTTTTAATTGATTTTCCGCATTTTCTGCGTAGTACTCACACACCCAAGCACATTTTTCAATTTCAGAAACGGCCTGTTTTAGGGGTTTTCCCATCTCTAAAGTCATCTCTTTGGCATATTCTTCTTTATTCTTTTTTAATTCGGAAGCGGCTGCCAACATCAGTTTTTTTCGTTCTGTGAAAGAGGTTTCCCGCCACGAATAAAACCGTTTATCGGCTTTTGTTAAAATATCTTGAATTTCGGGTTTGGTGTGTGTTTTGTAGGATTTTATTTCAGCACCTGTATATGGGTTTATAGAAGTTTTAGTTGCCATCTTTTTCTTTTAAAAGTACCCAAAAGACCATAAACAAAGGGACGGATTAAGATGATTTTAACGGCAAAACACTGTTGAAAAGCCGTTTATAACTATATCGGTTTCAGAAAAAAGAGGCTTTCAAAATGTATAATTTTAGTAAAACCCAATTATTATGGAAACTAGAGACGAAGTTTTATTGCAGTTACGCCCCGAAATTCCTTCGGCAACATTCAACAATCAAATGAGTGATGCAGAGTATTTTCAGAACAATACCTTGCGCCCCGTCGTGAAGCTTCAGAAAAATTTATTGTTGGCAGCTTTTAGAAATTACGTTCAAAAACATAAAAACGTATTTTATGATCTTTCGGTTGAAAAACGGATGGATTATATTGATAATGCCATCCATAAGGACATGAAGTTTCGAAATTCATTGAAGGGAATGGTCATTGGCCAATTTACGCTGCACGAATATGAAGTGTATATTGAAGACTCTTCTGCACTCAACAAACGAATGATGAACATTGTAATTGAACGTTTAAAAAGTAACGTACAACTTTTAGAACCGGAGTTTGCTTAATTTACGTATATAAAAAAAGCCCTTCAAAACTGAAGGGCTTTACTTTTATAACTTATCAAGAAATGGAGGCTTATTTACCGTCCATTTTATCTTTTAAGTCTTGAAGTTTCTGATTGGCATCACCTAAAGTAGTTTTTGACTCTTCGGCTTGAGCAGCTTGCTTTTTAGCAGCAGCTTTTACAATCTTAGCTTCTTCTTCTTTATGGATTACCATATGTGAAGCAACCACTTTCTTGAATTCTTTGTTGAATTCAATAATTTGGAATTCTGCTTCTTCACCTTTTTGAAGATCTGTTCCATCTTCTTTTTCTAAGTGACGTTTTGGTACAAATGCCGTGATATCATCGTTAAATTCTATCGTAGCACCTTTGTCCACTATTTCGTCAAGTTTAGCTGTGTGTTTAGTTCCTACAGCAAACTCGCCTTCGTACTTATCCCAAGGATTGTCTTCTGTTTGTTTGTGACCTAAACTCAATTTGCGTCCTTCAACATCTAATTCAAGAACAACAACGTCTAATTCAGCTCCAATTTCAGTAAACTCACTTGGGTGCTTGATTTTCTTAGTCCAAGAAAGATCGCTAATATAAATTAGGCCATCAATTCCTTCTTCTAATTCAACAAATACACCAAAGTTTGTAAAGTTACGTACAATACCTGTGTGTCTAGAACCTACAGGATATTTAGTTGTAATATCAGTCCATGGATCTGGTGTTAATTGCTTAATACCAAGAGACATTTTACGGTCTTCTTTGTCCATCGTTAGGATTTGAGCTTCAACCTCATCACCAACATTTACGAAATCTTGTGCGCTACGTAAGTGTGTAGACCAAGACATTTCGCTAACATGGATCAATCCTTCAACACCTTCAGCAACTTCAATAAATGCACCGTAATCTGCAATAACAACTACTTTACCTTTTACTTTATCACCTACCTTAAGGTCGTCTCCAAGAGCATCCCATGGGTGAGCTTTCAATTGCTTAAGACCTAATTGAATACGTGTTTTGTCCTCATCAAAGTCAAGGATCACAACGTTTAATTTTTGGTCAAGGTCAACAATCTCGTTCGGGTGGTTGATACGAGACCAAGAAAGGTCTGTAATGTGTACCAATCCGTCAACACCTCCAAGGTCAACAAATACACCGTATGAAGTAATGTTTTTAACAACACCTTCTAGTACTTGTCCTTTTTCAAGCTGCCCGATAATTTCTTTTTTCTGTTCTTCGATATCCGCTTCGATAAGTGCTTTATGCGATACAACAACGTTTTTGAATTCGTGGTTGATTTTCACAACTTTGAATTCCATTGTTTTTCCTACATATGCATCGTAATCACGGATAGGCTTCACATCTATCTGAGAACCTGGCAAGAACGCTTCAATTCCGAAAACGTCTACAATCATACCACCTTTAGTACGGCATTTAACGTAACCGTTAACGATAGTACCTTCGTCGTGGGCTGCATTAACACGCTCCCAAGCTTTAATGGTACGAGCCTTACGGTGAGAAAGAATTAACTGTCCTGTGCTATCTTCACGCACATCGATCAATACTTCCACTTTGTCACCAACTTTAAGGTCTGGATTGTAACGAAACTCGTTTAGAGAGATAACCCCTTCACTTTTTGCGTTGATGTCGATAATAGCATCACGATCTGTAATATACACTACTTCTCCTTCTACTACTTCATCATCTAACGTATCAACGAAGTTTTCTTTAACTAATTTTTCAAACTCTTCTAGCTTACCATCGTCGATTGGATCAATACCCTCTTCGTAGTTGTGCCAGTTAAATTCTTCTAAAAATTGTTTAGGATCTCTTTGCTTTAAAGAAAGTTCTTCTTGAGGTTTTTGAATTTCCTCAGTAGCTTTTTGTTCTGCAACAGCTACGTCTTCTTGTTTTTCTGCAGCTTTTTCGTTTGCTGCGTCTTTGTTTGCTTTATCAGCCATTTACTATAATGTTTGTGAAATTCAGTTTAAAAGAAGTTGAATTTCAACAATTTGTATTCTGTGTTGTTACAAGAAGTTACCGCGACCATCCCACAGAAGGATTTAGATTTAGTTTTTATCATTCCTTTTATTCTTGCCTCGTCGCTAAAAGGAGTGCAAAATTACTGTTTTTCTTTTGATAATCAAAGTGTTTTGAAAAGAAAGTGGCAGGTGTTGTGCCTTCGATACTTCCCTCCTATCGTCGAGACACTCAGGCACCGAAAAAATGAGATTTCTCCTAAGGTCGAAATGACAAATTAAACCCTTCCGGCTATTCGGTCTTTGGCGAGTTGTAAAATAATGTGAAATTGATCTTCCAAGTTCATCTCACTATTATCAATTTCAATGGCATCGGCTGCCTTTCGTAAGGGAGAGTCTTTACGGGTAGTGTCTATATGGTCACGTTCTTGAACGTTTTTTAAAATTTCTTTAAACGTAACTTGATCACCACGCTCTGAGAGCTCATCATACCGGCGTTTGGCACGTTCTTCTGCGGAAGCATTCATAAAGATTTTCAACTCAGCTTCTGGTAAGACAACGGTTCCAATATCGCGACCGTCCATTACAACGCCTTTTTCAGCCCCCATTCGCTGTTGTTGTTCAACCAATTTTTTTCGTATTTCGGAAACCGTGGCGATTGGGCTTACAAATTCTGAAACATCTAAAGTCCTTATTTCGCTTTCTACATTTTTTCCGTTAAGGAATATTTCGGCTTTTGCCGTAGGACTGCTTTTTTTGAATTCCAAATGAATTTCTGATAGTTTTTTGATGAGTGCTTCCCTATCGAATTTTTCTTCAGAAATAAACCCATTCTCCATAGCATACAACGTTACGGCGCGGTACATAGCACCAGTATCGATATACACATATTCCAGCCAATCTGCCAATTGCTTGGCGACTGTACTTTTTCCGGTAGATGAGTAGCCGTCTATGGCAATGGTAATTTTGTGCATTATTGTAGGTCTATATTGAGTCCGAAAGTACTCGTTGAAGCGGCCAAACTATATTGAGCATAAGAATAACTTAATCGAAGTTTGTTCAGTTTTATGGAAAAACCACCACTTAAACCGGCAAAGGCACGCTGTTCTAAAATTCTAAGTTCTTCTGCCCTGCGCAAATTATAACCCAAACGAAGGTTAAAACCTCCTTCAGGAAACAATTCAATCCCTACAATCATATGGCGGAATGCATTATCAATAAAGTTAATTTTTTCGCCTGTGCTATTTCCTTCCAAATCTGTTTGATCACGATTAGGGTTTGCAAAGGCTATATTCCATCGTTGCATATTTTCTAAAGTAAAATGCCAACGAATAGGAATGTTTTTAAGGGTTTGAGATATGCCGAAAATTAATTCAAAAGGCAGTTTTTCGTAGGTTTCATTATAGGGTGTGATTTGCGTTCCTAGGTTTCTAGCAACCCCAGTAATGTGTAAATCCCAATCTTCATAAACATACATAACACCAATATCGGTAGCAACTCCAAAAGAGCTGTATTGTTCTAGTTTTGATGATATAAACTTTACATTGGCACCTACATAAAAATCGGTAAACGCGATATTACGGGCGTGACCAAAAGAAACAGCTACTTCTCCACCGCTAAAACTATTAGTTGCATTTCCTTGTTCGTCATAACCATCAAATTTTCCGTAATTAATATAGGTAACCCCTGCATTAATTACTTGTGTACGGCGGTCCCAAGCATAGGCATAGGCTGCAGTACCGTAATTTACATCACCAATATAATTTGCATAATTAAGCGAAAACTGATTATCCATCTCTGGATTAATGGCTGCAGGGTTAAAAAGTGCTTGTGTGGGATCGTAATCGTAATTAGTGACCGTCTTACCGCCTAAGGCAGCTTGTCGTGGGGAATTTACTAAGTTTAAAAACTGATACGTTGAACGTCCTCCTACTTGCGCTACAGCAGTAGTTGATAGTAAGATTGTAAATAATAAGAAGTAAACCTTTTGGTTCATGTACAGTAGTTACCTTAATTCTATACCTTTTAACGACCGCAATATTAATTTATTTTTAAGCGGAATAAAAGGTTTTCAAATATAGATATAATTTACCCCTTGAAAAACCAAATATTGTAATTGGAATTAACAAGGGGCAAAAACTATCTTATAACTTTTTAGCGTTCTTTACCTTCTGTTTGGTAAGTGCTAAATCCAGTACATCGCTCATATCTTTTACATAATGAAACGTCAATCCTTTTAAGTATTCAGGTTTAATTTCATCGATGTCACGTTTATTGTCTTCACACAATAAAATTTCTTTAATGTGAGCTCGCTTGGCTGCCAATATTTTTTCTTTAATTCCGCCAACGGGAAGTACTTTTCCACGTAACGTGATTTCACCTGTCATCGCAATGCTTTTCTTTACTTTACGCTGCGTAAACAAAGAAACTAAAGACGTTAACATGGTTATACCCGCACTTGGTCCATCTTTAGGGGTAGCACCCTCTGGAACGTGCACGTGCACATTGTATTTCTCAAATATATCTGGCGAAATGCCTAGTTCTTCTGCATTCGATTTTATGTATTCCAACGCAATGGTTGCCGACTCTTTCATCACCTTACCAAGGTTTCCAGTCATATTTAACTGTCCTTTACCTTTAGAAAGTGTAGATTCTATAAAAAGGATATCTCCTCCAACACGCGTCCAAGCCAACCCAGTAACCACTCCAGCCACATCGTTGTTTTCATATTTATTACGTTCTAGTTTGGGACTTCCTAATGCTTCAACCACAGTTTCATTGGTTACTTTTTTCTCATATTCCTCATCCATTGCTATTTTCATAGCTGCAAAACGAACCATTTTGGCAATTTGCTTTTCTAAACTACGAACACCACTTTCACGCGTATATCCCTCCACTATTTTCTCTAATTGCTTTTTACCAATTTTAAGGTCGTCTTTAGTAAGACCGTGTTCTTCTAATTGTTTTGGCAATAAGTGTCGTTTCGCAATTTCAACTTTTTCTTCCACCGTATAACCCGTAACATTAATGATTTCCATACGGTCACGAAGCGCCGGTTGAATGGTGCTTAAGCTATTTGATGTTGCTATAAACATCACTTTAGACAAATCGTACCCCAACTCTAAGAAGTTATCATAAAAAGCGTTGTTTTGCTCGGGGTCTAATACTTCTAACATGGCCGAAGAAGGGTCTCCTTGACTTCCTATAGAAAGTTTATCTATTTCATCTAATACAAAGACTGGATTACTTGTCCCTGCTTTTTTTATATTCTTAACAATACGTCCTGGCATAGCACCAATATAGGTTTTACGGTGTCCGCGTATTTCGGCTTCATCCCGTAAACCACCTAATGACATTCTCACGTATTCTCTACCCAAAGCTTCGGCAATAGATTTACCCAGCGATGTTTTACCAACTCCCGGAGGTCCATACAGACATAGAATCGGTGATTTCATATCATTCCGAAGTTTTAAAACGGCTAGATATTCAATAATCCGTTTTTTAACATCGTCCAGACCATAATGATCACGGTCTAAAATTTTTCTCGCTCTTTTAAGGTCAAATTTATCAGTACTGAATTCATTCCAAGGCAAGTCAAGTAATAGGTCTAAGTAATTGCTTTGAATACTGTATTCCGCAACCTGCGGATTCATACGTTGCAATTTGGTGATTTCTTTGTCAAAATGCTCTTGCACTTCATCACCCCACTTTTTTGCTTTCGCCTTTTCGCGCATTTCTTGTATTTCGGCTTCATTGGAATTCCCTCCCAATTCTTCCTGAATGGTCTTCATTTGTTGCTGAAGAAAATACTCACGTTGTTGCTGATTGATATCACTTTGAACTTTAGACTGAATGTCATTACGCAATGATAATTTCTGCAACTCAACATTCATATATTTAAGCGTCTCCATTGCACGCTCTTTCAAGTCGTTCATTTCAAGCAAACTCTGCTTTTCTTTTACTGAAATGTTCAAGTTTGAAGAAACAAAGTTTATTAAAAACGAATTGCTTTCAATATTTTTAATGGCAAAAGCCGCCTCCGAAGGAATATTTGGGCTTCCTTTTATAATTTCAAGGGCAATTTCTTTTATAGAATCGATAATTGCAGAAAACTCCTCATTTTCTTTAGCAGGTTTCGCTTCGTTTACTTCCCTAATGGTAGCCGTCATATACGGTTCAGTAGTGATTACTTCGGTTGTTTCAAAGCGTTTTTTACCTTGAATGATTACGGTTGTATTTCCGTCAGGCATTTTTAAAACACGAAGTATTTTTGCAACCGTACCAATGGTGTTGATTTCGTTTAAACTGGGGTCTTCTACCTCTTCGTCCTTTTGCGAAACCACACCTATAGTTTTTGTGCCTTTGTTGGTCTCATTAATCAACTTGATCGATTTATCACGTCCAGCAGTAATAGGAACTACTACTCCAGGGAATAATACCGTATTTCGAAGCGGAAGAATAGGAAGTATTTCCGGTAATTCTTCTCTGTTCATTGCATCTTCGTCTTCAGCCGTCATTAAAGGGATTAACTCCGCATCTTGCTCTAATTCCTGCAATGACAAACTGTCTAATATTTTTACTTTTGAATGGGCCATATAGTATTTTAAGACATTGTGTCACCAAAATAAGGCGCACAATAGCTGTTTTTAAATAATTCTTTATACAATTTTTACTGAAAACCAACTTCTTAGCGTTATGCCTGTTGACCTTTGCAATATAATATTCAATAGTTATGCCAATTACTTAGCTCGTAATTATTGATCGTTTTTAAACTTTTTTTCTTTCAACTGTAACATTTTCCAACTATAACTATCTTTAAGGTAAACAAGCTTGTTTTTGACATTGACCGACCAACATATTGACTCGTTATTAGTGCTGTGTAAAAAAGGAAACCATTTAGCACAACTGGAAGTGTATAATCGCTACCAAAGAGCTATGTACAATGTTGCTGTACGAATTGTAAAAGATACAGCAGAAGCTGAAGATATAATGCAGGAATCGTTTATAACTGCTTTCAGCAAATTGGACAGTTTTAAAGGAACAGCAACTTTTGGGGCTTGGCTAAAACGGATTGTTGTAAATAATAGTATTACGCAATACAAAAAACAACAACGCTTTGTCGATGTGCCAGATGAAACAATAGCTGAAACGGTAGAAGTAGCTTCTGGAATTACCGAAGAAGATTATACCAATGAAAAGGCCGCAGCCATACTAAGTTGTATGGGTAGTTTGCACAGTAGTTACCAACAAATATTAACACTTCATTTAATTGAAGGATATGATTATGAAGAGATCTGTGAAATACTGTATATCACTTATGCAAACTGTAGAACTTTGGTTTCACGGGCAAAAGATAGTTTACGAAAAAAATTAAAAGTAGCGTCATGAAAAAAGATGATATAGACACTTTATTTGAGCAAAACCGAACAGATTTTGACGTGCACGACACGCCACAAGGACATCAAAAACGGTTTTTAGCAAAATTGAACGTACAAACTGAAGCAGATAAAAAAGCTTCAGAAGAGAAAGATGTTGAAAAAGTAAACTGGTGGAAACCGTTGAGTATAGCTGCAAGTATAGCTGTAATTTTAGCAATTGGGTTTTTATTTCAGAATACCGAAGCACAAGCTAGCGATTTAGCCAGTGTTTCGCCAGAAATGCAAAAAACACAGTCTTTTTTTACAACAGCAATCAATAAGGAATTACAAACTTTAAAAAGCTTTGAAAGCTCTGAAACTAAAGAGCTGGTTGATGACGCCCTACAGCAAATAGAAATACTTGAACAAGAATATAACACACTAAAAACCGATCTCGCAGAAAGCGGAAATGACAAACGAGTAATTTATGCGATGATCACCAATTTTCAAAACAGGATCGATCTTTTGGAAAACGTAATTAAAACAATCGAAGAAATTAAAACACTTAAAGCAAACAAAAATGAAACTACTATCTAAAACACTACTGTTTCTTTTTCTACTTCCTGCCCTGGCTATGGCCACCAATGGAAAGATGAAAGGAAAGTACACCAAAGAGAAGACCGTAAAAAAGGAGTTTAACGTAAACTCTGGTGCCGGACTCAATGTAACGAACAGCTATGGAAATATAGACATCGTTACCTGGAGTGAAAACCGAACCGTTATTGAAGTTACCATTAAGACCAATGGTGATAACGAAGAAAAAGTTATTGAGCGCCTCAAGGAAATTAATATTGATTTTAGCGGAAATGCCTCTTTAGTGACTGCCAAAACCATTTTTAATGAAAAAAAATCTGGCTGGAGCTGGTGGGGAAGCAATAATAAAAATAATGTTTCCGTAGAAGTAAATTATTCCATTAAACTACCAATTACAAACACGGTAGATTTAAACAATGATTATGGAGCTATCCATATCAATAAACTTAAAGGGAATGCTAAAATAGACTGTGATTATGGTCAATTAATCATTGGGGAACTATTGGCAGATAATAATTACCTCACTTTTGATTATACCGATAAATCTACCATTGGTTATATGAAAAGCGGCCGTATTAACGCAGATTATTCAGGATTTACCTTAGAGAAAACGGAACGTTTGGAATTAACTGCTGATTATACAAAATCTGAAATTATAGAAGCTCAAAGCATTAACTATAATTGCGATTACGGAAAAGTAATTATAGGCAAAGCACAAGAGGTTATAGGCAGAGGTGATTATGTTAACAACCAAATAGGGACAGTTACCGGCTCAATAAACTTGAATACAGGTTATGGCTCTATAAGAATAGACAATATGGCCAGTACAGCCAATAATATAACTATTAAAGCTGATTACACGGGAATTAAACTTGGGTTCAATAGTGGTTATAATTTCGATTTTATCGTAGATTTATCCTATGCTAGCTTAAAGGGCGAAGAAGATATGACAGTTTTAAAGTCGTCAAAAGATTATACCAGTAGAAACTACAGTGGCTATCACGGAAAGCAAAACTCTGGAAATACCGTAAATATAAATTCCGATTATGGCGGAGTAACTTTTATTAAAAACTAAAACCAAATAAACAGATGAAAACATTAACAAAAAGTATTCTTGTCGTCTTTTTACTTTCAGTGACAGCACAACAAGTTATTGCTCAAAACTGGAACAATTCAAAAGTTAAGGGAAATGGAAATGTAACCACTAAAACCGTTTCAACAAGCGATTATGACAATGTGCATGTTACAGGCTCTATGGATGTAACCCTTGTTAGCGGTACAGAAGGTTCCATTAACGTTACGACCGATGAGAACATACACGAACACCTTGATATTCGCAGCGAAGGTAACACCTTGATCATTTCAGTAAAAAAAGGGCATTCCATTAGCACAAAAAAAGGTATTGATGTGACTGTTCCTTTTAAAGACCTTTCTGAAGTAAAATTGGTTGGCTCTGGAGATATTACTTCTACTAAAAAAATTAAAGCAAATAACTTTGAGACCAGCATAGTTGGCTCTGGTGATGTTATTTTGAACGTGGAGTCAAGTTCGTTAAATGCTAAAGTAACAGGCTCTGGTGATATGAAATTAACTGGTAGCGCCGATAATTTTGAATTGAAATTAAGCGGTAGCGGTGATTTTGATGGCAGAAGTTTTGATGCCAATGCTACTGAAGTATATGTTTCTGGCTCTGGAGACGCAAGTGTAACAGCGAGAAAAAGTATAAAAGCTCGGGTTCATGGCTCTGGTGATATCTCTTATAAAGGAAATCCATCAAAAAGTGACACCAAAGTGTTAGGGAGCGGATCAATTAAATCAATTTAAACCGCCTTTAGAGTCAAGAATTAATCCTAAAGAGAGTTTTCTTTTTAGGATTTTTTTATTCTGAAATTTCTACCCTTCTCGGAACACGGAATAACAAAACAAGCCCTACGACAAAAAACAGGATAAAGAACAGTATTGCATATCGAATACTTCCTGTTATTTGTGCTACAAAACCGTAACTGAACATCCCAATAACGATTCCTATTTTTTCGGCAACATCATAAAAACTGAAATAAGAAGCTGTATCCAAGGCTCCTTCTGGAATTAACTTAGAATACGTTGAACGTGATAGTGACTGTATTCCTCCCATTACCAAGCCAACAAATCCTGCTGTAACATAAAACTGTACAGGTGTTGTGATAGAATATGCATAAATACAAATGCAAATCCAGATTATATTTAATACAATTAAAGTATTAATATTTCCAAATTTAGCAGAAGCACGAGACGTTAAAAAAGCGCCTAAAACTGCTACCAATTGAATTAGTAAAATACTTACAATTAATCCTGTTGTGGCGTTTGTTTCGCCCCAGTCCAACTCTTCAATTCCAAAGTACGTAGCCACTAACATAATGGTCTGTACCGCCATACTATACACAAAAAAAGCAGCTAAATATCTTTTTAGGCTTTTGTTTTCGCCTAGTTTATTCCAAATTGTCTTCAATTCCTTAAATCCATTGAAAAGAAGGTGTTTTGTAAATTTTTGTTTTTTATTTCCCTTCGGAAGGTAATAATACGTGTACTGACTAAATCCAATCCACCAAACACCCGTCAACACAAATGATAAGCGCGTTGGTAATCCTTCATCTTTAAAACCGAAAGTTTCATGCATTAAAATCATGGCTAAGCAAACGCATAGTAAGATTACGCTTCCTATATACCCCAATGAGTATCCTTTAGCACTTATTCTATCTTGTTGTTCAGGGAAGGCTATATCCGGTAAATATGAATTGTAAAACACTAAGCTCGCCCAAAAGCCAATCAATGCAAAAAAGTAACAAAGCAACCCAAACCACAAATAGTCTAATGAAAACCAATATAAACCAATGCAAGAAACTGCACCCAGGTAACAGAAAAACTTCATAAATACTTTCTTGTTACCTACATAATCTGCAACCCCACTTAACAGCGGACTTAATATTGAAACCATTAAAAATGCGGCTGCGGTTACGTAACTAATAAGCGTATCGTTGTTGAAGTCAAACCCTAAAAAAGTTACGGTATCATCCAATATATTGCCCTTTTCGTCTTTCACAAGTGTCAAGGCTCCATAAAAAATTGGAAAAATGGCTGATGCAATTACTAAACTATATACAGAGTTTGCCCAGTCGTAAAAAGCCCAAGCATTTAGCAGCTTTTTACTGCCTTTAGGTAGGTTAGCCATAGAAGTGTTTTAAAACAAAATCCCGTTCTGATTTATATCAAAACGGGACTAAATTACTTGAAATTATTCTTTTTAAAAACTTATTTCTGAAAAGAAGTAACCCCATACTTTCGGGCTTCGGCTTTTGCTTCAGCAGCCCAACTTTTAATGTTACGTATACGAGTCTCACTAGAAGGGTGTGTACTCAAAAATTCTGGGGGTGCTCCACCGCCCTGTTGTTGCATCCGTTGCCATAAGTCTGCAGCCACTATTGGATCGTATCCTGCGATTGCCATAAGGGTTAATCCTATTCTATCTGCTTCCGTTTCATTACTTCTGCTGAAAGGTAACATAACACCAACTTGAGTTCCAACACCATAATATTGATTGAATATCTGCTGGTTTTCAGGATTTTCGGCTAAAGCCAAATTTCCTGCCACAGCTCCCAATTGTTGTAACTGCGCAGCGCTCATTCGCTGTTGACCGTGATTGGCTAAAGCATGTGCCACTTCGTGCCCCATAATAGAAGCTACACCAGCTTCGTTTTTAGCAATAGGCATAATTCCTTTGTAAAATGCTATTTTACCACCAGGCATCGCCCAAGCATTTTTGGTTTCATCATCGATTAATGCATATTCCCATCGATAATTTTTTAAATATCCTGCATAGCCGTTGGCTGTGAGGTACCGTTCTGCAGCTTTCGAAATTTTTTGTCCAACCCTTTCAACCATTTGGGCATCTGAAGTTCCTCTAATCACTTTATTTTCGGATAAAAATTGATCATATTGCTGAAATGCCATTGGCAATATTTGCGAATTAGGGACTAAAGCCAAGGTCTTTTTTCCTGTAAATGGGTTTGTGCTACAGGCTACAGCAAACACAAGTACTGCTACTAAGGAGAGTGTTTTTTTATAACTCATTGTTTATTTTTTTACGTTTCAAATTTAAAGTTAAAGATAATACAATTGGTTTTTATTAAAATTTATATAAAAACTGGAATAGCTTTTGATATATTACAGATTAAAACAAACAAATTATGAAACAGATACTTTTATTTTTAGCGCTTTCAACCTCTTTTATTTTTTCATCATGTGAAGGTGACCCAGGACCTCCAGGACCTCCGGGTGATGCTTTCTTAGCACAGGTTTTTGAAACTACAGTAGATTTTCAATTTGATTCACAATCTCAATCTTTAACTTCAGCATTTATAGAATTTCCTAGTAATATAGAGGTTTTTGAAAGTGATGTTGTGCTAGCATATCAATTTATAGGTCAAGACCCAATAATAGACCCACCTGCTGATATTTGGGTACAACTACCAAGAAGTCAGTTTTTCAATGATGGCACTGGTGAATTTATAGAATACAGTTTTAACCATACTTTTTTTGATATTCAATTTGTAATCGATGGAAATTTTGATGTATCTACGTTAGGAACTGAATTTACCAACGACCAAGCATTTAGAGTTGCCATAGTCCCAGCCGAATTTGCAACTGCAGATTTGACAATGAATGACATTATGAGCAACTCAGAAATTGAAGTCATTAATCTTGAAAAATAAACTATGAAATGAGTATAAATAAATTTTATCATTTATATATCAATTGAAATGATAAAATTTTTTATGCGAATTCCTGAATGTGCAGAAATTTTTAGTTTCTTCATTTTCAGTAAACCAAAAATTTTAAACAGATGAAAAAGATCTTATTTTTAATTTGTAGCTTAATATTAATAAGTTGCAACTCAAAAGCACAAGATAAAAAAGAACAAAAAGAGTATGAAGTCTCTAAAACAGAAGCTGAATGGAAAGCAGAACTTACCGATTTAGAATACCACGTACTACGTGAAGCAGGCACCGAACGACCTTTTTCTAGTGAGCTTAACAGTAACACAAAGAAAGGTACTTATGTTTGTGCCGGATGCGGAACACCATTATACAAAAGCGAAAACAAATTTAAAAGTGGCACTGGATGGCCTAGTTTTGATCGGTTTATCGAAGGCAACGTTGAGTTCTCAACCGATAATAAATTAGGGTACAGTCGTAATGAAGAACATTGCGCAACTTGTGGTGGTCACTTAGGCCACGTTTTTAACGATGGGCCTCAGGAAACGACAGGAAAAAGACACTGTATCAATGGAGCCGCGTTAGACTTTATACCAGCAAAAGATGAGCAATAGTAAATATTCCATACAAAAAACAGAAGCCGAATGGCGTAAAGAACTAGGTGATGAACGCTATCGCATTCTTCGTGAAGCAGGTACAGAACGTCCACACACAGGTAAGTACAACATTCACTTTGAAGATGGCACCTATAAATGTGGCGCGTGCAACACCCCACTTTTTAAAAGCGACAGCAAATTTGAAAGCAGCTGTGGTTGGCCCTCATTTGACGAAGCCATTGATGGCGCAGTAGAATATGTTCGTGATACTTCTTTAGGAATGATTCGTACCGAAATTCTTTGCGCTACTTGTGGAAGCCATTTAGGCCACGTTTTTAATGATGGCCCTACCGAAACTGGGCAACGGTTTTGCGTGAATTCGCTTTCAGTGGATTTTGAAGAAAAATAAGATTCCTTCCAAGAATCGAGACGGCATCAGGTTCCAAAAATTGATTATTTGGAATTTGATGTCTTTTTTTTAATAGTGTTACTCTTTAATCACCTTCTTTATAATGCTTCCCGTATCTGTCTCAATATCTACAAAGTAACTACCAGTCGGCAAACTGGAAAGGTTTACTCCACTACCTAAATCATCTGTTTTTAATACCATTTTGCCTAATACCGTATAAACAGTTATGTTTTCTACAGTTGCTGCTGGGATACTTATAAAAAGGATATCTTTTACAGGATTGGGATATACCCATACATCAATAGCATTGTTTTCTTCTATACCTAAATATGTTTGATTTTTGTACCATACAAGCTTATAATCTGGCTCTCCTCCTCCAAAACGAGCACCAGAAATAACATCTTGATATCCGTCCCCATCCAGATCGGCTGCATAAACCGTTCTCGGGTTTTCAAGATTGGCGTCTATAATCTGTTGATCACCAAAATTGCCCATACCATCCAGGTTTCTATACCAAGCAATCCTGTTGTCACTTGAAGATGCTGATATCACATCCATATCGCCATCATTATTAACGTCAACAGAAAGCACGTCCCGGACAAAGCCAGCTTCGTTTGAAATAATTTGTGCGGATCCAAAAGAACCCAGCCCATCTGTATTTTCATGCCAAGCAATTTCATCGGTTGCATTTGTCCCTTTTATTATATCCATATCCCCATCGCCATCCATATCTACAGTAAAAATTGTTATAACAGCAGAGGCAGCCCCTGCGATTATCTGTTCCGGGCCAAATGTGCCCTGCCCATCGGTATTTTCAAACCAAGCCACGGTAATGTTGCCGGAAGAGGATGTGGCAATGTCCAGATCGCCATCACCATCAAAATCGGCTGTTTGTATAGAACGCGCATTGGTGGCGATATTGGTAATTACCTGTCTGGGACCAAACGAACCTTGCCCATCTGTATTTTCATACCATGCAAGAAAATCTAAGTCAAATGCAGCAATAACATCCATATCTCCATCGTCGTCCACATCGGCAGCGATTGTACTATGTGCTCCAGCACCTGTTCCATTGTCATCTATTGGCTGCTGTGGGCCAAAGTTTCCTTGCCCATCGATATTTTCAAACCACATAACCAATCTATTGTCAAAAGAAGTAGCCAGTACATCCATATCCCCATCATTATCTATATCGGCAGCCACTATTGAAAAACTTTGTCCTACACCTATAATAATAGGTTGTTCTGTACCAAACATACCTGTTCCATCTATATTTTCGAACCAACTAATAGTGTTAGAATAACATACTAATACATCGTTGTCACCATTGCCATTGATGTCTGCTGCGCTTACCGCATGTACATTTAGCACCTCTCCACTAATAAGAGTTTGTAGCCCAAAGGATTGCGCCTTAGTCAAAAAAGAACAGAAAAAAACAACTATACCTACACATATATTTTTCATATCGTCAATATATTTAAAAAAGGCTACCTCCTTGTATATGGATTGATAGCCTTTATTTCTATTTAATTTCTATTAATTATTGTTTTTTTGGATTACAGTTTCATCCGTTGAGCCATCGTTGTAGTTTTTCTCTACTTTATAGAGCCCTGGGCCTAGGTCATTTACCAAGTCTGGGTCGTTGATGCCTTGTGAATCTTTAGGCATAACCGTTACATTGGTATTAAAAACTCCGTCATTGAATTTGGTAACACTTCCGTCGTCAGCCTCCCTACTCCAGTTATCATAGCATTTCCGTACATTCTGTCCGTTATAATCGCAGAGTTCCATATCAATCCATATAGCAGTATGGTTGGGGTGGGTTATTATATCAAAATCCGTTTCGTATTTTGATATCGACAATATGGGATTAACACCTCCATATTCAAAAGATACATCGTTAAAATCCGACGGTTGTGGGTAGTCGCAACAGCACCTGTAAAATTTATAGTTAAAACCGGGTTGGAAAAGCGGCTTATCTTTTGGGCCTTGCTCTGGGCCTACATCGTAATATTCACCTGCATAGGGTTCATACAATGATTCAATGGTGGTAAGGGTAGGCGCATAGTTTCCTTGGGTGTCGGCTATCAAGGCTTCACGGGCACGGATGCCTTGCCCTGTGGTCAATAAATTTTCCGAACAGTCATTGGCATTGGACATTGCGTTTTTTAAATCTTCCGGATAAATATCATAGGGTGTATTTTGACAGTCTTCACCATCGCCGATATATTCACAAGTAAGCGGGTTAATATCCGGATAGCAATCACAGCTAGGATCCCTAAGCGAACAAGGCATGGCTGCTGTATCTACCACACGGTCTGCAGTAACATCTGCATTAAAGTTAGGATCATTGGGATCTCGAGTTACGTGTTCGCAGCTAGAACTACAACTTCTAGTATGCCGGATGTTAAGGTTATGGCCTATTTCGTGAACTGGAACACGGGATTCTGCCGCTAAATGCCCTGATGAAAGACCCGATATAGTTGCGTTATGGCTCGGGGAAATACCCCCAAAACCATTACCCCAACCATAAGCATATACATTAAAGGCATCATTTTTTTTGTATCCGTTGTTAGCCGCATAGGTGGTTAAAGCATAAAAATCAGAAGGACTCTCAAGAATATAATGTCCATTTGCATCATTGGGCAATGCTGGGCTATCAAATTCTTCATAGCCCCGGTATTTAAAATAAATACCAAATTCATTATAAACAATGTTCAAATTTGCCACAGTTTCTAATGTCATGTGTTCCCGGTCGGGATAATCATTTTGTCCATTGGGTCTATTAATGCCCCAAAAAAAGATATTCACAACGATAGGTTGGCAATCATCTAATGTAGCAGGGTCTGTAGAATAACTATAAACATTGGCTGGATCAGGTGCTGTGTCTTCAAGAGTAGCACAAAATTCACTCAGTGTTTGGGCGTTCATAAAGTTACCCAACAACAAAAAGATCAATAATAATTTGAGGGGGGGGGCTAAGGATTCTTGTAGAATTTTTCATAATAAATTAAATTTTGGTTAGTAAATAAGGGGAGCTATTACCAAATATATAAAAATATTTTAACTCTACTTTAACAATCAACTTTATAAAAATTAAAAGCGGATGGTTTTAAGTTTGCTAATTGTTTTTTGGCGCTTTCTTATTTCATTACACGAACATTTTGTAAATTCGTAGCTTCAAAATAACGACATAAAACAACGAAATGAGTAAATACGACGTAATCGTTTTAGGAAGTGGTCCCGGAGGCTATGTTGCTGCAATCAGGGCTTCACAATTAGGCTTAAAAACAGCTGTTATTGAAAAGGAAAGCCTTGGAGGCGTTTGCCTTAATTGGGGTTGTATCCCAACTAAAGCACTATTGAAAAGTGCGCAGGTTTTTGATTATTTAAACCACGCCGAAGACTACGGTCTTACGGTAAAAGGTGCTGATAAAGACTTCGGAAAAGTAATTGAACGTAGCCGTGGCGTTGCCAACGGAATGAGTAAAGGTGTTCAGTTCTTGATGAAGAAAAACAAAATTGACGTTATTGATGGTTTCGGAAAACTGAAACCCGGTAAAAAGGTTGATGTTGATGGAAAAGAATATTCCGCAGATCATATTATCATTGCAACCGGAGCGCGTTCTCGTGAGTTGCCTAATTTAAAACAAGACGGTAAAAAAGTAATTGGATACCGCGAAGCAATGTCACTTGACAAGCAGCCTAAGAAAATGATTGTTGTAGGTAGTGGTGCCATTGGTGTTGAGTTTGCTCATTTTTATAACGCTATGGGTACCGAAGTTACGATTGTAGAATTTTTACCGAATTTGGTTCCGTTAGAAGATGAAGATGTTTCAAAGCAATTTGAAAAATCCTTTAAAAAAGCTGGAATTAAGGTGATGACTAACTCTTCCGTAGAAAAAGTGGATACCTCTGGTAAAACAGTAAAAGCAACAGTAAAAACCAAAAAAGGCGAAGAAACACTTGAAGCAGATGTTGTACTTTCTGCTGTTGGTATTGCTGCAAATATTGAAAATATTGGCTTAGAAGATGTTGGTATTGTTACCGATAAAGGTAAGATTATGGTAAACGACTATTACCAAACTAACATTCCTGGATACTACGCTATTGGCGATTGTGTTCCCGGACAAGCCTTAGCACATGTTGCTTCAGCTGAAGGAATAACTTGTGTTGAAAAAATTGCCGGAATGAACGTAGAAGCTATTGACTACGGAAACATCCCAGGTTGTACCTATGCAACGCCAGAAATTGCGAGTGTTGGTATGACAGAGAAGCAAGCTAAAGAAGCTGGTTACGAGCTTAAAATCGGTAAATTTCCATTTTCAGCTAGTGGTAAAGCAAGTGCTGCCGGAACAAAAGATGGTTTCGTAAAAGTAATTTATGATGCCAAATACGGCGAATGGTTAGGTTGCCATATGATTGGTGCCGGTGTAACCGATATGATTGCTGAAGCTGTTCTAGGTAGAAAACTAGAAACTACAGGACACGAAGTATTAAAAGCAGTACATCCACACCCAACGATGAGTGAAGCGGTGATGGAAGCAACAGCAGCTGCTTATGATGAAGTGATTCATTTATAACCTTGTCTGTTGGAGCGCAGTCGAGAACTATAAATTACCGACTGTCAATGAGTTCTCGACTGCGCTCGACCGGACATTATTCTTATTAATTAGCAAGTAAATCGCAGTACCAAAACTGCGTGTCCCAACTTTTAGTATCATCGGTAAAGCAATCGTCATCGTTGTTTCTTGAAGGACTATAGCTTTTTAACACCTTCTCTCCTATTTCAAAAGAAATTGGATGGTTAAAAATTGGCCCATCGTACACAAAGGTGTGAAATTCGCCATTTTCACCACATGGATCCATTGTATCGGGTAAATCGTTTAAAAACTGTTCGTTCACTTCTCTTCCCACAAACGATTTATCTAATAGTTTTGCATTCACACAAACGGTGATGGCTTTGAAACCCAGCTTTAAAAACTGTTTCATCAAAGAACTTGTATCCTTTTTCCACAGCGGGAAAATACTTTGCAGGCCTACTTTTTGTAATTGTTCTTCTCTATATTTTTTTAAATCTTCCAAAAAAATATCACCAAAAGCAGCGTGGGTAAACCCTTCCGAAATTAGTTTTTGGGTGGCTTTTTTCATTTTTGAATTATAAACCTGCATCGAAGTCTCTTCAGGAAGATATATTTTCTGAAGTGGTAACCCCATACTTTCTGCTTGGACATCTAATAACGACTCTTGCAAACCGTGCATGGAAACACGGCTCGCATCCTTATTTAGTGTCGTAACCAGCTTTGAAACGTTATAATCAGAGTTGTTTTTCAGAAAATAATATGCCAATGCTGCATCTTTACCGGAACTCCAATTTAAATAAGTCTGTTTCATTAGTTGTCGGTCAAAAAGCTTTGTAAAGCCAACTCGTAACTTTGTATTCCAAATCCTAAAATAATGCCTTGTGCATTGGGTGAAATGTACGATTTATGTCGAAAATCTTCCCTTGAAAACGTATTGGAGATATGCACCTCTACAACTGGTGTTTCAATGGCCTTCACTGCATCACCAATTCCAACTGAAGTATGCGTATAAGCAGCTGCATTTAAGATAATCCCATCGTATTCGTAGCCCACTTCTTGTAGTTTATTTATCAATTCGCCTTCAATGTTTGATTGAAACTGCTCTAACTCCACATTTTTATGTTTAAACTGAAGTTCCGTAAAAAAATCTTGAAACGATTGATCGCCATAGACATCGGTTTCCCGTTTGCCAAGCAGGTTTAGGTTAGGTCCGTTGATAATAATTATTTTCATGCCTCAAATATAGAAAATAAAAAAGCAGGAGCTTTATACTCCTGCTTTTGTTTGTTTGTTTCTTTTCGATTAAAATCCGAGTTCAACTCCAAAAATAATTGATGAAAAGATATTACCATCAGTACTAACACCCGAATAAGAAGCTGTAAGTCCTACAGCGCCAAAAGTATAACCGGCTTTGGGGCGATAATAAAATCCTCCCTTATTTCCTTCTTCAAGTCCAATGGCATACCCAAGGTCAGCTCCCAAATAAAATGCTTCTCCCAACCCTATTCTACTTGAAGCCGCAATAGGAAGGAATCTAGTGTCATCAAGAAGTTTATCCTCATTAATACTTTCATCGACAAAATATTGAAAATATGTTACTTGTGGACCAACCCATACACGGTTTGCCACCTCGAAAAGATAGGCAGCATCTGCTGCTATTCCAGCGTTATAAACATCACCTGCGTCCCCTACAGGTATTGCTCCATTAAAGCCAATTTTAAATTGGTTTTGAGCAAAAGAAGTGCCGATCCCGAACAATACGAAAGCAGCAATGACTATTATTTTTTTCATAATAAAAATTCTGGCTATTTGGTTAAAAAAATAAATGTACTAAAAAAACCAGTATCTTAATAATATGATAGTTACAATAAAAAAAGCAGGAGCACTGAGCTCCTGCTTTAGATTATTTAGTTAGTCTATTTTAAAGTCCGAATTCTACTCCAAAATTAATAGATGAGAAGTTTCCTCCATCTAGACTAACTCCTGAGTAAGATGCGATAATTCCTACTGTACCAAAGCTATACCCTGCCTTAGGTCGATAATAAAAACCACCATCGTTACCATCTGGAGATATTCCTATACCATAACCTAGATCGGCACCTACGTAAAAAGATTCTCCAAATCCAATTCTACCGGAAGCAGCAATTGGTAAAAAGGCAGCATCTTCTACTTCACCAGAAATAGTTCCAATACCAGTATCGATTTCCACATCGTCACCAAAATAATGAAAGTAGCTAGCTTGAGGCCCTATCCAGACCATATCTGCCACTTCAAATAAATAAGCAACATCTACACCTACACCAAAAGTGTAACTGTCTCCTGCATCTCCTACAGGAATTGCTCCATTTGCTCCAATTTTAAATTGTCCTTGTGCAAAAGAAGTACCCATCATGAATACTGCTAAAGCAGCTACTAGTAATAGTTTTTTCATAATAAAAAGTTTATTTTAATTAGTTAATAGAATAAATGTACTAAAAATAATATGATATTCGCAAAAAAATAACACTCATAATACTATAAAGCCATTGTTATTTAAACTAAAAAAGCAGGGTTTTATCCCTGCTTTCTTTAAAATTAAGTGTTTCAAATTTAGAATGAATATCCAGCTGAAACTGCAAAAACTGAGTTTTTAGCATCACTGTCTATAAGTAAATCCTCATTATTAAATACATCGGTCAAACCAAAGTTATAACGGGCGTTTAAAAACAGTCCATTATTAAATCGATATCCAGCTCCTACTCCAACTGAAAAATCAATATCATTAATGACGTCCTCATTTATTGCAATTTCACCTGAACCTGCATCATCTGGGTCACTATCAATTTCATTTTTCACATTGAAACCAATTTGTGGTCCTGCTTCTGCATACAACCCTTCAATTAAATACACTTTTGCCATTACCGGCACGTTTATGTAATCTAATTGTACTTCTGTGTCATCAGCACCTTCCCGGCTTACCAAGTCAAACCCTTGTCCTGAATATAAAACCTCAGGTTGAATAGAAAAGCGTTCGCTTACCGGAATTTCTGCAAAGGCACCAATATGAAAACTGGTTCTTCCTTCAGGATCGTCAAAGGCATCAAAACCATCCCCCGAAAAAGAGGAAAAGTTCACACCACCTTTGGCTCCTAATCTAACTTCTTGTGCTTGTGTTGCTGTTACTCCAAATACTGCTAGTACAGCAATAAAAAATACTTTTTTCATAGTTCTTGTTTTTAACTTTTGAACAAAGCTAAAGTGAGGACTACAAAAAAAGTATTAATAATATTATAAGCTTTTATTAAAGGCTCTTAAAGAAAACTGTAACCCAGTGATAATGTGCAAACACTGTTTTTTCCAAATTCAAATTCATCTTCTTCACCTACATCTGTTAGACCAAAGTTATATCTACCTTCAAGTCGAAGTCCTAACGGTAAATCGTAGCCAAGGCCTACAACTCCTGATAAATCAAAGTCTTTAGCCGCAGCATCATTGAATATTTCTCCAAATAATGATTGTGAATTATCATCTACCAAGAAACCAAATTGAGGTCCTGCTTGTACATGTAAGCCTTTAAAAACATAAAATTTAACAACTACAGGGACATTAACATAGTTTAGGTCAAATTGATTCCCTTCAAATTCTGCTCCTTGTTGTGAATAGAGCAAATCGGCCTGAAAACCTACTTTATCACTAAATTTTGCGCCCAAAAAAGCCCCCGCAACAAATCCGGTTCGATTATCTAAGTTTGTAGCATCATTTAACGTTGCAAAGTTTACCCCCGCTTTTATACCAAGGTCAAGACCTTGAGCCTGGGTTGTTGTAATAGTTATTAGTGCCAAAAAGGCAAAAATCAATTTTTTCATAGTTTTTACTTTTTATGTTAGTATCTTAAATATACAAGAAATAACGTATCTCAACATTTATTATTTTTTAATACCGCTATATTTAGTAATATCGTACTATGAAATGGCAGCAAGCTTTAAACGAATACCAAGACTATTTACGCATAGAGCGTGGACTTTCTGCCAATTCCATTAAAAACTATTCGTTAGACCTTAAAAAGTTAATGAAATGGCTTGCTGAAACGGAAATCAACGAATCGCCTGTATCTATTTCAGAAGAAACCATACAGCAATTCATTTATACCATTGCAAAGGAAATGCAACCGCAATCGCAAAGCCGGGTTATTTCAGGATTACGCGGTTTTTTTAATTACCTAATTTTTGAAGAATACCGAAAAACCAACCCGTTAGAACTTATAGAAAGCCCAAAAATTGCCCGTAAACTGCCCGACACCCTTTCTACGGAAGAAATTGACACACTAATTAATGTTATAGATCTAGGGCATCCGCAAGGTGAGCGAAACCGTGCCATATTGGAAACCCTATATGCCTGCGGCCTGCGTGTTTCAGAACTGACCGGTTTAAAAATATCAGACCTCTTTTTTGACGAAGGGTTTATAAAGGTTTCAGGAAAAGGCGATAAAGAACGTTTTGTTCCCATCGGCGGTAATACGGTTAAATACATTAATATCTATAAAAATGAAGTACGTATTCACATACCCATTCAACCAAAAGCAAAAGATACTTTATTTTTAAACCGAAGGGGGAATCCACTCACCCGAGCCATGATTTTTACCATTGTAAAGCAATTAGCTGAAAAAGCAGGAATTCAAAAAAAAGTTAGTCCGCATACATTTAGGCATTCATTTGCCACACATTTACTGGAAAACGGAGCCGATTTACGCTCCATACAACAAATGTTAGGACACGAAAGTATTACCACTACTGAAATATATACACACATAGACACTACACACCTTACTGAAGTGATTAACAAGTTCCACCCTCGAAAATAGGGTTAAAAAAACGCTAAAAGCTTAAATCGCCTTTCTATAAAAACGAGTATTTCGTATCTTAATAAAAAAGAAATTAAATTATGAAAACACTGAAATTTGACAATGGCGACACGATGCACGCCATAGGGTTAGGAACTTGGAAAGCAACCGGAAACGATGTAAAAAAAGCAGTAAAAGAAGCTTTGTATGCTGGTTATAGACATATTGACACGGCCGCTGTTTATGGAAATGAAGAAGAAATAGGTGAAGCTCTTTCTGAAGTCTTTGCAGAAGGAAATATTATGCGGGAAGATGTATTTATTACATCCAAACTTTGGAACGATGCCCACCAAGAAGGGCAAGTGATTCCTGCGATTGAAGATTCCCTTAAAAAGCTAAAATTAGATTATTTAGACCTTTACTTAGTCCATTGGCCCGTAGCTTTTAGACCGGGTGTTGGTTTTCCAGAAAAAACATCAGATTATTTATCACCAGAAGAAGCACCAATTATTGAAACTTGGAAGCAAATGGAAACCGCAAAAAAAACAGGACACACCAAACATATTGGAGTTTCAAATTTCAGTAAAGAAAAGCTGAAGGATTTAATTTCAAAAGCTGAAATAAAGCCTGAAATGAATCAAGTGGAAATGCACCCGTATTTACAACAAGATGATTTGGTAGATTTCTGTAAAAGTGAAGATATTTTAATGACCGCTTATTCCCCATTAGGTTCTGGTGACCGAAGTGCTGCTATGAAAGGTGAAGACGAACCAAATTTGATGGAAATTGATGAGATTAAAGAAATTGCAAGAAAAAACGGTGCTTCAACCGCTCAGGTGCTAATTAACTGGCACAACCAACGTGGAATAGCAACCATACCAAAATCTGCCAGCAAAGAGCATATAAAGGATAATTTTCAAGCAGCCAGCGTGCAGTTGGACAATGATGATATGAAAACCATTAAAGGATTGAACAAAAACTATCGCTTTATTACCGGTAAGTTTTTTGAAGCTCCAGAAAAAGGATATGAAAACATCTATAACGACTAATATACTTGTTATAGAAATAAAAAAGGCGTGGTAAAAAACCACGCCTTTTTTATATGATCTAATTTAAATATTATTTAGCCACGTTTACGGCTCTTGTTTCACGTATCACGGTTACTTTCACTTGTCCTGGATACGTCATATCAGTTTGGATTTTCTGTGAAATTTCAAAAGAAAGCTGTGCTGCTTTATCATCACTTACTTTTTCACTTTCAACCATAACCCTAAGCTCACGACCCGCTTGAATAGCGTACGCTTTATTTACACCATTAAAACCAAAAGCAATATCCTCAAGGTCTTTAAGACGCTGAATATATGAATCTAGCACTTGACGACGAGCACCTGGACGGGCACCGCTAATCGCATCACATACTTGAACGATTGGTGATAAAAGGCTTGTCATTTCAATTTCATCGTGGTGAGCACCAATAGCATTACACACCTCTGCTTTTTCGCCGTATTTTTCGGCCCATTGCATTCCTAAAATTGCGTGAGGCACTTCTGTTTCGGTTTCTGGCACTTTACCAATATCGTGTAATAGACCGGCTCTTTTAGCTAATTTTGGATTCAATCCTAATTCTGAAGCCATCACTCCGCACAATCTAGCAACTTCACGAGAGTGATGCAATAAGTTTTGACCGTAAGATGAGCGGTATCGCATTCTACCTACCGCTTTAATTAATTCAGGGCTTAAGCCGTGAATTCCGAGGTCGATTACGGTTCGTTTACCAACTTCAAGTATTTCGTCTTCAATTTGTTTTGATGTCTTTTTAACGACTTCTTCAATACGTGCTGGGTGAATACGGCCGTCGGTAACTAATTTATGTAATGATAATCGGGCTACTTCCCTACGTACTGAATCAAAGCAAGATAGAATAATAGCCTCTGGGGTGTCATCTACAATAATTTCAACACCTGTGGCGGCCTCTAATGCCCTAATATTTCGTCCTTCGCGACCAATGATTCGACCTTTCACATCATCACTTTCCAAGTTGAATACTGATACGCAGTTATCAATAGCTTCTTCAGTACCGATACGCTGTATTGTGTTGATTACAATCTTCTTGGCCTCTTGCTGAGCTGTCATTTTTGCTTCCTCAATAGAAGACTGCACAAATTTCATTGCATCGGTTTTGGCCTCATCTTTTAAGCTTTCTATCAATTGTGATTTAGCTTCTTCTGCCGAAAGGCTTGAAATTACTTCCAATTGTTCAATTTGGCTTTTACGGAACTTCTCTACTTCGCTTTGTTTCTTTTCAAGAAAATCTAATCGCTCATCATATTCTTTCTGTTTTCCTTCTATTTGTGAATTGAGTTTTTTGGTTTTTGCCAATTCACTAGAAACTTGTGATTCTTTATCCTTGGTGCGTTTTTCGGCTTCAGCCATTTTACTTTCACGCTTGTTGATCACTTTTTCGTGTTCAGATTTAAGCTCGATAAACTTTTCCTTGGCTTGTAATATTTTGTCTTTTTTAATTGATTCAGCTTCGGTCTTTGCTTCTTTTAAAATAGAAGCTGCATTTTTCTTTGCTGATTTTATTAAATGGGATGAGTTATTACGCTCTATTAGCTTGGCTATTAGATAACCAACTGCTAAGGCGACTAGTCCCACTATTATAAGGGTAACCATATTGTCCATAATTATAAACTTTATATATAAAAAAAGCCTGCACTAATGTGTTTTGAATAAACTCCTAAAAGAAAGTTTAGGGCTAACAAACTGGTCAAACATCCGCTCAAAGACGGCTCGTTTTTGCAGCTTCAACTCACCCTTCTTATAAGAATTAGTGTTGAGTTTACCAAAAAGATATTAATGCAGGCAGTAACCTTGTTATGTAAAGAACGTTTATGACAGGTGCTCTTGCAGTAGTTGGTTTAAAGCTTCCAGCTTGTCTTCCATTTCCTGCTTGTCATTTATTTTATCTATCTGTTTTTGCTCTACCTGAGCGGCAAACTGTAAAGCGCACATCGCTAGTACATCTTGCTTGTCCCTCACGGCATAGCTTTTTTCAAACCTTTTAATCATTTCTTCTATTTTCTTAGTGGCTAACCGCAGCCCCTCTTCTTGTGAAGGGTTTATTGTTAACGGGTATACCCTATCGGCAATAGAAAGTTTTATTTTTAGTTGGTCTGACATTTAGTTTCTTTTCTTTTATTCGGAAAGTTGGGTAATACATTGGTCAATTTCCCGAACTAAAGCATTTATCTTGAGCTTTGTATCTCTTTTGTATTGGTCGCTGCCAAGCATTGAATTTGCCATTTTCAAGGAGCTACATTTCTCACGCAGGGTCTCAATTTCTTTGTCAGATTCATCCTTTTGTGAACGTAAACCGTCAAGTTCTTCTTCTAAAGTAGCGTTTTTTTGCTTCAGTTTTTCGTGCCTATGCAATAACTTACTAATTCTATTTTCAAGAGAATCAACAATTTCTGAAAGGTTGCTCATTAAAAATTTATTTCAATACTTCTTACACAAAGTTAACATTCGCGTTTCAATAAGACAACAGTTTTCTGTAATTTTTTGTATTATTGAATAATTGCACAATAAAATCACCCTACTCCCCTTTTTAAATAAGCATATTATTATTTTTACCCTATGAAGAAATTTATATTCTGCTTTTTACTGGTAGGCGTTACAGTTTATGGACAAAAATCAATTCCAGAGAACTATTTCAGTAACCCAATGGATATTCCTTTAATTCTTTCTGGAAGTTTTGGAGAATTACGTTCTAATCATTTTCATAGTGGTTTGGACATTAAAACACAGCAGCGTGAAGGGATACCAATATATGCCCCTGCCGATGGATATGTAAGCCGCATAAAAGTATCGCATTATGGATACGGAAAAGCGTTATATATTAAACATCCCAACGGCTATTCTACAGTCTATGCGCATTTACAGAATTACGCTGGGGATATAGCCAACTATGTTAAGGAGAAGCAATACAACAAAGAAACATACGAGATTGAACTGTTCCCTAATGCTTCGGCGCTTAAAGTAAACAAAGGTGATTTAATCGCCTATTCGGGAAATAGTGGTGGAAGCGGAGGCCCTCACCTACACTTTGAGATTAGAGATGGAGCTTCCCGACCCATGAACCCGATGCTTTTTGGCATAAATGTACCCGATTCAAAAAAACCACTAATTAGTAGTGTTATAGCATATCCTATTAGCGATGATGCTCAAATTAACAACAATCAAAACCCGGTGAAACTTCGGTTGATACTTCAAAAAGACGGAAGCTATAAAGCTGAAAACATTAAAGCGTTTGGTAAATTAGGGTTTGGTGTTTCCACCAACGACCAACTGGACGGTGCTTCCAATAAAAATGGAGTTTACCAAATAAAAACAGCCTTTAACGGTAAGGAAAAAATAAATATACTTTTTGAAAAATTTTCATTTGCAGAAACACGCTACATGAATCGGTATATTGATTATGGTTATTGGATGACCAACAAGAGTCGTGTACAAAAGCTCTTCAGGCAAGCCAACAATCCTTTGAGCATCATTAAAAGTGAAGATACAGACGGTTACATACAAATAGATGAAAACTTTAACTCTAATTACACCATAAAGGTGACCGATTTTGAAGGGAATGAGACAAACATCACCATTCCCATTGAGGGCAAAAAAGAAGAAATAATCTCCCCCAAAGAAATAAACAAAACAGATGATTTTATTTATGCAGATCAAGCTACGTCCATAACCAAAGGAAAATACAGTATTTATATTCCAGCCAACAGTTTGTATGAAGACACCTATTTAAATATTGATATAAAAGGGGACACCTTACATTTTCACGAAGACAACATTCCCATTCATAAAAATATTACTGTCAAAGCAGATATCTCAAACTATAAAGACACCGACAAAGACAAGCTTTTTATAGGTCGTTTAAATTATTACGGGCGTCCGTATTATAATACAACCTACAGAAAAGGCGACAAACTTTCTGCAAGAACCCGAACGTTCGGTACGTATGTAATTGCTACAGATATTACAGGACCCACCATTAAGCCTGTTAATTTTGATGATGGCAAATGGATAAGTAGCAATAAAACATTACAAATTTCCATCAATGACGACTTAAGCGGAATAAGCTCGTACCGGGCAACTATTAACGGAAAGTTTATCTTGACAGAATATGATTATAAAAAAGACGTTTTAACGTATAACTTTGATGATAACGTCATTTCAGAAACCGAAAACAATTTGAAAGTAATTGTTACCGATAATGTGGGAAATAGTACTACATTTGAAGCAACTTTTTTCAGAAAACAATAATAAGTACTGCTTTTGAAAACAAAATCGCTACCCCTACTACTCATCCTATTTTTTATTTCTACGGCTGTATTTTCACAGCAGGCCGTTGTTAAAGGTGTTTTACTCAATGAAGAAGACCAGCCGGTTGTAGGCGCTTCCATTTCCTATGGAACCGAAGGAACCCTTTCAGATTTTAATGGATATTACCTTATTGAAATTCCTGCAAACGAAGAAGTAACCCTTACTTTTTCGCACGTAAGCCATAAAAATATTCAGTTGACGGTAAATTTAGGCCCTAATGAAGATTACGAGTTAAACCCCGTAATGAACACCAATATTGAGCAAATAGGAACCGTAGTAATTTCAGGCAGGGAACGCAAACGAGTGGAGGGTATTACCACCATTAGCCCAGAAGCCATCCGAAAAATTCCGGGTGCAAACGCAGGAGTCGAAAACTTATTAAAATCACTTCCTGGTGTTAGCAGCAACAACGAATTAAGTACGCAATACGCCGTCCGTGGTGGAAATTACGATGAAAACTTGGTGTATGTAAACGAAATTGAAGTGTACCGCCCATTCCTTATCCGAAGTGGTCAGCAAGAAGGGTTAAGCTTTGTAAACAGTGATTTAACCTCGAATGTAGATTTCTCTGCCGGTGGATTTCAAGCAAAATATGGAGACAAATTATCTTCGGTTCTTGATATTACGTACAGACGACCAGCAAGTTTTGGTGCCACAGCAGATTTAAGTCTATTGGGCGCCAGTGTTTCGGCAGGGGGAATTTCCAACAACGGTAGATTAACCGGAATTGTAGGGCTTCGCTATCGGGATAATAGTTTGTTGGTTGACGCCAAACAAACAGAAACCAACTACAAGCCTCGCTTTGCCGATGCACAAACATATTTAACGTATAAATTCAGTAATAAGTTTGAATTGGGTTTCCTCGGAAATATTTCCATAAACAGTTATGATTACGAGCCTTTAACACGCCAGACCAATTTTGGAACCATTTCAGATCCTGTAGCATTGTTGGTTTTTTACGAAGGGCAAGAACAAGATCGGTACAACACCTATTTTGGTGCTTTTAAAGGAACGTATGTCGCTTCAGAAAACTATACAGCGAAGTTTATCGCTTCGGCTTATCAAACTACCGAACAAGAATATTATGATATTTTAGCTGAATATCGTTTAGGTGAAGTAAACACCAATATTGGGGATGAAGATTTAGGTGAAGTTGAATTTACCGAAGGTATCGGCGGTCAACTCACACACGCCCGTAATGACTTAGACGCCCTAATTTTCAATGCGGAACACAAAGGAATCGCCAAAATTGATGACAATACCATTGAATATGGTGTAAAATACACCCACGAAGACATTCGTGACCGAGTTCAGGAATATGAAATCATTGATTCAGCTGGGTTTTCCATTAGACCACCTATAGTAGATTTTGCAAACAACCAACCCTACGAACCTTTTACGTCACCAATTGTCCCTTATACTACAATTAGAGCGACAAACGATGTACAAATAGACCGTATTTCGGGGTATGCGCAGTGGAGTCGCAGGACAACATTAGGCTCAAACGATGTATGGCTGAATGCAGGTGTACGAGCACATAACTGGACCGTAAGTGGTGAAGGTATTGAAAATACAACGCAGACGGTATTTAGTCCACGTGGACAAGTAAGTTTAAAACCCGATTGGGATATGGATATGCTTTTCCGCTTATCTGGAGGGTTGTACCATCAACCACCTTTTTACAGAGAATTGCGGGACTCTACAGGAACAGTTAGGCCTGGTGTAAAAGCACAGCAATCTGTACATATTGTATTAGGAAATGATTATAGTTTTGACCTTTGGGGACGCCCATTCCGGTTGAACTCTGAACTATATTACAAAAGTTTGACCGATGTAAACCCATATACCTTGGAAAACGTTCGAATTCGCTACCGCGCCAATAACAATGCAGTTGCTTACGCCTATGGATTGGATGCTCGCCTTGCTGGAGAGTTTGTTCCAGGCACAGAAAGTTGGGTAAGCTTTGGGTATCTTAAAACCGAAGAAAATATTGACGATCGTGGGTATATCTTCAGGCCAACAGACCAACGATTGAAGTTTGCGGTACTGTTTCAAGATTACGTGAAAATTATTCCTGATTTAAAAATGTACCTAAATTTAGTCTACAACACTGGATTACCCGGAGGTTCGCCAAGTTATGCAGATCCGTATGATTACCAAACACGTCTGCCAGACTACAAACGTGCAGATTTAGGAGTTTCATACGTTATTGTTAATGAAGATAAGTTGCGTGACAGTGGCTGGTTAAGTCCTTTTAAAGAATTGACTCTTGGCGCCGAAATCTTTAATATTTTTGATGTGCAAAACTCAATCACCAATACGTTTGTGCGTGATGTGTACACGAAAGTACAGTATGCTATTCCTAACTACCTAACGCCACGTGTTTTTAACGTAAGACTTACCGCTAAATTTTAGTAAATTAAATAAAGTAAAAAGTGATAAAACCAAGTAAAAAGAAAGCTTTACTACTATTAATAGCTGGTTTGTTTGTTATTGCTTTTTCACAACTATTATCACAATACTTTGAAATATCTGATGCTTTAAAAGGAATTTCAACAGGAATCGGTTTTGGATTAATGGCTGTAGCACTTATTGCTATTAACAATAAGCTTGTTAGAAAATAAACACTGTTATTCCTCAATAAACTTTTTTAATACATCGACCACATAATCCACTTCATCTTTTTTATTGAAACTTGAAAAAGAGAACCGAATAGAAGGCTTTTTCATGTCTTCTTCACTAAGTATTTCATTTAATACGTGAGAACCTTTACCGCTTCCGCTCTGACAAGCACTACCTTTTGAACAGGCAATTCCGTTAAGGTCTAATTGAAATAACAACATCATTGCTTTTTCTTGAGAAATAGGCAAACAAACGTTTAAAAGCGTGTAGGTACTTTTTGAGTCATCATCGCAAGCTCCATTGAACTTTATTCCGGGTATTTCAGTAGTTAGCTTTTCTTTAAAGTAGTTTTTTAGCTCAACAATGTAACTACGTTCCTTTTCTAAGTTCTGGTATGAAATTTTAAGTGCTTCGGCCATTCCAGCAATAGCGAAGACCGATTCGGTACCAGCACGCATACCGCGTTCCTGCTCACCTCCAAAAATCAAGGGTTTTAATCTGGTGTTTTTACGAATAAAAGCAAACCCTGCTCCTTTTGGTCCGTGAAACTTATGTGCGGCAACAGCAGCAAAATCAATAGGAATTTCAGAAAAATCCAATTCGTAATGTCCTACAGATTGTACCGTATCACTATGAAACAATGCATTATATTCTTTGCAAAGTTTTCCTGTGCGTTCAATATCCAGGATGTTACCTATCTCATTATTTACATGCATTAAACTTACCAAAGTCTTTTTATCACTTTCTTTTAATAGTGACTCCAAATGATCAAAATCTACATGACCACATTCATCTAATTTCACGTAATCTACTTGAATACCATAGTTTTTTTTCAACTCATCAAGGGTATATAAAACCGCGTGGTGTTCAATTTTACTTGATATGATACGTGTAACCCCTAAGTCGCGCACACAACTGTTCAATATTAAGTTATCGGCTTCAGTACCTCCAGAAGTGAATATAATTTCAGCAGCAGTGACGTTTAAATACCCAGCAATTTCTTTTCGGGCATTTTCAAGTAAAGATTTAGCTGACCTTCCGTAAGAATGTGTAGATGAAGGGTTTCCGTATTCGGTTTTTAATACTTCGGTAATACATCTTACTACATCGCTTCGCAGTTCGGTTGTGGCTGCGCTATCAAAATATACTTTTTTCATCTCGCTGTTTAATATTGATTGTCTTAACAGGTATGCTGCTAAAAACGGAAAATTAGTTACAATTCAGAATTTGTTTTTTGCTTTTAAATTTTCAAAAATACATATTAATATTGTTCTTAAATAAGTTTCAAGTGTAAAGAAATATGTTACTTTGTAAAAAATGTGATATTTAAGGAAAATCCATGAAAAACCTTCTGTTTTCTATATTAGTGCTTGCTACCCTTCAGTCCTGTGACGATGGCGATATTATTGTTACCACTTTTGATTTTGAAGATGCAGACCTACAGCTTTGCGGTGATGGCAACGAATATGTTTTCTATAAAATAAATAATGAAGTTTCAGAAAGTCTCTCACTTCAATTAACAACAACAGATTCACTGTTTTTAGAAGACGGAACGGAAACTTACACTTTAGACGGCACTGGAAATGTGGTTAATTACCGCAGATTCAGCAGTAACGTAACTGGTGATTATTTTTGCAGCCCCATACCCCCAACAGCACCTACAGTAAATATAGATTATGTAGCATCTTCTGGCACAGTCACTTTGAACACAACAGTATTACGCGATGATAATGATGGATTGGAAGATGAAACTGGCGACACCGATAGAGACGGTATTCCTGATAGTTATGACTTCGACGATGATGGCGACAATGTCCCTACTGCTGCTGAATTGGACACTGAGGATGAAGATGGAGATGGAGACCCTTTGACAAACCCTTTAGATACTGACAATGATGGAATCCCAAATTATCTAGACCCCGATGATGATGGAGATGGCACACCTACAATTTATGAAGACAGGGACATGAACCTAGACCCACAAGATGACTCGAATGGAACCGGCGAAAATGAAACTACTCCAGATTATTTAAACGATCAAGTAGACGAAGAGACCATAATAGAAACATTTCGTGTACACAGCTACTCTTTAAATAGCGATGTGTCTATCCGCCTTAGTAATATTGTTTTGGTAAATGGCAAAGAAAGCATCATTAGAGAAACCTTATCCTTAGGTGAAATAGAAGATGTATTTACAGATGACGATGTTACCACAACGCCAACTTTTGTTGCACCTGATGAAAATTAAGGGGTTTTATTCTGATAAATATACACCTCGGTAGCACCCTGACCATATTCTTTAGGGTCTGCTTCGTAATATTTCACGTTATCATAGCGCCTAAATAGATACTCCAACTCTGCTTTAAGCACACCCTCACCCACTCCATGGATAAACACAATACGCTGTATTTTTTTGTCGATAGCAAAATCAAGTTTGTGTTTAGCCGTATCCGTTTGCAAAACTAGCATCTCGTGGTTGCTCAACCGTTTCGGGTATTTTGTCAATTGATGTATATGAAGATCAACCACCATAGGCGGGCGCTTTCGATCCTTAGGTTTCATTTTTTTTGACGGTTTTGGCTTTTTAGTCTGTTTTTCAGAAAGAATTTTTGAAATATCTTCTTGCATCATATCTGTTTCAGAAATTGCTCCAGTAACGACAACCAATTCATTTTTAATAAACTGCATTTCAAAATCATCTGTAGTCAATACGGTAACGCTATCGCCCTCTATATCTTTAACCACGCCTGAAATGGCATCATCTAAAACCGAAACCTTATCTCCTTTTTTCATGAAAACCAAAATCTATAAAAATTCGTATGTGTTTTAAAGTGTAACCTACTTATAACGAAAATTTTACGTTTTTTAGGTCAATTGCTTCAATATTAAAAAAATTATTTTATTTTTATACCCAAAATATGGTTATATTAATCCCAAATCTATATAGCTACAAAACCAAATGATTATGAAATACCTACTACTCTCACTACTTGTTATAAGTAGTTTTACTGTTACAGCTCAAGCTGATCTATATGTTCAGCCCAACCCTTCTGGATCTGGGAGTGATTCTTATGTTTATGTAAATGATGTCGAGCTTTATGTTGAAAACGATGTTAATTTACAAAAAAACGCAAATGGTTCATCAACCGAAGCCAGTATCTACCTTCGTAACAACGGACAATTAATTCAAGGTGATGATAGTGCTATGAACCAAGGAAATGGATTGCTTTCGGTTTACCGAAATGTTGATTCTACATCCGCTTATCACTACAAGTTTTATAATATGCCAGTGGGTATTACTTCTGGGTCAGGAAACTCTAATGCTGGAGTATCACGTTTTTATGATTGCAATGGTTGTGGAGATACAGAAACTGCTGCTACAACAATTGGAACGACTCCAGGGCGCAATGGAACTTTAAGTCCAAGCACAACTCTTTCTACGCGATGGATTTACGTAAAAGACCCATCACCTGATAACGATAATGAAGCCAATTGGAGACGCATTAACAATAATGATGTGGTTTCTCCATTTCAAGGGTTTATAATGAAAGGGGTTAGTACAAATCCTTCTGGAAATACAGGCACTAGTGCTGATTTAGTAGAAAATTTCACATTTGACTTAAGAGGGAGGCCCAATACAGGCTCTCTTTCTATAAGCATGGATCCTGGAGATGTTAGAGTGGTTTCGGGAAACCCTTATCCTTCTGCACTAGATTTAGCAGCCTTTTTTAATGATAGTAACAACGATATAATTACAGCTATACGCTTTTGGGATGAACCAAGAGATGACGAATTCAGTCATTTTTATGCTGATAAATCCGGAGGCTGGGGCAGTTGGACCCCTACCGGTGGCGGACAAGGAACTTATGTTCCCCCTACCTTTGATAACTACAGTGCATCTGGGTTTGGTACTGGAAGCAATGGAACCGGATTACTTTACAATCGGAGATATGCACCTATAGGACAAGGGTTTGAAATTGTAACAAACGGAAACCTTGGGACATTAACCTTTAGCAACAGTCATAGGGTTTTTCAAAGAGAGGGAACATCATCCATTTTTAAAAGGCCTGAACAAACAACTAATAGAGAAAGTATTAAAAACCAAAGTGCCCAAAGTGACATTAGCAGTACTTGGGCAGAAGAATTAGATCAACGCTCTCCACACATACGTCTAAATGTAGTTATGCATGAAAGTTATGCGCGACAATTGGTTTTAGGGTTAGACGACCGAACAACCGATGGTTTTGATCGTGGCTGGGATGCACCAAGCCCCATGGATGCTAAAAGTGGGGAAGCATATTTTCTTATTGGTGATGACTCTAATAGAAAACCACATGTAATTCAGTTTCTACCTTTTAGTAAGGAAAAATTAATTCCGATAGGGTTTAAATTAACCCAACAAACTAAATTTTTTGTAGAAACTGTAGAAGAAGTAAAAATGTACAATAAAAAAGCGTATATTTTTGATAGTGAAGAAAACACCTACCAAGAGTTTACAAATGGTAAGTCTGCAACTTATAATTTACCTGCAGGCACATACGACGATAGGTTCTATGTAGTTTTTAAAAGTAATAAAGAATCCTTAACACATGCAAAAGAAGTTCAAGGTAGAGCTGAAGAAAATGTTGAATTTTTTCAAAATAACAGATTGGGTGTACTTGAAGTAAGCAATCCAGAAGGTTATGACATTAATGAAGCTCTTGTTTTTGATATATCTGGTAAACTAGTTTTTGAAAAAGCTAATATTGGTAAAGAGAAAAACTTTTCGTTCCCTACCAGTAACTTAAGTGACGGTGTTTATTTGGTTAAATTAAAAACAGCTGACAACATATATATCAGCTACAAAACATCAGTTTATAATAAAAATTAATCCTCAATGACAGTTGAAGGAATCGAAGACTTTATGTTGCAATGCACTAGCAAGCAACTCTTCGGAATATCTTGTCCAGGCTGTGGTACGCAACGTGCCACAGCTTTGCTTTTTAAGGGAGAGTTTACTGCCGCATTCCACATGTACCCCGCCATTTACACGCTCATTCTCTTGGTTCTTTTTGTAGTGTTCAATCTCTTTGTAAAGTTTAAATACGATTTTCAGATTAAAATAGGCCTGCTGTTACTAAATGTTGCAATTATTTTAGTGAGCTATCTTCTAAAAATGAGTCCATATATTTAAAGTATTTAACCAAACTCTCCGTTTTTCAATTATTTACTTTATTTTTAAAGTTAGTAACCAACTAAAATAACACTCATGGAAAAACAAAAATTACCTAATTCAACCCTCATTTTGGTTTTTGGTATCCTATCGATAGTAACATGTTGTTGCTATGGGGTATTAGGGCTTATATTTGGTATCATTGCTATTGTAATGGCTAAAAAAGCAACTGCTTTATATTTAGAGAACCCAGAAATATATTCAGGATACCAAAATGTAAAGACTGGAAAAATACTGGCAATTATTGGAATTATATTAAGTGCCATTTACTTATTGATAAACATCTATTTCTATGCAACAATTGGTATGGACGGCATACAAGAAATGCAAGAAGAAATGATGCGGGAATACGGAATGTAGTTAACTATATCTAATGATTTTATTACAAAAAAAGCGGCTTTTCAGCCGCTTTTTTAAATATTTTATTAAAGACCAGTCTTAGCCAATTTTGGATCTGGTAAAGTTATTGGCTCAATAAAAGTAGTAAATGAGCTTGAAGAAGATACCGGAACAAGTCCTGAAGTGTCCAGGATTATTTTTCCACCACCAATAAAAGTCCCACCTGTGTCAGCAACCAAATAATATCCGTTTGCAGCAAAACGATAACAACCTGGCTCTATAATTGGTGGATTAAAGAGATATTGTCCTGTTATAGCCGGATTGAATACACCATCTGTATAAGGGAAATCATTGGCATCTAAAATATTTTTAGAAAAACCAAAATCATAAATAATTGTCATCCCATTAGGCAATTCCCATATTTGACCTACACTGTATATTTCATAGTTATTGATAGCAGGATCCAGATCTTGGAAAAAGAAAGGGTTGGTAAGATTTCCAGCGTTATAACAACCCAAATCTGCAGCTTCAAAATTAGCTGCAACATCGATATTCATCTGTCCAGCCACTGTTGTAATTATCACTTCTGTAATATAATCAGTTGAAGTATTTACCAAAAAATCCCAAGTTCCTGTGAAGGTGCCGGGAAAAACAGCATCATCAAATGTCCCCAATACCGCTCTTACTTTTGCGCTACTGGTTTCTTTTACCACTTTGGCATTCCCGGGTGTACCATTAATTATTACATTAGATATAACAGGATTATTAAAGTCTGAAAGATTTAAATCAAAAGATCCATTCTTACTAAAAAAGGTAAGAGCGCTACTACTTCCAGCAGCATCTTTTAAATTAAACGACAATGTTCGCCCATCAATAGTTTTTACAACCGCCAAAAAATTTCCATCATTAGCAACATTTATACGTAATTCTCCATGAAAGTTGGTTTCGTCTGCAACAATAACACCAGAATATAAGCCTTCTTTTTTTAAATTATTTTGCTTTAATGGTTTCTGAACACTTAAATCATTACTTATTGGTAATATTAAGTCTTCTTGCGTTTCAATATAAATCCCTTCATTTTTTGAGCAGGAAAAAACAAGCGATGCTACTGCTAGTAAAAGTAAAATTCGTTTCATTTCAGTTTAGTTTAGTTTTAAGTTAACTATTTGGTTTTGAGACTGAAATATATGAGAATCGACAATAGCTTTTAAAAAATTTATATAAAACTCGCTATAAGTTATTTTTTGTCCGATATACAGCAAAAAAAAGGACTACTTTTCAGTAGTCCTCATAAATAAATATGAAATCTATATTTTTTTACTTTTCAAATTCTTTTAAAGTGTTTGTGATAATCGAAACGCAATCTAACAATTGTTCTTCATTCATCACTAAAGGTGGGGCAAAACGGATAATATTACCATGTGTAGGTTTTGCCAACAAACCATTATCACGTAATTTTAAGCACATATTCCAAGCTGTATCGCTGTCTTCAGTGTCATTGATAACAATAGCATTTAACAGCCCTTTACCGCGTACCAATTTAACTATAGAACTGTTTTCGATATACTTATTTAATTCACTTCGGAATAATTTCCCTAATTTTTCAGCATTATCAGCCAGCTTTTCATCTTTAACCACATCTAAGGCCGCCATTGCAACCGCTGCAGCAACTGGATTACCGCCAAAGGTGGAACCGTGGTTACCAGGGCGAATAACATTCATCACATTATCATTTGCTAATACTGCTGATACGGGATACGCTCCGCCACTTAGTGCTTTTCCTAGAATTAGGATATCTGGTTTTACTTCGGGTGTACCGCTACAATCTTTATTTTCACAAGTACAGTTGCCGCAAGTTGCCAACAACCTTCCCGTACGAGCAATACCGGTTTGTACTTCGTCTGCTATAAACAATACATTGTTTACTTCGCATATAGCTTTAGCTTCTTTTAAATAGCCTTCAGAAGGGACGTAAACACCTGCTTCACCTTGTATTGGCTCTACTAAGAATCCAGCAATGTTTTTATTGTTTTCAATCGCAGCTTTTAAAGCTTCTAAGTTATCATATTCTATTTTTGTAAATCCTTGTGTGTATGGGCCAAAGTTGTTTCTAGCTACTTCGTCGTTTGAAAAAGAAATTATCGTCGTTGTTCTTCCGTGGAAATTATTGGTACAAACTATAATTTCAGCTTTATTTTCTGGAATCCCTTTTTTCTCATATGCCCACTTTCTACATATTTTCAAGGCTGTTTCAACCGCTTCGGCACCAGTATTCATAGGCAACAATTTATCAAAATTGAAGTATTCCGAAGCATATTTGTCATACTTCCCTAACATATCATTATAAAAAGCACGAGAGGTAAGTGTTAATGTCTTGGCCTGTTCGTCCATCGCTCCCACAATTTTAGGATGACAATGACCTTGATTTACAGCACTGTACGCCGAAAGAAAATCGTAATATTTTTTTCCTTCAACATCCCATACGTATACTCCCTCTCCTTTACTCAACACAACTGGTAAGGGATGATAATTGTGGGCTCCATATTTATTTTCTAAATCGATCGCATCTTGCGTAGCTTTTTTTTCTAAAACTGCCATTTTACTTTATAATTTATCGTGTGACTACTTTGATTCCTGCTTTGCGGAGAGAAATCATCCATAAAGTTGCAAGTTACTAAATATTCTATGTTTTTTGAAGGTTCAAGTTGTTATAAAAAAGTTATAAATAGTACTTTTGCGATCTATGGCAAGACGCAATAAACGTAAAGTATTCGAAGATTTAGAAGTAATTGATGCAGGAGCAAAAGGCAAAGCAGTAGCTAAAGCACCTGACGGACGGGTCATTTTTATAAACAACGCCATTCCCGGCGATGTAGCGACGATTGAAACTTATAAAAAACGAAAATCGTATTACGAAGGAAATGCAGTAGCCTTTTCAACCTATTCCGATAAACGCGTAGAGCCTGTTTGCCAACATTTTGATACTTGTGGTGGTTGCAAATGGCAAAATATGGGCTATGAGCACCAATTATATTTTAAACAGAAAGAAGTAGTTAATAATCTGCAGCGGTTAGGAAAGATTGAGCTTCCAGAGGTCACACCTATTTTAGGCTCAAAGGAAATATATTTTTACCGAAATAAAATGGAATTTTCCTTCAGCGATAGCAAATGGCTTACGCAAGAACAAATTGACAGCGGCGAAATAATTGAAAACCGAAATGCCTTAGGCTTTCACAAACCCGGAATGTGGGATAAAATAATAGACATTGAAAAATGTCACTTACAACGCGATCCTAGTAATGCCATTAGAAATTTTGTAAAACAGAAAGCTCAGGAGCTAAATTTTTCCTTTTTCAATCCAAGAAAACAGGAAGGGTTTTTGCGTACGTTAATGCTGCGTACTGCTACTACTGGCGATGTTATGGTTTTGGTTCAGTTTTATTTTGAAGATAAAGAAAACCGTGAAAAATTATTAGATGCAATTGCTGCTGAATTTCCTGAAATCACATCGCTTCAATACGTTGTAAACTCCAAAGGTAATGACACAATCTACGATCAAGAAGTAATTTGCTACCACGGAAAAGACCACATAACAGAAGAAATGGAAGGACTTCAGTTTAAAATAAACGCTAAGTCTTTTTATCAAACCAATTCGGAACAAGCATACGAACTTTACAAAATAACCCGGGATTTTGCCGATTTAAAAGGCAATGAATTGGTGTACGATCTTTATACCGGTACTGGAACCATCGCTCAGTTTGTTGCCAAAAAAGCCGGAAAAGTGATTGGTGTAGAAGCTGTACCCGACGCTATTGAAGCCGCCAAAGAAAACGCACAATTAAACAACATTGAAAACGTTGAGTTCTACGTAGGCGATATGAAAAAGGTGTTTAATGAAACCTTTATCGATACTCACGGCAAACCAGACGTTGTAATTACTGATCCGCCACGAGATGGTATGCATACAGACGTTGTGATGCAACTTTTAAAATTGTCACCCAATAAAATTGTGTATGTAAGTTGCAATAGCGCCACACAAGCCAGGGATTTAGCCTTATTAGACGAACGGTACAAAGTGACTAAAGTACAGCCGGTAGATATGTTCCCCCAAACGCATCACGTGGAAAATGTTGTACTTTTGGAAAAACGATAAATTTATTCGGAGTAATTTCGAAAAAAACTATGATAAAAAAACTCAGCTTTGCGTTCTTAATACTTTTTGCCATAAATGGCTGTACGCGCGATGATATTTGTCCAGAGACTACTCAAACCACTCCCCTGCTCATTATTACTTTTAAAAATGCGGCTATTTCTACCGAACCTAAACAAGTACCAGGCTTGACAATTGAAACAACTTTGGAGAACAGTGAGATTGTTCTTGATAATGAAACAACGGACTCAATCGCAATCCCTTTAAATGCCGGAGCCGATATAACGCAATACCGTTTTACTATAAACAGTGATTCTGAAGTTGAAATTCCAAATACAGATGTTGTAGCGTTTAATTACGAACGGGAAGATATCTATGTAAACAGAGCTTGTTCATTTAAAACCAATTTCACAAATTTACAAGCCGCTTTAGAAGAAGAAGGTGATAACTGGATATTTCAAATAAACGTAACCGCTTTAAACAATACCGTAGAAGATGAAAACGATACACATATTACTATTTTACATTAGTATTTTTTGTGCGTCGTTTACTACCATGGCGCAGCAAGAAAATATAGAAACAGAGCCTGTTATAGACTCTACGATAACCAATAATAAATATGGAATTCGTGTAGGTACCGATTTATCAAAATTTGCACGTACTGCTTTTGAAAAAGGTTATTCAGGTTTTGAAATTATGGGAGACTTTCGGGTTACGGACAAGTTTTATGCAGCCGCTGAAATTGGCAACGAAAAAAAGGAGCGGTTTGAAGACAATTTAAACTCGATTACCACAGGTAGTTACGCAAAATTAGGTTTTGATTACAACGCCTACAATAACTGGCTGGGGATGGAGAATGCTATTTTTGGAGGGTTACGTTATGGTTTTTCAACCTTTAAACAAGAATTATTATCCTATCAAGTATATACAACGAACCAAACCTTTCCGCAAACTTTTAAAGAAAACCCAACTGAATATAAAGGATTAACAGGTCATTGGGTAGAATTGATTGTAGGAATTAAAACTGAAATATTGAATAATTTATATTTATCGGTTAACCTGCAATTAAAACGAAAATTAGGAGAAGACGAACCAGATAACTTTGCAAACCTTTATATTCCCGGTTTTAATAGAACGTATGATTTTAGTGAATTTGGCGTGGGCTACGGATATACCATTTCGTATTTAATTCCGATATTTAAAAAGTAAGAAGTTTATCTATCTTGGCTCTTGGTTCAAACCGTCTTGATTCCAAATCTTAATACCGCCAACGTCTTTCTTCGTTGAGCTTTTCTTCTTTTTCAAGCTCTTCAGTAGGTATAACTTTTAGAAAAGAAGGGTGTTGTTCAATCGCATATTCCAGTTTTTCAACAATTTCTGATATGGTATCATTGTCATAATCAATGTCCAATGGTTCTTTAATTTCCATAGACTGTAAAATACCACGCTTTTTTATACGAATTCCTTTTTTATCAAAAGAGCGTCTAAAACCATCAATTACAATAGGAACAACCAATGGTTTGTTCTTTTTTATAATATGAGCCGTTCCTCGTCGTATGGGCCGCCAAGGTTTAGTAGTTCCTTGTGGGAATGTAATAACCCAACCATCATCCAAAGCTTTGGTTATATTGCTAACATCACTCATTTTAACCTGTCTATTCACCTCTTCTCCCTTTGCACGCCAAGTACGCTCAATACTTACAGAACCAGCGTATGCCAATATTTTTGGCAATAGTCCAGATTGCATAGTTTCTTTGGCTGCAACAAAATAAATGTTCAGCTTTGGGTTCCAGAGATAACCTATGTTTTTAATAGTATCGGCACGACCGCTTAAACTCGCATTAAATACGTGAAACATAGCAACAACATCGGCAAAATAGGTTTGGTGATTAGACACAAAAAGCACATTGGTATCGGGTAAGTTTTTTATGATTTCACTACCTTCAATCTGTAATTTATTAAAACCTTTAAACCGTCTATGCGTTGCAGCACCCAGAATACGGATGAGCCATTTTTTTAAGAATAATATATGTCCGAAAGGATTTTTTTTAAAAAGCCCCATACAAAGAATCTCTTATTTTAAGTGAACTCGTGTAAATTAAGTCGAAATGCAAAGATACTAAATTTAACGGCTTATAACGCTTGTTTTAGTAGTTCACGTACTTCACTTAACATCATTGCAGTAGCTCCCCAAACCACGTGATCGTTTAACAAAAAAGCGGGTACATCAATATTGGTTGCGTACGATGTGGTTATCTTTTTTGTGATTAACGTACTATCATCCATAAAAAGTGATAACGGAACTTCAATTAACGCTTCCACTTCTTCATCTTGCGGAATAAACGTTGGCGTATTCCCAGTAAGGCCTAAAAAAGGCTGGACAAAAAAATTGCTGGGCGGAATGTAAATTTCAGTCAGTTGTTTTAATACGGTAATTACTTTTCGCGGAACACCCACTTCTTCTTCTGTTTCACGCAATGCAGCTTCCTCTAGCGAATCGTCTTCTTTTTCTACCTTCCCACCCGGAAACCCAACTTGCGCAGAATGTACTCCTTTATAGGTTTTACGCAAAATCAAGATTAAATGAGTTTCATTGGCTTTTGAAGGGTAGAACAACGCCATTACCCCTGCTTTTCGGGCGCTTTGTTTTAATCTGGCTTGTTCTTTTAATTCTTTTAGGCGTTCAACAGGTGCCATTTTAAATTGGATTGCTTCGCCGGGAAGCTCCATTTTTTTTACCTTTACAATCCTTTTTTCAAACTCTGAAAAATTCATTTATGAAATACCTATATTATATTTTAATAGCCACATTTCTAATCTTTACAAGCTGTGAAGATAAGAAAAAGGCTTCCGAAGTAAAAGCAAAAACTACTTCAGAAAACAAAACAGTTTCAAAAAAAAATTCAACTAGTGAAAAGGACACTATATCTGTCGATTCTTCTAAAATTCAAGAAAAGGAAGAAGTTATAGGTGCCGGATACCCTAAAATAACACAAAAGAACCTCAAAGATTTTTTAACAGAATATGGAAATAAAAATCCAGAAACCAAAGTTGAAATTTCTACGCGTTTGGGTGATATTGTTATCGACCTTTACGAAGACACGCCTTTGCACCGGGCTAATTTCATCTATTTAGTGAAACAAGGCTATTTTAATGAAACGTTCTTTCACCGTATTGTTCCAAACTTTATTATTCAAGGTGGCAACAGCGATTTGCCATCTACCAATAAAAAACGGTTTAAGTTGGGCGATGATTACTTGATTCCCGCAGAAATTAACGGCCGAAATCATTTTAAGGGCTCCGTAAGTGGTGCGAAGGAATATCGTGAAAATCCTGATAAAAAATCAGCTCCTTTTGAGTTTTTCATTTTTTTAGGACCTCTAACTTCAACTAGCCATTTAAACGGAAACTATACTGTTTTTGGAAGGGTTACAAAAGGGATGGACGTAGTAGAAAAAATAGCCAAGCTTCCAGCAGATGAAGGGGAATGGCCGCTACAAAACGTTTATATTAAAGCGAAAGTGCTATAATTTAATATTTTCATCTTCCTTATAAATTGTAGGGAATGACAAGTTAAAAGTAACTGCCAGTAAGCGAATTGTGATAACAATAGCACCAGATATTACAACTACCCAATCTACCAACAAAGGTGTTTTTAATAATAAAAAATACGCTATACCGCCCAAAATACAAGCAGTTGCATATATTTCTTTTCTGAAGATAATTGGAATTTCATTACACAAAATATCACGAAGCACTCCACCAAAACAAGCAGACATAGTTCCCAAAGCCACACAAATTAAAGGTGGCAATCCTACAGAAATTCCTTTTTCAACCCCTACAACGGTATAAAGCGCAATCCCAATGGTATCAAACAAAAAGAGCGAACGGCGCACATAGCTCAATTTCTTCCGAAGAATTACCGCAACAACTGCCGAACCAATAATAACATACAAATACGTTAAATTTCGCATCCAAGCAATGTTAGCGTCGATTAATACGTCACGAAGCGTACCTCCGCCAACAGCAGTAACAAAACCTATGATGAGAATACCAAAAGGATCCAGCTTTTTGCGCATAGCTGTCAACACCCCCGAAATGGTAAAGGCTACCGTACCTAAAATATCAATTACAAATGTGAGTGTCATAGTTGTTGGGTATAGTAGTTATAGTCTTTTATTACGGTATCTATAAAGGTAAGCGGTGTTGTTTCATATTGAACTTCCATCACTTTTGAAACCCGTTTTGATAGTTTTAAAATAACATTGTGGCTCCCATTGTATTTAGCTTGCTGAAACATATTTTTTATGGTTTGCATTTCAGCGTCGGTAAAGATAGTTACTTGAGGATACTCAGGAGTATAATTTTCAGGCAAATCAGTCAACACAGTTTGAGCAAACGAGATAGTTTTCTTTTCAGAAATCACCGTTGTGGCAGCAGCCAAATCCCCCAAGCGTTGTCCTCTTCCATTAAACAAAATAACCACCAACGCCACGGCACCGCTTAAAATAGTAATATCGATTATTCGCAACAACCAACGTATTAAATAGTTTGAAAAAGCGGGCTTTGAGCCGTCAAGCTTTACCACACGTATTTTCATCACTGCTTTTCCAGGGCTTCGCCCGTCCCAGAATTGCTCCCACAATAAATGATATAACAGTATTGGAAGCATGACGGTCATTCCCAATAAAAATGAATTTGAAAAAAAATCTAATGAGCTAAACAAAATAGAAATCAACACAATATAAATAAACATAATGGCCGAATCGATTAAAAAAGCCAATATACGGTCGCCCACTCCAGCTACATTCTGAACAATATTTACATTTTGCGCTGTTTCTACTTGAAAATTATCCATTAAATCTGTTTCTTTGAAAGAAAATCTACAACCCCATGCGCGAGGCCGCATTTGCAAAGCAAAATAAAGACAAATGGTTAAAATTTGAAAGCGTTCTTCGGAATAATATTCAAATTAATCCCGACGAGTTAAGTGCTTTGTACGTAGAAGTTACTGATCACCTAAGCTACGCCCAGACATTCTTCCCCAATAGTAATACGGCACAGTACCTCAATAACCTATCCGTATTGGCCCATCAAAAAATTTATAAAACCAAGCGGGAATCGCGCAAACGCTTTATTACATTCTATACAAAAGAGTTTCCGCTGTTTTTTGCACAATACCATAAACAGTTATTAATCGCATTTATAACTTTTGCGCTTTTTGCGGTTGTCGGGGCATATTCAGCAGCAACCGATTCAGACTTTGTAAGGCTTATTCTTGGTAATGGATACGTGAATATGACTTTGGAAAACATCGAAAACGGTGATCCTATGGCTGTTTATAAAGAAATGGAATCCACAGATATGTTTTTGGGTATTACGATTAACAACATCCGAGTAGCATTATTCGCCTTCTCTCTTGGTGTTTTTTTAAGTCTTGGCACTTTGTATATTATAATGCGAAATGCCGTTATGTTGGGCTCGTTTCAGTACTTTTTTTACGACCAGGGACTGCTTTGGGAGTCTGCCCGTACTATCTGGATTCATGGAACAATTGAGATATCTGTAATTATCGTTGCTGCTTGTGCAGGTTTAGTTATGGGTAACAGTATATTGTTTCCTGGAACCTATACTCGATTACAATCATTTGTAAGGGGAGCCAAAGATGGACTCAAAATATTAATCAGCACTATCCCCTTCTTTATTATTGCAGGTTTTTTAGAAGGCTTTGTAACCCGACATACCGAAATGCCAGATTGGCTCGCCATTTTAATTATTGGCGGCTCGTTAAGCCTTATCGTATTTTATTACATTATTTACCCTATTAAATTAAAACGCAAACATGAACAACAACTACGTGAACTTTAAAAAGCAGCGTGAGCTGGGCAGTATTTTAACCGACACCTTCAAATTTGTCCGTCTTGAAGGAAAAACCTTATTGGGTTTGATTTTAAAAATAGCCGGCCCTGCCCTACTTATTGTCCTGCTTGCCTACATATATTATATGCAAGTAACAATGGGCAGTTTTGATCTTATGGCTGTTGGAAGCTCTTCCGAAGTATTTGGCATAAATATTATTCTTGCCTTTTTTCTAATGATTATTTCTGGAGTGGCTTTTTATGCCTTAATGTACGGTACGGTTTTACATTACATAAAATCATACATAAAAAATGATGGTAACGCCATCAAGGAAGAAGTAACTGCCGGTGTTCGCCAAAGCTTCTGGAGCTTATTGGGTATTAGTTTTTTAGTAGGGTTAATCAGCGGAATTGGTTTTATATTCTGTGTCATACCCGGTATTTACTTTGGTACAGTATTAGCCACAACGTATGCCATTCACGTATTTGAAAATAGAAATACAACTGATTCTATTAGTTATAGTTTCGAGCTTATTAGAGGAGAATGGTGGATTACGTTTGCAACCTACCTCGTGATTTTCATTCTGTATTACATCATCACCATTATCTTTAGCTTGCCGGGCATTATCTATTCGTTTATAAACATATTTACCATGAGCCAAGAAGCAACTGCCAATCCAGCCGATATGTTCGATTGGATTTATGTTGCCCTAAATGTGCTTGGGATGATAGGGCAATACATTTTGTATGCTTTGATTATAATCAGTACTGCTTTGGTCTATTTTAACCTAAACGAACGCAAAAATTTCACTGGTGCTATGGAAACCATTGAAACCCTTGGTAAACGCGACGATTTTAATGCATAAATTTCTTTTTATATTCTTCTTTCTGTTTTGTTTTGCTGAAGGGTTTCCGCAGGACAGCTCAACTGTGGAGAAACAAGAAATAATCCGCTATGATACCGATAGCAGCGTTTCCCCGTTACAAGTTGAAGAAAAAGCCATTGAGGAATATAAAAATAACCCAGCCTTTGATTATTCTGAAAAGGACGAAGAAGAAAATTGGTGGCAACAATTTAAAAACTGGCTTTACAACCTTTGGATTAGCTTTTGGAATTGGCTCTTGGGTGACTTGCAATACAATGGTTTTTTTGCATTTCTAATTAAAATTCTGCCGTATCTAATTATTGGTGGTATTGTAGCCTTTGTGGTCTGGCTATTTTTTAAACTGAATCCAGGTGCTAGTTTCTTCAAAAGCAAAGAAAAACCCGATGTGTTTTTTTCTGAAGAAGAAGAAATTATCCGTTCTAAAAACATTCGGGAGCTTATTGAAAAAGCATTGCAGAATAAGGAATACCGTTTAGCTGTTCGCTATTATTATCTATTGATTTTGAAAAAATTGACCGATGCTGAACTGATAGACTATGAATTCGACAAAACCAACACCGATTATATTGCTGAAATAACTTCAGACACCGTTATTTTACCGTTTAAAAAAGCTACGAACCTGTACGATTATATTTGGTACGGAAATTTCACCGTGACCGAAACCGATTACCAAAAAGCACAAAGAACCTTTCAGGAACTAGAACAACAAATACCCAACACCCATGACTAAGCTGCAGAAAATATTTTCGGGTGTTTTCCTGCTGTTGCTGGCCGGAATGGTCTATATGGAAGCTATCAAGCCGCCGCCGGTAAGCTGGTTTCCCAGTTATAACAACCAAGATGAAATTCCACTCGGTACCGTTGTATTGTATGATATATTGGAGCAAAACTTCAACGAAAACCTGACCGAAATAGATCGTCCACCTTACGAAGTTTTACAGGACACTACTTTAGAAGGCACATATCTTTTTATCAATAATTCAGTTAATTTTGATGAAGCTGAATTTGACAAATTATACCAGTGGGCAGAAAAAGGGAACACGGTTTTTATCAGTGCGAATTCTATGGGCACTAAGCTTTTGGACACATTACAAGTAAAAACAAAGACCAATTATTTGCTCAACAACATCCAGACCGAGCTGCTTCTTAATCTTAGTAATAAAAAATTAGCTGCTCAAAAACCGTATCACATTAAACGGAATTTCAATATTAAAACCTTCAGTAAAATTGATACGCTTAATCAAACGGTTTTAGGTTTTTCCGAAGCATTTAATGACCAAAAAAACATACAGGATTCCTTGCCAAACTTTATAAAAGCCCCTGTTGGCAAAGGGTCCTTTTACCTGCATTTACAACCGGAAACGTTTTCTAACTACTTCCTTTTAACTGAAGACTACGCTACCTACACAAAAAATGCACTGTCTTATCTCCCTAAAGATAAACAACTGTTATGGGACAAAGAGTATAAGAGCGGGAAGCACATTAACGTATCACCCTTGCATATTTTGTTGGGCAACAAATATTTGAAATGGGCTTATTACTTTATACTTATTGGTGTTTTGCTATTTGTACTTTTTGAAGGAAAACGCAAACAGCGCTATATCCCTATTGTAGAACCGCCTAAAAACAGAACCTACGAATATACCCGGACCATTTCGGGCATGTACCTTGACAAAAAAGACTATGACAGCGTAGCAAAAAAACAAATTGCCCTCTTTTTTGAATACATCCGTATCCAGCTAAGAACACCAACCGAACAACAAAACAGCCGCTTTTTTACAGCTGTAGCTGGTAAAACTGGGAATACCGTTGAAGACACTAAAAAACTATTTACTTTTATCGATAAAGTGAAAAACCAGCACGAAACTAGCAAAGAAGAGTTACAAAAACTATATAACGACATACAAGTATTTAAAACCAAAGCAAATGGAAAACCCTGAAAACAATAACGACGAACTTCATTTTAATAATAGAATTCCGTTACAGGAACTTCAAGAAGCTGTTGAAAGCATAAAAAAACAACTAGGCAAAATAATTATTGGCCAGCAAGATTTTGTAGAGTTGCTCATTGTGAGCCTTCTTGCAAACGGCCACGTGCTTATTGAAGGAGTACCGGGTATTGCCAAAACCATCACCGCAAAACTGTTTGCCAAAACGTTGAAAACCGATTTTAGCCGTATTCAATTTACACCAGACTTAATGCCGAGCGATGTCCTGGGAACTTCGGTTTTAAATATGAAATCGTCAGAATTTGAATTCAAAAAAGGCCCAGTTTTTTCAAACATTGTGTTAATTGATGAAATAAACCGTGCGCCAGCCAAAACCCAAGCAGCATTATTTGAAGTAATGGAAGAACGTCAAATAACAATGGACGGCACTCGTTACACAATGGATTATCCTTTTATGGTGCTCGCCACCCAAAACCCTGTAGAACAAGAAGGCACCTATGCTTTACCCGAGGCACAGCTGGATCGTTTTCTTTTTAAAATAAAAGTGAACTATCCAACACTGGAAGACGAAGTAACCATTTTAAAAACACATCACGATAGAAAACTTGCCGTCCCACAAGAGCAGGTTGAAGGAGTATTAACACCAGAAGCTTTAAAAACTTTTAGAAGTCAAGTGCAGGATATTTTAATTGAAGACAAAATTTTCACCTACATCGCACAAATTGTCGATAAAACCCGAAACCATCCACATCTATATTTGGGCGGTTCGCCTCGGGCTTCGTTGGCCATTATGAACGCTTCAAAAGCATTTGCAGCAATCAACGGGCGTGATTTTGTAACCCCTGAGGATGCAAAACGTGCTTTAGCACCCGTGCTTCGCCATCGAGTTATCGTTTCACCAGAACGTGAAATGGAAGGCATGACACCCGAAACCGTGATTGATATGATTGCCCAATCCATAGAAATACCTAGATAACGTGATTAAATTTATTAAATCCTTATACCTCACGCCACGTTTTTTTTACGTGTTGGCAAGCCTTTCGGTGTTGTTTTTGGTATCGTATTGGTTTACGGAAGTGTATGGTATTATTTGGATTTTAGTATTAGCATTCTTGGTCTTCATTCTGTTTGAAATATCCATGCTGTACAGCAAAAAAGGGTTGAAAGGGGAACGAGTTTTACCCGATAAATTTTCTAATAGTGATTTGAACGATGTGCAAGTTCAGCTTAAAAACAACTATAGCTTTACCATTGAAGTCGCTCTGGTAGATGAATTGCCTATTCAGTTTCAAAAACGAGATTTTTTTAGAAAAACTATACTGCCGGGAAAAAACAGAAATACTCTGCAATACCAAGTGCGACCAGTGGAACGAGGTGAATACCAGTTTGGGAATTTAAATTGCTACGCAACTTCGGTCATTGGGCTTATAAGACGACGCTATACCTTTAACAATGAACAAATGGTGAAAGTGTATCCATCCTTCATTCAAATGAAAAAATACGACTTTCTGGCTATTGATAATCGTTTACGGCAAATCGGATTAAAGAAAATACGTCGTATTGGTCACACCATGGAGTTTGAACAAATTAAAGAGTATGTGGTGGGTGATGATGTTCGTACCGTAAACTGGAAAGCGACTGCGAAACACGGTCACTTAATGGTGAATCAGTATCAAGATGAAAAAATGCAGCCTATTTATTCGATTATTGATACTAGCCGGGTAATGAAGATGCCGTTTAACGAATTGAAACTGCTCGATTACGCCATAAACAGCTCGTTGGCTTTCAGCAATATCGCATTAAAAAAAGGTGACAAAGTGGGAATGGCCGATTTTTCGAATAAATTAGGCGCATTTTTACCTGCAAATGCCAAGAAAACATATTTGAACACCCTGTTGGAAACTCTTTATAATGTAGACACCAAATTTAAAGATTCCGATTTTGGGATTTTGCAAGCCTTGGTACGAAGAAAGATTACCCAACGCAGTTTGTTGTTGTTATACACCAATTTTGAGCACATTTCATCTTTAAAGCGGCAGCTTCCCTATTTGCAAGCAATTGCCAAAAAGCATGTGTTGGTAGTCATCTTTTTTGAAAATACCGAGCTGAAATCGTTGAGCGATACAGATGCTGAAACCATCCCCGAGATTGTAGACCAAACCATAGCACAACAATTTCAGTATGACAAGAAATTGATGGTTCGTGAATTACAACAACGCGGCATACAAACCGTGCTAACTGCACCCGAAGATTTAACCGTGAACACCATAAATAAGTATTTAGAAATTAAGGCTAAAGGACTTTTATAACAGTTCAGACACTACATTATACAGTTGAGTAGATTATTTTATTCTGAAACAAGAAAGCATCCCATCTTTGTTGTAAGAAAACAATAACCACCTAAATACTGTATTATGAAAACAATCATCGTAACATTAAGCTTAGCTTTTACTTCTCTATTTTTAAATGCTCAAACAGAGGTAGCAGCAACTTCAGAAACTGAAACCATTACCGTAACCGTTCCTGTTCAAAGTGAAGAAGGAAATGTAGTTTTTGGTCTCTATGACGAAACTTCTTTTATGAAACAACCACTTTTGGGGTTAGAAGGCGAAATCAAGGATGGAAAAGCAACCGTAACCTTTGAAGGTGTAAAACCTGGAACCTACGCCATTTTATTATTTCACGACAAAAACGGAAACAAACAAATGGATTTTGAACCCAACGGTATGCCAACTGAACCGTATGGAGCTAGTAATAATGTAATGAGTATGGGACCTCCTCTATGGACCGATACCAAGTTTGAAGTAACCAACGAACCTGTTGAGCTTGAGATTAGAATGTAACATTAGTATAATTATTAAATGTATTACAGCGCAATGATAAATAACTTCATTGCGCTTTTTGTATAAGAAAAAACATAAAATAAACAATTACCATAGATTTTATCAATAACATCGTATCTTTGCAATAAAGATAAAAGCTATGACCATTACCCAACTAAAATATGTTCTTGCCGTTGCTGAACACCAAAACTTTACTAAAGCAGCTCAAAAAACATTTGTAACTCAGCCAACCTTGAGCATGCAGATCCAAAAATTGGAAGAAGAGTTGGATATTTTAATTTTTGACCGTAGTAAAAAACCTATTGAATTAACAGCGGTGGGTCAAAAAATCGTTACCCAAGCTAGAAATATAGTTAATGAATCTGAACGTATGCAAGACGTGGTAGATCAAGAAAAAGGGTTTATTGGGGGTGAATTTAAACTAGGTATTATCCCTACCATCACCCCTACGCTATTACCTATGTTCTTAAAAGCGTTTACAAACAAATACCCCAAAGTTCAGCTTAAGATTGAAGAGCTTACCACTCCTGAAATCATTACAAAACTTCAAGATGGTCACATAGATGCGGCAATTGCAGCTACTCCTCTCCACCAAGAGCGAATTAAAGAACGTGCTTTGTACTATGAGCCTTTTGTAGGGTACATTCCTTCAAATCACAGGTTATCGAAAAAAGATAAAATTGACAATACTGACTTGGAACTGAATGATATTCTATTGTTGGAAGATGGACATTGTTTTCGCGATGGGGTAATCAACCTATGTAAATCATCTAAATTAAGTGGCAATGAAAAGTTTCAACTGGAAAGTGGAAGTTTTGAAACGTTGATAAAACTTTCAAATGAAGGATTGGGAATGACCCTCCTTCCCTATTTACACACTTTGGATGTTTCAGAAAAACAGCAAAAAAACCTTCGTTACTTTAATGAACCTTCCCCAGCAAGAGAAGTAAGCTTAATTTACAGCAAGAGCGAATTAAAACTTCAAATAATTGAAGCATTGTACGACGTTATTTCAGGTGTCGTACGTGGTGCAATTGCCTTTCAAGATGTCAAAATTATTGATCCTTTGAAAAAGTAAAAAAGTCCGGTATTACTACCGGACTTTTTTTATGGATTTAATAAAATTAGACATTGATTTAATTGGGGGTTCTGTTTTATAAGAGTATCTACCCAGGCCTTAAGTTCCTCAATTTCGTAAGGAAGCAGCCTATCCATCGCCTTTTTCAACTCTTTACAGAACAAATTCACATCAAAACTTACTTTTGCAAGCACCGCTTTGGTGTAATCAAACATTGCTCTAGCCATAGTTAAACTAAATTTAAAATAGGTTAAGTAGAAGTATATCTATAAGCAAAGAATTTATATTGTTAGTTGTTTAAATATAACAAAAAAAAATCAATTTTATTTCTTTTGTTGATAACTAAAGGATGTTAAAATCGGTTATCACCATCCAATAAATCGCCTAAACCACCAAGAATACTACCTTCGCCTTTATCCTTTCCACCACCCTTTGGTGCAGCTGCCCAAACCCGATTTGCCAAACGGCTAAAAGGCAAGGATTGTACGTAAACGGTTCCGGGGCCTGTTAATGTTGCAAAAAACAAACCTTCTCCGCCAAATATGGTGTTTTTTATTCCGCCCACAAATTCAATATCATAATCTACCGTTTGGTCAAAACCAATAATACAACCCGTATCTACTTTTAACTTTTCACCGGGAGCAAGTTCTTTTACGGCTGTTGTTCCACCAGCATGGACAAAAGCTTTTCCAAAGCCTTCCAGTTTTTGCATTATAAAGCCTTCACCTCCAAAAAAACCACGTCCTAATTTTTTTGAAAATTCAATACCAATGGAAACGCCTTTTGCCGCACAGAGGAAAGCATCTTTCTGGCAAATAAATTTTCCATTGAACTTCTCAAGGTCAATAGCTATTATTTTTCCAGGATAGGGAGAAGCAAAGCTTACTCGTTTTTTTCCAGGAACGGTATTATAAAAAGCGGTCATAAACAAACTTTCGCCTGTCAACAATCGTTTTCCAGCTCCGAAAACTTTGTTTAGAAGCCCTTTGTCATTTTTAGACCCATCGCCGAAAATGGTTTCCATTTTAATGCCGTTATCCATCATCATAAAACTTCCGGCTTCGGCAACAACGCCTTCGTTGGGGTCCAGTTCAATTTCCACATACTGCATTTCTTCGCCGTAAATGGTATAGTCTATTTCGTGTGCTTTCATTTTAATAGGTTATTTTTCTATTAGTTGTTTAAAAATAAAATATGTTACATGTGGAAGTATCTATAAGCTTTCTAGAAATATCAATCCCAAGGATTGTTATTCTGAAAATCTTTTTCTTCTTCCTCCATAAATTGTTTGATTTTGCGTTCTTCCCAATCCCTAAAAGGCATAAGTTTGGATTTAAACACATACATCCAATGGATAAAAATTGCGATTCCCCAAAAAAACGGTGTGGTAAAATAAGACCAATCTGGAAACTGAAAGGGGATAAAAGTACCCTCAAATATACCAAGTGCTGCTAAGAGCATTAGTCCATTAATTACAAGATAAATACTTAGGTGAGTATAAAAGCCCTTTATATCTTCTACTTTTTTTTTGGCGCGTTCGTATTTTGATTTTTCTTTAGATTCCATTTTTAAAATCTTTTAAGCTTTTCTTCCGCTTCCATAAACTCTTTAATCTTGCGCTCTTCCCAGTTTTTAAAGAGTGATACTTTAAATTTTTTAAAAATATCCCCTTTAAATACTTTTAATCCGTGGAAAATCAATACGATGGTCCATACTATTGAAAAAAATAAAAAATTAGCATCAATCCAGTTTTTGAATCCTTGGTTTTCAATTGTTGCGTAAAAGCTTCTAATTACAAAAAGCCATATTAAAATAGAGACGCCATTAATGAGTAGGTAAACAATGACGTGATTGTAAAATACTTTGATACTGTCTACTTTTTTCTGAGCACGTTGATATGCGGTTTCGGTGTAATTTTTCATAATCAGACTTATTTCCAAAGGTCTTTACTGTTTTTTTCATCTTCTTCCATAAATTGTTTCATTTTGCGCTCTTCCCAGTCTTTTCCTAAGAAAGAATTCCACTTAAAAGCTTTAGCGGCTTGAAACACAATGCCTATCCCCCAACCTAATGCTGCCCATAAAAACCAAGGGTAGCGTAGTTCGTTTGTGTAATAATTAAGGCCTGCAAGAAAAATAATGAAGACAACGTAGAAGAATAAACTGGTATAGAATTTTTTTATATTTTCCATACGCTCTTTAGCTCGTAAATATTTATTGTCTCTGTCTGTATCCCTATTGGTATTCATAATGTGTTGTATTTTATTTTTAATAAAGGTATTTCAATCGATTGCTTATTTAAAAGAAAGGTTACTGGATTGTAGCATATACCGACTGAATTGTCATCTATTAATCATCTTCTTCCATTAGCTCCTTGATTTTTCGTTTTTCCCAATCTTTTCCGAAGAAAGGATTGTAATTAAACGTTTCGGCAGCGTGGGCTAGAACTCCCATACCCCAACCGGCAATCGGGAAAATAGCCCAAGGGAAATTGGTGCCCGATTTATAGTTGAGCCAAATGAAAATTGGGATAAAAATAAGGTACATGGTCAAGTTTCCATAGAAACCTTTCAGTTTTTGAACCCGTTCTTTTGCTCTCTCATATTTTTTTTCTGAAATATAAGTTTCTTGTGAGGAGACAGTCATTGTTTGTTGTGTTAATAAAGGAATAGATATACTAAATTGTTTATTGTCCTGTTCAATTGAAACAGGCCGATTGGTCAATAAACCATAACGTTGCCGAATGTTTTTAAGTCCTACCCCACTACTTTCCCTAACTACTTGTTTGGGTTGATAATTATTTGTAATGAGTAAGTTTCCATTATCTTCAGTAATGGTAATATGTAGTTTTTTTGAAGGGGTCACTTGATTGTGCTTTACCGCATTTTCAAGTAATAACTGTAACGACAAGGGTACCACCTTCGCTTCTGGGTTGCTCAATGTTGACGGAAAAGTAAAAACAATACTTTCTTCAAAACGCATCTTTAATAACGACATGTACAACTGAGCAAATTTCAGCTCTTCTTCAATCGTTACCAATTGTTTATTTTTCTGCTCCAAAACATATCGATACACTTTTGAAAGCGAAGTGGTGAAACGCGTAGCGGCTTCTGGATTTTCTTCAATTAAGCTGGTTAAAACATTAAGACTATTGAATAGAAAGTGAGGATCTAATTGGTTTTTTAGCGCATCGAACTGTGCTGAAGCAGCACCGGCAATTATTTTCTGTTCTTTTACCTTTTTTTCTTGACTGAATTTATAATAAAAGAAGCTATAAAAAATGATAAGTACAACTATTGAAATAATAAGAGAAACCAAATAGTAATTTATGTGCTGTGAAGCAATAAAATCAGAAATAGGAATACCTCTAATAATTACATTTGTCAAAAAGCGCAGTAAAAATATTGTCACTACAGTAATTAAAACACCACCTAAAATTGCTTTCCAAATATTTTCCCATTTATAAAGATTGAGCTTGTACTTATCTACTAAATACATCGTTAAATAGGCATTGGTCATATAAAGCACTACTGCATATAATTGATTATAAAGAAATTGGGTTAACAGCTCTTCGCCGGATTCAATTCTATTGCCCGTTGCATATTGTATAAGTCCTAACACTATAAATATTAAGAAGCCTACAAAAAAAGCCTTGCCTAGTTCTTTAAAAAATCGGATCATTATTATTATTTACAGTTTGATTCAAAAATTTCTTTTGCACGCCCTTCTCCATAAGTTGGATAAAACTTATCCTCCGGTTTAAAGGTAGCAAAAAGATCTATGGCACGTTGAATGTCCTTGCAGTAGGGCTCAACAGACTGATTAAAATAGGTTGCACTGCCTATATCCCATTCTGCTTTGCTTAAAATAACACGCGGGTTATTAGGTGCTAATTGTAATGCTTCTTGATACAGTTGTTGAACTTTTCCAGAATATTTCATTCCGTATTGCTGTCCATCAAAGGCAATCCACACTGTGTACCACTGTGCTTCTAAAACTAGAATTTCAGCGTTTTCTTTAGAGTTTGTCTTGGCCTGATTAATAAAATCCTGGGCTTTCTCCTGTTGTGCAGTGAGTTTGGCTTTATCTTTTTCGCCAAAACCATTAATTACATTAATCTGAGCTACATAGTAGGGTGGCAACCACTTTTCGGGTTCGGCTTGTGTTATGCGTTCAAATAAATTGGCAGCTTCCCAGGGTTTTTCGGCTTGCCAAAGATCAAAGGCTTTTTGCATACCGGTTTCATATTTTGTTTGACTAAGACCGATTCCCGAAATCAGCAGTACCGTTGCTAATAGTAATTTTTTCATCTATATTATTTTTAATGGTTAGTTAATAAGTAATAAAAGCCCGCCTATTAATAAGAATACGCTTACCAACATCAATGCTTTTAAGAGCTTTGGTTTTCTGTGTTTTGATAGTAAAATCCCTAACATATTTTTAGGCTTTAAGTTATAGGTTAATTTCAAAAGTCTTGGTTTCACCATCTTTTATCTCAAATTTAGCGTCTTTCCATTTGGGCGGTCCAAAGTTGGCCGGAGCATTGTTTGAAGTACCATAATCTTCTGTAGGCATCAAGCCCATGAACATATTCAGTTTTCCGTTGTCATCTTCGTCGTGAAAGCAAGAAACTGCATAATCACCATCGGGTACATTTGTAAAAGTTACTGTTGCGGTTTCATTTTCAATTTTACTCTTACTATACATAAGCCCGCTTTCTAAAAAATTTTCTTCGGAATTATATAACCCCACCATCGCAGTACCTTTATCGTTGTCAAAGCCAGTCATCGTTACTGTGATAGTATTCTGTGCTTGCAGAATGAGAGAAGTGAAAATGAGTACTAAAGTTGTTATTATGGTTTGCATAGTTGTTTGTTTATAGTTTGTTGTTCAAATATCCTTCAGAAAAAAGGTTTTATAAAATTTGATGTGCTGAATTGTTTTTTTTTAGGGTTGAAATGTATTTTCGAGACACGATATTTAGCATTTAAAGGTTATCCAACTGATTGTCCTCCCCATCATCGCTAATGGTCCAGAAAAAGCCTACAAAGAAAAATTGATCTGTCGCTGGCCGTAATGTCCTTCTTGCAAAGTCACCATTAACATTTGGTGTGTTTGCATATTGATACCCGTTCACATTGGTAAAACCCAATACATTGTTTACCGAAAAATACAATATTTGTTGTTGTGACAATAAATAAGCCCAGTTCAAGCTAATACTATTGTAATCCTTTGTTTTATTTTGAAGAAATCCATTTTCATTAGGGTTGGTGTATGTTCGGCCACTTCCATATTGGTAGCTAAAACCAATCTGACTTTTCCAATCTTCAATCCAATACTTACCTACAACCGAAAGGTTATGTGTGTTTGCAAAATTAGGTGTGGCAGCAATAGGATAATTTTTATATTCCCGCTCGGTATCTAAATACGAATAACTTACCCAATAATCCATATTTTTAAGACTTTCATTATCTCTCCAAAAAAAATCGATTCCTTGAGCAAAACCATTACCATTAGTTTTAAAATCAGTGTCAAACGAAGGGAAATCTGAATTGTAGGTAACTAAATTACCATACTCTTTTCGGTACAACTCGGCCCTGAAAATTCTATTATTGGCGGTGTATTGGTAATTTAAAATATAGTGTTGGGCTTTCTGCGCTTCCAAATCTTGTTGAAACTTTAAATACTCATTAAATGGCTGTTGGTAAAAATCGCCATACGCTAACGAGAGTTGACTATTTTTACTCACTTTATATGCTAATGAAGCTCGAGGTGAAAAGGTAAACGCATCAAAAAGCTGACTGTATTCACCTCGCAACCCCAACTTTATAGCAAACTTTTTTGAAAATATAATATCTGCCTCCGTAAAAGCTGCTGATATATTATTATTGAAACCGTACGTTGCATCAAATGTTTCATTATTAAAATCTTCTTTAAAATCAGTCAAAAATTGCTCTACGCCATAACTCATTTTAAAACGGTTGCTAAAATTTTTTCGTAATTTAAACTTTAGATGAGCAGATTTTTCAGTGTCGTTAATTTTATCTTCAATAACATTAATGTCTGTCTTCGAAAGGGTGAAACTTGCACCGGTCTCCAATTTCCATTTATTTTTCAATCTACCAGAATAACTGGCATTGGTATAAAAATTTTGATTGTTCAATTTAAAATTGACTCCTATTGGCTCGTTAATATCTTCTTGGGTTAATTGAAATTCGGTAGCATCATACGCTCCATAAATTTTCAATAGTCCATCTTCAAATTCGTGTCGATAAACAGACTCCCCTGCAAACGTTTCAAAGGGTTTTTGCCAGTCATTCCGCCCAGGGAACAATTCATTATATGGAGCCAAGTTAATGTAGCTGGCATTTACACTTAACGAATTATTGCCCCAAATTTGTGTGTTACCCAATCCGCCGCCTACGCTCATAATAGCTATTTCGGTTTTCTCTTGATCTGGAAAATCTATCGTGTTTAGCAACAAAACAGAAGATAGTGCTTGGCCGTATTCCGCAGAATAGCCGCCTGTGGAAAATGTAATGCCATCAAACAAAAACGGACTGTAGCGCCCACGGGTTGGGATATTATTGGTGCTAGGTGTATATGGTGTAAAAACACGAATGTCATCGATAAAAATTTGCGTTTCGTTCGCATCACCTCCCCGAACAAATAATCGGCCGTCCTCAGAAACGGTTGTCGTTCCTGGCAGTGTTTGCAATGCGCCCACAAAATCACCCAAAGCACTGGCGGTGGTAACCACATCCAACGGTTTTAAAACTGAAACCTTACTATTATCACCTGCTTCAAAAGTTCCGGCAGAAATAACCACAGTGTCCAACGAGCTTACATCTTCACGAAGACGAATTTTTAAATTTTTCAATTCGCCAACATTTTTGGTCATTTTAAATGGTTCAAACGAAACAAAAGATATGATTAAGGTCTGTTCATTTATCTCAGATGTAGTAAAAGAGAACCTCCCCTTATCGTCAGTAGTGGTTCCATCATACGTACCTTCCAGATAGACATTGGCACCAGGAATGGGTGTTCCATTTTTTTGTGTAACTATGCCTGAAATTTCAGTTTGACTCACTGCTGATATAGATATTAGCAAAAAAATTAAAACAAATATTAAGTTATAAGTACTGTTTTTTTGAAGTTTCATTGGTAGTTGGTTTTGTTTTACATTTCAAATATGAGGTGTTATTTAGTTATTTCGAAAAAAAAGAAACCGAACTGTATAATTTATATGCCCAATTGTAGCTTTACAATTTTAATGTTTCTTTAGAAAAATAGCTTTGGAAAAATGGTATCTTCGATTTTAGAGAGAAAATCAATTAATTATGGACGCTTCAAAAAAAGTAACAGCCTATATAGAAAAACACGAAAAATGGCGGGATGAATTATCAAAACTAAGAAGTTTATTTCAGCAAACAGAACTTACTGAGGAAGTTAAATGGGGAGCGCCCGCTTACACCCTTAATGGAAAATTGGTGGCAGGATTAGCAGGTTTTAAAAACCATTATGCCATTTGGTTTCATCAAGGTGTTTTTTTAAAAAATGAAGAAGACAAATTGGTTAATGCCCAAAAAGGAGTTACCAAAGCATTGCGGCAATGGCGTTTTAAGGAGGGAGACCCCATAGAATCTAATTTAGTTATAAAATACATACAAGAAGCCATTGAAAACTGTATTGCCGGTAAAGAATTAAAACCAAAACGTAAAAAAGGTGTTTCAATCCCTCCGCTTTTGGAAGAAGCCTTTAAGAAAAATGCAACGTTGGCGTCTGCTTTTAAAAAATTAACCCCAGGGAAACAGCGTGAATATGCAAACTATATTGCTGAAGCAAAACGGGAAGCAACAAAAAAAAGTCGTTTGCAAAAAATTAGTCCTATGATTCTTGAAGGAAAAGGTTTGCACGACAAATACAAAAACTGTTAATGGACTTCAAGCTTACCCGATATAATTCACGGCAACTTTGGTTTTACACCAAACGTGCCTTTTGGATACTCATTTCTTGGATATTGATTTCGAACGTCATGTTCTTTTATGAGTTTTTTACATTAAAAAGTGAAGGACTACTTAGTTCTGCCTTCGACTTTCAATCGGCTTTTACAGCTAATTTAATAGTAGGTATAAGTGCAGGGCTTATTGGTGGTTTATTTACCATTAACCTTATGGAAAAATGGCTAAGAAGAAAAGCCTTTTGGAAGGCATTATTCTATATAATTGGCACTTATATAGCCGGGGCGTTACTAATAAGTGCCATAGGCGCATTATACTTTAACAGTGAAAAATTAGGCCTTCCATTTTATCATCCCGATGTGGTTTTAGCTACACAAGTGTTTTTTAGCACCTGGTTATTTCTTAAAAATTTTGTCGTGTGGTTATTTATCGTGCTAAGTACTTTAATCGTTTTAATAGTAAACGATAAGTATGGCCCAGGTGTATTTCCAGATTATTTGATGGGTCGTTACTTTCACCCCAAACACGAACGGCGTATATTTATGTTCGCAGACATTAAAAATGCAACGGGTATTGCCGAAACCTTAGGGGAAGAGAAATATTTTAATTTTCTGAAAGATTTTTTTAGGCATATCGCCCCAGCCATTGTTCAAACAAGAGGCGAAGTATATCAATACGTAGGAGATGAGGTGGTGGTATCATGGAAAATGAAACATGGTTTACGGCGCGGAAATGCCATACAGTGTTACTTTTCCATGCAACGTATTATTAAAAGGAAATCAAGAAAATACATGAAAAAATACGGTATTGTTCCTGAATTTAAGGTAGGATATCATTTTGGGCCAGTAATGGTAGGTGAAATTGGAGCAATTAAGCGGGACATAGCCTTTTCGGGCGATGTTTTGAATACAACAGCTCGTATTCAATCTATTTGTAATGAGTTGGACGTAAAAGTATTGGCATCTAAGGAATTTGCAAATATTGCTTACAAACTCCCTAAAGGAGTAACCAAAATAGATATGGGCAAAGAGCAACTAAAAGGTAAAGCTGAAGAAATTGGTCTTGTCACCTACAAAAAAGGATAAAACTTATGAAAATCACATTATTGGCCATAGGAAAGACCGATGATAAAAATCTACAAACATTAATATCAGCATATGTAAAACGGTTAAAGCACTATGTGCCTTTTTCTTTTGAAATTATTCCAGATATTAAAAACTCAAAAAATCTTTCGGAAAAGTTACAAAAGCAAGCCGAAGGACAAGAGATACTTAAACGATTACAGCCTTCAGATAATTTAATTTTATTAGATGAAAACGGAAAACATTATAGCTCTGTAGGGTTTTCGCAGTTTCTTCAGAAAAAAATGAATAGCGGACTTAAAAACCTCGTGTTTGTAATTGGAGGACCGTATGGTTTTAGCGATGAAATTCACGAACGGGCTAATGGTAAAATATCATTATCAAAAATGACGTTTTCGCATCAAATGGTACGACTCTTTTTTATTGAACAACTATATAGAAGCTTTACAATACTTAGAAATGAACCTTACCATCACAGATAATTAATTTGGAAGCATATAAAATAAAATGCTTGACCGTATAAATATCTAGCGTCAGTTTTGTCATCTTGAGCGCAGTCGAAAGGACAAACAAAACCGTCTCGACTGCGCTCGACGTGACAATTTTAATTTATTCGGAAATTTGAAAAAGTAAATCCTTAGTTGATTGATTGTCAATTAACGAACAATCTTTGGTTTTAATCGCTTCCATCACGTTTTTCGCAACGGTTTTACCTAATTCAACGCCCCATTGATCATAACTGAAAATATTCCATACCACACCTTGTACAAACAACTTATGCTCATATAGAGCCAATAAACTCCCTAAATTATGTGGTGTCAATTTTTTTATAAGAATGGTATTTGACGGTTTGTTCCCTTCAAATTGTCTGAAAGGATTTTCAACCTCTTTGCCATACGTACCTTGCAACAAAGACTCAGATTGTGCAAAACAGTTTGAAATTAATTTTCTATGATGTTCTTTATTTCCGTGTAACGATTCTGCAAACGCAATAAAATCTACCGGAATTAGACGTTTTCCTTGATGGATCAACTGAAAAAAAGCATGTTGCGCATTTGTGCCCGTATCGCCCCAAACAATGGTTCCGGTAGTGTAATCTACTTTCTTACCATTTCGGTCGGTACCTTTTCCATTGCTTTCCATAACGGCTTGTTGAAGGTATGTAACCAATTTACTTAAATATTCAGAATACGGAATAACCGCTTCGCTTTCTGCCTCAAAAAAATTGGCATACCAAATAGAAAGCATAGCTAGCATCACTGGGATATTTTCATCAAAGTTTGAAGTTTTAAAATGGTTGTCCATTTTGTGGGCACCTTTCAGTAATTCTTCAAAATTATTGTAACCAACGGCACAACAAATGGAAAGCCCCACAGCACTCCAGAGTGAAAACCGTCCGCCAACCCAATCCCACATAGGGAATATGTTTTTTGAAGCAATTCCAAAATCAATAACCGCTTCTTTGTTTGTTGAAACCGCCGCGAAATGATGTTCAATATCTGTTTCTGAATGTTTTTCTAAAAACCAATTTCGAACGGTTTTAGCATTGGTCAAGGTTTCGAGCGTTGTAAAACTTTTTGAAACCACAATAAATAAAGTAGTTTCAGGGTTTAAATCTTGTAAAATTTCTGAAACGTGATCACCATCAACATTCGAAATAAATTGTACGTTTAAGTGGGTTTTGTAAAAATGTAGTGCCTCAGTAACCATTTTAGGGCCTAAATCACTTCCGCCTACTCCAATGTTTACCACATCGGTAATTGGTTTATCGGTACAGCCTTTCCAACTTCCTGAAATGATAGCTTCTGAAAAAACTTTCATTTTTTCAAGTGTTTCTTTTACTTCAGGTTTCATTTCAACAAAATCACGCAATGCAGTATGTAAAACTGCTCTACCTTCAGTTTCATTGATTTTTGTACCTGTAAACTGTGCCTTAATAGCTTCGTCTAACTTAACTTCTTTCGCTAAGTCAATTAACAAAGCTTTTGTGGTATCTGTAATTCGGTTTTTAGAATAATCAAAGTAAAAATCATCCCATTCAATTGAGAACTTTTTTGAACGAGCAGTATCTGTAGCAAACAAATCTTGCATTTTTTCAGCTTTCATTTCTGAAAAATGTGCTTGTAGTGCGTTCCAAGATTTTGTTTGTTTAGGGTTTATTTTTGGTAAACTCATTTTTACAGTTTCTCTTTTTTATAATAGCTTATCAAACCATCAATGGGTCGTTTAATGAAGTTACCGGCCTGTAAGCCTTGTTCCTTTAAACAATCGCTAATTATTTCTTTTGTAAAATATGCAATGGAGCCTACAAAGTGTATAGGAACCTGTTTTGCTTCTTTATAAATAAGCACTTGATTTTTTATAAATAATGTAACTCCTGTTTGTATCAAATTATTGAAATAATCTTCATTGTGTTTACAAAGAAAGATAAATTCAGCAAAAGAGGCTAAATATGCGGTGGGATTTGATTTTTTATATAGGTTAATTTTTACCGTATCGGGTTCCAAATTGTATTTTTCTTCAAATTCCGAAGCAACTTGTAACGGCATCTTCTTATAGTAATAATCACGTAACAATTGTTTGCCATAATAATTACCGCTGGCATCGTCCATCAACGAATACCCCAATGCTGGTGCGGCAGTGTGGATTTCTTTTCCATCAAAATAACAGCAGTTACTTCCAGTACCCAGAATACTTACAATTCCCGGCTCAGTGGTTGCTGCATATACAGCAGCAGCTAAGTCCTCCTTTACTGTGATTTTTGCAGTTGAAAAAAGTTGCTCCAATACTTCTTGCAATAGTAATCTTGGCGTTCTTGTTCCGCAACCGGCACCATAAAAATCTACAGTTTCCACATTGTTAAAAATAGCTTGTAGGCTTTCATTATTTTGAATACGCTCTGCCATTTCACCTTGAGGAACAACTGTAGGGTTTAAACCGGCTGTGCGCGTTTTTTCAATAACATCACCCTCTTTATTCAAAAGAATCCAATCACATTTTGTGGAACCGCCATCAGCTATTAAAATCATATTTACAGTGTTGCAATGTGGGCAGTCAACTCGATTAATTTTGCAGAATAAGCATATTCGTTATCATACCAGGCCACGAGCTTAAAGAAATTGTCATTGAGGGCAATACCAGCTTCAGCATCGAAAATGGATGTTCTTGGGTCGCTTACAAAGTCTTGCGATACCACTCCTTTTTCTGTATAGCCGATTATTCCTTTGTAATTGGTTTCTGAAGCTTCTTTAAAAAGTGCTTTTACCTCATTATAGGTAGCACTTTTTTTTGTGCGTACGGTTAAATCCACCACCGAAACATCTGCGGTGGGAACTCGAAAAGCCATTCCGGTTAGCTTTCCCTCTAAATCAGGAATCACTTTTGTTACGGCAACAGCTGCGCCGGTTGTTGTCGGAATAATATTTCGCAAGGCATTTCGCCCTACCCGATAGTTCTTTTTTGAAGGTTGATCGACCGTAAATTGTGAAGCCGTAACGGAATGTACGGTTGTCATTAAACCTTCTACAATGCCTAGTTTATCGTTTATAAGTTTTGCCATTGGCGCCAAACAGTTGGTAGTACAAGAAGCATTTGAAACAATCGTATCTTCTGGTTTTACATCGGTATGATTTACACCCATCACAAACATGGGAACCGATTTTGAAGGTGCTGAAATAACTACTTTCTTGGCCCCACCTTTAAGGTGTGTTTCGGCTTTATCTTTTTCTTTAAAAACACCTGTACAATCGATTACCATTTCGGCACCAACCTCATTCCATTTTAAATTTTCAGGATTTTTTTCAGAAGTGACCCTTATTTGTTTTCCATTAACAACTAGGCTATTATTTTCTACAGAAACAGTACCCGGAAACCTTCCGTGCACGGAGTCAAACTCCAATAAATAAGCTAAGTGGTCTATATCTACCAAGTCATTAACTGCTACAATTTCTACATCATCACGTTGAGAAGCAATACGGAAAACTATTCTTCCTATTCGCCCAAAACCGTTTATTCCAATTTTTGTCATATTGTTTTTATCTTTTATAAAATCTGTTTATCCAATAATAAATTACCGAAATTAAACAGAAGTAATATCGGCCACCCTGACCAATTCTAAATCAATTTCATTGCTACTTTTAATGGCTTCGGAAAATGGGACAGTTGTAATTTGATTGTGTGAAATACCAATCATTATATTGCTTTTTCCATCCAGTAAGGTATCTACAGCACTAACCCCTAACCTACTTGCTAAAACACGGTCGTAACAACTAGGTGCACCTCCGCGTTGAACATGGCCCAGTACCGTTACGCGTACTTCATACTCGTTTAAATGTTTTTCAATGTAATCAGCGAGTTTAAAAATATTCTTACCTATTTGGTCGCCTTCAGAAACTACAATGATGCTTGATGTTTTACCTGCTTTTTTACTTCTTTTAAGGGATTCTATCAACCTATCTCGGCCTAAGTTTTCTTCAGGGATGAGTATTTCTTCAGCTCCTGCTCCTATGCCGGCGTTTAAAGCAATACTCCCTGCATTTCTTCCCATTACTTCAACTAAAAAAAGACGGTTGTGTGAGTTTGCTGTATCACGTATTTTATCAATGGCTTCAACTACTGTATTTAATGCGGTGTCGTAGCCAATGGTGACATCGGTACCGTAAATATCGTTATCTATAGTGCCGGGAAGCCCCACGATGGGGAAGTTAAATTCTTCTGTAAAAATTGATGCTCCAGTAAAGGTACCATCGCCCCCAATAACAACCAAAGCATCTATATTTTCCTTTTTTAAATTTTGAAAAGCCTTTTTTCTACCTTCTTTAGTTCTAAACTCTTTTGAACGTGCAGATTTTAAAAAGGTTCCTCCTTTATTAATTATATTTTTTACAGAACGTGGCCCCAATGACCTAAAATCTCCTTCTATAAGTCCTTCATACCCTCTAAAGATTCCGATACATTCCAGTTTATGGAAGGCACAAGCTCTTACTACGGCACGTATAGCGGCATTCATGCCGGGTGCATCACCTCCGCTTGTTAAAACTGCTATTTTTTGTATTGTCTGGCTCATTTCTGTAAAACTAAATGAATAATGCCACTTAAACAATAGGAATAAAAGCTTTTAAGAATAAATATAGAATTTTAAAAATACGTGTATGCACGTATGGTTTTACGTACAAACAAGTAATATATTTGAAATGTATTAGTGAATATGTAACTGTATTATAATTTTTTGTGGGGATAAAAAATTAAAATCGTTACTATATTAAAATTTACTAAGTTAGGTTTGTTATTAGCGTCCCGCCGAAAGGTCGGGACGCTTTTCTTTTTAGTATTACCTAAACTATTTTGAAGTAGGTGTTTTTGAAAACTTTTCTAAACCTTCTTTAAGCCAATATAGATACTCATCAGCATTTGGTGTATATCCAATAGGTTCATTTAATAAATTATAGTCAGTGTCCATTAAAATATAGTAAGGCTGCGAATTGTTTTTAAAATTTACCGTTTGGAACGTTGCCCACTTATCGCCTATTGTTTTAATCTTTTTAACCCCGCCGCTTGGTTTTAGGAAATTAAATTTTTGGTCATCAGGAAGTTCTTTTCTATCGTCAACATATAAAGAAATTAAAACATAGTCTTCATTTATGGTTTCAAAAATATCTTGACGGCTCCATACTTGCTCTTCCATTTTTCGGCAGTTTACACAAGCCCAGCCTGTAAAATCGATCATAATTGGTTTTCCGGAAGCTTTTGCTGCAGCCAGACCTTTATCTAAATCTTTATATGCTTCTAGCCCTAACGGTGCATCGGTATCTTTATCATATACACTATAAAACAACGGAGGTGGAAAACCGCTCAACAATTTAAGATTTGCATAGCTAGAGTTTGTTAAACCTGGGATTAAATAAAGCATAAATGCCAAAGTTACGATCCCAACTAAAATGTTGCCCATAGGCGGTCTTTTCTTTTTAGGACCATCGTGGGGAAAACGGATTAAACCAAACAAATATAGAGCCATTCCTAATGCACAAATAATCCAGATAGCAATAAATATTTCACGTTTTAATAGTCCCCAATGTTCTACCAGATCTGCATTTGAAAGGAATTTAAACGCCAAGCCTAATTCGATAAAACCCAATACTACTTTAACCGTGTTAAGCCATCCACCGCTTTTAGGTAATGAATTCAGCCAGTTTGGGAACAGTGCAAAAAGTGCAAATGGCAACGCCAACGCCAGGCCAAACCCACCCATACCAAAGGTAAGTTGCATTGCGCCACCGTCACTCGTTAAAGAGCCTCCCAACAAGGAACCTAAAATGGGCCCTGTACAAGAGAATGAAACAATGGCAAGTGTTAATGCCATAAAGAAAATACCAATAACACCACCAACACTGGAAGCTTTGTTGTCCATTTTTGAGCTCCACGAATTTGGCAAGGTAATTTCATAAAAACCAAAGAACGAAAAAGCAAACACCATAAATATTGCAAAGAAGATGATATTTAAAGTTGTGTTAGTAGATATGTTATTAAGTATTTCTGGGTCTAATGAGTCTAATAAGTGAAAGGGTAAACTGAGCAATAGGTAAATTGCAAAAATGAATAGGCCATATAAAATGGCATTTACCATTCCTTTTTTCTTATTCTTGGCTCCTTTAGTAAAAAACGAAACCGTTAATGGAATCATGGGAAACACACAAGGGGTTAATAAAGCAATTAAACCTCCTACAAACCCTAATAGGAAAATGGTCAAAAAACCTTTTTCAGAACCTTCTTCTTGTTCTGTTTTGTACTCATCTTTATTACCAATATCAATAGTTAAGGCAGCAGTTTTTTCTAAGTCGTCTGCCGTTACATCGGCGAGATCTTTTTTTGCCTTTCCTGAAGCCAAATCTACCTCAAATGTTTTGGTTTCGGGTGGTAAGCATTTTTCATCATCACAAACTGAATAATAAATCTCAACACTTACTTTTAACCCTTTTGGATTGATCACCTTTATAGGCTGAATAAAGGTGGCTTTATTTTCAAAAAAGATGACATCAAGATCAAAAACCGGGTCGTGGATAGGTGCTACGTCCGGTTCTTGGGTCTCACCTTCCAAAGTAAAGGTTTCAGTTGTATTGTTGTAGGCGAATTCAGTAGGTATGGGACCTTCAAACTCTTCGCCAAATTGTTTTTGACTATATAAATGCCAGCCCTCATCAATGGTGGCTTTCATTAAAACGTTATATAAATTGCCTTTTTCTTGTTCAATCGTTACCTCCCATTTAACCGGGTCCAGAATTTGTGCGGTAAGCGTAGTGGATAAACAAAAAACCGAAATAAAAAGTATGAGGAGTTTCTTCATTATAATATTAATTTTTAACCGTAATCTTCAATATGTTGGTAGTTGATGAAGTTACTTTAAAGCGTTCATCGGCTCTGTGGCCTATAACCCAAATAATTTCTGAATTACTGCACAGCAGCCAAACTTTTTCTTTGGCTAACAAAGATACCTTTTCATCTTTAAAAAACTTACTTAATTTCTTTTTTCCTTTCATTCCAAAGGGCTGAAATGTATCGCCTTTACGCCACCTCCTGAGTTTTAAAGGATACTGAATTTTATCTTTATCAATGTAAATCACACTGTTGTCAACATAGCCTATTTTATCGATAGGATTAAACTCCATTTGTAATGGAAATTCAATTTTTTTTATGCCTTTTTTTATCGAAATCTCATCATTTTTTTTTTCTGAAGTGATTTCTGTCAATAACAGTACATTTCTATCTTTTACCAATCTATGCGTAGCTGAAAAAACTTGCTTTCCACTCTGTGCTTCTAACAGTTCGGAAACAATTGGCCAATCTGTAAAACCAAAAGGATGCAGTAATTGATATAAAACCGCTTTGGTATGGGGTAGCTCCTGTAATTTGTTGATATGAAGGGCATACCCGTCAAAATTTTCTGTGACGGCTAGTTTGTACACTAAAGCCATATAATCTTCAATTAAATTCTGGCTGTCTTTTAAAAATTTTTGCGTTTTCCGAACGTTCTGCAAAACTCCCTCTGTTGCATTTTTATAATTAGGTATTACATCGTGGCGCAGTTTGTTCCGTAGATAATCTGTCGATGCATTGCTGCTGTCTTCTCGCCACTGTAATTTATTTTCTTTTGCGGAAGCGACTATCTCAGACCGGGAAAAAGGCAATAAAGGCCTAATTACTGTTTTGTTTATTGCTGGTATACCCATCAAACCCTGTAATCCGCTACCTCTGCTTAAATTTATTAATAATGTTTCGAGATCATCATCGGCGTGATGCCCGGTTGCTATATAATCGTACTCAAAATCTTTTAAGATTTCGGCAAACCACTGGTAACGCAGTTCTCTAGCTGCCATTTGCGTGGAGAGCTTATGGTCCTTGGCAAACTCTTTGGTATCGAATGTTTCCGTAAAGACAGGGATTGACAACCTATCGGCCCAATCTACTACAAAGGTTTCATCACCATCACTTTCTTTCCCCCGAAGGGAAAAATTACAATGCGCCAAACCGATTTTAAACCCTGATTTTTTCAGTAAAAAAGATAGTACTACGCTATCTACCCCTCCACTGCAGGCTATTAATATTTTTTTGCCGTTTAGAAATGAAAAATTGGTTTTAATATGTTCCCTAAATTCCTGAAGCATCTTACATCGCGTTTGTTATAATGCCCAGTATTACAGCAATACCAAAACTGAGCATGGTTCCAATAAGTACGTATTCAGTTTTTAATGTTTCTTCATCTCTATAACGTAAGATGGATTTTGCCGCGATAAGAAAACCAACTGCTTCATATTGATCTATCACTATAAAAGTTAAGGTCAATAAGCGTTCTAAAATTCCTATTACCTTTCCCGCATTGGGTAATTCGTTATCACTGGTTACTTCAATTTTAGTGGCGCTAAACACTTCGCGAATAAAAAAATTGGCTGGTTTTATACAAATAAAGTAGCTTATAATTAAAAACAGACCTTTATTACCAATTGGTGGCTGCCACAAAGAGTCTATTTCTTGATACGTAGCAAACCACCAACACACAAAGCACAGTACAATAATATGAAGTGCCTGATCTATAAAAAAAGCATACAGGCCAATCGCTTTACTACGGCTTATATATGGTTTACAACCGTCTATAATGTAATGTAGAACAGTAATTATCACAGCGCCATAAATAAAGTTTAATTGAAATGACAACAGCCACGATAGTGCAAAAACTATAAGAACATGCCATACCAATAACCCGCTTTTAAAACCAAGTCGGTTTTTTTGCTCTGCCATAGTAGACCATTGAAAAAGAAAATCGGCCAATAAGTGAGCAAACAATTGAAGCAATAAAAAAGTTGTAAATTCCATAGCGGTTATTTAGAAAGTGTTTTTGAAAAATACAAAACAGCCGTTTCAATAGCGTTCCAGCCTACACTCGTGGAGTGCCTATTAACGGCAGATTGACCAATACCCAACGTTTTTGCTATCTTATCTTCTTGCTGGTTTAGCAATTTTAAATACAATACTTCGCTTTGCCTTGCGGTTGCTTTGCTTAATAGGGTATCCAATAATTCAAAAAGAGGCTGAAACCTATCGTTAAGGTTTTCATTTTCTGAAACAAAAAACAAGGTGTTTTTAATAACTACCCGCTCCTTGTTGTGTGTTGACATCCCGCTAATTTCGCGACCAGACAAATAGATGGCCTCTCCGTCAATAATTCCTTCTCCAGGGTTGTATCGACTTAATGGCCCGTACCCAAGTGCCAATCGCAGTCCGTGGCTTTTAAAAAGCCGAACGCGGTTTTTATCTTTTTTATAAGTGTTCAATTCTACTGGAATCGACTTTACAAAACTTTTAATTGCTAGCGCAACCCGCAAGCCATCTTCTGCTTTTGGAACTACGCACTCTATGTAATCACCCTTAATAATACGGCCGTACACATTAAATTCTCTTTCTAAATTTTTCAATAGCTTGGTGAGTTCTTTCTCTACTAAACTACGGTCCGTATTGTGCAAACTAGTTGATGAAACTATATCTCCAGATAAAACGGAATACATCATAATTGTCTGTTTTAAATCAAATATACAAAATTATGCGTATTTAAAAGCATAAATTACTTTTATGAGTTTTTAAATACATAAAATATAAATATGATGTTTAAAACACATAAACATACTTTATGCGTTTTTATTTATCACGACTCCAAAACCGTTCGCATGGCTCTTGCTTTAAGCAAACATTCTTCATATTCGCTTTCAGGAATGGATTTTGCCGTAATGGCACCTCCTACCGAGAAACTAACGTACTTTTTCGCTTCATTGTATAAAATACTACGTATAACCACATTAAAATCGAAATCTCCAGCAGGGGTAAAATAACCTACTGCCCCACTGTATAAACCCCGTTTGGCGTCTTCCAATTGTTCTATAATTTTCATGGCCGAAACTTTAGGGGCACCCGTCATGCTCCCCATAGGAAAGCTGTTCTTAATAATTTCAACAGGGGAAATAGATTCTTTCACCTCACAGCGAATGGTGGAAATCATTTGGTGCACCTGTTCGAACGTATAAACTTTGCAGAGCTCTTCAACAGTTACCGTTCCTTTTTTGGCAATTCGGGAAAGATCGTTCCGTACCAGGTCGGTAATCATAATATTTTCGCTCCTTTCTTTGGGATCACTTTGTAATTGTTCAATCATTTTTTTGTCTTCGGAAGGATTTAACAACCGCTTAGCAGTCCCTTTTATAGGCTGGGAAATTACAGCAGCACCGGTTTTTTTTAAATATCGTTCTGGGGAAGCTGATAATGCATACATATCGGTAAACTTTAAAAAGGTCGCAAAAGGCGATAAGGATATCTTGTTTAAATGAAGAAAGGTATTAATGGGATCTATAGCTATATTTTCTGCATAAAACTCTTGGCAGAAATTAGCTTCGTAAATATCGCCTCTTTCTATATGTTTTAGCATAGCGTCAATTTTTTCAAAATAAGCATCTTTAGATGTTCGCAAACATATACTTACTGAATCGTCATTCCCTAATGTTTCAGAAATAGCTGTGTTTAAAATAGTTTTCCAGTCGCTTTCCAGTTCGTCATCAACCATATTCAAATAATGAATTTCTACTTCAGTTTCAGAAAAAAAGAAGATTTTTTTAGGTTGAAAAAATTGAAGATCGGGAAAGTTTAGACCATCAAAATTTGAAGATGTAAGGTTTTCAACATCGTTTTTTAAATCGTAGGTTAAATAACCAAACAGCCAATCTTTAGTCGTGGTTTGGTATTCTTCCAGTTTTTCAAAAGCGTTGAAGGAATCAGTGCGGATAGCTGTAAAAGCATCTACAGCCAAAACCGCTTTAAAAGTACTATGATTATCTTTAAAGTTATTGCTATCTAACCAGGCAACTTCTTCAAACTGTTGTGCCCAATTAAGGATACGAGGCTTTATTTCAGATAAAGAATTTATTGATACTTTTTTTATGATACGCATAATGAAATGTTAGCAAGTCTAGTTATAAAGCGCTCTTCCAGATGAAATAGCCCTATTTTTTCCAAAGGTATTTAAATTGAAACTTGAATCCACATCAAAAAAAACTTTAAAAACTGGTAAATGATGTATTTAATCGAAAATAAATGTGTTTTCAACGAAAACTATACGAATTTACCTACAAATCAATGAGTTGCATTTGATTTTTTCTTAGTATTGTCTACAGATAACCCAAATCTATTACTTATGAACAAAATTACATGTATCAAATTGATGATTTTAGTTCTATGCATATCCCCCTACCTGCATGCACAGGTTGGTATAGGAACAACTACACCAAAAAGCTCGTTAGATATAAAAGCTTCTAGCCAATCTACACCCAACAATACCGATGGTATTTTAATACCAAGATTTGATGCTTTTCCAGCCACAAACCCTGGAGCAGATCAAGATGGTATGTTAGCATTCTTAAACACTGCCATTGGCACAGACGACAAAGGTTTCTATTATTGGGACAATGATCAAACAAAATGGATCAATATCGGTGCCGAGGAATGGAAAGCCGGAACCAACCCTAGCGGAGACAATTTAATATATGCCACGCGGGCAAAATTAACCGGTACAGATATGGTTATAACCGACGATGGACGCATTGGTTTTGGTACCGATGACCCGGTGGAGCGTTTTGAATTTAGAGGTCCTGGTGATAATGATTTTCAAATTACCAGTGCCAATACAAATCCACCTAATTATATATTGTATAATACTGGCGGAACTTTGGATACCCCAGGCCCATTGGCAGCCAATGGAGAGATTGGATCTTTTATAGTAAAAACACACGATGGTAACGGCATTGTTGAACCAGGAGGTTTTCGATTCTATATGGATGGAGTTGCCAAAGCTGGAAGTGCCCCTTCACGATTTGTGATTAGCACAACCCCAGACGGAAGTATAAGCCAACGAGAGCGAATTATTGTACGAAGTACTGGTAATGTAGGTTTAACCGAACAAAATCCCACAGCTACATTACACATTCGTGCCGGAGCGGCATCAGCAGGTTCTGCACCCATAAAACTTACAACTGGAACCAATTTAACTACACCTGAAAAAGGTGCTATTGAATACGACGGAACCGATTTATATTTTACACCCAATACAACTAGGAAGTTGTTATTGAAAGGATTAAAAAATACAGCTTCACTTGATTTTCCTAATATACCTGCAGGAAGTTCTGTTGAATTAACTATAACAGTAACAGGAGCTACCGTAGGAAGTTCATGTTCAGGTTCACCAAATACATCTATTGAGCCTGGATTAATGTGGAGTTGTTACGTGAGTGCAGCAAATACCGTTAAGATAAGACTATCAAATATAACAGGAGCTGCAATAAACCCAGCACTAAAAAGTTGGAAAGTAACTGTTATTGAATAAAAAACACCCCCGCATAAAAAAAGCCCTTTGAAATTTCAAAGGGCTTTTTATTTATGTTAAAAATAGTTTCTAACTATGTATTGGTCTGTTTTCAGTTGTCGCTAATGCAGCTTCTTTAACAGCTTCAGCATAGGTTGGGTGTGCGTGGCTCATACGAGCTATATCTTCAGCACTCGCTCTAAACTCCATTGCTGTAACGGCTTCAGCAATTAAATCGGCAGCTCTTGCCCCTACCATATGTACTCCCAGCACCTCATCGGTTTTTTTATCGGCTAGGATTTTTACAAATCCATCTGTGTCACCACTGGCACGGCTTCTTCCTAATGCACGCATTGGGAATTGACCACTTTTATACTCAACTTTATCCTCTTTTAATTGTTCTTCTGTTTTTCCTACCGAAGCAACTTCTGGCCACGTATAAACCACACCCGGAATTAGGTTATAATCAATATGCGGTTTTTGTCCTGCTAATATTTCAGCTACTAACATACCTTCTTCTTCCGCTTTATGTGCCAACATAGCACCCCGAACTACATCACCAATAGCGTAAATATTTTTTATATTGGTTTGTAAGTGTTCGTTCACTTCAATCTGTCCTTTTTCATTTACTTTCACACCTGCTTTGTCCGCTTTTAAACCATCGGTAAACGGCCTTCTTCCAACTGAAACCAAGCAGTAATCGCCTGTAAATGTTACTTCTTTGTCTTTTTTATCGGTCGCCGTAATGGTAACTTCATCTTTCTTTCTTTCCACGGCGGAAACTTTATGCGACACATAAAACTTCACACCTTGTTTTTTCATCACCTTGGTAAGTTCTTTACTTTGCGCCTTATCCATAGTTGGAATGATACGGTCCATATATTCTACTACAGAGACCTCAGCACCCAAACGACGATATACTTGACCTAATTCTAAGCCAATAACACCCCCGCCAATAACGATCATATGCTTCGGAATTTCCTTTAAAGTCAATGCTTCGGTTGAAGTAATGATGCGTTCCTTATCAATTTCGATAAAAGGAAGTGTTGCGGGTTTACTTCCGGTTGCAATAATGGTGTTCTTTGCTTCGATGGTTTTATCACCATTTTCAGAAGAAACAACAATATGCGTTTCATCTTTAAAAGAACCTACACCAGTAAGCACGTCAATTTTGTTTTTATTCATCAAAAAATCGATTCCTTTTGTAGTTTGTTCTACTACCGAAGCTTTGCGATCGATCATTTTTTTGAAGTTGATTTTTACATCACCAGGGATTTCAATTCCGTGATCTTCAAAATTTTTAATTGCTTCTTCATAATGATGGGAAGAATCTAATAAAGCCTTACTCGGTATACAGCCAACATTAAGGCAAGTACCGCCAAGGACGTTATATTTTTCAATGATTGCGGTCTTCATCCCTAATTGCGCGCAACGAATGGCGGCAACATATCCTCCGGGACCAGAACCGATAACGGCAACATCATAG
>CEPR01018506.1_pt1 | contig 109659 bp, 110 predicted proteins | sample 530431 | NCBI WGS metagenome assembly CEPR01 (sample SAMEA2620078, study PRJEB7988) | marine metagenome | isolation source: saline water (ENVO:00002010), including
ATTAGCTCAGTTGGTTCAGAGCACCTCGTTTACACCGAGGGGGTCGGGGGTTCGAATCCCTCATCGCCCACCAGCAAACCCCGATGAAATATTTCATCGGGGTTTTTATTTTTCAGGATTTTTTAAAATATTTAAATAGAATCAAGCCCACTAAAAGTAGGTTGTTTATCTTAGTTCAATAAATTTTTTCGCTTGTGAACCCAATAATACGAAACATAATAATTGAAGGTGTAAAAAGCCGCTATAAAAAAGAAGACAAGGACAAGAAACCTACCGATAAACAAATTCAAAAAAAAGCTGAGAACCTCGAGGTTGAGATAAAACATGAGATTTCAGACTTCATTTACTTAATTATAGGTGTATTATCTGCTACATTCGGATTAGAGGGGTTTTTATTACCTAATTCGTTTATTGATGGTGGAGTTACAGGTATTTCTTTAATTGTTCGTGAGTTGACAGGTATTCAGTTGCCAATTCTAATCTTTTGTATAAACCTGCCGTTTCTCATATTAGGGTTTTTTGCTATCAGCAAGCGATTTGCAATAAAAAGCGTTTTAGGTATTTTGTTTTTATCGCTTTCCCTTTATTTCATCCCTGTCCCAACAATTACAGAAGACAGTATACTAATAGCAACCTTTGGTGGTTTCTTCTTGGGGCTGGGTATTGGAATGGCTATTCGTGGTGGTGCTATTATTGACGGTACCGAGGTTTTGGCAATTTATATAAGCCGAAAAACAAGTATGACGGTAGGAAACGTAATCTTGGTTTTTAATGTCCTTATTTTCTTAACAGCGGCTTATTTTCTTTCTGTTGAAATTGCGCTGTATGCTATATTGACGTATTTCGCAGCATCAAAAACAGTTGACTTTGTTATTGACGGTGTTGAAGAGTTTATGGGTGTTAGTATAATTTCTGAACATAATGAAGAAATACGAAAAGCAATCGTGAATAATTTAGGGCGTGGTTGTACAATCTACAAAGCTCAAAATGGCTTTGCTAAAGAAGGACAACCGCTTAAAGATACGAATGTAGTTTATACGGTAATTACCCGTTTAGAGATGTCGAGGCTTAAAACCGAAATAGATAAAATTGACCACGAGGCGTTTATTATTATGGCATCGGTAAAAGATGCAAAAGGTGGAATGATCAAGAAAAAACCACTCAAAAAATTAAAATAAATAGTAGTTTTACATGACTAAAGGGTCATTAACTCAGTTGGTTCAGAGTGTCACGTCGACAACGTGGAAGTCACTGGTTCGAATCCAGTATGACCCACTTAAAAGGTCTCAATAAAGTTGTTTATTGGGATTTTGTTACTTTAAAGCAAATCTAGAACCCGCTCAAGAGCCATTCCTCTAGAGCCTTTTATTAAGAAGAAGCAGTTTTTAAAATCTTCAGATACAAACTGTTTTTTAAAAGTATCAAAACTCTCAAAGGTATTAATGTGAATGTTTTCAGCTTTTGTTTTATGGAAATTGCTGCCCACCAAATAAGCCTTTCCGAAAGAACTGCTTTCTAAATAATCAACAATGTGTTGATGCTCTTTTTCAGCTTCATCACCCATTTCAAACATATCGCCGAGAATTAAAATTTTTTGGTTTCCTTTAGCTTGTTTAAAATTTTCTAAAGCGGCCATCATGCTTGTAGGGTTGGCGTTATAGGCATCTAATATTATTTTATGCCCAGATTTTTCAATACGCTGTGAGCGGTTGTTCTGCGGAATGTAGCTTTCAATAGCTGTTTTAATATCTTCTTCGGAAATATTAAAATAATCGCCTATGGCAATGGCTGCTGCAATATTGCTAAAGTTATATAGACCAACTAGGTTGCTTTGTGTTTCTGTGTTTTTAAATTTTACTTTTACTTCATTTGAAGCATCTATCAACTTAATTATAGCGTCGTCAAAGACAACACGGTTTATATTTTTAGTTAGTTCTAATTGTTTCGTGTCATTTCCATTCACAAAAACTGTCTTATTTTCGTTTTCTAAATAGTGGTACAATTCAGACTTCCCTTTTACAACGCCTTCCAAGCTTCCGAAGCCTTCTAAATGTGCTTTTCCAAAATTTGTGATGTATCCGTAATCAGGCTGCGCAATTTTACATAGGCTTTCTATTTCGTGTAAATGATTGGCGCCCATTTCAACAATCCCCATTTCAGTTTCTGTGGTCATAGACAACAATGTGAGTGGAACACCAATATGGTTATTTAAATTGCCTTTAGTGGCAACGGTTTTAAACTTTTGTGTGAGTACGGCGTTGATTAACTCTTTGGTAGTGGTTTTGCCGTTACTTCCGGTTAAAGATAAAATAGGAATGTTTAGATAATTTCTATGAAAAGTAGCTAATTGCTGAAGTGTTCTCAAGCTGTCTTTGACCAAAATTGTACGGTCATTTTGAAATTCACTTTCGTCTATTATAACTTTATAAGCTCCTTTTTTTATGGCTTCTTCGGCAAAAGTATTTCCATTGAAATTGTCGCCCTTAAGTGCTACAAAAAGACAATTTTTTGTAATTTTTCGTGTATCAGTGCAGATACCGCTGCTAGCTAAAAATTCTCGATGAAGCTTTTCGATTGTCATATAAATAAAAGTACTAAAAGCTTTTGTGAAAGCTTAAATACAAGTCCTTTTTTAAATAAATTTTAATGTGTGGCGCGCTTGTTTTTCTTTTTAAACTTAGATCCAACACGCGACATGGCACATCTAAACCCGATATAGTTTGTGGCCATATATTGTGGAAGGTACCTTCGTTGAGCAGGGTCTAGCCAATAATCTCGATCTTTCCAAGAGCCTCCTTTGTACACCCGAACTTCATCGTTGATTAGTGTCCTTCTTTGCGACGAGCGATCGTATTCTGGGTTTACCGAACCGTTTTGCGCAACTTCCAAATTAAAGACAGGAGAATTGTACATTCTTCTTTCATTACCTTCAGAATCTACATCGGAAAATGCTGGGTTATAACGTAGGGAAAGTTTGTCCCCGTCTCTATAATTCCTATTATCACTTTTTGAGAAGTTTAGGCGTAAGTGTGTTTCTTGTTTGTCAACCGGAACTGTAACTAATTCACCTGGGTATTTTCTAGCCACTATCTTGCCATTGGGTAATGTGTCGTACTCCATTGTTTCGGGCGTAGTGACTTTTACGTTTCCGTTTTCATCTATGGCATTTTTTGTGTAAATATTTCCACGGAAATAATTAAAATCATTGTAATCGTCATCAACGATTGGGCGGTAAACATCGGCTACCCATTCTGCAACATTTCCGGCCATATCATACAAGCCATAATCATTGGGTTTATAAGATTTTACTTGAGCTGTAACATCGGCGCCATCGTCGCTCCATCCAGCAATACCACCATAATCGCCATCACTTTGTTTAAAATTTGCGAGTTGGTCTCCTCTGTTTTTGCGACTTTTAGAACGAGTATACTGTCCGTTCCAAGGGTATTTTTTTCTGCCTCTATAGGTGTTTTTATCTCGTACACCTACTAAACCAAGAGCAGCATATTCCCATTCGGCTTCAGTAGGAAGGCGATAAGAAGGTAATAATAGGCCATCTTTTCTTCTTGCAAATATTTGTGTGCTGTCGCCTCGTTGGGCTATTTTTTGCGAACGTTGGCTGCCTCCGGTTATACTATCATTACCGCCATAGGTGAGTGTTGGTGCTTTTAAATAAGTTTCAGTAGTAAATACAGAATTTGGGGTGCTGTTATATCGAGTATTTTCTTTAATAAAACCTTCTTCCTCCAATATCAATTCATTGACCCTATCGGTACGCCATTTTGAAAATTCAACTGCTTGAATCCAGCTAACGCCAACAACCGGGTATTCTGCAAAAGCTGGATGACGTAAATATTGATTGGTCATTACTTCGTTATAACCAAGTCGGGATCTCCAAACCAAAGTGTCTGGTAAGGCACCTTCATATATTTTTTTGAAATTTTTTTCTTCAGGCGGAAATACTTTTTTTAGCCAATCTAAATATTCCAAATACATTAAGTTGGTCACTTCTGTCTCATCCATATAAAAGGACTGAACGTGTTGTTGGTTGGGTGTGTTGTTCCAATCTCCCATGGGGTCGTCCTGCACGCGTCCCATTGTGAAAGTTCCGCCTTCTATAAAAACTAGACCGGGGCCGGTTTCCTGTTCCTTAACTTGTATTTTTCTATTTTTATGAGAACCATCTTGTCTTCCGAAAGCACTCCACCCAGTTGCACGCGAACTTTTGGTGTAATCGCGGTTATTACTACAATTGGTTGAAGCCAAAATTGTAAAAACAATTAATAAATAGGGTAGGGACTTTTTAAAAACTAGAATCATAGGGAGTTTTCACACTGTTTTTCAGGGCAACAAGTTAAAAAAAAATTGAATTTGTTAAAGCGTATTTATAATAAAAAAAGCCTTGAATGTACATTCAAGGCTTTTTATGATTTTTATAAAAGTTTTTAGTTTCTTGGTCTTTTACCTTTTTTAGACTTGGAACCTACTCTGGACATGGCACATCTAAACCCGATGTAATCGGTTGCCATATCTTGAGGGAAGTAACGTCTTTGTGCAGGATCTAACCAATAGTCTCTATCGCGCCAAGACCCACCTTTGTAAACTCTAACTTCATTGTCTATTAAAGTAGTTCGTTTGCTCGATTCGTCATACTGCATTTCTACGCGACCTGTACTATCTTTAAATACTTTGTGTTTTGGTGAATTGTACATACGCTCTTCTTCATTATCACCATTATCATTATACTCATCTGCAAATGATTGGTATCTACGTGAAGATCTTTTGTCCCCATCTCTATAATCACGGTTATCACTCTCGGAGAAATTGGTTCTTAGGTATGTTTCTTCTTCATCAATAGGTACTTGTAAAATTTCACCTGGTAGGTTTCTTGCAACAATTCTACCATTGCTTAATGTATCATAAACAATAGAATCTGAAGTTACCAATTTAACTTTACCGTCTTCACCAATTGCATTTTTGGTGTAAACGTTTCCACGATAGTAGTTAAAATCGTTAAATTCATCGTCAACAATTGGACGATATACATCGGCAACCCATTCGGCTACGTTACCGGCCATATCATATAATCCAAAATCGTTGGCTTCGTATGATTTTACTTCAGCAGTAATGTCGGCACCATCATCACTCCATCCGGCTATACCACCGTAATCACCATCTCCTTGCTTAAAGTTTGCCAATTGGTCGCCACGGCTTCTTCTTTTGTCAGATCTTGTGTATTGACCGTCCCATGGGTATTTTTTTCTGCCTCGGTACACATTGTAGTTTCTAAGCCCTACTAAACCAAGTGCAGCATATTCCCATTCAGCTTCAGTAGGTAGGCGGTAGCCTGGTAACAAAAGCCCGTCTTTACGTTGTACGTATAGGTCGGTGCTATCTTCGCTTCTTTCTACAATTCGATCGGAAGTTCTTCCTCCTCTAGTAATGGAATCTTTTCCTCCATATGTAGCACTAGGTGCATTAAGGTATGTTTGGGTGCTAAAAGTTTCTCCAGGTTCTACGTCATATCTTGCTCCTCTTGCCGTATAACCTTCTTCTTCCAGAATAAGCTCGTTAACACGGTCTGTTCTCCATTTAGAAAATTCAACTGCTTGAATCCAACTAACACCCACAACCGGATAATTTGCATAGGCCGGGTGGCGTAGGTAATTGTTGGTCATAACTTCATTATAACCTAAGCGGTTTCTCCAGACCAAGGTGTCTGGTAAAGCACCTTGATATATTTGACGGTAGTTTTCTTCGGAAGGAGGGAAAACACTCTTTAACCAATCTAGGTATTCAAGGTACATTAAATTTGTAACCTCGGTTTCGTCCATGTAAAAAGATTGAACGTGCTGCTGTGTAGGTGTATTGTTCCAGTCATGCATAGGGTCGTCTTGTACTCTACCCATGGTAAAAGTACCACCTTCAATAAAAATTAGACCGGGGCCGGTTTCTTGCTCTTTGGCTTTTGGGTTGTATTTAAAACCGCCTTCTTTGGCGTTCATCTTCCAACCAGTTGCACGGGAGCTGTCTTTATAGTCTCTAGAATTGTTACAGCTAATAAGTAAACCAGTTGTAACCAGTGCTATAAATAGACGTAATGCTAAGGTTCTGTTTATGTTCATAGTTAGATTTATGAATGAAATTGGGTTTGCAATATAATAATTAACGACAAAATACCAATAATATTTTATTATTATTGATTCGTTAGTTTTTTGGAAATCTTCCTACTAACTCGAATACTAACGTAGTATTTTTGTTATTATTACTTAAAGCGTAAAAACCTGAAAACTTTAAAATAAAAACCATACTAAGTGTATATTTGATGCGTTATTGATTATGATGAAAAAAACGATACTTCTTATTTCTTTTATCTTATTACCCTTTTTGTTGTTGGCACAAACCAAGAACATTACCATACAATGGGGCACTGATGCTAATAAAACAGCGGCTGTGTCTTCTATGAAAAAAGCAAATGTTTCAAAAGAAAATACTTTTGATAACCTTAGGTTACAAATAGACGAAGAAGGTCTTTTGTTTACGGACCAATGGGAAGATACGGGCTTTGCAGATGAAAACTCTGTTGAAATATCTAATGTTTCGTACGGTTCATTAACTTCTGGGGAGCTTCAAAAAATAAATAAAGAATTAGTCCCAGACGAGTTGGAATACAGCATTAATAGTGGAAAAGCGCGTGATAAAATTTACACTTCGGTGTCTATTTCCCCTGTGGTGAAAAGAAATGGTCAATACCGTAAAGTTAATTCGTTTACTGTTTCATATAAAAAAGGACCACAAAACAGAGGTGCTCCCTTTCAAATGCCTATAACCAATTCAGTGTTGGCAAATGGGGATTGGTTTAAGTTTAAAGTGGAAGAAACCGGTATTCAGCGAATTGATAAATCTTTTTTAGAAGATTTAGGAATTAACACCGACGATATAAATCCCCGAAACATCAAAGTCTATGGCCACGGCGGTAAGCCATTGCCATTGTATAACGCATTAAATACTGAGTTTGATCTTCCCGAAACGCCTATAAAAGTAATTGGGGAAGATGATGGGTCTTTTGATAATGGCGATTACATTCTTTTTTATGGAACCAGTACCAAAGGATACGATCCTGAAAATGAAACGAATTTAAATCCTTATAGTGACGAGTCATTTTATTATGTTACTGCAGACGGAGGGCCAGGAAAACGAGTACAGGACATGGTAGAACCTACTGGTGCGCCAACAACTACAATCACTACTTTTCAGGATTATAAGTTTCATGAGGTAGATGAATATTCACCTGGAAAATTAGGTAGGCGCTGGTTCGGCAACCGTTTTGATATTGAAAGCGAACAAACCTATGAGTTTGCGTTTCCAAATATTGTTTCCTCAGTACCTATGCAAGTAAAAGTAAGGGCTGCTGCTGTATCTGAAACCAGTACTTCATTAGCAGTTTCAGTAAATGGTACAAGCTTAAACCCCATACAGTTTTCTGCTGTTGGTAATAGTGGAAGTAGTATAGTTTTATCTGTTAGCGAATTATCTCAACAAAGTGGTCAGGTGCCGGCAGGTGGTGAAACCGTTACGGTAGACCTTGCTTACAGTAATTCAGGCAATCCATCCAGTGTGGGGTACTTAGATTATGTAAGTGTAGAGGCAACACGACAACTATCGGTTACCGATAAACAACTAGCTTTTCAATACAAGCAGGCTTCTAACTTAAGTGGAATAGGGGAATATCAAGTAAGTAATACAGCACAAATAAGTGAAATATGGGATGTTACCGATCCGAATTTTATTTCGGCGAAACAAAACGAAAATAATGCATCAACGCTTGCTTTTAAAGCGATGATGGGTACAGCGCGCAAATACGTAGCCGTGCATATTGGAAATTACTATACGCCAGTAAAGGTAAACAATCCACGAGTGTTTAATCAAGACCTGAAAGGTTCTGTGTTTAAAGGAGGGTCAGGAAACTTTCAAGACGTTGATTACCTTATTGTAACAGCACCTTTTTTGTTGCAACCTGCTTTGCGTCTTGCAAATTATCATAAAAATAATAGCGGGCTTAACGTAAAAGTTGTTACCACCGATAAAATTTATGAAGAATTCAGTTCAGGCAAACAGGATATTGGTGCCATCAGGAATTTTGTGAGGTACATATATAACAATGCGTCGTCTGCGGATAACCGTATAAAATATCTATGTCTCTTTGGTGATGCTTCTGTTGACTACAAAAACAGGATATCGGGCAATAACAATATAGTGCCCACTTTTCATACATTATCAAGCACTAGCGAGTCCAGTTCTTTTATGAGTGATGATTTCTTCGGAAACATGGACGAAAATGAAGGGACTATAGGCGGCAATACATTGGGGCCAGATGGAGATAGTTTGTCCGATACTGACAGGCTTGACATTGCAGTTGGTAGAATTATAGCCGATGAAGTAAGTCTTGCCAATACATTAGTGGATAAAATAATAGCTTATTCTTCGAAAGAATCGTACGGAAACTGGCGAAATAATTTTATGTTAATCTCCGATGATGTGGACGAAGCTTGGGAAAAGAGACTTGAAGTAGAATTGGATGCGCTTGGTGATGAAATTTCAGCAGAAAAACCCTTTATCAACGTCAAGAAAATTCATATAGATGCCTACCAACAGCAAACCTCTTCTGGAGGGGAACGGTATCCACAGGTAAACGAAGACATTAAAAACAATATTGAAGTAGGGGCTTTAATCGTAAATTATTTTGGTCATGGTGGGGAAGATGGTCTGGCAAGTGAGTATATCTATACAAAAAACCTAGGCAGCAGTTTAAAAAACAAAAACAGGTACACCTGTATAGTAACCATTACCTGCCAATTCACCAAGTTTGATAACCCCCAACGTATCACTGCCGGTGAACTTACGTACTGGAACAAGGAAGGTGGCGCCATTTCTCTGGTCACTACCACGCGCTCTATTGGTGTAATTGCCGGAGTGAATTTTAACAAAAGCCTTGCAGAACATTTGTTTGGTTATGGTTTAAATGTTCCTGAAACCCCCGCTGAAGCATTAAGGCTCGCAAAAAATGATATAGGCAGGAATCTTAGACGGGTTGTTTTCTATATAGGAGACCCTGCAATGCATCTTGCATTCCCAAAACAAAACGTGGAGTTAACAACTATAAATGGTGTTCCAATAAACCAAACGCCTCCAGTGCTGAAAGCATTGAGTAAAGTTAAAATGGAAGGGCGTGTAGTAGATGAAAACGGAACCCCCCTTAGTAACTATAGCGGTGTCCTTTCAGCAAAGGTTTTTGACAAAAGGGTGCAAAGACAGACTTTGGACAATGACAATCAAGGTTTTGTGTTAGATTTTACTACTCTTGGAGAAAGCTTATTTAATGGGCAGGCAACGGTTACAAATGGTAATTTTGAATTTGAATTTGTAGTGCCACGTGATATACAGATACCGGTAGGTACGGGGCGTGTAAACTTTTATGCTGAAAAGGATAATGCGTTGGATGATCAAGCAGGTGTAGATCTTTCGGTACAAATAGGAGGGATCAATGAAAACGCTCCCGAAGATAATCAAGGCCCCACGATTAATTTGTTTATGAACGATGAAAGTTTTGTGTCTGGAGGGGTGACAAATGACTCACCAATCCTTATAGCAAAATTAGAAGACGAAAACGGGATTAATACCGCCAGTGGTATAGGGCATGATATGATTGCTATTTTAGATGGAGATGAAGCCAATCCAATAGTGGTTAACGATTATTACCAAGCAGAAGTTGATGATTATACAAAAGGAACAACAAATTATCAATTAAGGGATCTTGAAAAGGGATTACATACCTTAACTTTTAAAGCTTGGGACGTTTATAATAACTCAGCTACTGCAGAAATTCAATTTATTGTAGCAGGCGATGATGAATTAAAAATCACCAAAGTTCTTAATTATCCTAATCCATTTGTTAATTACACTGAATTCTGGTTTAACCACAACCGTCCATTTGAGCCATTAGAAGTTCAAGTGCAGGTTTTTACCGTAACCGGAAAAGTTGTGTGGACTAAAAACCAAATAATCAATACCGATGGCTTTCTTTCCCGTGATATCGTATGGGACGGTCGAGATGATTTTGGTGATAAAATAGGAAAAGGAGTATATGTATATAAGATTACCGTTAAATCTACGTTAACCAATAAGCAAACTGAAAAATTTGAAAAACTGGTCATCCTTTAAAAAATAAATTTATATTTGACCAAAATTTAGAACCTCATGAAGAAAATTTTTATACCATTTTTAATCGTTTTACTATCCTATAACGCTGTTGCACAAGAACAGGACGCAACATCACAAAGAGTAATTACCACTGGTGTTCCTTTTATTTTAATCGCTGCTGATGCCCGCTCCGCTGGTATGGGTGATATTGGTGTTGCTACTTCTGCAGACGCCTTTTCACAGCAATGGAACCCAGCTAAATATGCTTTTGCTATTTCAAAGCAAGGTGTTGGGGTGACATATACACCGTATTTAAGTCAATTAGTAAACGATATCTTTTTAGGTAACTTAACCTATTATAATAGAATAAATGAGCGTAGTGCTGTTGCTGCGAGTTTTCGTTACTTTAGTCTTGGTGACATTGAGCTAAGGGAAACTGCAGAGCAAGAGCCTTTACTTCAAAGCCCTAATGAGCTTACTTTCGATGTTTCATATGCATTGCGTTTAAGTGACCGTTTCTCGATGGCGGTTGCGGGTAGATACCTTAGGTCTGATTTAAAATTACAAGCCGGAAATGCAGATGCAAGTGCAGGCAGTAGTTTTGCTGTGGACGTTGCCGGGTACTATCAAAGTGAAGAGATTCCTTACAATGATTTTGATGGCCGTTGGAGAGCTGGATTTAATATTTCAAATGTAGGTCCTAAAATTAGCTATGATGAAACAGGACAAGAAAATAACCTTCCAACTAACTTAGGCCTTGGTGGTGGTTTTGACTTTATTTTAGATGAATACAACAAGATTGGTGTTAATGCTGAAATTAACAAACTATTAGTGCCAACACCTAGCGATTCTAATGACGATGGTGTAATAGACCGTGAAGACGATTACTACAACGAGAGCTTCTTTAGTGGTATATTCTCTTCTTTTGGTGATGCACCAGATGGTTTTTCAGAAGAATTAAAAGAATTTACTTGGGCATTAGGTGCTGAATATTGGTACCAAGATGTGTTTGCATTCCGTGCCGGATACTTTAACGAAAGTGAAGATAAGGGGTTTAGAAAATTCCTTTCATTAGGGGCAGGATTTAAATACACGGCTATTAATATTGACATTTCTTATTTATTCTCAACTTCAAAAGTAAGAAGCCCGCTTGAAGGAACGCTTCGTTTTGGGTTGACTTTCAACTTTGGGGACGAGTATGACGAATATTAATCAAATAATTTGAAGAAACACAAAATTGAAATAAATCTTGAGGTGTACGATTCTGTTTCAGAATTACCGAAAGACATTCAAAAACTAATGAATAAGGCGCAACAAGCTCGTGAAGATGCTTATGCGCCTTATTCACGTTTTAGGGTTGGTGCTGCTTTACTTTTAGATTCTGGAGAAACAGTTATTGGCAACAATCAAGAAAATGCCGCATTTCCTTCGGGCCTGTGTGCCGAACGCGTGGCTGTTTTTCATGCCGGCGCTACAAAACCAAACGCTACAATAAAAACAATGGCTATAACAGCACGGTCTTTACAACGCGAATTAACTAACCCTATTCCTCCATGCGGTGCCTGCCGTCAAGCCATTGCGGAATATGAAATTAAGCAGGAATCGCCCATAGCTATTTACTTTATGGGAGAAACTGGAAAAGTGGCAAAAGCTTTTTCCATTTCAGATTTATTACCATTACTGTTCGATAAGAGCTATCTATAACATTTAGTACTATTTTAATGTTTCAGTGTTTTGTAAAACTTCAGAATATAGTACTTTTGTTAATCGTGTTTTAATTTCCCTTAAGTGGGAATAGTATAGCAATCCAATGAAGAAAATTACAAAAAAAACATATTTAGACTGGTACGAGAACATGTTCTTCTGGCGCAAGTTTGAAGACAAGTTAGCTCAAGTTTACATTAAACAAAAAGTTAGAGGTTTCTTGCACCTCTATAACGGACAAGAAGCTGTTTTAGCAGGTGCTTTGCACGCTATGGACTTGGAAAAAGACCGAATGATTACAGCTTATCGTAATCACGTACAACCCATAGGTATGGGCGTAGATCCCAAAAAGGTAATGGCCGAATTGTACGGAAAGAAAACAGGAACGTCACAAGGCTTAGGGGGTTCTATGCACATTTTCTCTAAAGAACACCGTTTTTATGGCGGTCACGGTATTGTTGGGGGACAAATCCCACTAGGTGCCGGGCTAGCTTTTGCAGATAAGTACTTTGAGCGTGACAATGTAACCCTAACTTATATGGGGGATGGAGCAGTACGACAAGGATCGCTTCACGAAGCATTCAATTTAGCGATGCTTTGGAAATTACCCGTAGTGTTCATTTGTGAAAACAACGGATACGCCATGGGAACTTCAGTAGCCCGTACGGCAAACCATACCGATATCTGGAAACTAGGTTTAGGCTACGAAATGCCTTGTAAACCTGTTGACGGTATGAAACCCGAAGTAGTTGCCAAAGAAATGGACGAGGCGATAGACCGTGCCCGCCGTGGTGATGGCCCTACTTTTCTTGAAATCAGAACGTATCGATATAGAGGGCATTCCATGAGTGATGCACAGCACTATCGTACAAAAGAAGAAGTGAAGAAAAAGCAGGAGGAGGATCCAATTTCGTACGTTTTAAACAAAATTTACGAAGAAAAATGGGCGACAGAAGATGATATTAAAAAAGTAAACAAACGCGTTAAAGATTTGGTTAAAGAATGTGAACAATTTGCTGAAGATTCAGATTATCCAGATAAAAACGTAATGTACGATACAGTTTACGAACAAGAAGACTATCCTTTTTTACCACATAAATTATAGACTATGGCAGAAGTAATCAACATGCCGCGCTTGAGCGACACTATGGAAGAAGGAACCGTAGCAAAGTGGCTCGTTAGCAAAGGTGATAAAGTAGAAGAAGGCGATATTTTAGCTGAAATTGAAACCGACAAAGCCACGATGGAATTTGAATCCTTTTACGAAGGAACCTTATTGCATATTGGTATTGAAGAAGGTGAAACAGCCGAGGTAGACAAACTTTTGGCTATTATTGGCGAAGAAGGCGAAGATATTTCCGATTTGATAAATGGAGGTGGAGATTCTAAAAATGAATCTGATGATGCTTCGGAAGAAGATAATGAAAAATCAAAAGATGAAGATTCTGAAGATAAAAAAGGTTCAGAAGAAAAAGACGATGAAGATTCAGAAGAGAATGAATCTGATGATAATAGTTCTAGTAATTCCGAAGTGCCAGAAGGTGTTGAGGTAATTACCATGCCACGTCTTAGTGATACCATGGAAGAAGGAACGGTTGCCACTTGGTTGAAGCAGGAAGGCGATTCTATTGAAGAAGGCGATATTTTAGCTGAAATTGAAACCGATAAAGCCACGATGGAGTTTGAATCGTTCTACTCTGGGACGTTACTTAAAATAGGTATTGAAGAAGGTGAAACCGCAAATGTTGATGCTTTGTTGGCTATCGTTGGACCAGAAGGAACGGATGTTTCCGAAGTTATGAAAAACTTCAAAAAGGGAGGTGGTTCTTCAAAAGACAAGAAAAAAGAAACGAAAAGTGACGATGCTGAAAATTCTAAAGATAAATCTGAAGACAAAAAGGAAAAAGATTCTAAAGATGTATCTAAAGACAAATCTGAAGAGAAATCAAAATCTTCAGATAAAAAACAATCGAGCCAAGCTACAAAAGACGGCGGACGCATTTTCGTTTCCCCGTTAGCTAAAAAGTTGGCAGAAGAAAAAGGAATAAATCTTAGTCAAGTTCAAGGTAGTGGTGATCACGGAAGAATTGTAAAAAAAGATATAGAAAATTATCAACCAGGAGTTGGAGCACAAGCATACACACCTGTTGGACAAGAAGAGTTTGAAGAGGTTAAAAACTCTCAAATGCGTAAAACGATTGCTAAGCGATTGGGTGAATCTAAGTTTACAGCACCACATTATTACTTAACAGTTGAGCTGGACATGGACAATGCCATTTCAGCACGAACTGCTATAAATAGTGATCCAGATGTGAAAATATCATACAACGATATGATTATTAAAGCTTGTGCGATGGCCCTAAGAAAACATCCACAAGTAAATACACAATGGAATGGCGATACTACAAAGATTGCCAAGCATATTCACATTGGTGTTGCTGTTGCGGTAGATGAAGGACTGTTGGTTCCTGTGCTTAAGTTTGCAGACCAAATGAACTTTTCTCAAATTGGTGGGAACGTAAAAGAATTGGCCGGAAAAGCACGAAACAAGAAAATAAGCCCAGACGAAATGCAAGGAAGTACCTTTACGGTTTCTAACTTGGGTATGTTTGGAATAAAAGAATTTACTTCGATTATCAATCAACCTAACTCTGCTATTTTATCTGTTGGAGCGATTGTGCAAAAACCAGTGGTTAAAAACGGAGCGATTGCTGTGGGTAACACGATGACTGTTACTTTAGCGTGTGATCACCGTACCGTTGATGGTGCTACAGGAGCTAAATTTTTAGAAACGGTTAGAAAGTACATCGAGAACCCGGTTACAATGTTTGTATAAATACAACATATTAAATGAATTGTAAATCCCGCTGTGTTCCACTTGAGAAGACAGCGGGATTTGTTTATATTTAAAACTATGAAGAAGAAAAATATAATTGTTACAGGTACCAGTAGGGGAATAGGCTATCAAATGGTACCCATCTTAGCCGATGCGGGTCACAATGTATTAGCGTTATCTAGAAATGATGTTCCAGTTTCAGGACTTGAAATTACTAACTGTCATTGCTTTCCATGTGATATTACCGACTCAAGTGATATTGAAAAAGTTTCTGAGTTTATTAAAGAGAAATGGCAACACGTTGACATACTGATTAATAATTCAGGATACATTGTAAACAAGCCCTTTGAAAAGCTCTCTCAAGCAGACTTTAAGGATGCTTACGAGGTAAATGTATTTGGATTGGCCGCCATTACACAAGCTGTGCTTCCGTTTATGAAAAAAAGTGGCCACGTAGTAAATATTAGTAGTATGGGTGGGATTCAAGGGAGTATGAAGTTTCCTGGACTTGCTGCTTACAGCAGTAGTAAGGGAGCGGTATTGACTTTAACTGAAGTTTTGGCTGAAGAATATAAAGAAAACGGGCCGTCGTTTAATGCGTTGGCTTTAGGAGCGGTACAAACTGAAATGTTAGAAGAAGCCTTTCCAGGTTATAAAGCCCCACTTTCAGCTAAAGAAATGGCAAAATATATTGTGGATTTTGCACTTACCGGAAACAAATATTACAACGGAAAAATCCTTCAGGTTTCCAATTCAACGCCGTAATGTATGCAAGAGGTTCTTGAAAAATACATACCTAAAGCATCGGTACATCCAGTTTTTGAATTAATAAAGACAAATAACGTTCACTTAAAAATTGTGAATGAGCGCGTAACAAGACACGGCGATTATCGAAAAATGCCAACGGGTCAACATCAGATTACTGTGAACGCTAATCTTAATGCGTATCGGTTTTTAATCACGTTGGTTCACGAAATAGCCCATTTGGTTGCCTTTCAAAAATACGGAAGAACAATAAAACCGCACGGAATGGAGTGGAAGCGAACTTTTCAGCAATTAATGTTGCCTTTTATCCGCCCAGAAGTGTTTCCTAATCAATTGTTGCCGTTATTAGCTAACCATTTTAAGAACCCGAAGGCGAGTAGTGATACCGATGCGAAATTATCTATAGCATTAAAACAATTTGATCCACCAAACGATAAAAACTATATATTTGAAATACCTTTTGGAGCACATTTTCGGCTCTATAATGGGAAGATTTTCAAGCGCGGAAACAAACGTGTAAAACGTTACGAATGCCTTGAAGTTGCAACCGGAAGAGTGTATTTGTTTAACCCAAATGCGGAAGTGGAATTTTTAAAATAAAAAGAATGAACAAGGATTACTATGCAGTAATTATGGCTGGCGGAATTGGTTCGCGATTTTGGCCTGTAAGTACAACCGATTTCCCTAAACAGTTTCACGATATGTTGGGAACCGGACAAACGCTGCTTCAAAAAACGTTTTCTAGGCTCAATAAAATGATTCCTTCAGAAAATATTTTAGTACTTACCAATGAGCGTTACTTGCAATTAACATTAAAACAATTACCGCAAATAGAAGAAAATCAGGTGGTTTTAGAGCCGGCTATGCGCAATACAGCACCGTGCATTCTACTTTCAGCTTTAAAAATAAAGAAACAAAATCCGAATGCTTTAATGTTGGTCGCACCAAGTGATCATTGGATTGAAGATGAAGATGCGTTTTTAGAGGACGTTCAAATATGTTTTGATGCATGCCAACGGGAAGATTACTTAATGACTTTAGGCATAAAACCTACATTTCCTAATACAGGCTATGGATATATTGAAGCTGAAAAGAAAGAGAATTCAGTTATCAAGAAAGTAAAACAATTTAGGGAAAAGCCAGATTATGAAACCGCAAAACAATTTTTAGCGGAAGGAAATTTTATGTGGAATGCAGGTATTTTTTTATGGAGCGTAGCAAGTATTTCAGAAGCTTTTGAAGAAAACAACCCAGTAATGCATGCGCTTTTTTCTGAAGGAATACCAGCGTATAACACTTCAGAAGAAAAAGAATTTATTGCCGAAAATTATGAAAAGGCTGAAAATATATCCATTGATTACGCCATTATGGAAAAGGCGGATAACGTGTATGTGAAAAAAGCTTCATTTGATTGGAACGACCTGGGAACATGGGGCGCCTTACATGATAAAATGGAAAAAGATACTCAAGAAAACGCAGTGGTTCGCGCTACTCCACACTTAAAAGATGCACATGGGAATATGATTTACTCAGCTTCGAAAAAGTTGGTAGTTGTAGATGGAATTGATGATTATATAATTGTAGATAAGGAAGATGTGTTGTTAATTTACCCAAAGAAAAAAGAACAAGATATTAAAACATTACTTGCCGAGGTTAATGAAAACCACGGAAAAAAATACACCTAGATGAGTGAACAGCAAAACAAGGATAACGTTCACGTTACCCCGAACGACGAAGAATTTGAGCAGGTAAAACTGAACACTTGGGAAAGTATTAAAAAATTCTTTAAAGAATTGTTCGATATCCGGTCCGATAGTGATCGTGACGCAACGATTGAAGCCGTAAAAAAAGATATTCCATTTAAGGGTCACACAGCGTGGATTTTAATATTTTCCATCTTCGTGGCTTCCATTGGTTTAAATGTAAGTAGTACGGCTGTGGTAATCGGTGCGATGTTAATTTCGCCATTAATGGGGCCGATTGTCGGGATTGGTCTTTCTGTGGCTATTAACGACGTGGAAACCCTAAAGCGTTCCCTGGTTAACCTTGGGATTATGGTCTTTTTAAGTGTATTGACAGCTTATTTGTATTTCGAGCTTTCTCCATTGACCGAAGAAACACCAGAGCTTGTAGCGCGTACCTATCCAACTATTTTAGATGTTTTGGTTGCCATATTCGGTGGTTTGGGACTTATTATCGCTAAGACTAAAAGTGGGACCATTGCCAGTGTAATTTTTGGTGTTGCTATTGCTACAGCGCTTATGCCACCACTATGTACTGTTGGATATGGTTTGGCAATTGGTAATTTTCAATACGCCGGGGGTGCGTTGTACCTGTTTTCAATAAACGCTGTTTTTATAGCGCTTTCAACTTTTATAGTTTCAAAGTTGTTACGTTTTCCTCTAGTGCGTTACGCAAACTCCAAACGAAGAAAACGTACTGCCCAAATTGCTTCATTAATAGCTTTAATTGTTATGGTGCCCAGCGTTATTTTGTTCATTAATCTATTGGACCAACAGCTTTTTGAAAACAAAACTAAAGAGTTTGTAAAAAATGTTATTAAATACGAAGGGACTGAAGTGGTAAAGTCAACTCAAGACTTCAAAACAAAAGATATTGAGGTGTACCTTATCGGAAGACCTGTGCCACAATCTACCATTAATGAGTGGCTATCACAAATGGATGAAGTTGAAATGTTACAAGATGCTAATTTGCGTATTTATCAAGGAACAGATCAAAGTGGAGAACTTGCTGAAAAACTTTCAAGTGATGTAAAAGCGGGCATTTTAGAAGATTTATACGTGAGGAATGAACAGGCAATAAAAGATAAAAACACTCGTATAGATTTTCTTGAAAATGAAATAGCTAAACTCCGTATTAAAGACATCCCTTTTGAAGAGTTGAGCAAGGAGGTGAAGGCTGTTTATAAGAACATAGAGCAATTTTCATTTTCACGAAGGGTTACTACTAATTTTGCCAAAACAGATACCTTGCCAGTAATTTATGTATCGTGGGCAAAAACGGTTTCTACTAAAGAAAAGACTGAAAAAAATCAAGCTCTTTTTGATTGGCTAAAAATTAAGCTAAAAGTTGATACCCTTTTAGTTCAAGAAACACCATAAATAAAGCATCCCAATAAAATAATTTTATTGGGATGCTGTGGCAACATTGTGATTTTCTTATTTTCTTATAAACTTATAGCTTACATTTTGTTGTTCTAACTTAAATTGAACAAAGTAAACGCCACTTTTTAAAGCTTCAACATTTAAGGTGTTTTCTGAAGAGATAGTGGTGTTCGTAATTATTTTACCAGTGATATCCACTATTTGTACAGCTGTATTTTCAAGTCCAGCTTTTGAAAAGTTTAAGATTGAAGCGGTTGGATTAGGGTATAATTTTAAAAGTTCAGCTTGATTGTCTTCAATGGAAAGAGGAGAACTTCCTTCTTCAATTTCGATGAGCGTGTTTATATCAGGATTGATTAATTCATCTACAGTTCCTGAAGGCCAAGTAATTGTAATTTTATCAATTTCAGTGCTGGTTCCTATACCAAAGTGTGCGGTAAGACTGCTCATATGGCTAAAACCTTGCCCAGAGCGTACCTCACGCATTTGCTTTCCCCATGTGCCAAAAATATCAACACGAGCACCAATTCCATTTAAGTTACTATCGGTACCTTTTAAAATTACCTTTACCCAATTGTTATTGCTATTGCCTTCATTTATCCATAATTGGCCATCGTTTACAATATCTAAAAAACCATCGTTGTTTAAGTCTGCAATAGCGCCTTCATCAAAAGGAAGGTCCATTCCGGTAAAGGTCATGTCGCCATTGTTAATGTATAATTCCTTAGACATTTCAGAAAAAATATCTACGAAACCATCATTGTTAAAGTCGGCTGCTTGATTTTCCCAAGCACCCAAATCGGTTGGGTTGATTCCTGAAGTTTCTATAACATCGGTGAAGTTTCCATTGCCATCATTTACCATAAGGCGGTTTTGAAAATCATGGTTTACTATAAAGGCATCAAAATCACCATCATTGTCAAAATCCTCAAAAACGGTTGCCCAAGATTGTGCATTGTCTTTCATTCCAATAGCTTCAGCATTTTCTGTAAAGGTGCCATCACCATTGTTTGTATACATGGCATTGTCACGTTCAGGATCTCCTGGACTAGAGCCACCACGGCATTTTGTTAAATACATGTCGGTATCGCCATCGTTGTCATAATCTACCCATATTGCCGCGTAGTTGCCCGGCAGGTCTATGGTTTCAATTAATGTTTGATCTAAGGTCATGTTTCCACCTCCGTCGTTTCGGTAGGGGTGGCTAAGGTCAACATCGTGGCAAACAAAAGAGTCTAAATCACCGTCGTTGTCAATATCTGCCATGGTAGAACGTTGTGAAAAAATGTATTCCGTATGAGAAGCATCTTCTGTATAAGCCGTGCCATCTTCGTTTGACATTATAAAAGAGACGCGTGAACCATTACCTAATACAAGATCGTTATATCCGTTACCATCTAAATCTCCAGCTGCGATACTCCAGTCTGGAACATTTTGAATTGACATGCTATGCATGGTAGAAATAAATGTACCATCTGTTTGTTGATAGTCTATACCTATTCCATTACTGGATACGCGAACGTAGTCGTCTAAATTATCGCCGTTCATGTCCACGGCACATTCTGAATGGTCTGAAAAATTACCAATAAGGTTTGATTGGTTAACAAAAGAAACTTGGGCAAATAAGCCAATGCTGCACAATGAGATTATGCTACATAGTAGTGATTTTTTCATAGTAAAGTTTAAATTAAAAAGGGCACTAAAATTAAATAAAATAATTGATATGCAACCGCTTGTGCTAAATTATTGCTCTTTTATTTGAACTTCCCTTATTTTTTTGAATAAATCTGAAGAATACACGAAGTTGGTTACGTCTTCGTTATCGGTTTTAAAAATTTCTTGATTGGTGCCTTGCCAAACCAATTTTCCTTTTTTTAGTAGAACTACCTTTTCCCCAATTTCCATAACGGAATTCATATCGTGTGTAACGACCACGGTAGTAATATTGTACTCGTGAGTAAGTTCCTGAATTAAATTATCAATTAGGGTTGCAGTTTTGGGGTCTAGTCCTGAGTTGGGTTCATCACAGAACAAATATTTTGGCCGGTTTACGATTGCCCGCGCAATGGAAACACGCTTTTGCATTCCCCCAGAAATTTCAGCAGGAAACTTTTTGTTAACGTTTTCTAGGTTTACCCGTGCCAATACCTCATTAACGCGTTCTAGCATTTCGCTTTTTTTCTGTTTGGTAAACATGCGTAATGGAAACATCACATTTTCCTCAATATTCATCGAATCGAACAACGCCCCACCTTGAAAAAGCATACCTATATCTTCCCGAAGGGTTCGTTGTTTTTCGTCGTCCATATCCTGAATGGCTTCATTTTCATAGTAAATTCGACCTTCTTCAGGTTTAAAAAGTCCAATAAGACATTTTAACATTACGGTTTTACCACTACCACTCTGACCAATGATGAGGTTGGTCTTTCCTTTATCGAAAGTTGTGGAAATCCCTTTTAGTATTTCTTCGTCGCCAAAGCGTTTATGTATGTCTTCTACTTTTATCATGCGCTTAAAAGGAGTTGCGTGATTATGTAATTTGATAAAATGATGAGCACACTGGTCCAAACAAAAGAGTTGGTGCTTGCCTTTCCAACCTCAAGCGATCCCCCTTTCATATAATATCCCTGCCAAGACGGTACTGTTGCCAATATAAAGGCGAATATGAAGGTTTTAAAGAAAGCATAGAATAAATGGTAAGGTATAAATGAATCTTGTAACCCTTCAATAAAAGCTGTAGCAGAGGTAAAGCCACCATAAACACCAGCTAACCATCCTCCTAAAATACCTAAAAACATAGATATTGCTATTACAAAAGGATAAAATAACAAGGCAATTATTTTAGGAAACACCAAGTAGTTTAATGAGTTTATTCCCATTACTTCCAGTGCATCTATTTGTTCGGTAACACGCATAGAGCCAATACTCGATGTGATAAAAGATCCTACTTTACCGGCCATAATAATAGAGATGAATGTGGGTGAAAACTCTAATATTACCGATTGCCGGGTAGCAAATCCAATTAAAGATTCTGGTATTAATGGGTTGGTCATGTTTAGTGCTGTTTGAATAGCTACAACACCACCCACGAAAAAAGATATAAATGAAACAATACCCAACGAATCGATTATTAAATCGTCAATTTCTTTAAAAATAAGTTCTCGTAGCACCGATTTCTTGGTAAAGCTGCCAAAAACCTTTTTAATCATTATAAAATAGGAGCCAATATCTCGTAGGTACTTCATAAACGTTTAAGATACTGCTAAAGTAACAAAATTCAATGAGTGTTCCTCTTAAAATAGGAAAGGGATATTAAAATTTATTGTTCTAAAAGCAACTGTTTCATTTTGGTATATATTTCCGTGTTTTCGTAGATGCCGTTAAAAAATTCAGCACCAGGTCCCTTTGCAAAAACAGGAATCATAGTTGAAGAGTGCCCGCCTGTTGAAAATGTAGGGTTTAACTTGTTGTAATCCCCATCATCTGAGGCTAAGGTAAAACCACCGGTTTCGTGGTCTGCAGTTACAATGACCAGTGTTTCTTCGTTTATTTTGGCATAATCAAGTGCTACGCCTATAGTTTTATCAAAATCGATTAATTCACCAATTAAATAATCAGCATCGTTGGAGTGTCCGCCCCAATCTATTTGAGATCCTTCTACGATTAAAAAGAATCCTTCCTCACTTTTTGCTAATTTTTCAAGAGCCAATTGTGTTGCATCTGGCAAGAAATCCCCGCGCCCATCTATTTTTCTTGGCATGCCGTCTTCAGCTAATAAAATAGCTTCTTTTTTTTCTGAAAGTGTAGTTGGTAATTTATCGGTATACACTTGAAAGTTGTTGTCTTCTAATTCAGAATACAGATTACGACCATCTTTTCTGTTGTTGAAAAATTTCTGTCCTCCACCCGCAAAAAAGTCAACTTCGCTTGTGGGCATAAAAGCTGCAATATCCTCATATTGCCTACGATACTTTACGTGTGAATAGAAACTGGCCGGTGTTGCGTGTACTATGGAAGAAGTAGCAATTAAACCTGTGCTCAGCCCTTTTTTTGAAACTTCTTCAAGGAAGGTGGGTACAGCAATAGTATCGTTATTAACACCTATCGCACCATTATAAGTCTTTATGCCAGAAGCAAATGCTGTAGCTCCTGCAGCCGAATCGGTAATGACATCACTGGAAGAAGCGGTTTTTATTAACCCAATTGTTGGAAAACGCTCGAAATTTGAAGGTTGATCGTTAAAGAATAAGCTTGATGAAACCTGGCTTAAGCCCATTCCGTCACCAATTAATAGAATGATGTTTTTAGGCTTTTTGCTTGATGAAGTAGATGAAAGGTTGTTATCTTTTACTTGAACGGAAACACAGCTACTAAATATAAAAAGTAGGCTTGCTGAAAGGAGTAGGGCTATTTTTTTCATTATAAATTCTAAATTTAAAACATCAAAAATACATAGAATCTAATACCTTTAAGTTATTGAAAGGTTATAAAATTTTCTTTTTAATTCCATTCCAGCGAAGTTTCCTGATAAAAACACCTTCTTTTTCTGAAACGATAGGTGAGATGTTGCTCCTTTTTGCTTTTAAATAGCCACGAATACAATCGATAAAATAACTAAAACTCTTCTTTTTAAGAGAGAGCTTTGCTGAAGCAATACTCGTTAAAACAAAACCATACCGCAATTTGTAAAATGCTTCCCCTTGTTTATATCGAGATGCTTTTGTGTAGGTTTTTCCGGTAGGTTTTAGGTGTTTAACATGTAATGTTTCATCTGTACAGATTTCCCACCCGTGATATTGTGCCAAAAGTTCATCCACAGTGTCCCATCCTATTGATTTTTTTAAACCATCTATATCTTTAAAACATTCTTTTCGGTAGGCTTTTATTGGTCCTCTAACTTTTCTTTTATCGGAAATATTTTCGAATACCCATTTGTTTTTATTTTGAATATATAAGTTTCCACCTGCTATGCCAACAAATTTATTTCTAGAAAATATTTCTTGTATTCTTTTAAAGTATATACGGGGCAGCACTAAATCCCCATCAAACTTACCAATTATATCATAATCATTTTGAGAAACACTTTTTAACCCACAGTAGAAAGCATTGATTACTTTTCTACCGGGCTTATGTTCATTGGTAGAATGATTTTGGATTAACTCAATCCAATCATGTTTTTTTGAATATGAATTTGCAATAAAATTTGTTTTGTCACTCGAATTATCATTAACAAGAACAAGTTTATCTACTTGATGAGTTTGATTTACAAAGCTGTCTAAAGTTTTGGTTAGATTTAATTCTTCATTGTAAAGTGGCATAATCACACATATTCTCATTTAAGGAAATATTTATATATTTACAAAAATCCGAAAATGTAATGAAAAAATCACTTATAATATTAATTACTTTATTTTATAACTTTTGTTTTAGTCAAAACTATGATGTTTCAATTTATCAAGAAATTGCAGAAGATAAAAGTGGCTTTAATGCAATTATTGATAGTGAAGACTGGTTGGGGTATTCAGTAGAAAGTATTGGAGATTTAAATGGTGACGGAACAGAAGATGTTGCTGTTGGAGCTTTAAAAGATGATGATGGAGGGTTTAATAAAGGAGCATTGTATATACTTTTTTTAAATAAAGATGGTACTGTAAACTCTCATCAAAAAATAAGTGATACAGAAGGAGGATTTGAAGGAATTTTAGATGATTGGGATATTTTCGGCTCTTCAATTTCTTATTTAGGAGATATAAATAATGATGGTTTCCCAGATATAGGTGTTGGAGCAGAATATGATGGAGACGGAGGATATTGGCATGGAGCGGTATGGATATTATCTTTGAACTCTAATGGAACTGTAGATTCATATTCTAAAATAAGTGATACTGAAGGTAACTTTTTGGCACCTTTAGGTGATGAAGATGTTTTTGGTACCGATATTTCGCTGCTAGGAGATTTAGATGGGGATGGTTTTGATGATATTGCAGTATCAGCCAGAAGAGATCCAGATGGCGGATCAGACCGAGGGGCGGTTTATATTCTTTTTTTAAATAAAAATCTTACAGTAAAAAATTACCAAAAAATAAGTCAATCTCAAGGTGATTTTCAAGGTCAATTAGATGCGGGTGATTATTTTGGTGGTGCAGTTGCAAATATTGGGGATATTGATTTAGATGGAGTTGTTGATATCGCTGTGGGAGCTTATAGGGATGATGATGGAGGTTCAAACAGAGGTGCGTTGTATATTCTTTTTTTAAATCCTGACGGCTCTGTAAAAGATTATCAAAAAATTAGTAGCCTTTTAGGTGGGTTTGAAACCCCATTTAATGAAGAGATGTTTTTTGGTGCATCAATTGATTTAGCAGGCGACATTAACGAGAATGGACTAACAGAAATAATAGTAGGGGCCAAAGGATATAGAAATGAAGAAGGTTTAGAAACTGGAGCCTTTTATATCTTGGATCTTAATAGTAATGGAACAGTAAATAGTTTTGTAAGATATACAGAAGGAGAACAATTATTTGATGGTGATATTATACCAGAAAGTTCATTTGGTTTCTCTGTCTCTTATAATAAAGGTCTTTCAACAGATGATGCTATTGTTAGTGGATCTTATACTACTGACTATATTGGTGGTAATGAAAATGGTAGTCTATGGGTCTTACAGTTAGGTGAAATATTATCTATTGATAATATGGATGACAATAACGTAGAAGTTGTAGTTTTTCCTAACCCAACTAAAAAATCGTTTAAGTTAAATGATATTGATGGCATTAATCTGATTCAGATTTTTGATAATCAAGGAAAAGAAATTATTTCTTATAAGGATATTACATCAAATAATTTTGATGTATCATATTTACCAGTTGGGACTTATTTGATTTTAATAAAAAACGATAATAGAAATACCTTTTCATACAAATTAATAAAAAACTAATCTAAAGGTTTTTTTCGGCATACACCATATAATATCGTGGGGTAAAACGTCTTAAGATAGGTCGAAATCCTACTTTTTTTACAGGATTCGTAAACTTTGTCCGTTTTTTTATGGTCCATCCGGCTTTTTCCAAAAGCCAGTCAAACTGCCAATCTTCAAACTCGTGAAAGTGACGATCACGGTCATCGGTTTTACTTTTGTAAGCAGAGGCAAACCATAACTTTAAGGGAACGGAAGCTACTAGTTTTTTTGCTTGAATGTCCTGTAATACATTAAAAGGGGCCACCAAGTGCTCAAATATTTCAAAGGCGGTGACTACGTCATATTCGGTTGTTTTAACAGCTTCGGTTTTAAGATCGAGATCTTCTCCTTTAGTATTGGTAACACTATATCCTTTTTTCTGCATAATTTCAGAAAAGGGATTTTCGACCCCTAAATCTAAAATCGATTCATTGGTTTTTATCACCTCTTTTAAAAATTGCAATGTATGTTTGTAGCGTTTCTTCGGAAATTTCCCTTTGTACATACAGCTTTATACTTTGTAAAGAATTGCGTTAATGTTCATCCCAGCTCCTACACTGGCAAAAAGGATAATATCTCCTTTGTTCAATTCGTGACCTTCCATTTTACCATTCTTAACAAGATCGAATAGGGTAGGTACCGTTGCCACACTGGAATTACCTAATTTATTTATGCTCATAGGCATAATTTTTTCTGGTGGTGTTTCTCCATAAAGCTTGTAAAAACGTTTAATAATGGCTTCGTCCATTTTTTCATTCGCTTGATGAATAAACACTTTTTTTAGGTCTTTAATGTCTACGTTGCCTTCTTCTAAACAAGCTTTCATTGCTTCTGGAACATTGTTTAGTGCAAACTCATATATTTTGCGACCGTACATTTTTATATATCGGCGGGTGTCGCTTATTTCTTGATTGTTACTTTCTCCAAAAAAGATAAAATGGGCTTCATCATAAGCATAAGTTGCACTGCTGTGCGTAATGATGCCAGAGTCGTCATCTGTCTTTTCAACTATAGTTGCGCCTGCACCATCGCTATAGATCATAGAGTCACGATCATGCTGGTCTACCACGCGAGATAATGCTTCTGCACCGATAACCAAACATTTTTTAGCAATACCACTTTTAATAAAGGCGTTTGCTTGTATCATACCTTCAATCCAACCAGGGCAACCAAACAAAACATCGTAAGCAACACATTTTGGATTTTCGATTCTCAGTAAATGCTTAACCCGCGACCCGATACTGGGTACAGTGTCACTTTGATGGTCGCCGTGTTTTACATCACCATAATTATGCGCAACGATAATATAATCTAGTTCTTCTTTGTCTATTCCTGCATCTTCAATTGCTGTTTGAGCAGCAAAAAAAGCAATGTCTGAAGTGGTTAGCTCATTTTTGATATATCGTCTTTCTGAAATACCAGTAATGGCTTCAAATTTTTCAATAATCACTGCGTTTTCATGCCCAAAAAGAGAACCATCTTCATTATAAAAACTATGGTTTTCAAATTGGTCGTTAGGTGCTATCCCACTTGGGATATAACTTCCTACACCTGTTATTTTTGTGTTCATCACGCTTGTCTGTTTAAATTACTGAAATCTAGTAAGTTAATAATAAACCATTCTGTTTTATATTGCAATTATAAAATCATAAAAAAAATCCTCAACTGTTAAAGTAAGGATTTTTTGTTAAATAGCACTTATGCTTCTTCCATATATGCCTCTATAGGCTCACAAGTACATACTAGGTTGCGGTCACCATAAGCTTCGTCAACTCGTCTTACTGTTGGCCAAAATTTGTTTTCGGCAACATATGCTAAAGGATAGGCTGCATCTTTTCTGCTGTATGGGAAATTCCAACTATCATCTGTAAGCATCTTTAACGTATGCGGTGCGTTTTTAAGAACATTGTTTGTGTTCTCTTTTGAAACGGAATCGATTTCCATTCTAATGGATATCATCGCGTCACAAAAACGATCCAGTTCATACTTACTTTCACTTTCAGTAGGTTCTATCATTAAGGTTCCCGCTACAGGGAATGAAACGGTTGGTGAGTGAAATCCATAATCAATTAATCGCTTAGCGATATCTGTTACTTCAATGCCATGCTCCTTAAAGGGACGGCAATCGATGATCAATTCGTGTGCGGCTCGGTTGCGCTCACCGCTATAAAGCGTTTCATAGTGCCCTTTTAGTCTTTCTTTAATATAGTTAGCATTTAAAATGGCAAATTGAGTTGCACGTTTTAAACCACTTACGCCAAGCATTCTAATGTATGCATACGATATTAAACAAACCAAAGAACTGCCAAAAGGTGCAGCGGAAATAGCAGAAATTGCTTTATCACCACCAGTTTTAATTATTGGATTGGTTGGTAAAAATGGTACTAATTGTTTCGCAACACAAATTGGGCCAACACCCGGTCCACCGCCTCCGTGAGGGATGGAAAATGTTTTGTGCAGGTTTAAGTGACAAACATCAGCTCCAATATTACCTGGATTGGTTAAACCTACCTGAGCGTTCATGTTAGCACCGTCCATATACACTTGACCGCCGTTCTCGTGAATAATACTAGTCACTTCTTTAATTGCAGACTCGTACACTCCGTGTGTTGATGGATATGTTACCATTAAAGCGGCTAAGTTGTCTTTATGTTTTTCCGCTTTTTCACGAAGATCATCTACATCAATATTTCCATTGTCCCCAGCTTTGGTAACGACTACTTTCATACCCGCCATTACAGCGCTGGCAGGATTAGTACCGTGTGCAGATGAAGGAATTAAACAAATATTTCGGTTTGATTCTCCACGAGATTCGTGATACGCACGTATAACCATTAAGCCTGCGTATTCTCCTTGTGCACCCGAGTTAGGTTGTAACGAAGTAGCAGCAAAGCCAGTAATTTCGGTTAATTGGTCTTCCAGTTTTTTCAATACTTGTTGGTACCCTTCTGCTTGTTCAATAGGAACAAATGGATGGATATTTCCCCATTGTGGATCACTTAATGGAAGCATTTCAGCAGCTGCATTTAGCTTCATGGTGCAAGAACCCAACGGAATCATAGAATGATTTAATGATAAATCTTTACGTTCCAGTTTTTTAATGTAGCGCATCAATTCAGTTTCACTATGGTAACTGTTGAATACATCGCTGGTAAGAAACTTAGTTTTTCGGGCTGCTTCGGCAGGAATAGCATTTCCTTTTATAATTTCTGAAACCTTAATTACTTTTTTATTAGTGGCTTCAGCAAAAACAGCTACTATTTTATTAAGGTCTTTTAAGGTTGTGGTTTCGTTAATAGCAATTGATACCGTTTCATCGTCGGGGTAATAAAAGTTGATGTTCTTGGCTTCGGCTATATATTTTATTTTGGTAGCATCGGTTTTTATGGCAATGGTATCAAAATAAGTGTCGTTCATTTGATATAGCCCTAACTCTTCTAACGCATTTGCTAATGTCGCTGTAGTGTTATGAACTTTATCAGCTATGTCCTGTAAACCATCTGGACCATTGTACACAGCATACATTCCAGCCATTACAGCTAATAATACTTGTGCTGTACAGATGTTGGAAGTTGCCCGATCCCGTTTAATATGTTGTTCGCGGGTTTGTAACGCCATTCGTAAAGCACGGTTACCGTCAAGGTCTTTTGTTACACCAATAATTCTACCTGGTATATGGCGCTTAAATTCTTCACGCGTGGCAAAATACGCAGCGTGAGGTCCTCCATACCCTAACGGAATTCCAAAACGTTGTGTGGTACCAACAACTACATCAGCTCCAAAATGTCCTGGGGATTCTAGCTTTATCAAACTTAAAATATCGGCAGCTACGGCTACTTTTATATCTGAATCGTTTGCTTTTTTGATGAAATCTTTAAAGCTGTGAACGTTTCCGGTTCTTCCCGGGTATTGTAACATAACACCATAGAAATCTTCAGAATAATCAAATTCTTTGTGATTGCCCACCACAATTTCTACACCAATAGGTAAGGCGCGGGTTTGTAACACAGAAAGGGTTTGTGGAAGGATTTCTTCAGAAACAAAAAACTTTACTGCGTTGTTTTTCTTTTGCGTTCTACTACGTACCGCAAACAATAACGACATTGCCTCGGCAGCGGCAGTAGATTCGTCTAATAATGATGCATTTGCCAATTCCATTCCGGTAAGATCGCTTACCATAGTCTGAAAATTGAGTAAAGCCTCTAATCTTCCCTGTGCAATTTCAGCCTGATATGGAGTGTAAGCAGTATACCAACCTGGATTTTCCAATATGTTACGCTGAATAACGGGAGGAATGTTGGTAGGATAATATCCTAAGCCAATATAGGTTTTGAATACCTTATTTTTTTCAGCCATCTCGGTGATGTGCTCTAAATATTCTTGCTCTGTCATTGCTACGTCCAGATCAAGGTCTTTTTTCATGATAATATCATCTGGTACAGTCTCAAAAATGAGTTGATCAAGTGTTTCAGCACCAATGGTTTTAAGCATTTCTGGAAGATCGCTTCTTCTAGGACCAATATGTCTAAGTGCAAAAGAATCTGTGTTCATATTGTGCGTTTCAAAATTAGGTCGCAAAATTACAATTTTATACACGAATTAATGTCGTTTTTTTGTAGGTAAACTAACATTTTGTTAACCAATATGTCAAGTTACTAACACTTTGCTTATTTTTGATATAATGGGCATCCTCAAGCGTATTTTTGAATTCTACATAAACAGTAGTATCCACGTGGCTTTGGCAGTAGTTTCTTTGGTTGTTATCACTGTTTTTGAGTTCAACTTACAAGTGCCAAATGCTTATTGGTATTTTGTGTTTTTTGCTACTATTACGGGGTATAATTTTGTGAAATATGCACCCATAGCTGGTTTGCACCATAGAAGCCTTGCCAAATCACTGAGAATAATCCAAGTTTTTTCTTTTATCTGCTTTGGGGCTTTATTGTATTTTTCATACCACCTTTCTATTAAAACACTTGTTGCTACGGGATTTTTTGGAATCTTAACTATTTTATATGCTATTCCTTTTGCTAAGAAAAAAAGCCTAAGGACAATAAAAGGTTTGAAGATTTTTATAGTGGCAATAGTTTGGGCTGGCTTTACTGTGCTAGTGCCTGTGTTGGCGTCTAATATGACTTTTTCTATTGATGTTTGTATTACTTTTATACAGCGGTTTTTTTTGGTAATAGTTTTTACGATTCCATTTGAAATACGAGATCTTCCTTATGATGATTCGATATTAAAAACGCTGCCACAAAAATTAGATATTTTAGGTACAAATACTTTAGTGGCAGCACTGTCGACCATTGCTTTTATAGTTGAGGGTTTTAAAAAGGATATTTCGCTTTTATACGCCATAAGCTTGCTGTTTATATGTTTGCAAGCTGCTTTTGCTGTGTTTTTTGCTAAAAAAGAGCAGTCCAAGTATTATGCTTCCTTTTGGGTAGAAGCTTTACCAATTTTATGGCTGGCTGTTTTTTGTTTATTACGTTATTTCTTGTCGTAAGCGTTCTTTTAGAAATTGCTTCTGTTCGGTTGAAAGCGTTTGGATTTCAGACCTTTTTATGATTTTTGTCAATTTTGAATTGCGTTTGGTATGTTTTCTACAAAGTTTGCAAAACAGTGTATGAACTTTAAGCAATGTCTTTTCCCAAACGCTTGCTTCATTGTATTGTGCTTTATCGCAGACATGGCCTACTTCTTCACAATTAAACATCGTGTTGAATTTCATTGTTATAACCAGTTTTTTTCCAGACAGTTAGCCATCGCTTTACGGGCGCGATGAATGATTACCCAAAGGTTAGACGGAGTAATATTATATTCATTACAAATTGCTTCTGTATCAAAATTGTCGATTGTTTTCATTTTAAAAATAGCCGCGTGACGTTCATCCAAGGTGTCGAGGCATTCCAAAATAGCAAGTCGCAGTTCGCTGTTTTCCAATTTATCCTCGGCAGATTTATAATACGGGTCTTTTACGCGTTCTTCCAGCCAATCGCCTTCCATATCGTCATCCGTATAATTTATATGTACTTCTGCCTGTCCTTTTTTAGAGTTTTTCTTTCGGTAATGGTCTATAATTTTACGCTTTAAAATAGCAATAAGCCAAGTACGTTCACTAGCATTACCTTTAAAGTTTTTTTTGGATTTCAATCCAGCCAAAAAGGTCTCTGAAATAAGGTCTTGCGCCACAACATGATCGTTTACACGTGCAATGGTGTAATTGTAAAGGTAATCTGAATATTGATCCACCCAAGTTTCGGGGTGCAGGGTGTGCGTGGGCATGTGTTGGTTATAAAGTGATTCATTCAAAAATAGAAAAGTTTCAGCAGGAATAATACTTTTTCACATTTATATAAGACTTTTTATGGTACCGCCTTGTTTATAAGAAAGTAACTGTTAAATAATTAATGTTTCAACTTAATAATATTTAATTTTATAGACTTGTTTAAACCCTCTCACACAATGAAAAAAATTACCTTACTTTTTGTTTTCTTAATGACCACAGCCGTCTTTTTGGCACAAGAACAGCTGTTTTATGCCACAATGGATGCCACCGATGCAGTAGAACTACAAAAAGAGCTTCCCGAAGACATTCAGATTATTGCAACAAAACAGAATCAATCTGCTGTTTTTATTTCAGAAAAAGCAGCTCATGCCTTGCATAGAAATGTTTTAACACATGGGCCTGGTTATGTTTTCAAAGCTTCAGAAGAAAAAGCGTTACAATCCATAGAGCCTAAAAAGCCTAAAACTGAAAGACGCGTTTTAGATTTTACCATAAATCAAGACGCAGCAGTTGCCGAAGCGCTCGATTTGGTAAATGCACAAAATATTGAAGATCAAATACTGGAACTTCAGGCCTATGGAACCCGATTCCACACAAAACCTCAAGCTGCTCAATCTGTGCTAGACCTCAAAGACAAATGGGAAGCTATGGCACAAGCTGCAAACCGAGACGATGTAAGCGTACGTATTGTTAACCACGTAAACACAAATATGCCATCTGCAGTAATGACCATTGAAGGGGCAGAAACACCAGATGAGTTTGTAATTATTGGCGGGCATATAGATTCTACGGCGCCTGGTAGTGGCAATAATACCGCACCAGGAGCTGATGATGACGCTTCTGGAATTTCGACAATAACAGAAGTTGCCAGGGTATTATTTGAAACAGGTTTTGTCCCTAACCGTACTGTAGAATTTATGGCTTTTGCCGCTGAAGAAATCGGCCTAGTGGGTTCTGCTGAAATAGCTGAAGATTATAGCAATAACAACGTAGATGTAGTAGCTTATGTGCAATTTGATATGACAAACTATGCAGGTTCGGCAGCCGACGTTTATATCACAACAGACCCTTATAACAGTAACGATTTAAATGCTTATTTAATTGAATTAATGGAGTATTACAATGATGCCTCCAGCGAACATGAAATTACATATGGTACTACCGCTTGTAATTATGGATGTTCAGATCATTTTAGTTGGGCAGACAATGGCTACGAAGCAGCATTTCCTTTCGAAGCTAATTTTTCGCAAAGTAACCCAAATATCCATACTACAGGTGATACCTATGATGTAACGGGTGATACTTTTAAAGCAGCTAAGTTTGCTAAACTAGGACTGGAATTTGTAATTGAAGCTGCTAAAACGAATAACCTTTCTGTTTCTGAAATATCTAACCTTAATCTAGATTTTATTGTTGCTAATAAAGTACTTACGTACTCTTTGAAGAATAGCGACGATTCTTTGGGAAAGATGGTGGTTGTTGATGTTGCAGGAAAGCAGGTGTTAACCGCAACCGATTTAGGACAACAAGGGACGGTTTCATTAGAAAGTCTGTCACAAGGGTTTTATGTTGCAGTTTTTACTACGGATGCTAATAAAAAATTAACTAAGAAGTTTATTGTGAATTAATCTCATTATTACGTATAAAAAAAGCTGCTATTGAAAAATAGCAGCTTTTTTATTTAAATCAACCCAGCTCGCTTTAACAATGCATCGGGATTTGGTTTTTTACCACGAAACTTAATATAGAGTTCCATTGGGTCTTCGGTGCCGCCTTGTGACAATACAAAGTTTTTAAACTTATCGGCAACGGTTTTGTTGAAAATACCTTCTTCCTTAAAATAAGCAAAGGCATCGGCATCCAACACTTCGGCCCATTTATAACTGTAATATCCTGCCGAATACCCTCCTTGAAATATATGTGAGAAAGAGGTACTCATGCAATTAGAAGCTACATCTGGGTATAAAGCTGTTTCGCCAAAGGCTTCTTTTTCGTGTGTTTTCACATCCTTTATCTCAGTTGGGTTTCCTCCATGCCATGCCATATCGAGCATACCAAAGCTTAATTGGCGTAAGGTTTTCATTCCTTCATGAAAAGCAGCCGATTCTTTAATCTTTTTTACATACTCCATCGGGATGACTTCACCGGTTTTATAATGCGTGGCAAACAGCTCTAATGTTTCTTTTTCATAACACCAGTTCTCCAATATTTGGCTTGGCAATTCCACAAAATCCCAATACACGTTGGCGCCCGATAAACTCGCATAGGTTGTATTAGCCAACATGCCATGCAACGCATGACCAAACTCGTGAAATAACGTGGTGACTTCATTAAAAGTTAATAACGAAGGCTTGCTAGCTGTTGGTTTGGTGAAGTTACATACAATTGAAATATGCGGGCGTTCGTTGTTGCCATTCTTTATCTCTTGTTGCTTGTAAATAGTCATCCAAGCACCGTTTCGTTTTCCGGCTCGTGGGTGAAAGTCTGCGTAAAAAATAGCTACCAAAGCATCATCTGCATCAGTAACTCGGTATGTTTTTACTTCAGGGTGGTATTTGTCAATATTGTTTACCTCTTCAAAAGAAAGTCCGTAAAGCTTTTTAGCAACGGTAAACACCCCGTTTATTACGTTCTTTAACTCAAAGTAGGGTTTTAGCTTTTCATCGTCTAGGTTAAAACGTTTCTGTTTCAACTTCTCTGCATAATACGCTCCGTCCCATTTCTGTAATTGGTCAATGCCGTCTAATTCTTTTGCGAAAGTTTCCAGTTCAGCAAACTCTTTTTGAGCTGCGGGTTTTGCTTTCTGCAATAATTCATCTAAAAAAGAAGTAACTTTTTCAGGTGTTTCGGCCATGCGTTCTTCTAGTACAAAGTGCGCGTGGCTATCATAACCCAACAATTGTGCTCTTTGATAGCGAAGATTAGCAATTTGAAGCACAATTTCTTGGTTGTCCAATTCGTCTTTATGAAACGCTTTACTTCCAAAAGCAAGGGATAGTTCTTTTCGTAATTCACGATTATCCGCATACGTCATAAATGGAATATAGCTGGGATAGGCCAAGGTGAACATCCAGCCATCTTTGCCTTTCTCTTTTGCTGTGTCGGCAGCTTCTTCTTTGGCGCCTTCGGGTAAACCGGAAAGTTTATCTTCGTCGGTAATATGTAACTCGTATTTATTGGTTTCTGCCAATACGTGTTCGCCAAAAGTTAAGCTTAGCTTAGATAGGTCTTGGTCTATTTTACGAAGCTTTTCTTTTTTGTATTCTGAAAGATTAGCGCCATTACGTGCAAAACCTTTGTATTGTTTTTCTAGCAACATGCTCTCTTCAGCAGAAAGGGTCAAGGAATCTTTACGATCATAAACGCTTTTAACACGTTTAAATAATGCTTCGTTAAGTAGCAAATCGTTTTTGAAGTCTGATAACAAAGGCGAAACCTCTTGTGCTATTTTTTGGATTTCTTCATTCGTTTCAGCACTGTTGAGGTTAAAAAAAATACCCGTAACGCGATTTAACTGCTCGCCAGTGCGTTCTAGTGCTTCTACTGAATTTTCAAAAGTTGGTGTCTCAGTATTTTCTGTAATGGTATTTATTTCGTCTTTTGTGTCTCTAATTAACTGCTTGATGGCAGGTAAAAAGTGCTCGTTTTCTATTTTTGAAAACGGGGCAGTATTAAAGGGTTGTAATAGTGGGTTTGTTTCTGTCATAGTCTATTGTTATTTGCCTTGATAATGGTTAGCTGCCTTTCCCTTCCCGCACCTTTTTAGCGCCTTCTTCTACTTTAATTTTTAAACCTTCTTTATAAGCTACTACTTTATCAAGCACACATTTGTCAGAACTACCAATAATTTGTGCGGCTAGTATTCCTGCGTTTTTGGCACCGTTTAAAGCAACCGTGGCAACGGGTACACCGCCCGGCATTTGTAGAATAGAAAGTACTGAGTCCCAACCGTCAATAGAGTTGCTCGACTTTACGGGAACGCCAATAACTGGAAGCGGTGATAAAGAGGCGATCATCCCGGGTAAATGTGCAGCACCGCCGGCACCTGCAATGATAACGTTGATGCCGCGGGTGTGGGCATTTTTTCCGTAATCGAATAATTTGTCAGGCGTTCGATGTGCCGAAACAATATCTACTTCAACTTCAATGTCGAAGCCTTTTAAAATGTCTATAGCGTCTTCCATAATGGGCATGTCACTCGTACTGCCCATGATAATTCCTACTTTGCTCATAATCTTATTGTTTTAATTCCCCTTTTCAAGGGGGTAAGGGGGATGTTTTTTTACCATTTGGTCTAAACGTTACACCCCTAAAGTCCCCTCAAGGGGACACTATTATTTTACTTGCTAACCACTTGTATCGTCTTTTTCACCTCTTCAGCGACTTTACGAGCTTGATTAATGTCTTCGTCTATAATCGTTACGTGGCCCATTTTTCGGAATGGACGTGTTTGTTTTTTTCCATAAATATGTGGCGTAACGCCATCCATCGCCATAATCTTTTCGATGTTTTCATATTTTACATCGCCGGTATGGTCTTCATGACCTACTAAGTTCACCATAATTCCGCCTACTTTACTATCCGTTTTTCCCAGTGGTAAGTCTAAAATTGCTCGCAAGTGTTGCTCAAATTGATTGGTGTAGCTAGCTTCAATACTATAATGACCGCTGTTGTGAGGGCGTGGTGCTACTTCGTTTACCAGAATTTCATCGTCTTCTGTTTGAAACAATTCTACGGCTAACAAACCTACGTGTTCAAACGTTTCAGAAACTTGTTTGGCAACGGCTCTTGCTTTTTCGGCGACTTTAGGTTCTATTCGGGCAGGGCAGATAACGTATTCTACTTGATTGGCCTCAGGGTGAAACTCCATCTCCACCACTGGGTAGGTGCGAACTTCGCCACTTGGGTTACGGGAAACAATAACTGCCAATTCATTTTTAAACGGAATCAATTTTTCAGCAATACACGGTCCTTCAGCCAAAGGAATCACATCTTCCGCATCGCGAATAATACTAACGCCTTTTCCGTCGTAACCGCCTTTGCAACTTTTCCAAACAAATGGATAATGCAGTTCCTTGCGGACAATTGCCTCGTTTAAATCGTATTTGTCTTTGTAGCGTTTAAAGGGTGAAGTAGGTATTTTATGTTCTTTATAAAACTGCTTTTGTACTCCTTTATCCTGTATTTTCCGAAGCGTTTTTGAAGAAGGATATACTGTTACACCTTCCTGTTCCAGTTTTTCTAAGGCTTCTACATTGACGCCTTCAATTTCAAAAGTAAGCACATCTGCTTTTTTTCCGAAGTTATAGACGGTATCAAAATCCATCAGGTCGCCTTGCTCAAAATGGTCGCAAGCAATGCGGCAAGGAGCTTCGGCACTGGGATCTAGGACGTTGGTTTTTATATCGTATTTGCGTGTTTCGTACAGCAGCATTTTGCCCAGTTGGCCGCCGCCGAGTATTCCGAGGGTGAAAGAGGACGAAAAGTAGTTCATACGCACAAAGATAACAAAAGGGCGTGGGAGTTTTTTATTTTTTTCCGATAGAGTTTTGTGGTTATAAATGTTCAGAAACTTGACTGTACACACTTTTACATTATGTCGCTTCTCAAGTGCTTTGCAATTAGTATCTTTGCATCTTCGTTATGTGGCGATTTATAAAAAATTTATTCAGAAAGAACAAAAGAGTAATGACAAACATCGTATTATTTGGCCCTCCAGGTGCCGGGAAAGGAACACAAGCCGACGTTTTAAAAGAGAAATATAATTTGATACACATTTCAACTGGAGATGTATTCCGATATAACATAAAAAACAAAACCGAATTAGGTGATCTGGCCAAAAGCTATATGGACAAAGGGCATTTAGTACCTGATGAAGTAACCATTAATATGCTGAAAGCTGAAGTTGAAAAAAACGAAGGTGCTAAAGGGTTTATTTTTGATGGTTTTCCACGTACCGAAGCACAAGCAGAGGCACTGTCTAATTTAATGGATGAAAAAGATTCGCAAATAAATGCTATGGTGGCCCTTGAGGTAGACGATGAGGTTTTGGTAAAGCGTCTTTTAGAACGCGGAAAAGTAAGTGGCAGAGCCGATGATGCAAACGAAGATGTAATTAGAGAGCGTATTGCAGAATATTACCGTAAAACGGATATTCTAAAAAAATACTATCAAAAACAAGACAAATATTACGGTGTAGATGGTGTGGGTAGTATTGAAGAAATCACGGAGCGTTTAAGTGAAGTGATTGATAAACTTTAAAACCTAAAAAGTAAAATTGAAAGTTATAAATGACACTTTTACATTTATGATTTTATATTTTGACTTTTAAATTTATACTATGACTGAAGGCAATTTTGTTGATTATGTAAAGATTCACCTTACTTCTGGAAAAGGAGGAAAGGGCAGTACACATTTACGTAGAGAAAAGTACATTCCAAAAGGAGGTCCCGATGGGGGTGATGGTGGTCGTGGTGGTCATATAATTTTACAAGCTAATAAAAATCTTTGGACGCTGTATCATTTAAAATTTAAGCGTCACTTTAAAGCTGGTCACGGCGGAGCAGGAGGAAAACAAACCAGTACAGGTGCCGATGGCGACGATGTAATCATCGAAGTACCATTAGGGACGGTAGTTAAAAATACCGACACTGGTAAAACCTTGTTCGAAATGACCGAACATGAAGAAAAGCGCATTGTTGCTAAAGGTGGAAAAGGTGGAAAAGGGAATGCACATTTTAAATCGGCTACCCGACAAACGCCCCGTTTCGCACAACCTGGTCTAGAAGGGGAGGAGATGAATATAACAGTAGAACTAAAAGTATTGGCCGATGTAGGTTTGGTAGGCTTCCCGAATGCCGGTAAATCAACATTGCTTTCTGTAGTTACTGCTGCGAAACCCAAGATTGCCAATTACGAATTTACCACTCTAAAACCCAACTTAGGAATTGTTACTTATCGAGACCATCAAACTTTTGTAATGGCCGATATTCCCGGAATTATTGAAGGTGCGGCCGAAGGAAAAGGCTTAGGGCATTACTTTTTGCGCCATATAGAGCGTAATTCAACTTTGCTGTTTTTGATTCCTGCAGATGCAGATGATATTAAAAAACAGTACGATATTCTGTTAGACGAATTAAAACGCTATAATCCAGAACTGTTGGATAAAGAACGCCTTATCGCCATATCAAAAAGCGATATGCTGGATGAAGAGTTAAAAGGTGAAATGAAAGCTCAGCTGGACAAAGAGTTTAAAAATTTGCCGTATTTATTTATTTCTTCCGTAGCACAACAGGGTTTAATGGAACTTAAAGACAGCTTGTGGGAGATGCTGAATAAAGATGTTGAAGACAAGTAAATTAACCCTGTGTTCTATAAAGTCATGACTGCCAATATTTTGTAGTTTTAATTTTATATGTATTTTGCTGAAAAATCTTACAGATGGCAAAATATCTACTTACTACATTCTTTTTAATAGTTTCTTTAGTTGGGGTTGGGCAGTGTCCTACAGAGCCTATTACATTATCAACTCAAGCTGAAGTTGATGCTTTTCAAATTAATTATCCAGGATGTACAGAACTTGAAAATAATCTCACAATTAGTGGACAAGATATTTTTGATTTGAGTTCACTTAGCTCAATAAGTTCTGTTAGAAGCTTAATCATATTGTCAAACCCTTCTTTAGAATCTTTAGCAGGCTTAGAAAATATAAGTTCCGTTGTCGATTTACAGGTTGAAAATAATCCAAATTTGATTTCATTGGGTGGTCTAATAGGGATAAGCCTATTTGATAACATTTTTATAATTAATAATGATTCCCTTGAAAATTTAAATGGTTTGGAAAACTTAATAGAACCAAGGTCAAGTGGGCAAGGTATATTAAAAATTATATCTAATGATTCTTTTAATAGTTTTCAAGGTTTAGAAAATCTTGAAAGAATAAATTTTCTTACTATAGAAGAAAATGAGATGCTTTCTGAAATAATTGGGTTCGCAGAATTATATTATGTCTTTGATTTAGTAATTAAAAACAACCCTAATTTAACTTCAATTGATGCATTCCATAATCTGAGTGAAACAACTAATAGAATAGATTTTTTAAATAACCCGAACCTTCAGACTTTATCTTTTTCAACAAATTTTAATTTAAGACCAGATAATTTACGCATTCAAAATACAGCATTAAATACTTTGACTGGATTAAGTAGTTTAATTAGCGTAGATGAATCAATAGATATTAATGATAATCCAGAGTTGATAAATCTAAATGGTCTTGAAAATCTAAATGGTTATCTAAGGGGCATAACAATAGAAAATAATCCTAATCTTTCTGACTTAACAGGTCTTTCAGAAATTGATGAATATGAATTTATAACTATAGTTAATAATGATGGTTTAATAAATATTGATGGTGTTAATTCAAAAAGAGAAAATACTGTAAGTATTGATATTTCTGGGAATGAAGTGCTTTCAGATATTTCAAGCTTAAATCAAATTTCTGGTTATTTAAAAAGGTTAACTATAGCTGACAATCCCTCTTTGCCTAATTTATCAGGGCTTGAAGGAGTTACAGGCTATATTGAGTCTTTAGAGATTGCCAATAATGATAGTTTAGAAAACCTCAATGGTCTATTAAATATTGAAGAAATCATAGTTGATTTAAAGATTAATCAAAATGAAATTTTGGATGATATAGTAGGGTTACAAAATTTAACTTTATTATATTATTTTGAAATTACTAACAATCCAAATTTATCAGATTGCAGTGTTACCTCTTTATGCAATTTTCTTGTAAATGAAAACATTACTGCTATTATAGAGAATAATGCACCGGGTTGCAATGATGAACAAGAAATTATAGATGGATGTGGATTTGTTAATAATAAAGTTCAAGGTGCTATACGGTATGATTTCAATAATAATAATTGCGATACTGCTAATTTTAATGTCTCAAACTTAGTAGTAACAATAACTAATGCTAATTTTGAAAGTATTAGTACAAGCACAGATGTTCTTGGCAATTATTCATTTTTTGTTCCAGAAGGAGAATACTCAGTTTATGTCGAAGAACAATCTCTGCCTGTAAACTATATTTCAAACCCCATTGATGCAGAAGTAGTTTTTAATGGACTAGGTTATACAGAAACAGTAGATTTCTGCCTCACAGCAACCGATATCTTTAATGATTTAAAAGTAACCTTATTACCACTTAATGATGCAAGGCCCGGTTTTGATGCTCATTATAAAATAGTATATGAAAACTTAGGGACAACTATTATGAATGGGGATGTTAATCTTACTTTTGATAGTGAGCGGCAAACCTATTTATCATCAAACCCCACTGAAAATAATATAGAGGATAGTAGTATAACGTGGCAATTTGAAGACTTACTACCTTTTGAATCACGTAGTATTTTTGTAGATTTCAATAATTTACCACCACCCACTAATCAGGATGGAGATATCTTGTCATTTGTAACTGAAATAAATCCTGTTGAAGAAGATGCTACGCCGGAAAACAATGTCTATGAGTTTGACCAAACAATCGTCAACTCTTTCGATCCTAATGATAAACAAGTGCTACAAGGAGAGGAGATTTATGAAGATGAGGTTGATGGGTATTTAGACTACTTAGTTCGTTTTCAAAATACAGGATCCGCATCAGCTGTTAATATAACTGTTACCGATACTTTAAGCGATAATCTTAATTGGAACACATTTAGAACGCTTTCTAGCAGTCACGACTATCGTGTTGAAATCTTAGATGGGAATGCTGTCTCTTTTATTTTTGAAGATATTTATTTACCACCAGAATCAAGCGACCCGGAAGGAAGTAATGGACACATTGCTTTTCAGATCAGGCCTAATGAAACGCTTTCAATAGGTGATGAGGTAGAAAACACAGCAAATATTTACTTTGACTTTAATCCGCCTATTATAACTAATACCGTAATGACTAGAGTTGTTGAAAACCTTTCGGTTACTGAATTTTCATTAGAAGGACTTATTACGTTGCATCCTAATCCGGTATCATCAATTTTACAAATAGGAATTACAGATAAACTTACATTTCAAAAAGTAAAAGTATATTCTATCTTAGGTAAAGAGTTGATGGCTTCTTCAGAAAAACAAATAGATACGGAAGCGTTATCTTCAGGAGTTTATTTCGTTAAGGTTATTACAGATAAAGGCAATGTGACCAAGAAAATTGTTAAACAATAACAAAACGAAAACCCATTGGCGTACTTTTTGCGTAGTTTTAGTATAGGAATGTAATTCTTAAAACTATGAAGTATTTTTCTATTGTATTGATTGCCCTGCTATTCGTTTCCTGCGGAACAAGCGTAGGAGTAGATTATGATAAAGAGATTGACTTTTCGCAATACTCAACCTATAATTTCTTCCCGACCATTGATTCTGGATTGAACGATTTGGACGATAAACGGATTATGCAAGCGACCGATAGTGTATTACAAGCGCGTGGTTTTGTGAAATCTGAAACGCCACAACTATACATTAACTTTTTTGCAAAAGAACAAATAACAAATTCCCGAAATACCATCGGCATCGGTGTTGGCAGTGGAGGCGGTAATGTAGGCGTGGGTGTTAGTGGCGGTATTCCTATTGGAGGACGCGTGATCGAGCAAGTCATTACAATGGACTTTATAGATGTTTCTAATGATGATTTGATATGGCAGGCAGTTGCCGAAACAGAATTAAAAGAAAAAGCCAACCCTGTTCAGAAAAGAAAGCATTTTGAAGAAGTAGTTTCAAAAATCCTTAAAAAATATCCGCCGTCCAACTAGCAATAAAATACATGCTATCCTTTTGTTTAGGACTCTTTTTGATGTCCTGTAAATCGGCTATGGATATTCAATATGAAAAAAATTTTGACCTTTCTAGTTATAAAACCTATAATTTTTATCCAATAATAGACTCGAAACTTCCTGAAGATGAAACAAAAACAATTATGCAAGCTGTTGAATTGCAGCTTTTTAAACAAGGATATAAAAAGTCTGAAACCCCGGACTTTTATGTAAACTTTTTTGTTGAAGAAAATACTTATTACACAGCTGATTTTTCAGGAAAAAAGAAAAATTATACTGAAAGCAAAAAAGAGAAAGTAGATTCCAGTAAAGTATATTTAAGAACCACGGCCATTGACCAATTATTATATTTGGATATTGTAGATGTTCAAAATGATCAACTCGCTTGGAATGTTATTATTGAAGGTTCCATTGAAGACCCTATAACCTACGAAAAGCTATTTCAGTATTATTCAGAAAAAATTGAAAAAGCATTAATTAAATTCTACGAAACCTCAAATCAATAAATAATTTACATGAAAAAGATCCTCATACTGTTTTTGTTATGTCCTTTCTTTCTAAATGCTCAAAATACATTTGAGAAAGCTGAAAATTTTTTCAAAAAAGAACAATTCAGCAAAGCAAAGCCACTTTTTAAACAATATTTAAAGGCATACCCTAACGATGCTAAAACCCGCGAATATTTAGGTGATATTGCCAGCTACACCAAAGATTGGGATACAGCCATAGATTATTATGAGGAGTTGGTGGAAGAGGATGAAAACAGTGCTAATTATCATTTTAAATATGGTGGTGCCATGGGCATGAAAGCATTGGAAATAAGTAAAATTAGAGCATTAACTTACATTGACGATATTAAAGAGCATTTTGAAATTGCTGCTAAGTTAGACCCTAAACATATTGAAGTCCGTTGGGCGCTAGTGGAATTCTACATTCAACTTCCGGGCATTATCGGCGGAAGCGAAAAGAAAGCTCGTAGCTATGCTAACGAATTATTGAAGATATCACCTGTTGACGGTTACTTAGCCAACGGCTACATTGCTGAATACAACGATCGTCCCAATGATGCTGAAAGCTATTATAAAAAAGCTATTCAAGTAGGCGGTTCGCCACATACTTATGAAAAGCTGACCAATTTATACGAAAAAAACAAAAAACCACAAGAAGCTATTGAAACCGCTTCAGAATCGCTTCAAAAACACAAACGCAACAGCCTTAATTATCAAATAGGAAAGATTTCGGCACAATATAACTTGAGTCCGCAATTAGGGCTAGACTGTTTGAAGGCTTATATAAAAAATCATTCGGTTCGGGATGGTGTCCCAAAAGATTGGGCCTATTATAGAATTGCACAGATTTATAAAAATCTGGGTGATAAAAGCGACGCGCTCAATTGGATAAATAAAGCGCTTGCAAGTCGTTCAGATTTTGAAGAAGCTCAAGAGGAAAAAGAGCAAATCCTTTCTATGTAGTTTGAAATAGATAGTTCTAATTCTGAAATCTTACTACATAATAGTATCTTTACAAAAAACTCGTTATGCGCGTACATTTTATAGCCATAGGCGGTAGTGCTATGCACAATCTGGCTTTGGCACTTCACGAAAAAGGAGATCACGTAACCGGTAGTGATGATGAAATATTCGATCCTTCAAAAAGCAGGTTAGAAGCAAAAGGATTATTGCCTCAAGAATACGGATGGTTTCCTGAAAAAATAACGTCAGATTTAGATGCTGTTATATTAGGAATGCACGCCAAAAAGGACAATGCTGAGTTACAAAAAGCTGAAGAACTAGGTTTAAAAATATATTCATATCCAGAGTTTTTATTTGAACAGTCAAAACACAAAACTCGTGTGGTTATTGGCGGTTCGCATGGGAAAACAACTATTACATCTATGATTTTGCACGTGATGCACTATCATGATAAAGAAGTAGATTATATGGTAGGTGCCCAACTGGAAGGGTTTGACACGATGGTTCATTTAACTGAAGAAAACGATTTTATCGTATTGGAAGGTGATGAGTATTTATCTTCCCCGATTGACCGTCGACCAAAATTTCATCTATACAAACCAAACATTGCCTTATTAAGTGGAATTGCTTGGGATCACATCAATGTATTTCCGACATATGAAAACTACGTAGAACAGTTTGAAATATTTCTGAAACAGATAACTAATGGCGGGGCTATTATTTACAATGAAGAAGATGCAGAAGTAAAACAAGTAGTAGAAGCAACCGAAAACCCGATAAAAAAATATCCTTACCAAACGCCTGAATATACTGTAGAAGACGGAGAAACATTACTGGAAACACCAGAAGGCCCTATGCCAATAGAGGTGTTTGGTAAACATAACTTAAACAACTTAGAAGGTGCTCGATGGATATGCCAATTGATGGGTGTAGATGCAGACGATTTTTACGAAGCCATCGCTACGTTTAAAGGCGCAAGCAAACGGTTGGAAAAAATAGCCGAAACCAAAACAGCTGTTGCTTTTAAAGATTATGCACATTCCCCTAGTAAAGTTAAAGCTACTACTCAAGCGGTAAAAAACCAATATCCTGATAAAAAATTAGTCGCTTGTTTAGAATTACACACGTATAGTAGTTTAAATCCTGAGTTTTTATCAGAATACAAAGGTGCTCTCGATGCTGCCGATGCTGCCGTGGTATTTTATTCGCCGCATGCAGTGATGATAAAACAACTAGAAGAAATTAAAGCCGAACAAATAGAAGAAGCTTTCCAAAGGGAAGACTTAATGATTTTTACCAACCCTGGTGATTTTAAAACCTTTCTGTATTCCGAAGAATATGAAAACACTGCACTGCTTTTAATGAGTAGTGGTAATTACGGAGGGTTGGACTTTGATGAGGTGAAGGAGTATCTGAAATAGACTATTTGTTATATATAGTTTTAATAAATCCGGAGATAGATGCTTCGGATTTTTTTATGAGTTCATTTTTAGCATTTGTTTGATCCACTTCACTTTTATCCTGTGACAATTTAAATTTCCCTTCCCAGTTTGTTATGTCGATTTCAAATGCTTGGATATAATTTACAAAACGGTCTATTTTAGGATTGTTTTTGTGCAGGATGAATTTGTGATCCGGTTCTTCTAAAAATTCAGTCATGGTAATCATACTCTGCTTTGCAGCTTCTGAATCGTTGATTAATTGAATTGTGCCAGTAATATGAACGATGATATAATTCCAGGTGGGTAATTGATTTTCCGAATCATAAATCGAAGGAGAAATATAACAATCAGGGCCTTTAAAAACTACTGTAACATTGGCGCCATCTTGTAAGGTTTCCAATTGTGGATTGTTTTTATCAATATGTGCCACCAACCGGCCGGTTTTATCATTATAAATAAAAGGAATGTGTGTTAGTAATGGTTTGTTGTCTTTTACAGAAACCAACATACCAAGTGGGTACTGCTTAATAACAGCGATCATTTTATCAATATCGTTAACTTGATGATGTGGAGGTGGGTACATTATTTTAATTATGAGTTAAAAGAATTGATAAGTTGATTGGTATATAGTTTTTAATTTCTCATAGATTTTACTCTGCCTACTGCTTACTAAAATCAAGCTCCAAACTGCCGTAAATGATGGTCCAAGTGTTTGTATTGCATTTTGCCCCATTGCTCATTGGTAAATGATCCAAATATTGGGTGTGGTGGCAAAGCTTTGTTTTCGTTTTTTTGATTGAATTCTTCAAGGAGAGAAATCAGTTGTGTTTTTTCCTTTTCAAATTCCTTGGTGTCGGTCACTATAAATTCTTTTGCTGTGGGCAGGTTTTGTTTCCAAGGTTTATCATTGTACATCATTCCTTTAAATGTTTTCATTAGTAATCGCATAAAAGGATTTGGCTTTTTTACAATTCTTTTGCTCAATACAACTTCAAGTGGTTTTTGGCAATGATGCATCATTTGTGCAGGATTCATTTTCCCCCATTCAGGTGGTTTGTTGGGGTCTACTTTTTCTATTCGTTGCTTAATTTCTGAATAGGCTTCCGAAGAAAATAAAGATTTCATATACTTTAAAATTAGATTTTGACGCTTGCTGTTTTCAGTTTAAAGATACATTATTATCTTTAAAGGTTTAAGAAACTTATTTGGAAGAAAAACCAACATCTTTTTCAATAAAAAACTGGAGTGAAGACGATCGTCCAAGGGAAAAATTACTTCATAAAGGCCGTACAGCCTTAAGTGATGCCGAATTGATTGCTATTTTAATAGGTTCTGGTAGTCGTGAGGAAAGTGCCGTGTCGTTAAGCCAGCGAATTTTAGCTTCAGCAGAGAATAATTTAAATCAGTTAGGAAAACTTACGATTAAAGATTTAATGAAATTTAAGGGAATTGGCGAGGCAAAAGCGATAACCATTGCGGCAGCTTTAGAATTAGGCAGAAGACGAAGAGCTGGAGAGGCATTAAACCGAAAAAAAATAACTTCTAGCCAATCGGTTTTTGAGCTCATGCAACCAATAATTGGCGAGTTGCCACATGAAGAGTTTTGGATTGTTTATTTAAACAACTCAAATAAAGTGTTACAAACCTCACAGTTAAGTAAAGGTGGTATCACGGGAACGTTGGTAGATGTACGATTGGCCTTTAAAAACGCTTTACAATTAGGCGCAGTAGCTATTATTTTGGCGCATAACCACCCTTCTGGGACGTTAAAGCCCAGTCAGCCGGACATTAAACTCACCCAAAAACTGAAAACTGCGGGCGAAAGTCTTGATATAAAAGTCTTGGATCACCTTATAATAACCGAAAAAGCGTACTTTAGCTTCGCTGATGAATCTATGATGTAACCGTCTATGCTGTTAATCTACACTCAAAAAATTACCCCAAGAACCACCTATATTTTTAAGCATATTTGTATGCGTATTTTAGGACTGGAGGTTAGTTTTACATCAGTCATTGAAGAATTAATTGCGCATTCCGGTCCCAAAATATCGTACGGTAAACAACAGATGGGAAATGAGCTTTTTATTCAAAGCCAAGGTTTGCTTACCGAACAAGGGGTTGAAAGTATTGATATAACAGTGAAACCTTGGGAAGAGACTATTTGTTTTTTTCCTGTTTCAGAAAAGAGCGCACTACCATTTGATATTTTTTCGGCAGGATTTTACTTGTTGAGTCGTTATGAAGAATACCTGCCTCACGTAAAAGATGAGCGTGGGCGGTATCCGGTTTCAGAAAGTTTAGGGTATAAAGAAAAGTTTTTACAACAACCGGTAATCGATATCTGGGCCTATAAATTTAAACGGGTGCTTAAAGAACACTTCCCGAATATTGAGTTTGCTTCAAAGAAAATGAATATACATCCTGTAATTAAGGCAGTAGAACCGTATGCATATGGACATAAAGGCTTTTTTAGATCTTTTATAGGGTATTTAAGTGATTTGTTGAGATTTAGAATTTTACAGATAACTAGGCGAACGCAGGTAGTATTAGGAGTAAGGAGAGACCCCAACAACACTTTTAAGTGGATTATAAACAGAGCTAAACGCAGTAAAAATCCCTTATCTATTTTTTTCTTGTTAGGGGAAGCGGCAACCTTTAAAGAAAGCATTAATACACACCGTCAAAAATTTAAAATGCTTATTAAATATGTTAGTGACTATAAAGAAGTAGGGCTTTTATTTTCTATGAGTGCTTTAGATGAGCACACTATATTAAAAAAAGAAAAAGAGCAGCTGGAAGAAATAACAAATAGGACTTTGTTAAGCACGATGGGGTCCCATTATTTAGTAAACCTACCTGATTTTTATAGGGATTTAGTTGAATTAGAGGTTAAACGGGACTTTACAATGGTATATAAAAATACGGTTGGTTTTCGTGCTGGCACGTGTACACCTTTCCTTTTTTATGATCTAGATTATGAAATAAAAACCCCACTCATTATTCATCCTTTGGCAATGACTACTTTGGCGTTGACGGGTAAAAGCGATAGAGAAATTAATAAAACAATTGATACGGTAATGAATTCAGTAAAGAAAGTAAATGGTACTTTTTCAATGATTTTCAGCAATACCGATTTTTCTTCGGAAAGAGACAAAACCTGGAGAAAAATATTTTCAGAAAAAATGTTTCAGCATGACTAATTTAACCGATGTCTTTTTCGACTTAGACCATACCTTATGGGATTTTGATAAAAACTCTGCCTTAGCGTTTAAACGTGTTTTCAGAAAACATAATATTGCTTTGGATACCAATCGCTTTTTAGAAGAATATGAGCCTATTAATTTAAAATATTGGCGGCTTTTTAGGGAAGATAAGGTAACAAAGGAAGAGCTGCGAAGAGGCCGGTTGATAGATGCGTTCAGTCAGTTTGAAATTAAATATCCTTTAAAAGAAATTGACGCCATGGCAATATCTTATATAGATGAATTGCCAGTTGACAATCATTTATTTGAAGGCGCTATCGATGTGTTGGACTACCTGTCTAAAAAATATACACTTCATATAATTACCAATGGGTTTCACGAGGTGCAGCACCTTAAATTAAAAAAGAGCGGTATATACACTTACTTTAAAACGGTAACAACTTCTGAAGAAGTAGGGCTGAAGAAGCCAAACCCCATAATATTTAAAAAAGCATTGCTAAAAGCATCTGCTCATCCAGAAAGTAGCCTTATGATAGGTGATTCATTTGAAGCTGATATTTTGGGTGCCAAAGCAATAGGGATGCAGACAATGTATTATAATTACAGAAAAACAAAACCTGTTGAAAATCAAATATTTGTAAATGATCTTTTTGAAATTAAAAAGTTGATTTAGCAAAATAATCAAAGATTTAGCCCGTTATTATTTAAAATTCCCCACTAATGAAAACAAACCTATCAGTGCCAATAGTAATTGTATTGGCATTTATTTTTTTATCAAGCTGCGTTAAAGACACCGATTTTGACGAGGCAGATGCTATTTTACTCACACCCGTTGTTGAACTCGATTTAATTTACTTTAACCTAACGGCCAGTGATTTTTTCGATTCAAGTACGTCAAACCCTAGATTAACGGTAAGAGACACTACTGAACTCCCATTTCTAGATGACGGTTTTGTTCAAGATGGTTTAAAAAAAGCAGATTTTCTTTTTAAATTCACAAATGGCATCCCAAGACGTTTTGATGTTGATTTTCAATTTTTAGATGAAGAAAATACTGAAACCTACAGTACCCAAACCAATGTCGACCAGGGAACACCGCAAAATCCACAGCCAACAGATTTTACCCAAACGGTAGAAGGAGATGACCTTATAGAGCTTACAAAAGCTTCAAAAGTTGTTATTTCGGTAACCATAGCATCTTCTGATGAAAACCTAGAAGGCGAGCTTAACTTGAAGTCTAAAACTACTTATTACCTGGAGCTATAATACATATGAAAAATTTATTAATTTGTTTTGTAGTCCTTTGGGCGGGAGAATTGCTTTCCCAAAATAAACAGGTTTTGTACGGCTTAGAAGAAGTGCCTCAAAATCTATTGTTGAACCCAGGGAGCAAAGTGCCGCAGAAGTATCATATTGGAATTCCTTTTCTATCTCAAATTCATATAAACGGGGGTGCTTCAGGTGTTTCAGTATATGATATATTTGGCAAATCTAATGTAGATATAAACACTCGCATCCGAAATAAAATATTTGAGATGGATGAAAAGGATTTTTTCACTCTAAACCAACAACTTGACATTGTAAACTTTGGTTGGCTTGCTAAAAATGACATATACTTTTCGGGAGGAATGTACCAAGAATTAGATTTTATAACTTATTTCCCTAGAGATCTTGCTATTCTGGCTTGGGAGGGCAATCAAAATTATTTGGATTATCCGTTCGATTTAGGTCAAGTAAGTACAACGGGCGAGGTTTTGAGCGTATTCCACTTTGGTGCCAATAAAAAATTGAATGATAACCTTACGGTAGGGATTAGGGCAAAATTGTATTCCAGTTTAATACATTTTCAAAGCATAAATAACAGCGGGACATTTACCACTCGAGAATCAACTAACGGAATAAATATATATGAGCATGAATTTCAAAATGTAGATGTTTCAGTGCAAACTTCTGGTTATGCATCCTTGCGTGATGCAGATGGTAGTTCTGAAGTGATTAGTGAAATATTAGGCCGTACATTTTTTGGAGGTAACCTAGGTCTAGGGGTGGATTTAGGTGCAACATACGATATTGGAAGGTATTGGACTGTAAGTGGTAGTGTATTGGACTTAGGTGCTGTTTTTCATACAAATGGAGTTGAAAACTATGAATCTAAAGGTGATCACATTGTAAACGGAATTGAACTGATATTCCCACCTTTGGAAGACGGCGAACCAACTTTTCCTTATTTTTCGAATGTAGTAGATGAGTTTGAAGATAAAGTAGGGGTAGATACCTTACAAACAAGCTACACGCAGTTGCGCCCATTGAAGGTAAATGGAGCGCTAGAATATCGTTTTGGGCAACAGCTTGGGTCTGGCGATGCCTGTGATTGCTATAATATGGGAGGAGGTATAGAAACTGGGCAATCAGTTGGTTTGCAGGTGTTCAGTGTTTTTAGACCAAAAGGACCACAATTAGCAGGAACATTGTTTTACTATCGACGTTTGTGGAATTTTCTATCTGCAAAGGCTACTTACACCGTAGACCCTTATTCAAACTCAAATATTGGGCTGGGTATGGTTGCAGATTTAGGAAAATTCAACTTTTATTTGGCAGCAGATAACTTGCTCCTTTATGGGAATATCGCAAAAGCAAAAAGCGTATCTTTACAACTCGGCATTAATATTAAAATATACGAGCAATGATAAAACAAGTTAGTGTAATTTTCTTTTTACTAATTAGTATCACTACATTTTCACAAAAAACTCTGAGCGATTACAGTTACGTTGTAGTGCCTGATCAATTTGGTTTTTTAGAAGGAAAAGATAAGTACCAACTTAATTCACTTACCAAATACCTATTCAATAAATACGGTTTCAATGCTTTTTTAAATTCTGAAGTTCCCAATATTAAACGTTGCGATGGCCTTTACGCAGATTTAGAGGAGGATAATTCTTTTTTTAGAACTAAATTAACCATAATACTTAAAGATTGTAATGGGAATGTAGTCTACACAGGAGGAGAAGGGAATAGTAAGTTTAAAGAGTATAGACGCGCTTATCAAGATGCTACCAGAAAGGCTTTCGAAAGTGTTGAGCGTTTAAATGTACAACAAAGAGATATTGAACTTGCCGAAACCACAGAAACTGAAGTTGCGATAAACGCAACAACAAACACAAATACAAATACTTCAACTAAAGTAGTTGAAACTGTAAAAAAACAAAAGCCATCTGTAAAAAACACTTCAGTTAGAAACTTACCAGAACAAAAGTTTTTAAACTATACAAAGGGAACAAAATCATTATTGCTTCGGAAAACAAATCAAGGGTATTCAGTATATGAAGAATCTGCTGAAGCTGAAAACGGATTGGTGTTAACCGGAACTATAACAGTAACCAATTCTGAAGTGAAATTTAAAAGCACCGAAGGGCAAACCTTTGATGTGTATTTTGATGAAGACCAAAACCTATCACTTTTTAAAGGGGAAGAGGTAGTGTTGTATAAATTGGTGCGTTAATATTTATACTTATCTTTCCAAAGGCCTTTTAAATAATTTTTCAAATTATTTTCCCGAGCATTGTTACCGGGTTTGTATAGTGTTGTTCCTTTAACTTCTTCTGGAAGAAATTCGTGTGGAACAAAATTTCCTTCATAGCTATGGGCATATTGATAATCTTTCCCATAGCCTAACTCTTTCATTAATTTGGTTGGTGCATTTCTTATGGATAACGGCACCGATAAATCGCCAGTTTGTTTAACCAATTGTTGCGCCTTGTTAATAGCATCGTAAGAAGCATTGCTCTTAGGTGAGGTTGCCAGGTATATGGTACATTGGCTCAAAATAATTCGGGCTTCGGGATATCCAATCGTGTTGACAGCTTGAAACGTATTATTCGCCATAACCAATGCTGTTGGGTTAGCCAATCCAATATCTTCCGAAGCTAAAATAACCAAACGTCTTGCAATGAATTTTATGTCTTCCCCTCCTTCAATCATTCTTGCCAACCAATATACAGCTGCATTGGGGTCACTCCCACGAATAGATTTTATAAATGCCGAAATAATATCGTAGTGTTGTTCACCAGCTTTATCATAAAGCACAGTATTTTTTTGCACTTTTTGCTGTACCATTTCATTGGTAAGGGTAATGTTGTCACTTTTTTCTGAAATGACCACTAACTCAAGTATGTTCAATAACTTCCGGCCGTCGCCTCCCGATAACCTGAGTAATGCCTCTGTTTCTTTTAGCTCAATTTTTTTCTGTTGTAATACTTCATCCTTTTCAATGGCGCGTTTCAACAAAGCTTCTAAGTCTTCTTTGGTGAAAGGTTTAAGAATATATACTTGGCAGCGTGACAATAGGGCAGGGATTACTTCAAAGCTTGGGTTTTCGGTCGTAGCACCAATTAAGGTAACCCAGCCTTTTTCAACTGCGCCCAAAAGTGAATCCTGTTGTGATTTGCTAAACCTATGGATTTCATCAATAAAAAGAATAGGATTTTTAGCAGTAAACAAACCATCACTTTTTTTTGCCTTGTTGATTACCTCTCGTACAGCAGCAACACCACTATCAACAGCACTCAACGTGTAAAACGGACGATTGGATTGATTGGCAATAATAGATGCGAGTGTAGTTTTCCCAATTCCGGGTGGTCCCCAAAGAATTAAAGAAGATAAAACACCAGATGACAATTGAGTGGTCAAAGTACCATTAGGGCCAACCAAATGTTGTTGGCTTATATAATCTTCAAGCGTTTTTGGGCGTATTCGTTCTGCTAAAGGCGTATTCATAAGAACAAAACTACAACTTTAAATAGCGCTTTACACTGACAAATTATCATTAATTTAGCTTTAGGATTGCTTTTTGTTACCAATAATTTATGTCTAAAAAAGAAGGCTTGTCGTTTTATCCGGGCGTTATTTACGGACCACTACTATTTGTGCTTAGTATTTGGGTTGTTTATTGGGCTGAGATACGATTTGGTTGGCGTTTTACAAACTACGGTATTTATCCGCAACGAATTGAAGGTTTGAGAGGTGTTCTATTTGGACCATTTATTCATGGAGGATTACAGCACTTATTTAATAATTCAATACCGTTATTTGTATTAAGTGCCTCTCTTTTTTACTTCTATAGAAAAATTAAATGGAAAGTTTTATTGGTAGGACTGTTTTTAACAGGCTTATTAACTTGGTCTATAGGGCGACCATCCTATCACATAGGAGCAAGTGGAATCGTTTATTTATTAGCTTCTTTTTTGTTTTTTAAAGGTATTTTCTCAAAACAATACCAATTAACTGCCCTTTCTTTAGTAGTGGTTTTTCTTTACGGAAGCTTGTTGTGGTATGTGTTCCCCATTGACACCGAAATATCTTGGGAGGGACATCTGTCTGGGTTTTTAGTGGGGTTAGCTTTTGCATTCTTTTTTAAGGAAAACCATATACCTGAAAAAAAATATGAATGGCAGCGGGATGATTATGATCCTGAAGAAGATGAGTTTCTAAAACACTTTGATGAGGATGGCAACTTTATAGAAACAGTGCCTGAAATAGATGAACTTCAAACTAAAGAAGATAAAGCTTCAACAAAAGTTACATACTACTTTAAGAAAACTTCTAAAAGGGGGGAGGAGGAAAATTAGAGAGATCGCTGTCGTACCACTTCATATAAAAATGCTCCGCAAGCAACCGATACATTCAAAGAGTTTATTTCGCCTAAAAGTGGCAATGATGCTTGTTCATCAACCAACTTTAAGACAGAGGGAGAAATACCCTTTCCCTCAGAACCCATAATAATGGCCAAGGGTTCTTTAAATGAAGTGTTATAGATATCTTTTTCAGTTTTTTCTGTAGCTGCGACTGTTTTAATGTTAGATCCTTGAAGGTAATAAATAGCATCCTTTATGTGGTCTACTTTACAAATAGGCATTTTAAAAATAGCCCCAGCTGAAGTTTTAACTGTATCGCCAGATACAGGTGCCCCTCCTTTTTTCTGAATAATAATAGCATCTACACCTGTGCATTCTGCCGTTCGGATGATGGCGCCAAAGTTCCGCACATCGCTTATTTGGTCTAAAATTAAAAACAAAGGTGTTTTTTTTGTTTCTAAAGTTTTTTCCACAATTTCTTCAAGACTGATAAAGGATATAGGCGAAGTAACAGCAACAACACCTTGGTGGTTTCCGTTGGTTAGTCTGTTCAGTTTCTCAACCGGTACATAGTTAATGGTAACGTGTTTATTTTCAAGTTCAGTAACAATAGTAGCTAGTTTATCATTATCTGAATCTTTCTGAATATATACCTTGTCTATTTCAGTATTGGACTTTATAGCTTCAATCACTGGATAAATACCAAAAATGTTGTCTTTTTTGCTCATAGCACAAAAGTAGGTAATAAAAGATTATAATTATGAAGATTTCAAAATATTGAAAATAGTCTATCTATTGTTTTAAAAATAACAGATGCTTGTTAAAACCATTTTCAAGCGCATTAGAAAAAAGGTAAGACAAAATATTTATGTAAGTAACTATATATCTGAATACATAAAAAAAGGCCGCCTTTAAAGGCAGCCTTTTTAAATTAATTAAAAGTGATTTTTCTTTAATTTTTAACAGTCACTGCTGCTGGACCTCCAGAAACGTATGAGCCATCTCTTTGAATCCTAAGTGTCACTACTTCACCTTCTTCTGTTAGTGATACACCAAATCCAGTGAACTCGATAGAGGCTTCTCTTTCATTGGCTGGTATGGTAACAGTAGAATCAAAAGTATAGTTTTCGGATGCTAATTCGGTATCGCCTTCAACTACTACCACATTAAGAGTCCTATCAGCGTTAGTAGCTTCAGAACTAAAAATATTTAAAGTAGTTGTTTTCTCTTCACCATCTGCTACCGTTAAGGTTGCGGTAGATGTTGTAAACCCAACAACAATTTCTCTTGGTTTTTCATAATCATCATATGTTTCACAAGATATTGTAATTAAAGCTAAAGCAACAATTGCGAATATTATATTTATTTTTTTCATTTTAGTTGAATTTAAAATTATTAGTAACCAGGATTTTGCCTTAGATTCGGATTTTGATTAAGTGATCCTTGAGAAATAGGTAACTGGAACTTAAAGTTTCCAGCTTGAAGAAGTAACGTTTCAGAAGGTGTTCCGCTACCATCAGCTAAATCTCCGGCATTACTTCGGTTTACAGCCTGGCCATATCTTTTAATATCAAAAAAACGTTGATATTCAAATGCAAACTCTAAACGTCTTTCTAAACGTATTGCATCTCGCAAGGCAGTTCCCGTTTCTCCACTTGGAGGAGTTTCATATCGCTTTGTTCGTACTGCATCTAGAGCTGTTCGAGCTCCACCTTCATTACCTAAATTATACAATGCTTCGGCTAGATTTATTTTAGCTTCAGCAGCTCTAAATATTTTATAATCTACCTGCCCATTGAACTGTGTTCCTCTACCTAATAATTTTTTGATGGCGTTAATTGGAAGTCCATCGGCTTCGCCTTGGAATGTATAAGCTTCTTTACGAATATCGTCTTCAGCAAACAAGTTATACAACTCAAATGAAACTACGTATTCTGGTATTAAATTAACAGGCGGCCCTTGGCTCCAAGTTACTCCAATATTATTACCTAAAATTGGCTGCTCATTAGGGATAAAAAATGTAAGTCCTGATTGATTCTCATCTGTCCAAACACCGACTACATCGGCCCTTGGTGCGACTGTAGCACTAACATTTGATGCTGCATTTGCTGCATTTTGCCATTCACCCATATAAAGGTAGACACGCGATAAAAGAGTGTTAACGGCATCTTTGCCCATTCTTCCTTCTCCGTTGTCAGCATTAATATTTGCTACTGCGTCAGTAAGGTCAGCTACTATTTTTTGGTAAACAGCCCCAACAGTTTCTCTTTCAGGTTCAATATTAGGATCTGGTTCGGTAACATACGCAACCCCTAAACTACTATTAGCATCACCTGATTGTGTAGGTATTTTACCAAAATAGGTAACAAGGTTAAAATGTGCCAACGCTCTTAATGCTTTGGCTTCGGCAATAATATTTTGTTTATTTTCACCTTCAAAACCATCTACGTTTGCCAATAATAAATTCGCACGGTAAATAAGTACATATGCATCAGTATATGTTCCTCTTAGTGTGGAAGATGTTGGGTTATATGTAAAATTATGTAATCCAGACTTTGTAAAACGCCCATATTGGGAAAGTGTAACATTGTCTGAAAGTACATCTGGTGCCGAAAGCATAGAACCTGCATCGGAAGATCCATATAATCCACCTCTTGTTAAAGCAGAGTAAACACCGCGTACAGCATTTTCAAAGTCCGCAGCCGTTTCATATGCGTTTTCTGTACCGAATGCGTCAAACGGTACTTGATCTAGCTCATCATCACAGGATGAAAATATTCCTGCAATAAAAAGTAAAATTGATATTTTATAAATTATATTTTTCATTTTGTATTTTTTATTATTAGAAACTTACGTCAACTCCAATTTGAACTGATTTAGTATTTGGATAACTATATAAAGTAGCTTCCCCTGGTGCAACAGTACTAGCAAAATTAATAGTTTCTCCAGATGAGATACCTACTTCTGGATCGCCCCAGAAATCTGTGAAGGTCAACAGGTTTTGACCCTGTAAGTAAACTCGTAGCGTGTTAAAAGGAGTTTTGTCCAAGATGTCATTTGAAAAATTATACGATAACGTAATGTTACGCATACGGATATAATCACCTTTTTCCAAAAATTGGTCTGAAGTAATCACATCATTTCTATAAATAGGACTAGGAAGTACATTTGTATCTCCTGGGTTTTGCCAGTAATTAAATGCACCTACAGCTTGATTGTCTGCAATGCTAGAACCATTTGAAAGTCTTTGTTCGCGTACAATGTTTCTAATCCAGTTACCTGCCTTAAAAACAAAATCTGTACGTAAACCAAATCCTTTGTATTGAATATTGGAAAAGAAACCACCTTCTTTATCTGCAATTGTTGATCTGCCGTCGGCAACCTCATTAGGTATTGGATCGCCATTGTCATCCACAAGTGAAGGCAAGTTGCCAGAAGTGTATATTCCGCCATCGGCGCCATAGTAAAGTGGCTCCCCTGTGTTAGAATCGACTCCAGCATACTTGATATAATAATGTTGGTTAATAGGCTCTCCCTCTCTAAAAATAATACCGAAGGAATTCGGGAAAATATCCTCTCCGTCAGGTAGTGATACAATTTCGGTGTCTAGGAAAATAATGTTTCCTCCTAAGGTCCAGGTTAAATCTGAAGACCTGAATACGTCACCTTGTATAGATAGTTCGAGACCTTTATTCTCAATTTCACCTAAGTTACCAGCAATAGATCCAACTCCAGAAGCGTCTGTCTTAGGAATATTGAATAATAAATCTTCTGTATTTCGTATAAAATAATCACCAACAAAACGCAATCGGTTGCTAAAAGCATTTACTTCAAGACCAATGTTTGAGGTGGTGGTTGTTTCCCACTGTAAATCTGGGTTAGCCACGTTCGCCGGTATCGTTGCCGAACCACCTGGATAAGAACCAAACTGTACAGTACCTTGAGAATCATATCTGCTAATACCGTTTCTGTTACCAACAGTACCATAAGCTGCCCTGATTTTTAGGTCATTAATGGCATCTACATTAAAAAAGTTCTCTTTCGCTAGGTTCCATCCTGCACTAAAGCTATAGAATGTACCATATTGTACGTCACTTCCAAAACTTGACGAACCATCACGTCTAACAGATGCAGATGCTAAATAACGCTCTTTAAAATCATAATCTGCAAAAGCACCATAAGAAACTAGGGTAAGTCTATTTCTTCGAGTATTTCCAGCTGTCACTTCCGCTGCATTTATTTGTGTAGTCAACTGTGCAGAAGGAAAACCAATACTTCTTACAAAGTAGCTGTTGTTTTCGTTCATGTTGTATTCAAATAGACCTAACACATTTAAGTTGTGGTTTTCAGTAGACAACGTGTAATTTAAACGGTTACTTAAGGTTAAATCTAATCGCTGAACACCAGAGTCAAATTTATTACCTGGGTTATCTGAATCACCAATTAAGTTGTCCAATATACCTCCTGGCTTTGAATAACTTTCTTCTCTTTCGTTTAAATGGCTTACTGCTGTGGCAAAGGTATAGGACCAATTGTCATTAAATTTCACAGTAGCGTCAACACTTGCCAAGGTTAAGTTTTGTATAAGATCATTAGGCTCGGACAATAAAGCTCCTCTAATAGGGAAACCTGTATGAGTTGGATTGTATATAGGGTCTCCGTTCTCATCTAATTGTGGCGTACCATCATCATTTAATAAAAATTCAGGCTCATACCCATTATAGTCTAGCATTGCTCTAAATGGGTTTTGAGCATTATTTCTATCTCTTGGTTCATCACTTAATGATCTTGAGTAACCAACATTAACCCCAACTGATAGCCATTCTTTAGCGTCAAAGTTAAGGTTTAAACGAGAATTTAATCTTTCAAAACCTGATATTTGGTCAATAATACCGGTGTTTCTATCATGACCTACCGAAAAGTAGTAGTCCATTTTTTCTGCACCACCAGAAAAAGATATATTATTGTTTTGTATAATACCTTCTTTTAAAATTAAATCTTGCCAATCAACTTCATTTTCCAGTAAAAATTGACGTTCTGGAGAACCAGGAAGTGTAGCCACACCCGGTAGTGCAGCAGCTGCGCTAACTCCTAACGCGTATAATTCTGCTTCATATTGCATTTTTTCTGAAGCGTTCATCATTGTGTAATTAGGATTTATTCGCGAGGATACACCATATCGTGAGCTAAAACGAACTGTAGCATCTTTATTTCTGTTACCAGATTTTGTAGTAATCACAACAACCCCATTGGCACCACGGGAACCATAACGAGCCGTTGTTGCCGCATCTTTTAAGATAGTAATGTTTTCAATACTTTCAGGAGGTATATTTCCTAATTCCTGCTCCCTTATAGGGGCTCCATCTACAATATACAGAGGTGATGATGCACCAGCTACTAAAGAACCTTGACCCCGGATACGCACAAACGCTCCTTGTCCTGGCTTACCGTTAGCCGCTGTTACCTGAACCCCTGCTGCTTTACCTTGTAACAAGTTGTCAACACTCGTTGTTGGGGCAAGCTGATTTATTTCTTCTGAGGAAATTGATACCACTGCAGATGTCTGTACCGTTTTGTTTCGGTTAGAGTATCCAGTTACGACAACCTCTTCAAGAACAGCACCAGCTTTCATCTCAATATTAATGGTATTTGATGCTCCAACCTTTTTTTGCTGTGTTTCAAAACCAACATAACTAAATGTTAGTGTTTGTCCCACAGAGGCAGAAATGGAGTAATTACCGTCAAAATCAGATTGAGTTCCGGTATTTGTACCTTTCAAAATGATGTTTACCCCAGGCAGAGGTAATCCCGAATTGTCGGTAATAGTACCTGTAATTGTTTTTTCTTGTGCGAACGAAAGTTGCACTACTAACGCCAATAAAAGCGTTAAAATTCCACTAAACTTTGTTTTCATTTTATAATTTATTTGAATTAGCCAGAGCCAAAAATCATAATAAAAAGTTAATTACACAACTTTTTACCCCTAAATTTTGGTTTTCTTTAATCTTCAGTTAAAGGAATAACAAGGTTTTCTTAAAATCTTGAAGTTAAACTAACGTGGATTTTTGTGTTCGAGAAATTGAAATCTTGATTTTCTGAAATTCCATTAGCAATGTTTAGTCTTAAAATACCAGCTTTTGTTTGGAGGCCAATTCCTATTCCTGCACTATACAGGCTCTCTTTTAAGTCTAAAACTTGATTTTGAAAATACCCGAAGTCGATGATGCTGTGTATATACAGGCCTTTATTAAATCGATATCTATACTCAGTGTTCAGTGTGGATAAAAGTGAAGCGTCAATACTATTTTCGTTAAACCCCCTAATACTATTAATGCCCCCAAAGCGGAACAGTTCGTTAACAATATAGGTTTCACTAAATAGAATCTTGGTGTTATTTTTAACAAATATCGAATTAGAATAGTTTAAATTGAAAATGCTGCTCGCGGTAACCAATAATTTGAACTGATTTTCGTTAATGCCTTCCAATTCGCGTTCGCCTATTTCTGTTTCCACAGTTAGCTCAGTTTTAACGGGAAATAAAATATCATCCTGAAGTTTTAAAAAGGAAGCTCCAGATATAAAAAACCTAGAATTAAAATCCTCTACCGTGTTGCCAATCACAACATCGTCCAGAAGGTTGCTGGATTCATAGGCTTTATAGCCGGCATAAGCTGTTGATGCAGGATTAACCTGATAATTTACCCGAGCTTGTTGCTCTGTGGTGACAAAAGTACTGTCCCTTTTAAATATTTTTAGTTCGGCGCTTATTCCAAAAGGGGTTTTAAATAAATAGGGTAAAGTAGCTTTTACCCTAAAATTTTGTTGGTCGCTTCCATCGGCTTTATAATTAATGAGTAATTGTTCTCCGTAATTGAGGTTATTGTTAAGTTCTAGGTTTAAGTAACCATTGAATTGTAGTTTTTGTGTTTCTTCATCGGTTGCAAAACCCAAGATACCGTCAAAAAGGTTGTTGTTTTGTTTTTCTAGGTAAAAATAAGCGGTTGTTGTTTCTTTTCTGAAAAGCACTTCAGGTGCTTTTATTGTTCTTGTAAAGCCTAAGCTATTAATGGTGGTGTTCTGTTCTTTGATTTTTTTCTTGCTGAAGGTTTTGCCCGTTTTAACACCGGCGTAATATTTTAGAAAGGAGCGAGGGAATTTTTCGTAACCTTTAATTACGATTGAATCCAATATCCTCTTTTTGCCAGAGTCAAATTCTAAGGTAGCTGAAAGGTAATTTTCTTCAGGCTTCAAATTTGCAAGACTTAAAGTGGCAAACGCATTGCCATCTTCGGTTTTTAAAGCGTTCAATTTTTGAAGTGAATTTTCAGCAGTTTCAAAAGGAAGGATGAAGTAGGTTTCTGTTATTTCTGGGGCGATTTCTTGTAATTCTTTTCTGCTGAAAACTGTATTGTCATAATATACCTTTATATATAGGTGTTTTTTTCCGAAGAAATAGTTCGCAAGATAAGTGCTGTCATTTTTTTTGTTCAGGTCTTGTAGTTTGCTTTCAATGTAGCCTAGGCGCTCAAGTTTTTGCGCAAGCGTATCGACTTCTTTTTTCAAAGAGTTATAATCTTTGAAAGTGTTGATGAAAGATAGGCTATCTTTTAATTCCTCTGAAATGGTCCTTTCAGCAGAAATTTCCAAATAGAGGGTTTGCGACAGAACAGATGTCGAACAAGTGATATATATAATAAGGTATAAAAATATGTGTGGAAATTTCTTCAAAAAAATATACTATTGCAGTTGTAAAGCTAACGTTCTATATGGTGATTTACTATGCAATTTTGAAAATAATAAAAAAAGCACTGAAAATTAAGCTGGTAACGTTTGATTAATTCATTTTAATTTTTACCTTTGCACACCCTTTTAAAAAAGGGTATTTTATATTACATAAGTATAATACATATTTTATATGCCAACAATTTCACAATTAGTACGAAAAGGAAGAACCAAAATAACCAAGAAGAGTAAATCGGCTGCTTTGGATTCGTGCCCTCAAAGAAGAGGGGTTTGTACGCGTGTTTATACTACTACGCCTAAAAAACCAAACTCTGCTATGCGTAAAGTAGCAAGGGTTAGGTTGACAAACGGTAAAGAAGTTAACGCATACATCCCTGGAGAAGGCCACAATCTACAAGAGCACTCGATAGTATTGGTTAGAGGTGGAAGGGTAAAAGATTTACCGGGAGTTAGGTATCACATTGTTCGTGGAGCATTAGACACCGCTGGTGTTGAAGGCCGAACGCAACGTAGATCTAAGTACGGAGCTAAACGCCCTAAGAAGTAATTAAAAACTTTTAAAAAGAAGACATGAGAAAAAGACAGGCCAAGAAAAGACCACTTTTACCAGATCCAAGGTTTAACGACCAATTGGTAACACGTTTTGTAAACAACATGATGTGGGATGGTAAAAAGTCGGTGGCTTTTAAAGTGTTCTACGATGCGATTGACATTGTGGAAGAGAAAAAAACAGACGATGAGAAAACAGGATTAGAGCTTTGGAAAGAAGCGTTGTCTAATGTTATGCCTCACGTAGAGGTTCGTAGTCGTAGAGTTGGTGGGGCAACCTTTCAAATTCCTATGCAAATACGAGCAGACCGTAAAATTTCAACTGCTATGAAGTGGTTGATTCTTTTTGCGCGTAAAAGAAACGAAAAATCGATGCCACAAAAATTAGCGGCAGAGATATTGGCAGCTGCAAAAGAAGAAGGCGCCGCGGTTAAAAAGCGTACCGATACGCATAGAATGGCCGAAGCAAATAAAGCATTCTCACATTTCAGATTCTAAATAAAATGGCACAAAGAGATTTAAAATTTACAAGAAATATAGGTATTGCTGCGCATATTGATGCCGGTAAAACTACAACCACAGAGCGTGTTCTGTACTATACAGGTGTAAGTCACAAAATTGGTGAAGTACATGATGGTGCAGCAACAATGGACTGGATGGAACAAGAGCAGGAAAGAGGTATTACAATTACTTCTGCTGCTACTACTTGTACTTGGAAGTTCCCAATGGAAAACGCAAAACCATTACCAGAAACTAAAGATTACCACTTTAATATTATCGATACTCCTGGTCACGTTGACTTTACAGTAGAGGTAAACCGTTCGTTACGAGTATTGGATGGTTTGGTGTTCTTGTTTAGTGCGGTAGATGGTGTTGAGCCACAATCTGAAACTAACTGGAGACTTGCAGACAACTATAAAGTACCAAGAATTGGTTTTGTAAACAAAATGGACCGTCAAGGTTCTAACTTCTTAGGTGTTTGCCAGCAAGTAAAAGATATGTTGAAGTCTAACGCTGTGCCAATTGTATTGAACATTGGTGAAGAGGGAGACTTTAAAGGGATTATCGACCTTGTTAAAAACCGTGCTGTAGTTTGGCATGATGAAACACAAGGATCAACTTTTGATGTTATTGAAATTCCTGAAGAATTAAAAGCTGAAGCAAAAAAATACCGTGCGCTTCTTATTGAAGAAGTAGCTGCGTATGATGAAAACTTGCTTGAGAAATTTATGGAAGATGAAGATTCTATTACCGAAGATGAAGTACACGCTGCGCTTCGTGCTGCCGTAATGGATATGTCTATCATTCCTATGATTTGTGGTTCAGCTTTTAAAAACAAAGGTGTTCAGTTCTTATTAGACGCTGTATGTCGTTATTTGCCTTCACCGGTAGATAAAGAAGGAATCACAGGTATAAACCCAGAGACTGAAGAAGAAGAGATTCGTAAGCCTGATGTAACTGCACCTTTCGCAGCATTGGCCTTTAAAATTGCTACCGATCCTTTTGTTGGTCGTTTAGCTTTCTTCCGTGCCTACTCTGGTCGTTTAGATGCAGGTTCGTATGTGTTGAACAATCGTTCACAGAAAAAAGAACGTATTTCTCGTATTTACCAAATGCACTCTAATAAGCAAAATGCTATCGAGTATATCGAAGCAGGAGATATTGGGGCAGCTGTTGGTTTTAAAGATATTAAAACAGGAGATACACTTACTGATGAAAAACACCCAATTGTTTTAGAATCTATGGATTTCCCAGATCCCGTAATCGGTATCGCAGTGGAACCAAAAACTAAAGCAGATGTGGATAAATTAGGTATGGCATTGGCTAAGTTGGCTGAAGAAGATCCAACATTCCAAGTACGTACTGATGAAGCTTCTGGCCAAACCATTATCTCTGGTATGGGTGAACTTCATTTAGATATTATTGTAGACCGTCTTAGACGTGAGTTTAAGGTAGAGGTAAGCCAAGGGCAGCCACAAGTTGAATACAAAGAAGCGGTTACGCGTAAAGCAGAGCACAGAGAAACGTATAAAAAACAATCTGGTGGTCGAGGTAAATTTGCTGATATCGTATTTACATTGGAACCTGCAGAAGAAGGAAAAGACGGATTAGAATTTGTTTCTGAAATAAAAGGAGGTAACGTTCCTAAAGAATTTATTCCTTCTATTGAGAAAGGCTTTAAAATGGCAATGCAAAATGGACCATTAGCTGGATACGAAGTAGAAGCTATGAAAGTTACCTTAACAGATGGGTCTTATCACGATGTGGATTCCGATCAACTTTCGTTTGAGCTTGCGGCTAAACTAGGATTTAAAAATGCTGCAAGAGCTGCAAAAGCTGTAATAATGGAACCTATTATGAAGTTGGAGGTATTAACTCCAGAAGAAAATATGGGTGATATTGTAGGTGACCTTAACCGTCGCCGTGGACAAATGAACAGTATGGGTGACCGCGCAGGCGCCAAAGTTGTAAAAGCTGATGTGCCACTTTCTGAAATGTTTGGTTACGTAACCACATTAAGAACGTTGTCTTCAGGTCGTGCAACTTCAACAATGGAATTTTCACATTATGCTGAAACTCCTTCACATATTTCTGAAGAAGTGATCGCAGCAGCAAAAGGAACCGCTAACGTATAACAGATCAGAATGAGTCAAAAAATCAGAATAAAGCTAAAATCTTACGATCATAATTTAGTGGACAAATCTGCTGAAAAAATCGTAAAGACAGTAAAGAGCACAGGTGCAGTAGTGACAGGGCCAATCCCGTTACCAACTCACAAAAAGATATTTACCGTTCTACGTTCACCGCACGTTAACAAGAAGAGTAGAGAGCAATTTCAATTAAGTTCTTATAAAAGACTATTGGATATCTACAGTTCTTCTTCAAAAACAATTGACGCTCTAATGAAGTTAGAGTTGCCAAGTGGTGTAGAAGTAGAGATAAAGGTTTAGTGAAACTCGGTATTTGTGAACAAAGTGAAACAAATACCGTAGTTGAACAAACACTGAGCGTAGTCGAAGTGTGAATAATACATGTCCTCAACGAAGGTTGGGGAAAAACGGAAACAAAATTAAATTCAGGGCTGAATTAATTTTGGCCCTGTTTTTTTCTGAAAGCATTTCGGAAGAGAAATAAACAAAATAGTAATAATCAATAAATAATAATTATGTCTGGGTTAATTGGAAAAAAGATAGGGATGACCAGCCTTTTTGACGAGAACGGAAAAAACATTCCGTGTACCGTTATTGAAGCAGGACCCTGTGTTGTCACCCAAGTCAGAACCGAAGAGGTTGACGGGTACAAAGCCCTTCAACTTGGTTTCGATGACAAAAAGACTGCTAATAAAGCCTCTGAGGGCCATGCCAAAAAAGCTGGAACCGTTGCTAAGCGTCGTGTTGTTGAATTCCAAGGATTTGAAGAGGATTTTAAATTAGGTGACAATGTCACCGTTGAACACTTTGCCGAAGGTGAGTTCGTGGATGTTGCAGGGACAAGCAAGGGTAAAGGATTTCAAGGAGTTGTAAAACGTCACGGTTTTGGTGGTGTGGGTCAAGCTACCCACGGTCAGCACAACCGATTGAGAGCTCCTGGTTCTATTGGAGCAGCATCGTATCCTGCGAGAGTTTTCAAAGGAATGCGAATGGGCGGCCAAATGGGAAATGAAAAAGTAAAAGTACAAAACCTACGAGTGTTGAAAGTAGTTCCTGAAAAGAATCTACTTGTAGTGAAGGGCTGTGTGCCAGGTCACAAAAACGCTTATGTAACGATACAGAAATAATGAAGGTAGCAGTATTAGATAAAACCGGAAAAGACACAGGTAGAAAGGTAGAACTTTCTAAAGATGTGTTTGAGATAGAGCCTAATAATCACGCTGTATATCTTGATGTAAAGCAATACCTTGCCAATCAAAGACAAGGTACGCATAAAGCAAAAGAGCGTGCAGAGATTGTAGGAAGTACCCGCAAGATCAAGAAACAAAAAGGTACGGGAACCGCTCGTGCTGGTAGTATAAAATCGCCAATATTTAAAGGTGGTGGTAGAGTATTTGGTCCAAGGCCAAGAAGTTACTCCTTTAAATTAAATAAAACCCTTAAGCGTTTAGCGCGCCGTTCGGCCCTGACAATGAAGGCAAATAACAAGGCGATTGTTGTGATGGAAGACTTGCAAATGGATGCTCCAAAAACAAAAGATTTTACCGCAGTTTTAAAGAGTTTAGGACTAGAGAATAAAAAATCTTTGTTTGTGTTGGGAGAGTCAAATAATAATGTATATTTGTCGTCTCGCAATTTGAAAGGAACTGAAGTTGTAAGTAACTCACAATTAAGTACTTATCAAATAATGAATGCAAACAGCGTTGTGTTGTTTGAAGGTTCTTTGGAAGAAATTGAACAAAACTTAAGTAAATAGAAGCAAGATGAATATCTTAATAAAACCTATTATTACGGAAAAAGCTACAAAAGATGCGGAAGATAATAACCGTTACGGATTTGTAGTGAACCCACAGGCGAACAAGGTAGAAATCAAAAAAGCAGTTGAAGCTGCTTATGAAGTTTCTGTTGAAAAAGTTCGCACAATGAATGTCCGCCCAGATCGCCGAACTCGTTATACGAAAACAGGCATCCAAACTGGTAAAACAAATGCTTATAAAAAAGCAATTGTACAGGTGGCGGAAGGTGATACAATAGATTTTTACAGTAATATGTAAGCTCAAGCTTACATTAAATTAGACAAAACATGTCAGTAAGAAAATTAAAACCTATCACTCCTGGACAGCGATTTAGAGTTGTAAATGGGTATGACGCCATAACAACTGATAAGCCGGAGAAAAGTTTACTTGCTCCGAAAAAAAAGTCCGGAGGTAGAAACAGTCAAGGAAAGATGACTATGCGCTATTTAGGTGGTGGTCATAAAAAGAGATATCGAATAATCGATTTTAAACGCGACAAGCAGGGTGTTCCTGCAACTGTTGCGACAATTGAATACGATCCTAACCGTACTGCATTTATTGCATTAGTTAATTACCAAGATGGTGAAAAACGATATGTAATTGCACAAAACGGTCTTCAAGTAGGGCAAAATATCGTATCAGGTGAAAAAACAACACCAGATATTGGTAATGCAATGACCCTTGCTAATATTCCTTTAGGTACTATTATTTCCTGTATAGAATTACGTCCTGGTCAAGGTGCTGTAATGGCTAGAAGTGCTGGTGCATTTGCTCAGCTTGTTGCTAGAGAAGGAAAGTATGCTACCGTAAAATTGCCTTCTGGGGAAACTCGTTTAATTCTAACTACTTGTATGGCTACAATTGGAGCTGTATCTAACAGTGATCATCAACTTATGGTAGGTGGTAAAGCTGGTAGAACAAGATGGTTGGGTAGAAGACCTCGTACAAGACCAGTAGTGATGAACCCTGTAGATCACCCAATGGGTGGTGGTGAAGGTAAGTCTTCTGGAGGGCACCCACGTTCTCGTAAAGGGCTTCCTGCAAAAGGTTACAAGACTCGTAAGAGAACTAAAGCAAGTAATAAATACATTATAGAACGTAGAAAGAAATAAGTTATGGCAAGATCGTTAAAAAAAGGACCTTACGTTCACTATAAGTTAGAACAGAAAGTAGAACAAAATGTGGCTTCAAATAAGAAGACCGTGATCAAAACTTGGTCTCGTGCTTCAATGATAACTCCAGATTTTGTTGGTCAAACTATCGCAGTGCATAATGGACGTCAATTCGTTCCGGTATATGTTACTGAAAATATGGTAGGACATAAATTAGGCGAATTTTCACCTACAAGATCATTCCGTGGTCACGCAGGTGCAAAAAACAAAGGAAAAAAATAATAAGCCATGGGAGTTCGTAAAAGAGAAAGAGCAGAACAGATCAAGGAAGCAAAGAAAACACAGTACTTTGCTAAATTGAACAATTGCCCTACATCACCAAGAAAAATGCGTTTAGTAGCAGATTTAATCCGTGGTGAAAAGGTAAATAAAGCACTTAATATATTAAGGTTTAGCAAAAAAGAAGCGTCAGGACGTTTGGAAAAACTATTGCTTTCGGCCATTGCAAATTGGCAAGCAAAAAATGAAGATGCTTCAGTAGAAGATGCAGACCTTTTTATTAAAGAGATACGCGTAGACAGTGGTACCATGTTGAAGAGACTTCGCCCTGCACCACAAGGTCGTGCGCATAGAATTAGAAAACGTTCCAATCATGTTACAATGATACTTGGAGCTAACGATAACACACAAAGCTAATAATTAAATGGGACAGAAAACAAATCCAATCGGTAACCGCTTAGGTATCATTAGAGGATGGGAATCCAACTGGTACGGAGGCAACGACTACGGCGATAAATTGGCCGAAGACGATAAGATTAGAAAGTACATTCACGCTCGTTTAAGTAAAGCTAGTGTGTCTAGGGTAATCATTGAGCGTACCCTTAAGCTTGTAACCGTTACTATAACCACAGCCCGCCCCGGTATTATTATCGGTAAAGGAGGTCAGGAAGTAGACAAGCTTAAAGAAGAGCTTAAGAAAATTACCGGCAAAGAGGTGCAGATCAACATCCATGAGATTAAAAGACCTGAGCTTGATGCACATTTAGTAGGAGCAAGTGTTGCTAGACAAATTGAAAATAGAATTTCATACCGTCGTGCAATAAAAATGGCTATCGCTGCTGCAATGCGTATGAATGCTGAAGGAATTAAAATACAAATTTCAGGACGTTTAAATGGGGCCGAAATGGCACGTTCAGAAGCGTACAAAGATGGTCGTATCCCGCTTTCAACATTTAGAGCCGATATTGATTATGCTTTAGTAGAAGCTCAAACTACCTATGGTAAGTTGGGTGTTAAAGTATGGATCATGAAAGGTGAAGTATATGGAAAAAGAGATCTTTCGCCACTAGTTGGTTTATCCAAAAAAGGTGGAAAAGGAGCCGGGCGAGGTGGTAACAAATCACGTCGCAGAAAGTAATTTTTTAAAAAGAAGAACATGTTACAACCTAAGAGAACAAAATACCGTAAGCAACAAAAAGGTCGCATGAAAGGCAACGCTGGTCGTGGACACCGATTGGCTAACGGTACCTTTGGTATTAAGTCTTTAGATTCAAAATTTGTGACAGCACGTCAAATAGAAGCTGCACGTATTGCCGCTACTCGTTATATGAAGAGAGAAGGTTCTATCTGGATTATGATATTTCCAGATAAGCCAATTACCAAAAAACCTCTTGAAGTACGTATGGGTAAAGGTAAAGGTGCTGTAGAATATTATGCAGCTGTAGTAAAACCTGGTCGAATTATGTTCGAAGTTTCTGGTGTGCCAATGGCAACCGCTAAAGAAGCTTTACGATTGGCAGCACAAAAATTGCCAGTACGAACAAAGTTTATCATGTCTAGAGATTATCAAGAATAATTTTTGAAATTGTCACTATGAAACAATCAGAAATAAAAGAAGCATCAACGGCAGAGTTACAAGAACAACTTGCTGAATCGACTAAGGCATATACAGACCTTAAAATGGCTCATACCATTTCACCGTTGGAAAATCCAATTCAATTAAGAGGGCAGCGCAGAAGCATTGCTCGAATTGCGACCGAACTAACTAAAAGAGAAGTGCAATAATAGTACGAAGCTGAAAGATGGAAATAAAAAGAAATTTAAGAAAAGAACGTATAGGTGTAGTAACCAGTAACAAAATGGAAAAATCCATCGTAGTTGCTGAGACTAAGAAAATGAAACACCCTATGTACGGAAAGTTCGTGCTAAAAACGAAGAAATACGTAGCGCACGATGAGACAAACGACTGCAACGAAGGAGATACTGTAAAGATCATGGAAACACGACCTTTAAGTAAAACCAAATGTTGGAGATTAGTAGAAATAATTGAAAGAGCGAAGTAATCATGATACAGCAAGAATCAAGACTTAGAGTAGCAGACAACACCGGTGCTAAGGAAGTGCTTACCATCCGTGTGTTAGGCGGTACAAAAAAGAGATATGCTTCCATTGGGGACAAAATTGTAGTTTCAGTAAAAGAAGCTACCCCTAACGGAAACATTAAAAAAGGTGCCGTTTCTACAGCAGTAGTGGTACGTACCGTGAAAGAAGTTAGACGACCAGATGGATCATATATCCGTTTCGACGATAACGCCTGTGTACTTTTAGGCCCTCAAGGGGAAATGAGAGGAACACGTGTTTTCGGTCCTGTGGCCAGAGAGCTTCGTGACAGACAATTTATGAAAATAGTATCATTAGCACCAGAAGTGCTATAATAGATAATAAGATGGCAAAGCTTAAAATAAAATCAGGCGATACAGTAGTAGTTACTGCCGGAGAGCACAAAGGCTCAGAAGGTAAAGTGATGAAGGTAATGCTTGACAAAAACAAAGCAATAGTAGAAGGAGTAAACACGGTAAAGAAACATGAGAAGCCAAGTGCGGCAAACCCTCAAGGTGGAATTTCCGAAAAAGAAGCTCCTATTCACATTTCAAACCTATCATTGATAGATCCTAAAAGTGGAAAAGCAACACGAGTAGGTTATAGAATGGAAGATGGAAAGAAAGTACGATTTGCTAAAAAATCAAATCAAGTATTATAGTTATGGCATATACACCAAGACTTAAAGAAGAGTACAAGGGCAAAGTAGTAAACGCCCTTACAGATGAATTTGGTTACACAAACGTAATGCAAGTTCCAAAACTAGAACGCATTGTTGTGTCTCGTGGAGTTGGAGCTGCCGTAGCCGATAAAAAATTGATCGAGTATTCCGTAGACGAATTAACAAAAATCACAGGGCAAAAAGCTGTAGCAACAATTTCAAAGAAAGATGTTGCCACTTTTAAACTTAGAAAAGGAATGCCTATTGGTGCGAAAGTTACCTTACGTGGAGAGCGTATGTACGAGTTTTTAGATAGACTTATTACAAGTGCATTGCCTAACGTACGTGATTTTAACGGAATCAACGCAACTGGTTTTGACGGAAGAGGAAATTATTCATTAGGAATAACTGAACAGATTATCTTCCCAGAAATCAATATCGATAAAATCAAGAAGATTGAAGGTATGAATATTACCTTTGTAACTTCCGCTGAAACCGATAAAGAAGCGAAATCATTACTAACAGAACTAGGAATACCTTTTAAAAAGAACTAAGATGGCTAAAGAATCAATGAAAGCCCGTGAGGTTAAGAGACAAAAAATGGTAAAAAAGTATGCTGAAAAACGCAAAGCTTTAAAAGAAGCTGGCGATTGGGAAGGTTTACAAAAATTACCTGCAAACTCTTCACCAGTACGTTTGCACAACCGTTGTAAATTGACCGGACGACCAAAAGGGTATATGAGACAATTTGGAATTTCACGTGTAATGTTCCGTGAAATGGCAAACAATGGTTTAATCCCTGGTGTTAGAAAAGCAAGTTGGTAACAACATAAACAGTTAGTAGGTTTGGGAATACCAAAAACCACTATCGTAAATAACTAAAAATGAATATAGATCCAATATCAGATTTTCTAACAAGAGTTAGAAACGCCGTAAAGGCAGGACACCGCGTTGTAGAGATACCAGCGTCAAACCTTAAAAAAGAGATCACAAAGATCTTGTTTGACCAAGGGTATATCTTAAGCTATAAATTTGAAGACGATAAAGGCCCACAAGGCACTATCAAGATCGCTTTAAAGTATGATAAGCTTACAAAAGATCCGGTAATTAAAAAGATTCAAAGAATTAGTAAACCAGGTTTACGTAAATATGCAAGTTCTTCGGACATTCCACGTATCTTAAATGGTTTGGGTATTGCAATTGTTTCTACTTCTCACGGAGTAATGACAGGAAAGCAAGCTCAAGAAAAGAACGTTGGTGGTGAAGTATTGTGCTACGTATACTAAAATAAAGACTAAGAGATGTCAAGAATAGGTAAAAGCCCGGTAGCCATTCCAGATGGTGTAACAGTAGAAGTTAAAGATAACGTAGTTACCGTTAAAGGTAAATTAGGTGAGTTATCTCAGGAATTTTCTGAAATAACAATTAAAGACGAAGATGGAACCATCGTTTTGGAACGTCCTACTGAAGGAAAAGATCACAAAGCAAAACACGGTTTGTACAGAGCCTTAATCAATAATATGATTGAAGGAGTAACAAACGGATGGACTAAAGAACTTGAACTGGTAGGTGTAGGATACCGCGCCAGTAACCAAGGGCAAAAATTGGATTTGGCCGTTGGTTTTTCACATAATATTGTTATGGACATTGCTCCAGAAGTAAAAGTTGAAACAATTTCTGAAAAAGGTAAAAATCCAAAAGTAAAATTAACATCACACGACAAACAACTTGTTGGTCAAGTAGCTGCGAAAATTCGTGGTTTCCGTAAGCCAGAACCTTACAAAGGAAAAGGTATCAAGTTTGTAGGTGAACAAATAAGAAGAAAAGCAGGTAAATCTGCATAAGATATAACGTTATGGCATTATCAAAAACAGATAGAAGGGAACGAATTCGTTTCAGAATCAGAAAGACTGTTTCAGGAACAGCAGAACGTCCGCGTTTGGCTATTTTCCGAAGCAACAAAGAGATTTATGCGCAACTTATTGACGATGTAAATGGAGTTACCATTTCTGCTGCATCTTCAAGAGATAAAGATATTGACGCTTCGAAAGTTGATAAAACTGAAGCTGCAAAATTAGTAGGAAAGGCAATCGCTGAGAAAGCTCAAAAAGCTGGTGTAGAAGCCGTAGCATTTGATCGTGGCGGCTACCTGTATCACGGAAGAGTAAAATCATTAGCTGAAGGCGCTCGCGAAGGCGGTCTTAAATTTTAAGAAATATGTATCAAGATTATAAAAACGTAGAAACAGTAAAACCCGGAGGTCTTGACCTAAAAGACCGTTTGGTAGGTGTACAACGTGTAACTAAAGTAACTAAGGGTGGTAGAGCATTTGGATTTTCTGCCATTGTTGTAGTTGGTGATGAAAATGGCGTAGTAGGCCAAGGCCTTGGTAAATCTAAGGATGTTGCCAGTGCAATAGCGAAAGGTATTGAAGATGCCAAGAAAAATTTGGTACGTATTCCTTTAAATAAGGTAACACTTCCACACGAACAAAAAGGTAAGTATGCCGGTGCGCGTGTAAATTTATTACCAGCTGCTCCTGGTACCGGTTTGATCGCTGGTGGTGCGGTACGTGCTGTATTAGAGGCTGTAGGGGTTCACGATGTATTGTCTAAATCTCAAGGATCTTCTAATCCGCATAATGTAGTAAAAGCAACATTTGATGCTTTATTGCAATTGCGCAGTGCAGAAACAGTAGCCAAGCAACGTGGTATTACTTTGGAAAAATTGTATAAAGGATAAATACTGAAGAACATGGCAAAAATAAAAGTAACAAAGGTACGCAGCGAGATTAATCGTACGCAAAACCAAAAGAGAACGCTTGAAGCGTTAGGCCTTCGTAAAATGGGTCAAACAGTAGAGCACGAAGACACGCCAAACATTCTTGGTATGGTAAATAAAGTGAAACATTTAGTTTCGGTAGAAACTGTTTAAGATATACAAAATGGAATTAAGTAACTTAAAACCTGCAAAAGGTTCAACTCACAAAGAAGGGAAACGCGTTGGGCGTGGACAAGCTTCTGGTAAAGGTGGTACTGCGACTCGTGGTCACAAAGGAGCAAAGTCTCGTTCTGGATACTCCAAAAAGATTGGGTTTGAAGGAGGGCAAATGCCTATTCAACGTCGTGTGCCTAAATTTGGGTTTACAAACATCAACCGTAAAGAGTATCAAGGTATAAATGTTGATACATTGCAACAGTTGGTAGATGACAAAAAAATAAAAGATACTGTAGACTTTGAAACTTTAATGAGTTTAGGTCTTGCTGGCAAAAACGAAATGGTGAAGATTTTAGGAAGAGGAGAGTTAAAAGCAAAATTAAAAGTATCTGCTCATAAGTTTACTGCCTCAGCAAAAGAAGCTATTGAAGCTGCTGGTGGTGAAGTAGTAACCCTATAATTTTAAGATAAGGATGAAATTTATTGATACCTTAAAAAATATTTGGAAGATAGAAGAACTTCGTAATAGAATTATGCTTACGTTGGGTCTTCTTTTAGTGTACCGTTTTGGTGCACAAGTGGTATTACCAGGAATAGATGCTTCACAATTAGGCAGTTTTGCCGGTAATTTTGACTCTGGGCTTGGTGGTCTGTTAAATGCATTTACAGGAGGGGCGTTTGCCAATGCTTCTGTTTTTGCTTTGGGTATTATGCCTTACATTTCAGCTTCCATTGTGGTTCAATTAATGCAGATAGCAGTACCTTATCTACAAAAATTACAGAAAGAAGGTGAAAGCGGAAGAAAGAAAATCACTCAAATTACCCGTTGGTTAACCATCGGTATTTGTTTGGTTCAAGCACCTAGTTATTTGGCAGGTCTTCCAGCTTTAGGAGTACCTACTGAAGCATTTATATTAGGCCAAACACCTATGTTTTATATTTCTTCGGTAATTATTCTAGTTACTGGTACCATATTTGCAATGTGGTTGGGTGAAAAAATAACTGATAAAGGTGTTGGTAATGGTATCTCTATATTAATTATGGTGGGTATTATTGCAACGTTACCACAATCATTTGCACAAGAGTTTGCCTCTAGAGTATTAGAGTCGAATGGTGGTTTGATTATGATTTTAATTGAATTGGTAATCTGGTTTGTTATTATCCTTGCTTCGGTTATGTTGGTAATGGCAGTGAGAAAAATACCAGTACAATATGCAAGAAGGACCGCTAGCGGAGGATATGAGAAAAATATATTTGGTGCTCGGCAATTTATTCCGTTAAAGCTTAATGCTTCAGGAGTAATGCCTATTATATTTGCACAGGCAATTATGTTTGTACCTTCTGCAATCGCAAGCATCTCTATGTTTTCAGATAGCAATGTGGCACAATCGGTACAAGCTGCCTTCAGTGATATATTTGGATTATGGTACAATATTGTATTTGCAGCGTTGATCATTATCTTTACATATTTTTATACGGCAATTACAGTGCCTACAAATAAAATGGCAGATGATCTTAAGCGTAGTGGAGGTTTTATTCCTGGTATTAAGCCTGGAGGAGAAACTGGAGAATATTTAGATAGAATCATGTCTCAAATAACCTTGCCAGGTTCAGTATTCTTAGCATTAATAGCAGTATTTCCTGCTTTTGTTGTTAAGTTTATGGGAATCCAACAAGGATGGGCATTATTTTACGGTGGTACATCACTATTAATTATGGTAGGTGTAGCAATCGATACTATGCAACAAGTTAATTCATACTTATTAAATCGTCATTATGATGGTTTAATGAAAACAGGTAAAAACAGAAAAGCAGTAGCATAAATTATGGCAAAACAACCCCCAATAGAACAAGACGGAACAATTGTAGAAGCATTGTCTAATGCAATGTTTAGAGTGGAATTGGAAAACGGTCATATTGTAACTGCGCATATTTCGGGTAAAATGCGTATGCACTATATTAAATTGTTACCCGGAGATAAAGTTAAATTAGAAATGAGTCCTTACGATTTGACTAAGGCTCGTATAACCTATAGATACTAATACGGTTTCGTATTAATCTAATTAAAAACTAAACAGATGAAAGTAAGAGCATCCGTTAAAAAAAGAAGTGCCGACTGCAAGATAGTTCGCAGAAAAGGCAGATTATATGTTATTAACAAAAAGAACCCAAGGTTCAAACAAAGACAAGGATAAGTTATGGCAAGAATCGCAGGTGTAGATATCCCAAAACACAAAAGGGGTGTAATCGCGTTAACGTATATCTTTGGTGTTGGTAAAAGCCGCGCCCAGGAAATACTGGAAAAAGCCGGAGTTAGCGAAGACAAAAAAGTTAACGAATGGGACGATGATGAAATCGGTAAAATTCGTGAGGCTGTTGGGTCTTTCACAATCGAAGGTGAGTTACGTAGTGAAGTGCAATTAAGCATCAAACGCTTAATGGATATTGGTTGTTACAGAGGTATTCGTCACAGATCGGGACTTCCGTTACGTGGTCAACGTACTAAAAACAACTCAAGAACGAGAAAAGGAAAACGTAAAACAGTTGCTAACAAGAAAAAAGCAACTAAATAATACCTAGAGATATGGCAAAGTCTAACTCAAAAAGTACAAAGAAGGTTGTTAAAAAACGTAAAGTAAACGTTGAATCTGTTGGCCAAGCGCACGTAACAGCTTCATTTAACAACATCATTATTTCTTTAACAAACAAGAACGGAGATGTAATCTCTTGGTCTTCTGCCGGTAAAATGGGTTTTAGAGGATCTAAGAAAAATACACCTTACGCTGCTCAGTTAGCATCTGAAGATGCTTCAAAAGTAGCCCACGATGCTGGTTTACGTAAAGTAAAAGTGTATGTGAAAGGACCTGGAAACGGAAGAGAATCTGCAATACGATCGCTTCACAATTCAGGAATTGAAGTTACCGAAATTATCGATGTAACTCCAATGCCACATAACGGTTGTCGTCCTCCGAAAAGAAGAAGAGTATAATTTATAATTAATATCAATCTGAAGGATTAAAGAAGATTAGAGGATTAACGTAAGACCTTAATTTAATTTTCCCTTCAAAAACACTTAGAAATGGCAAGATATACTGGTCCAAAAACTAAAATAGCCCGTAAGTTTGGTGAGGCTATCTTCGGAGACGATAAGTCTTTCGAAAAAAGAAATTACCCTCCAGGGCAACACGGTAACAACCGTCGTCGTGGAAAAAAATCTGAATACGCTATACAATTAGCTGAAAAGCAAAAAGCGAAATACTCCTATGGTATTTTAGAGCGTCAATTCAGAAACATGTTTAAAAAGGCAACTGCTGCTCCTGGAATTACAGGTGAAGTATTGCTTCAATTATGTGAATCACGTTTAGACAACGTTGTATTCCGTATGGGGATCGCCCCTAGCCGTCGTGCTGCAAGACAATTAGTGTCTCACCGTCACATTACTGTAAATGGAGAAAAGGTTAATATCCCTTCATACCAAGTTAAAGCAGGTGATGTTGTTGCTGTAAGAGAAAAATCTAAAACGTTAGATGCTATCCAAGATTCTTTAGCAAATGCTAACCACGTATATGAGTGGATTACTTGGAACAACGAAAAGAAAGAAGGAACGTTTGTAAATATTCCACAACGTATCCAGATTCCAGAGAACATCAACGAGCAGTTCATCGTCGAATTATATTCTAAATAATAAAAACACACGAGTCACACTATGGCAGTATTTAGTTTTCAGAAGCCTGATAAAGTTATCATGATCAACTCTACTGATTTTGAGGGGAAATTCGAATTTCGTCCCTTAGAACCAGGTTACGGATTGACAGTAGGTAACGCATTAAGACGAGTATTACTTTCTTCTTTAGAAGGATTTGCAATTACTTCGGTACGCATTGAAGGGGTTGATCACGAATTTTCAACCATAGCCGGAGTTGTAGAAGATGTAACCGAAATCATCCTTAACTTAAAACAAGTACGTTTTAAGAGACAGATTGATGAGATAGATAATGAAACCGTAACTGTATCAGTAAACGGAGGAGAGCAATTAACCGCTGGAGATTTTCAGAAATTCATTTCAGGATTTCAAGTATTAAACCCAGATATGGTTATCTGTAATATGGATAAAAAAGTGAATCTTAATTTCGAGATCACTATTGAAAAAGGAAGAGGATATGTTCCTGCTGAAGAGAACAAAAAAGCAAACGCACCTCTAGGAACCATTTTTACAGACTCTATCTACACACCAATTAAAAATGTGAAGTACAGTATTGAAAACTTCCGTGTAGAACAAAAAACAGATTACGAAAAATTAGTTTTCGAAATCCAAACAGATGGTTCAATTCATCCAAAAGATGCCTTGACCGAAGCTGCTAAAACATTGATTCACCACTTTATGTTATTTAGCGATGAGCGTATCACCCTTGAGGCTGATGAGATTGCTCAAACTGAAACATATGATGAAGAATCATTGCATATGCGCCAGTTGCTTAAAACAAAATTAGTAGATATGGACCTTTCAGTTCGTGCACTAAACTGTTTAAAAGCTGCTGAAGTGGATACCTTAGGAGATTTGGTTTCCTACAACAAAAACGACTTAATGAAATTCAGAAACTTCGGTAAAAAATCACTTACCGAATTGGAAGAATTAGTAAGCGTTAAAGGGTTGAACTTTGGTATGGACCTTTCAAAATATAAATTAGATAAAGATTAATACGTCATATTTTGCTCCTCACAACAGTGAGTTTGGTAGCAAGATGATGATTAAAACAAAATGTCATGAGACACGGAAAGAAATTTAACCATTTAGGCAGAAAAACAGCGCACAGAAAGGCGATGTTGGCCAATATGGCTTGCTCTTTAATTGAGCACAAAAGAATCAACACTACAGTTGCCAAAGCAAAAGCGTTAAAGCAATTTGTAGAACCAATGATCACAAAATCTAAAGAAGATACTACACACAACCGTCGTATTGTATTTAGAAAATTACGCCAAAAAGAAGCAGTAAGCGAACTATTTAGAGACGTTGCTGTAAAAGTTGGGGATCGTCCAGGAGGTTATACCCGTATTATTAAGTTGGGTAGCCGTTTAGGGGATTCAGCAGATATGGCAATGATTGAGTTGGTAGATTACAATACAATTTACAATGCAGGTAAAGCTACTAAAAAGAAATCAACACGTCGTAGCCGTCGTGGAGGAGGTTCTAAAGCAGCAGCACCGGCAACTAAGACGAAAGCGAATAAAGAAGAAGAATAAATGATTTTTTATTTGTAAATAACAAAGGGATAAGCATTAAATGTTTATCCCTTTTTTTATACTATTTTTGCATCAATTTACACGGAAGATACAAAGCACTATTTTTTTCACTTGAAACCTGAAATCTTTTCAAATATGAAATACCAAAAAAGAAAAAAAGCAATAATCCTATTAGCAGACGGCACTATCTTTCACGGAAAAGCAGTGGGAGGCAAAGAAGGCTCTGCTTTTGGTGAAGTTTGTTTCAATACCGGAATGACCGGTTATCAAGAAATTTTTACAGACCCATCTTACTTTGGGCAATTAATGGTAACCACCAATGCACACATTGGCAATTATGGAACTACTGAAAACGAAATGGAGTCTGATAGTGTTAAAATTGCAGGCTTAGTTTGTAGAAATTTTAGTTATAACCATTCGCGTCCAGCAGCCGATGATTCCTTAGAAGGTTTTTTAAGTAAAAACAACTTACTTGCCATTAGCGATGTAGATACACGTGCTTTAGTGTGTTATATTCGTGACAATGGAGCGATGAACGCAGTCATTTCTACTGAAGTTGATAACATCGAAGGGTTAAAAAAACAACTTGCAGATATTCCTGATATGAAAGGGTTGGAGCTAGCTTCAAAAGTTTCGGTAAAAGAGCCATACTTCTTCGGAAAAGAAGATGCAACCTATAAAATTGCAGCGTTGGATAATGGTATTAAAACCAATATTCTTCGAAATTTAGCTGCAAGGGATTGTTATGTGAAAGTTTTTCCATACGATACTCCTTTAAGCGAGATGGAAGCTTTCAATCCAGACGGTTACTTCTTGTCAAACGGTCCTGGAGATCCCGAACCACTAGAAAATGCCATTAATGTAACAAAACAGATAATTGAAAAAGGGGAACCTTTATTTGGAATATGTGGAGGACACCAAGTAATTGCATTAGCAAACGGAGTTTCCACTTATAAAATGCACCACGGCCATAGAGGGATTAATCACCCGATTATAAACCTTGAAACTGGAAAAGGGGAAATAACCTCTCAAAATCATGGTTTTGCTATCAATAGAGAAGAAGCTGAAGCGAATCCAGATATTGAAATAACACATTTGCATCTTAATGATAAAACTGCTGCGGGAATTAAAATGGTAAACAAACCAGTTTTTTCGGTACAATATCACCCAGAAGCAAGCCCGGGGCCACACGATGCTTCGTATTTATTTGATCAATTTATAACAACCATACAAAACCATAAAGTTACCACAGCATGAGTATAATTATAGATATTATCGCCAGACAAATATTCGACTCTCGCGGCAACCCAACGGTTGAAGTTGATGTAATCACGGAAAATGGTTTTTTAGGTCGCGCAGCGGTTCCTTCGGGTGCATCAACCGGAGAACACGAAGCGGTGGAATTACGCGATGGCGGTGACGATTATATGGGTAAAGGTGTTTTAAATGCTGTTGAAAATGTAAATGGAAAAATAGCCGGTACCTTATTGGGTGTTTCAGTTTTTGAACAAGAAGCGATTGATAAAATAATGATCGATCTTGATGGAACTTCCAATAAATCAAAATTAGGGGCTAATGCTATTTTGGGTGTTTCCTTGGCAGTAGCCAAAGCGGCAGCTTCAGAATTGGGAATGCCTTTATATCGATATGTAGGTGGTGTAAGTGCAAAAACACTTCCGGTACCGATGATGAATATAATTAATGGCGGTTCGCACAGTGATGCCCCAATCGCATTTCAAGAATTTATGATTATGCCGGTAAAGGCTAAAAACTTTAACCACGCCATGCAGATGGGAAGCGAGGTTTTCCATAATCTTAAACAAGTTTTGCACGATCGTAACTTGAGCACTGCAGTAGGTGATGAAGGTGGTTTTGCACCAACCCTGAACGGAACAGAAGATGCCATTGATACCATAGCAAAAGCAACTGAAAACGCAGGTTATACATTAGGCGATGATATTATGATTGCATTGGATTGTGCAGCAGCAGAATTCTATAAAAACGGAAAATACGACTATACTGTTTTTGAAGGGGAAAATGGAAAAGTGCGTTCTTCGGAAGAACAAGCAACTTATTTAGCTGAATTGTGTAGTAAATATCCTATAATTTCAATTGAAGATGGTATGGATGAAAACGATTGGGATGGCTGGAAGTCATTGACTGAAAAAGTAGGTGATAAAGTGCAATTGGTAGGTGACGATTTGTTTGTAACAAACGTTGAAAGATTGTCAAAAGGTATTTCAGAAAACATAGCCAATTCCATTCTAATTAAGGTAAACCAAATAGGGACTTTAACTGAAACTATAGCTGCTGTTAATATGGCGCATAATGCTGGTTATACTTCAGTGATGTCTCATAGAAGTGGTGAAACGGAAGATAACACAATTGCAGATTTGGCAGTAGCCCTAAATTGTGGGCAAATTAAAACAGGATCTGCTTCCCGTAGTGATCGTATGGCGAAATACAATCAATTATTGCGTATAGAAGAACAATTGTGTGATGTTGCCTATTATCCACAACGGAACGCTTTTAAGGTTTAAAACCGATATATTACTATTTAGAAACTTCCTTTGGTGCAACTAAAGGAAGTTTTTCGTTTTTAATGACTTCAATGCCTTGAAATTTAAGGATTTTTTAACCTAACAAGTGTTCGTATATGTTAAAAAAATCGGTCAATATTTTGTATATTTACATTTCGAAATAATCAAAAAAAATCTTTAAAATATATGTCAAAGACAGCAATCCTCGAAATTGATGGCAAAAATTATGAATTTCCTATTGTTACGGGAAGTGAGAACGAGCAAGCCATTGATATAAAAACCCTTAGAAGTGTAACAAATGGTATAACTACCATTGATCCTGGATATAAAAACACCGGCTCTTGCGAAAGTGCCATTACATTTTTGAATGGAGAAGAAGGAGTACTTCGGTATAGAGGTTATTCTATTGAGGATTTAGCCGAAAAGGCTGAGTTTTTAGAAGTAGCATATTTATTGATTTTTGGTGAATTACCTTCTAAAACTGAATTAGCGAAATTTCACGATGATATTAGAGAGCACTCTCACGTAGATGAAGATTTAAAGAAAATCTTAGACGGTTTCCCAAAATCTGCACACCCAATGGGAGTTTTATCTTCATTGACTTCAGCTTTGGTGGCATTTAACCCTTCTTCGGTGAATGTTGATAGCGAGGAAGATATGTACAATGCCATTGTACGTATTTTGGCAAAGTTCCCTGTATTAACCGCTTGGGCCTACAGAAAACGTGTAGGAAGACCATTGGATTATGGTGACGACTCATTAGGGTATGTAGATAACTTCCTTAAAATGATGTTCAAAAAGCCAAATGGGGAGTATAATTCTAATAAAACAGTTGTAGATGCACTTGATAAATTATTGATATTGCACGCAGATCACGAACAAAACTGTTCTACTTCTACAGTACGGATGGTTGGTTCAGCACACACTGGATTGTTTGCATCCTTATCAGCAGGTATTAACGCACTTTGGGGGCCACTTCACGGAGGTGCCAACCAAGCTGTGATTGAAATGCTTGAAGCCATTAAAGAAGATGGAGGCGATACGCATAAGTTTATGCAAAAAGCAAAAGATAAAAATGATCCATTCCGTTTAATGGGCTTTGGTCACCGCGTCTATAAAAACTTTGACCCAAGGGCAAAAATAATCAAGAAATCTGCAGACGAAGTATTGGCCGATCTAGGAGTGGAAGACCCAGTACTGGATATTGCAAAAGGCTTAGAAAAAGAAGCCTTAGAAGATTCATACTTTGTTGACAGAAAATTATACCCGAACGTAGACTTCTATTCTGGTATTATATATAGAGCCTTAGGAATCCCTACCGAAATGTTTACAGCTATGTTTGCATTAGGGCGTTTACCAGGTTGGATTGCACAATGGAGAGAAATGCGCTTGCGCAAAGAACCAATTGGTCGTCCAAGACAAATATACATTGGTGAAACACATAGGGACTTTAAACCAGTAGAAAAAAGATAATTTTTACTTTTTAAAATAAACAAAGCATCCTCATAAATTGGGGATGCTTTTTTATATTTGTAGTATGATCAATTTAAACATTAAAGACGAAGTTTCACGCCTTCGGGCAGTTGTATTAGGTTCAGCAAATAGTAATGGCCCGGCACCAACTTTAGACGAGGCGTATGATCCAAAATCCAAAGAACATATCCAGGCAGGTACGTATCCTAAAGAGGAGGATATGATCAATGAAATGGAAGCGGTAGCCAAGGTGCTTGAGAAATATGATGTAAAAGTGTATCGCCCCAAAGAAATTGATGATTACAATCAAATCTTCACGCGCGATATAGCTTTTGTTATTGAAGACAAATTCATTAAAGCAAATATATTACCCGACCGCGATCAAGAGATTGATGCGATTAAGCATGTAATTGATCAAATTCCTTTAGAAAATGTAATCAAGTTTCCTGAAGATGCACACGTGGAAGGTGGCGATGTTATGCCTTGGAACGATTATATTTTTGTGGGTACCTACCGTGGGGAGGACTATTCAAACTATATTACGGCACGTACCAATATGAAAGCGGTGAAACATCTTCAAAAGCTGTTTCCGAATAAGAAAGTAAAGTCATTTAATCTTAAAAAGTCAAATACCGAAGCCAAAGACAATGCATTGCATTTAGACTGTTGTTTTCAACCTTTGGGAAAAGGAAAGGCAATTATTCATAAAGAAGGGTTTTTAGAAGAAGAAGAATATCAATGGTTAGTGGATTACTTCGGAAAAGAGAATTGCTTCCATATTACAAAAGACGAAATGTACAATATGAATAGCAATGTATTTTCTATTTCCCCAGAAGTAGTTATTTCAGAAAAAAACTTTACAAGATTGAATACTTGGTTACGTGAACAAGGGTTTACGGTTGAAGAAGTACCATATGCCGAAATAGCTAAACAAGAAGGCCTATTGCGTTGCAGTACCATGCCTTTGATACGCGAATAAACTAGCCCGCTTTTTCTTCAAATTCAGGGCAATCCAAACGGATATCTGTTGTGTGTAAATCTTTTTCCAAAAGATTGCAATAATCAGTAGTTTCTTTTGGTTCATAAAACTTACAACCGTAACACATTCGTTGTACGGTTAAAATACCGGTACGGTTTAACTTATAAATAAGGTTGCTAATACTATTGAAAAGCGCTTCTTGTTCTTCTACTGGTATTTTTGCCAGTTGATTCTTGATAGGATCGGCAAAATCGGCTGTGGTGCTGACCATTTCTTTGCCTTTGGATGTCAAAAAAACCGAATAGCTTCGACTATCGGCCGATGAAAAATCTTTTTCAATAAGTTCTTTTTTAAGTAATGCTCTAATGGCATCGCTTACGGTAGGCTTGGTCACGTTAAATTCTTTTGCAAAATGGCTTACATTGCAAAGCTCTATTTTGTGGTAGGCGACAAAAATAAGCAGTTGTATCTGTAACGGACTTAAACCGTTCGCCTTCGCTTTTTCCCATAACAATACTTTGAACACTTCTGAAATACGCTCCAGACCTGCCACAATTTTATTGGAAACATCCCCCAATTGATCTTTTGGATTAAAAATACTGTTACCCATAAAAAATAGTATTATCTGCTTCCTATCGTTAAATAGTTTAAAAGCTTCAAATAGTTTCTTAAGATATGTACTTATCTTGACAATTTAAGACATATCCTAAGAACTAATAAGTTGCTGACATAGCAAAGTTAGTATTCCTAATCATTTTTTTGAGTGTTTTTCTCAACTTTATACGGAAGACTTAAATCACCACTCGCAATACTATACACATTATAGACACCAAGCATAGGGAGATTTTCTTTGCTTGTGTTTACCTGCATGAAAGCAGTGACCGCATCAAACTTAAAATCGGTTTGACCTTGTATCCTGTAATCTGGCACTATAACCTGGATGGTGTTGTTTTTTGTTGTCACAGGAAATCCTGGTGAGTCCATATACATAGGCATACCCGGATTTGTAGGAGGAAGTTTTACTGTAGTGTCAGCTTTTTTAAACTGTTTTACTGAAAACCCGCCAGCAACTCTTTCGTCTTTTATCAATACCACCCAATGCGGATGCCATATAATACCATCGTTGTCATATTTGCTGTCTTTGTTTTCGTCCCAAAGTGGTGTGTCATCAAAATCTGGGTGCGATGTTAGTGCTAAGGCAAGAATACCATCCGTTTTATTAAACCCAACAGCTGTGGGTGACAAAGACGTAGGGAATACATAGCCTAGAACAGGTGCTCCGTCCAGTCGTCCTTTAGGGGTTGGTGTCTGGCTGCCTGCGTTCCCTTTTACGGTAATACTCCACACGGTCAGGTTTAAATTGGTTTGATGGGTAACGGTAACGTTTTCAATAGCGAAAGCATCGGTATTGTATGGATCGGTTTGGGCTACCGTAGTGCAAAAAAATGTCACTACAGTTCCTATGGTCAATAAAAGCTTACTTATTTTCATTTTTTTATGATTAGGAATCCTAACTTATAAGGGTTCGTTTAATTTTTTACATCGGCCAGACTGGCTCCAAAGTTTATGTGCAGCACATTTCCATTGGGGGTCACTAATGCTGGAACAGATTTTACACCAGCTTTTTCAGCTTCATCAATACGGTTTCGGGTCTCACCAAGGTGAACCACCTCTACTTGATTGGGATCGGTAATTTTTAGAATGTCGTGTTCTGCGCTTACACAAACAGGACATCCTGCGTGATAAAAAATTGATTTTTTCATAATGATAAAATTTAAAGGAGTGCATTATTGCGTTTCAAATATAGTAAGGAATCCTAACTAAAACAAATTTAATTTTGAATTTCTTAAGTAATTTTGGAATAAAGCCCTATTTTTAATAAAACCGCAACGTTTTTTATTGCGTATATTTTTATATCATGAAATCATCACCACTCATAATTTTTTTAAGCTGCATTCTAATATTAACCAGCACACAAGCCTTTTCCCAAGGTAAGATAGATGGCTTTTACCGCGGAAATGGTAATACAACAGTCACCTTAGGAGCCGGATTTGAAGATAACAAGGACTACCTGGCTGGTAACGATGAAACCGATATTGCTCGAAAACTTTATTATGTGAACCTTTTTGCAGCTTACGGAATTACAAAAGACCTTGATGTAACCGTATCATTGCCTTACATTGAAATAGATGATAATAAAAATGTACAAGATGTTTCGTTTTTTTTTAAATACCGTACACTTAAAAAAGAATATTCCAACGGAAAACTAGAGTTGAGTCTTGCCGGAGGTTTTTCAACGCCTGTTTCCGACTATAATGTTGGCGGATTGAATGATATTGGTCAACAAGCCACTATAATCGAAACAAGGGCAATGGCGCATTATCAAACAAATGCAGGATGGTTCGCGACCTTGCAAAGTGGGTTTTCATTTAAGTTTGAAGAAGTTCCCAATAGTTTACCAATAACAGTTAAAGCCGGACAGGCTTTAGATAAGTGGTATTATGATGTATATTATGATTATCAGCATTCTTTTGGCGGGATTGACTATTTAGAAACTCCACCACCACAAAACTTTCGTCGTTTTGGTGTAGATTACCATAAAATTGGCGGAACAGGCTATCGCTCATTTACCAATAATTTCGGGGCGTATGTTAGTGTTTCATATGTGCTGGGTGGAAGAAATATATTCCAAGGTCCTGGTTATGGAATAGGACTCGTGGCGAATTTTTAAATAAAATTCTTTTCTTTAAATTACTTCAATCAAGTAAAAAATTCCGTCTAAAAAACCTTAATTTTGCAGCCTAAAACAACACGTTATGCAGCAAATAACCGATACTATATTGATGATTCGCCCAGTTGCTTTTCGAATGAACGAGCAAACGGCGGTAAACAACTATTTTCAAGAAGAAATTGATCTTGAAAATGCTAAAGTAAACGAAAAGGCCCAGCAAGAATTTGATGCTTTTGTTGAAAAGCTGCGTAATGTTGGTGTACATGTTATTGTTGAAAATGATAAATTAGAATTGGACACCCCAGATTCTATCTTTCCAAATAACTGGGTTACGTTTCACGAAAATGGTGATATCGCTTTGTACCCTTTATTTGCAAAAAACAGACGTAAAGAACGTCGTGAAGATGTAATTGAGCGTATAGAAAAAGAAGGGTTCAAAATTAAAAATGTAGTAGATTATACCGATGCTGAAAAGGAAGGTGTTTATTTAGAATCGACTGGAAGTTTAATTTTAGACCGCGTTAACCAAAAAGCGTATTGTGCTTTATCTCCAAGAGCCGATGAGCAATTATTAATCGAATTTTGCGAAGACTTTGAATTCACTCCTGTAATTTTCACAGCCAATCAAACAGTTGATGGAAAACGTGCTGCGATTTACCACACCAATGTAATGATGTGCTTAGCTGAAAATTTTAGTGTTATTTGTTTAGACACGATTGATGATGCCAAGGAAAAGAAGAATGTAGTTCAACATTTAAAAGATGATGGAAAAGAAATCATCGCCATTACCGAAGCCCAGATGCACAACTTTGCAGGAAATATGCTTCAGGTACGAGGTGCTAACGATAAAAAGTATTTGGTAATGAGCGAAGCAGCTCATAAAAGCCTTACTGAAGATCAAGTTTCAGCAATTGAAAAGCACTGCGAAATTTTAAGTACTGATTTGACTACCATTGAAACATGCGGTGGCGGAAGTGCCCGTTGTATGATGGCCGAAATTTTCCTGCCCAAGGAATAAAAAATCATTCTTTTTTGTGAATTGCCAAATCCCGAAGCCACAAACCAATCATTACAACCATAAACAAACTTAGCGGTAGGGACGTGATAATCAATAGTTTTTGCATAGCGATTAACACATCGCTGTCTTCTTTTGCGTGACCTAAAAGCACTATTCCTACTGAAAAAATAATCAAGATTATTCCCCAAAGTAACCGCTGTTTTCTACTTGGGTTTCGTTTTCCTTTATCGGTAAACATGCTTAAGACGTATATAGCAGAGTCAACAGAAGTCACCAAGAAACTAACCAATAATAAAATAACAACGGAATTGATAAAGGCAGTAAGCGGATACGCTTCAAAAAAGACAAAAATAGAGGTAAAAACATTATCAAATTCCCCGGAATAACTTCCCCATCCTGAAATCATATCAAAAGCAGATTGTCCAAAAGTAGTAAACCAGAAAAATGACCCTAAGGAAGGAATGAGCAACACCCCAATTATAGTTTCTCGTATTGTTCTCCCTTTTGAAATTCGTGCGATAAAAATTCCGGTAAACGGTGCCCAGGCCAACCAAAAAGCCCAATAATAGTATGTCCAGTCGGTTAAAAATTCAATTCCTGGATCGAATTTCCCTAGTGCTAGGCTCATTGGTATAAAATCAATGATATACCGATAAATACCTATTGCAAATTGTTCTAAAGTCAACAATATATCACTTTGAAAAAAAACAAATAACAACAGCGCTATAGTAACGTAAATATTAAAAGTTGATATACGTTTAATTCCTTTTTCCACACCGCTTAATGCAGAAACCAATGCTAAAATGCCAATGCCGATCACCAATGCTATAATCAATAGATAACTGAAATCGGCTTCAAATAAATGGTTTAAACCGCCTTTAATTTGGGAGGCGCCTAGCCCCAAAGCAGCGACCAATCCAAAAATGGTCGTTAAAATAGTGAGAAGGTCAATACCAGTGAGAAATCCATTTTCTTTTTTCTGAAACAACGAAGAAAACGTGCTACTGGTTGCTACGGTTTTATTTTTATGAAATACGGCATATCCAATAGCCAATGCAAATATGGCGTAAAAGGCCCAAGCTGTAAATCCCCATTGATAGAACGTAAACTCCAGCGCAATCACTTCTGAAGAAACACCTGTGGAAAGTGGTGGGTTTTGTTGCATAAATACCGGTTCTTGCACCGCGCGCAGTAAAATCCCCGAACCCATCCCGGCACTATAAAGCATAGCAATCCAAGGGAGTCGCTTAAATGCTGGTCTTTCGTTTGCGTGACCTAATCTATAAGTTCCCCAAGGGGAAATTGCTATTGCTAAAAGTAAAAGCACACACCCTAACCCCAAATAAAGGTAAAAATTGCCAAAATAATTACGAACCCATAAAGATATGGCTTCAATAGCGTTATATGTTTCAAGGGTTTCTAGATATAAAAAAAGGGAGAAGATGACTAAAATACCCAATGAAATACTGAGAAGTTTATTTTTCTGAAGTAGTTTAAAAATGGTCAAAACAATTTGTAGCTTATACAATAGTACAAATCATTTTTGAAACACATTTTATTCTGTCTTGGCAATATTGTTTATCATTCCACTGAAAATAAAATAGTGAAAAGGAAACATAGTGTACCAATATAAACGCCCTATAAGACCTTTAGGTCTAAAGGTAGCGGTTTGGTGCAATACGTTATTTTCATCGATACAAAAATCTAACCAAGCTTCTCCGGGAACTTTCATTTCGGCAAAAAGTAAAAGTCTTTTTTCGTCTTTGTCTGCATATAAAACGCGCCAAAAGTCTAAGGAGTCACCAGCGTAAATTTTATTAGGATGGGTGCGGCCTCTTCGTAATCCAATACCACCAAATAGCTGATCTATAAAACCGCGTACTTTCCAAAGCCAGTTTCCGTAGTACCAGCCGCGAGTACCGCCAATAGACCAGATGTTTTCTAAAACAGCTTCAGGATTTTTAATTTTAATTGATTGTTCATCTTTTAAACAACCAAATGTAGGAACTTGAATGTACCCTTTTAAATTGGAAAGCCTTCCAGCAACTAAAGAGTCTTTCCAACTTGATATTACGAGGTTTTGTTCAATTTTTATGAATGCATTCTTAATTGCTTCTTCGTATGTGATAGGTTGTATATCGAGTATTTCTTGCAATTTGTTATCCCTCGCTACAACTTCGTGGCGCATGCTATCTACTAAATTGACAGCCAATTTATAAGTGGTGGAAGTAACAAAATACAGCCAATAGGAAGATAACCTTGGCGACATAACCGGCACTGAGATAATCCAAAGTTTTAATTTTCTAACCTTAGCATATTTTAAAAGCATTTGCTTGTATGTTAAAACATCAGGGCCACCAATATCGAATGATTGATTGTAACATTTTTTATTTAATAACACCTCTGACAAAAAGGAATCACATCCCGGATGGCAATGGGCTGTATTTTGGTCTTTAACCATTTAGGGGCAACCATGATGGGTAGTTTTTCACAAAGGTCACGGATAATTTCAAAAGAAGAACTACCACTGCCTACTACAATACCAGCTCGTAAAACCGTTAAGTTGTAGTTGCCATCATAAAGTATTTCTTCTACTTTTTTTCGTGAAGATAGGTGTTTAGATAAGGTGTCTTCATTTACAATTCCGCTTAAATAGATAACGTGTTTAATAGAAGTTTCAGCAAGATATTTGTTAAAGTTTTTAGCTGCTTTGGCTTCCAATTCATCAAAATCGTTTGTGGAAGCACTCATAGAATGTATGAGGTAATACGCAGCATCAATATCTTTTGGAAAGTCGGTAGTGTCAACTTCTTTTAAAAAATCAACTTCATAAAAACTAACCCGTTTGCGGGTTTCAGGATCTAAAGGAATCCTGTTTTTATCACGCACACAGCAAATAACTTCGTGCCCTTTTTCCAGTAAGGAAGGAAGCAGCCGTAAACCAATATAACCGTTTGCACCGGTAAGTAGTATTTTCAATCTTTTTGTTTAAAGATAAGGATTAACTATTAAACACCGGTTAATGGTTCGTTAAATAGTTTATTTTAATACTATCTTTATCACACCAAACCAGTTTATATGAAAATTTTAAAAGTAATTCTTATTGTTGTGGGTATTGTATTAATAGCTGTAGGACTTTATAATGCTTTTGTACCGCAGGAATTGGTGGATGTTGGCCCATTGGAGGTGTCGGCAAAAAAAGGGCTCAACAACCAAACTCTTGGCATGATAGGGTTGGGTGTTTTAGCATTAATCGCAGGAACTTTTATTAAACAACGCGGCTAAATTTTACAAATCTTCCAAACGGGTAGGAGACGCTTCCGACTTTGCAGCAAGTACTTTGTTCATAAACCGATGGGTAGCTTTATCTTTCGCTTCTATTTTTATAAAATAATTATCACGGTAAATAGAATATTCTTCTGCCTTCCCTTTGTACAATGATAATTTGTAATATGGAATAACCAAAACATAAGATTCTAACAAGGACCGGAACCCAACAAGTATTCCATTCGGGCGCATTTCAATATTGCATTGGTTTCTGTTATTGTCCAAAATCAATAAATTATTTATCTGTATACTGGTTTCCGTAATTATTAATTTGGAAGAACCGATCCCGCCCATTTGTACCCTTTTTGTAAACGAAAATGGTTTGCCCACTTCGGCGTCTATTTTTCGAGTAACCTGCTTGTTGTTATATGAAACGTTGAGGAGCATTGTTTTTTCTTAAAGATACACATTTTAAAACTTCGATTTCAACTTTAACTTCAGCTTTAATTTCTCATTAAAAAACTATCTTTGCACCTAAAATTAGACCTATGCAACTTCAAGAAGTTTTATCTGCTGAAATTAAGAAAGCAGTGATATCAATTTTCGACGCTAATCTTGAAACTGTGGAATTTCAAGCCACACGTAAAGATTTTGAAGGCGATATCACGGTAGTGGTATTTCCAATGCTTCGGGTGGTAAAAGGAAATCCGGTGCAAATTGGAGAAGCAATAGGAAATTATTTGGTTGAAAATGTAACGGAAGTTTCAAAATTCAATGTGGTAAAAGGGTTTTTAAATATTGTTTTAAGCGATGCCTACTATTTAGAATTTTTCAATAATATATCTGATTTTTCTTCCTTCGGAAAAGAACCACAAGGAGACGATGCAGTCTTGGTTGAATATTCCTCGCCAAACACGAATAAGCCATTACATTTAGGACACATCCGAAATATTTTATTGGGCTATTCCGTAGCTGAAATTTTACAAGCCAGCGGAAAGAAAACCTATAAAACCCAAATTATAAACGACCGAGGCATTCATATTTGTAAAAGTATGTTAGCTTGGGAGAAGTTTGCTCCAAAAGATGAAAATGGAAATCGAGAAACACCCATAAGTACAAAAATGAAGGGAGATCATTTTGTAGGAAAATATTATGTAAAATTCAATAGTGCTCTTAAAGACCAATATTTTAAAAAATATTCTGAAGCTGCTGCTAAAATAAGTGCTATAGCAAATGATAAAATTTTACAATTTGATCTTTATAAGGCAATAGATGAATCTGGTTCTGAAGGAGATTTGTATAAAGCAATTGGAGAATCCTACAAAGAATTTTATAAATATGAAAACAACCTATCAGATGATGACTTAAAGTTTAAAGAAAATGAAGCATTTCATAATGTTTTAGATTTCATATTTGTTGATGAAAATCAAAAAGTAAATGATTCTCGAAGAAAGTTCAATAAATTGATTTCTGATCCTCAGAATTCAGATAATAAGCAGCAAAATAAAGCTTTTGAAATTTTTGAAGAAAATTTATCAAAGATTATTCCTATACTAAATGAAGCCCAAAAAATGCTTCAAAAGTGGGAACAAGGTGATGATGAAGTAGTAGCTCTTTGGAAAAAAATGAACGGCTGGGTATATAAAGGGTTTGAAAAAACCTATGATGCTTTGGGCGTTGATTTTGATAGCTATTATTATGAAAGTAACACCTATTTATTAGGAAAAGATAATATTGAAGAAGGCTTAGAAAAAGGGGTTTTCTTTAAAAAAGAAGATGGATCAGTTTGGTGTGATTTAACCGATGAAGGATTAGATGAAAAACTCGTGTTACGTGCTGATGGAACCGCGGTGTATATGACGCAAGATATCGGTACCGCCATTCAGCGTATAAAAGACCATCCAGATGCCAGCGGAATGATTTATACCGTAGGGAACGAACAAGATTATCACTTTAGAGTTTTGTTTTTAATCTTAAAAAAATTAGGCTACAGTTGGGCAGAAAACCTATATCACTTAAGCTACGGAATGGTCGATCTTCCTTCAGGGAAAATGAAAAGTAGAGAAGGTACGGTTGTAGATGCCGATGATCTTATTTTTGAAATGGCCAATACCGCCGGTAAAATTTCAGAAGAATTAGGAAAGATTGATGACTTTACAGATGCAGAGAAAGAAGAATTGTATAAAACCATCGGTCTCGGTGCGTTGAAATACTACATATTAAAAGTAGATCCTAAAAAACGAATTTTATTCAACCCAGAAGAAAGTGTCGATTTTCAAGGAAATACGGGGCCGTTTATTCAATACACCTACGCGCGGATTCAATCAATTTTACGAAAAGCTCGCTTCGACTCCGCTCAGCGACCTTTGACCGTAAATCAATTGCATGAAAAAGAAAAAGAATTGTTGAAACAACTACAATTGTTTCCTGAAACTGTGCAAATGGCAGCAGAAAACTTCAGTCCGGCATTGATTGCTAATTATACGTATGATTTGGTAAAAGAGTTTAATTCGTTCTATCAAAACGTTTCTATTTTGGGTGCTGATACCAAAGAAGAAAAACAGTTTAGAGTTAATTTAGCCGATGCGGTTGCGAAAGTAATTAAAACAGCATTTTCGTTATTGGGAATAGAAGTGCCAGAACGGATGTAAGTTGTTCTTTTAAAACAATACTTGTATTGAAATATTAGGTGTAAGCCCTAACGATATTTCTTCCACTTGATTAACTCGGCTTTCACCTGCATCGTCTGCGTCCAAAGCATAGCGAATGTTCAATGTGTTTTCCTTGTTTAAAAGGTTGAGCACAGCGACATTGATTTTAGCATCTACACGTTGAGAAATTCCCCAAAGGTATTCTGCTGAAAAGTCAGCTCTAAAATAGTCGGGAAGGCGTTCGTTGTTAGGGATATCATATTGTATCGCATCTTGACCATTTACTTCAATAATTTCCTCACCAAGAACAGGAATGGTATATGGTTTTCCGCTATGCCAATTGATGCCTAAAGCCAGTTTAAACTTATTTAAAGAATATGAACCAGCAACGGTTGCCGAATGCCGAATATCAATATTGTTTGGAAATTCCGAAGGGATAAGTGTTTCAAAAGTATAATCGTTTTGCATAAACAAGTAACTAACCCAAGTGCTAAATCTTCGTGCTTTTTTATTAAAAACAAACTCTAAGCCATTAGCCGTGTAATTCCCAGTTGCTTTTACAAACTGAAACTGGTTTTGAAACCCTTGATTAGAAGTGGTAATTCCTGAAACTTTTTTATAGAACCCTTCTAGCGTAACTAACCAATTATTTTTGTCATACCCAAAACCAAGCGAAGCTTGTTTGCTTTCGAGAATAGGAACGTTGTCATTATTTGCTAACACCCAGCGTCTTTTTTCAACGCCTAAAAAGTCACTTTCAAAATCGATGCGCTGAGTAGTTGTCTGGCTTTTATATTCACCCATTGCTTCAGCTGAAAACCCGTTACCCAATTTTTGGTGGATGCTCAATCTGGGTTCTATTAAAAACTCCTCAAACTTGTCGAAATAGGAAGCTCGTACACCAGCATTGATAACGGTGTTTTGTTGATTGGGTGTGTAAGTTACATTTGAAAAAACAGAATGCGTTCGCAACACCTCTTTATTATAGGTTCTAAAGCGAGGAATGTTTACGTCTTGTGTGTTTCCGATACCAATTTCTGAAAATTGATATCCAGATTGTAGTTTGATTTTTTCAGAAAAAGTGAAACGCGAATCAATCTTTGCCCCATCTTCTAATACTTCGTTTTCCTGAAATTGCTGTTGGGTGGTAAAAAGGTCTTTGTTCGTAGCACTTAATAGATAATACGAGCCATAAAGCAAAGCTGTTGTTTCAAAACGGTCACTCCAGTTTCGGTTCCAAGAAACACCTCCAACAAGGCTTCGTTGTTGCAATTCACTGGTTTTTGACTGATTGGAACCGTCAATACTTTCAGTAAAGTCCAACGAGTTGTCTATGGTTAGGATATTTACCCTGATGGCATCTTTTTCTGAAATATCCCAAAGTAGTTTTGTGCTAAAATCATAGAAATTGAAATCTTCATCGGCATTAATTTCCGTTTCGTTTTCTGGATTTTCAATGTTTGTGATTTCGGTATCCTGAAATATACGTTCAGAGTATGTATTATAAACTGGGGTTTCTAAAAAAGAGAGAGAATGCCTGCCTGAAATTTGAATACTTGCTCTATCAGAAAGGGGAATATCTGCAAACGCACTTCCGTTAATTAAATTTAAGCCCACACCTCCTGAAAAATCTTCAGTTACCGTGTTTTTTGAGCGCATATCAATTACTCCAGAAACACTTTCACCAAAACGGGGTGGTGTACCATTTTTATAAATGGAAACCTGTTTGGTAAGGTCTGGGTTAAAAGCAGAAATCAACCCAAAAAAATGACCGCTTTGGTACATTTTTATATCGTCCCAAAGCAATAGGTTTTCGTCATGTGTTCCGCCACGAATGTTGATGTTTGATATGGTTTCATCTGCACTTTCCACACCTGGCAAGGCTTGCGAAATCTGTAATACGTCGTTCTCCACTTGCCCTGGTAACAACCCGAAATTTTCGGTGTTTAAAGTAATTGAACCATCGGTTTTTTTACTGACTCCCTGCACTAAATAAGTCTGAATATAAACCTCGTCAAGAGCTGTAGATTTTGAGTGGATCATAATCGTTGGACAGGCTGCATTCAATTGATTTATTGAGAGATTTATGGTGTGATAACCAAGGTGGCTAATAGTAATAAACCCATCAGAAGGAACTTTTCTAGGGATGGTGAAAAAACCTTCTGCGGTACTTACTGTAGAAAATTTAAAATTTTTTACAACTATATTGGCTTCTTCTAAAGGTTCGCCAGTTTCAGCAGAAATGATTCTTCCGCAGTAGTTATTTTTTCGTTGTGGCGATACTACAGTTACATATCTATCGTCCAAAAGTGTAAACCGTAAAGGGGTTTGATTGTTTAATTGAGTAAGGACATCTTGAAGCGAATCGGTTTTTTCAGGAACTGTAACCGATATATCTGAGATTTCATCTGGAACATAGGAAAAACGGATGTTGTGCTGTTCTTCCAATTGTTGTATAACTGCAAACAAAGATTTCTTTCCTTCAGTCTGCCCAAAAATAGAAAGACTAAAGAAAAAACATATGATCAAAACGAATGGAAACGCTTGGTTACTTGTTTTTCGTTGCATATATAGTTACCTGGTCTTTTTCTATCGTATAGGTTAGGTTTAATGGGTCACAAATTAATTGTAAAGCAAGATCAAGATCGTTATGGGTAAAACTACCCGAAAATCGCTTATTTTTTAAATCTTCAGATGCATCTATGGTTATGGGATAATGCCTTTTTAATTCGTTCAAGACGGTTTCCAACGTAGCATTTTCAAAGCTACTTTCATTATCAATCCAAGAGGGTGCCTTAGCAATACTTTGGCCCTCTGTTACTAAGGTGCCATTTTTTATTTGTAAGTTTTTACCAGCAGATAGTTTAATAAGGGTGTCGTTAAAGGCAACGCTTACCAATCCTTCGTAACAATTTACTTGTAACTTTTTATCACGTGCAAATACGTTAAACTGTGTTCCTAAAACGGTTACAGCTCCATTTTTAGTCTGTACGGTAAACGTGTTTCCTTTGGTAACCTTAAAATAAGCTTCTCCATTGAGTTCTAGTTCTCGGTTGTTGTCCCACTTGTTTTTATTGTATTCAATAGTAGAATTAGCGTTTAAAGCAACTTCAGAACCATCCGGTAAACTGAAGTTTTGTTTTTCGGCAACTGAAGTTGAAATAGTAGTCCCTAATGAATCGATGTATAAATAACCAGCAAATAGCACAGCAAATACAGCGGCTATCTTTAAAACCGTAGCCCAAGGGTTTAATTTTTTAACCTTTGGTTTTTGTTTTAATTTTTCAGAAATAGCGTTAAACGTCGCTTCTTCATCAAAGTCTGGCGCGTCGAAACCTTGGGTGGTTTTGGCAATTTTTATATAAGATGCATATTCAGGATCGGCCTTAAGCTGCTCAATTTCTTCTTGAGTAGCAGTGCCGTTCAGGTATTTATGCAATGCGTAGTCTTTTTCCATAATAGTACGTTTCAACAGTAAAACAGCTTAATTGTATTTTACCCTACTTTAAATATCACCTATTTCTTTCCGAAGCGATTTTAAAGCTAAACTCATTCGTTTTTCAACCGCTTTTACTGAAATATCCAAAATTTCAGCTATCTCCTTATATTTTTTTCCTTCAATTCTGTTTAATAAAAAGGCGGTGCGCTGAGCTTCGGTTAAATTGGCGATAGCATGTTGTAATTTTTCGTGATATTGCTTTTCTTCCAACAAAAACTGAGGGGATTGGTGTTCCACTTTGTCGGGTTGATGTTTGGCATGTTTCAACACTACCTTTTTATGGGCCACTTCGTTCAAAAAAGCATTGTTGGTGATGGTGTATAAAAATGATTTTGCTTTTTCTACGGGCACTTTAGCACAGTTTTTCCAAAGTTTTATAAAAGCATCTTGTACCAAATCTTCCGCCTGTGCCTCGTTACCACATTTAAAATAGATAAACCGCCAAATAGCCTTTCCATGCTCCTTATATACTTTGTTGAAAGTATTTTCGTTGCAAATTGTAGTATTTTTATCCATATAGAAGTAGCTGTATGCCTGTCAAATATATTCAAAAAAAAGTTTTATAATCAAGGTAGGGTATTTTTGTACTAACTTGTTTCACTTACACAAACCGAGCTTAACCATGAAAAGAAAAATTACTTTATATACCTTTTTAATCCTCTGTTTTGGATTATTTCTAACCTCGTGCCAAAAAGAGGAAACCGAGTTTATTGATGAAACTGACCAAGATGAAACCATTACTTCAAACTCTACTTTAACCAATTTACTGCTCCGTACCTCACAAAACCCAGGGAGCAATGATGATATAATTGACGGTAACAGTTGCACACAGGTTAAATATCCAGCAACTGTGATTGCCAACGGACAAGAAGTGGTGTTGGAAAGCGAAACCGATATTCCTTTGATTCAAGCTATTTTTGATCAATTCCCCAACGATACCGATACGCTTGAAATTGTATTCCCTATAACCCTTATTCTTCAAGATTTTTCAGAGGTTGAAATAAATGACCAAGCAGAATTGGATGCGCTTATTGCAGTTTGCCAAGGCGAGTCTGAAATAGATTGTGTCGATTTTGTATACCCAATTACCGTATTTACTTATAATTCCAATGACGAACAAACTGGAACCGTAACTATCGATAATGATATTGAATTATACTTACTGTTGTTTAATTTAGATGGAGATGATATTATTAGCATCGATTTCCCTATTTCGGTGATTTTGCAAGATGGAACTACTGTTGCGGTTAACAGTAATCAGGAATTGGAAGATATCTTAGCTAATGCAAATTGTGAAGATGAAGACGAAGGGGGGCTTAGTGAATTTGAAGAAAACCTAACCACCGGAAGTTGGTACGTAACCTATTATTTTGATGATTTTGATGAAACCAGTGATTTTGAAGGGTATGAATTTACCTTTGCCACGGATAGTACTGCACAAGCAACAAACGGTACGAATATAGTACCTGGAACTTGGAAACTGACTACAAGCAGTACACCAGAATTAGAACTTTTCTTCGGAGCCAACGACCCTTTTAATGAATTGGATGAAGATTGGGAAATTATTGAAGGTACTTCAGAAATCATTCGTTTGAAAGATGTAAGTGGCAGTGACGGAAGTGTAGATTACCTAACCTTTGAACGCTCACCAAATACAGGTGGAAATAACGAAGAGATAAACATCTTAATTGAAAACCTAACCACAGGAAGCTGGTTTGTCACTTTATTTCAAGATGATGACGATGATGATACAACTGATTATGACGGGTATGAATTCAGCTTTTTTACAAATGGTTCAGCAACGGCTGTAAGCTCTTCTGAAACGGTAAATGGCTTCTGGTCTATTGAAGATGATGATAATGGTTTAGAGCTTATTTTAAACTTTGAAAATTCAGGAAGCGATGATCCTTTTGAAGATCTAAACGACGATTGGGACGTATTGGAATCTTCACAAGTGATAATTAGGCTAAGTGACGAAAGCAGTGGCGGAAGTGAAACAGATCTTTTAACCTTCGAGCGTGAACCTAATGGCGGTGGTGGAGGAAATGACCCCGACCCACAAGAGCTGAGAGATATTTTACAAGCTGGAACTTGGTATGTGGACACATTTTTAGAGGATGGCGATAATGAGACTGACGTTTTTAGCGGCTACGACTTTACATTCTTCTCAAACCAAACCGTAACAGCCAGCAATGGCTCAGAAAACGTTGATGGAATATGGATTGTTTCGGTTGTTGGCGAGGAGTTAAATTTTGAATTTGACATGGACAGTCCAATTAACGATGCTGACGATGATGATTATAAAGTGCTTCAGTTTTCTGAAACTTCGGTAACATTTATTATCCGTGATAGTGATGGGAATATTGAAGACACATTAACTTTTAAAAAGAATTAATAACCTGGTATAATATATTTAAAAATTATGAAATTTATGAAAATGAAAATAACAAGTATCCTTACAATCATTATGTATGTGGTGACTGTGGCCAGTTGTTCTGGAGATGATAATAATAATGACAATAACCAAAATGACACCAGCGCAAACCAAACCACAGAAATTGCACAAACGGGAACGTGGAGAATAACGCAATTTATAGACTCTGGTGATGATGAAACATCAGACTTTAACGGCTTTGTTTTTACTTTTAATAGCGACGGAACAGTTATAGCAAACAGAGATGAGTTGTCTGTTTCAGGAACTTGGTCTGTAAACGATAGCAGTAACTCATCAGATGATGACGATGGCAGCTCCAATGATATTAATTTCAACCTCTTTTTTGATGTTCCGGAAACTAATGATTTTGAAGATTTAAATGATGATTGGGACCTTGTCTCTGCAAGCAATTCAAAAATTGAATTAATCGATGTGAGTGGCGGTAATGGCGGAACCGATAATTTAATTTTTGAGAAGATTTAACCCCAAAAGCCTTTTGATTTTTGTTTTAAAAACCATCCTTGATTTAAAGGGTGGTTTTTTTATGGAATTGTTTTTTAAAGAAAAGGTAGGGTAAGTAGCATTCAAACTGTTCTATTAATACATAACCCTAAAAAGACCATTATGAAAAATGTAACCAACAAAATAGTATTAATTGCGTTTTTAGCTTTTGCTTTTTTAATAAGCTCTTGCTCAGAAGACGATACAGTTCCTTCAGATCCAGATAATTCCGAAGTAATTGAGCAGGGTTCAGAACTAGCTAACCTAATGCAGCGAACTTCCGATGGTAATGACAACGAATCTATCGATTGTATAGACTTTGTGTATCCGTTAAATTTCTTTATTTACAATTCTAACAATGAACAGACCGGAACACAAACCGTTAATAGCGATTCAGAATTGCTTAGTTTTTTACTTTCTTTAGAGCCGGGGACTTACATTGAGTTAGATTACCCAATTTCAGTGGTATTAAAAGACGGTACTGTAGTAGAAGTAAACAGTAATGCCGAATTACTTACTCTAATAACTGATTGTGCTTCGAACGGCGATGATGATATCCCAAACGACTTTGTGGATATTCTAACTTCAGATTCTTGGTATGTGACCTATTTCTTTGATGATACGGATGAAACTTCAGACTTTGAAGGTTATGAATTTACATTTGCAACCGATAGTACAGCTCAAGCAGTAAAGGGGTCAATCATAGTTGATGGAACCTGGGACTTAACGAGTGGTAGTACACCAGATTTAGAACTTTTCTTCGGGAATAGCGATCCTTTCGATGAATTGGATGAAGATTGGGATATTATTGAAGCTACTTCAGAAATTATAAAACTGAAACACATAAGCGGAGGCGATGGTAGCGTGGACTTTTTAACCTTTGAACGAAATCCATCCGGTGGCGGAGGCGGAGGTAATGGTGATACGGCAACCTTTGTTGACAACTTAACAACAAATAGCTGGTACGTAAACCTTCTGGAAGATGATGGTAATGATGAAACCTGTGATTATGTAGCGTATGAATTTACATTTAATAGTGACGAAACTGTGGTCGCGGTGAGTGATAGCAATACCGTAAATGGAACTTGGGCTGTGACCAATAGCAGTAGTGGCATTGATTTGATATTGAATTTTGAAATTACTGGTGAAGATGATCCATTTGATGACCTAAATGATGATTGGGACGTAGAGGAATTTGATGCTAATATTATAAGACTTTTTGATGTAAGTGGTGGTAATGGTGGTACAGACTATTTGAACTTTGGAAGAAACCCTTACGAAGACTGTAATGGTGGAGGTAACACAGATGATCTAGAAACTATTTTACAGGATGGTCAATGGAGCGTAGGCAGCTATATAGATGATGGCGATGATGAGACCAATGATTATAATGGCTACGCTTTTACTTTCAACGCAGATGGAACAGCTGTTGCTGAAAGTAACAGCGATACTGTAAACGGAACTTGGGCTGTAACAACGAGCAGTTCTGGACTTGACTTAGTGTTGAACTTTGAAATTGACAATGAAGATGACCCTTTTGATGATTTAAACGACGATTGGGATGTAGAGCAATTTACAACTACTCAAGTTGATTTAAAAGACGTTAGTGGAGGTGATGGCAGTACTGATTTATTAACGTTTGTTAAGCTTTAAACACCTTTTTTGCCCCTAAAAGAAAAGCCTTTCCAAGTTTTGGAAAGGCTTTTTTACTTTAGGTAACTTTCTATTTATTATAAAGTTTTTTACCTGCTTCTTCATATGCGTCGCCTTTTACCCAAAATGGAGTTGAAGGATCATTTGCAATATTGCGACCCGATAATACATAAGCTCTAAAAAATTTCAGTAAGTAATCATAATCTAATGTATCCGCCTCATCGCTTGGGCGGTGGTAGTGTTTTGTAGAATCTGAAAAGTTTGTAAAGCCTAATGAGAAAGTGGGGGAGGGAATCCCTTTTTTTGCAAAATGGACATTGTCACTTCGGTTAAATAAACCTTGCTCCGGAGCAGGGTCGTCAATTGCTCTAAGGCCAAACGTAGAAACAGCGTTCTCAATATTTTGTTGTGCAGTGGTTCGGGTTAGCCCTACAATGGTAGCGACTGAAGTATCATTGTAACCACCATTGTCACTATTAAAACAATACACCATTTGGTCAAGTGGCACTATAGGGTTGTCAACATAATACTCGCTGCCTAACAATCCTTTTTCTTCCCCTGTAAAAAGAATAAATAACGCAGAGCGTTTGGTTGGGTACTTTGCCAAGTTTTCGGCCATACTCAATACTGTTGTAACGCCTACCGCATTATCCCTTGCTCCATTGTAAATGGTATCGCCACTTTCGTCTGGTTGGCCAATGCCGACATGATCGTAATGAGCTGAATAAATAATGTATTCATTTTTAAGGGTAGGATCGGTTCCTTCAACCATGCCTACTACATTTTGTGAAGTAACTTTTACCCGATTTTCACCTTCCATCATCATCTTAATGGGCATTTCATTTTTATTGCTTAAGGCATCTGCATAGGCTCCGTTTTCATCTTGTACCCAAACATAAGCAAAAGCATCCGTTTTACTGGCTTGATTAACCGTTTCAGCAATTTCTAATCGTTTACTGTTAAAATTGTGGTCTATGTATCCCCACATTTGTGGAGCAGCTTTAATAAATTCGATAATACCAATTGCTCCAGCTTTTTTGGCGAGTTCTGCTTTTTTTTCCCGTAATCCAAAAGCAGCTCTAGCATCTTTTGCATTAGGCCCTCCAGCTCGTACCAAAACAATTTTTTCCTTTAAATCCTTTCCTTTGTAATCATCTTCTAGTCCATAGCCCATATATACAGCTGTACCGGTGAAATCCATTTTCGAAGTTTGTAAAACAACCTTCTTTTTATATTCATTGCCATCTATGGAAAGGGTAAATCGCTCTGGCGGTGTTACTTCTTGCATGGGCACTTTTTGGTAGTAATTGTTTGTGGTTGGGTTAGGTTTTACCCCATAACTGCGTAATGCATTGGCTAGGTAGGAGGCAGCAATTTTATTTTCAGAAGTTCCAGTTTCCCGGCCCTTTAACAAATCGTCAGCTAAAAAATAGATATGTCCTTCAATATTACTCTTTGATACCGTTGCTTCAATTTTTTCTTGTTCAGTTTGAGAAAATATTGACGTTGTGAAAAAGATGACAATTAAAAAAGTTATGTGTTTCATGATAAAATATTAGTTCTTAAAACCAATAAATATAAACAAATGATTTGAAGTTTTTCCGATAAATAATACCCAAACGAATAAATACAGTATTCACTTTAAAAGAGGAATTTTTATCTATTACGATAAACTTTAATTAGTGAAACCAAAACCGCTTAACTTTTTTTTATTTAATCAAGTAAGGTGACCTGAAAAAACACCACATATTCATAAAAAATGTTTAAAGTTTTTTAAAAATCAATAAACAAAAGTTAAAATGTTTTTTACCGCTAGACTCACAAGTTACTTTTGGCCTATAACAAATAAAAAACTTGAACTATGAAAAACTTAGTAAAATTTTCATTCATTGCGATGATTGCCTTTTTAGCGTACTCTTGCAGTGATGATGATGACAATTCGTCTTTAGACGATAACCAGACAACAGCAGAATTTATCGCCACTACTCCTGAATTTTCTTCTCTAGCAGCAGCTTTAGAAAGAACTGGCTTAACAGCAAACTTTCAGAGCGGTGCTGAATTAACACTTTTTGCACCAACCAACGATGCTTTTAGCACTTTCTTAAATAATAATGGATTTTCAAACTTAGAAGAAGTTCCAGAAGATCTTTTGAGAGAAACATTACTTAATCACGTGGTTTCTGGAGATAATGAAGCAGCCGATTTAACAACCGGTTATGTCAACTCTTTGGCGACCTATGCAAACACAGATAATAATTTAAGTATGTATGTAGACACAAGTGCTGGTGTAAAACTTAATGGTCTTGCAACTGTTACTGAGGCTGATATAGAAACTGAAAGTGGTGTTGTGCATAAAGTAGATGCGGTAATAACGTTACCTACAGTAGTGACTTTTGCAACTGCAGATTCTAATTTCGAGACATTAGTTTCAGCATTGACCCTACAAGGGCAGCCAGATTATGTTACTACATTATCTACTGGCATTGGTACAGACCCAGCACCTTTTACTGTATTTGCTCCAACAAATAAAGCATTTGCTGATTTATTGGTAGAGCTTAATATTACAGGTTTAAATGAAATTGATAGCGCCACATTAACCGCTGCGCTCAACACCCACGTAATTGCAGGTCAAAATGTTCGTGCTGAAGATCTTACAACTGGAACGGTTACAACCCTTGGTGCTGCTGTAGAAGTAGACGCTGAAAATGGAACTATAACCGATCCTAATGATAGAATAAGTACTATTGTAGTAACCAACGTACAAGCTTCTAATGGTGTTATACACGCTATAGATAATGTATTGCTACCACAGTTATAAAACTGCTGAGTACTTATTTAAACGAAAACCGCTTCAAAAATTATTTTGAAGCGGTTTTTTTAGAGATACAACAAATATGCTAAGAGATTGTTTTATTAATTTTTTTTGCTGAATAAAAAGAAGGGAATTTTTAGAAAATTTCATAGTTATTTATTGATAAAATACATGTCATCTGATAAATTATTAAAGATGAATGAGGCACAGAAATAAGTTGTTAGGGAAAGAGCAAATTGATGTCACTTCCAAACCGTTCCATCATATTATTAGTTGGATTGCTATCTTGAAAAGGAAAAGCATCAATTTCGTTATCATGTCTAATAATTAATCGATAGGTGGGGCAGAAAGTTTCATTTGGATACATATTGATATCCCATTCTTTTAAATAATTAATGGTTATGCTATCTCCAGTTTCTAAAGCTGAAAATTCTTTTTTTGCAATTAAATTTCCGTTACTGTTAATGGCTGTTCCCCAGGGTCTTTCGTATAAATAAAAAGCTTGTTTTGCTTCTTCTGAATAAAAGGAATCTCCTACATTTACAATACTTCCAGAGATGGTAACTACACCCGTGGTATTATTGGTTGGGGTTAACTTAAAATCGATTGTTTCTACAGCAAAATCTATGTGTTTTGCAGTGTCTAATACTGTATTTTCTTTACTACATCCTAGCAGTAACATAATACTAATGTACAAAAGGTAAATTGAATGTTTCATAATACTATAATTTAGAGTTTATAATATGTAATATATTGATAATTAGAGACTTATGTGTTAAGTGTTTTTACGTAATCTTTGTAAGAAAAAAGTAGGGGTATTCCTATATAAAAAAGGTTCAAACCTATATAGTGAGACTGCCATTGAATAAATTAAGTGTATCTTTGTGGTCAATTCAGAAATGGCATCATTAAAACTTCATAGCCATTTATAAACAACCTATATGTCATTTAAATCACTTGGGCTGTCCGAAGCCTTGCTAAAAGCTATTAGCAAAAAAGGATATACTACCCCTTCACCTATTCAGCAGAAAGCAATTCCTAAAATATTAGAGCGTAAAGATGTATTGGCATCTGCGCAAACAGGAACTGGTAAAACAGCTGCTTTTACATTGCCTATGCTACAAATATTAAACAGTGGAAAAAACTTGCACAACCGCCCGGTTCGAGCTTTAGTGTTAACCCCAACCCGTGAATTGGCAGCACAGGTAATGGATGATGTAAATACGTACAGTGAGTTTACCAATTGTAAAGGAACTGTTATTTTTGGCGGGGTAAGCGAGAAGCCTCAAATAAAAGCATTACGGAAAGGTGTGGATATATTGGTAGCAACGCCTGGACGTTTGCTCGATTTGCAAAGCCGAAATATTATTTCATTATCCAATATTGAAATACTGGTATTGGATGAAGCCGATAGAATGCTGGATATGGGATTTCTTCGCGATATTAAAAAGATTTTAGCTGTTATACCTTCAAAGCGACAGAACTTGTTGTTTTCGGCTACTTTTTCAAAAGATATAAAAAAGCTGGCCAATACGTTTTTGCATCATCCGGTAATGGTAGAAGCTACACCTGAAAATACCACGGCAGAAAAAGTAGACCAATTAATTTACCGAACAGATAAAACTAAAAAAACACAATTGGTGACTAAGCTGATTGATGAAGGCGACTGGCAACAAGTACTTATTTTTACCCGTACCAAACATGGAGCAAACCGCTTGAGTCAAAAACTGGAAAAAGCAGGAATTACTTCAGCCGCCATTCACGGAAATAAAAGCCAAGGAGCACGCACCAAAGCGCTTGCTGGTTTCAAAAGTGGTAAAACCCGTGTTCTGGTAGCAACCGATATTGCTGCCCGCGGACTGGATATTCCATTACTGCCGCACGTAATTAATTATGAATTACCTAATGTGCCAGAAGATTATGTGCACCGTATTGGTCGTACCGGAAGGGCAGGAGCGTCGGGACAAGCAGTTTCTATTGTAAGTGTAGATGAAAACGAATACGTTCGCGGTATTGAAAAATTATTGGGTGAACGCTTAGAAAGTGAAACTGTACCCGGTTTTGAAGTTACTGAAACACTAAAAGAAGTACTGGATAAAAAAGCTGAAAACAAAGCGAATCATCGTTCACAACGTAACAAGCCGCGAAATAATAAATCGTCTCGAGGTTCAAAGCGAAGACGCAACAGGTAATATTTGTTTAGGCAGGCGGGGCGCTTAGCATCCATTGAATACCAAATGCATCGGTACACATACCGAAATACGATTCCCAAAAGGTGTTTTGCATAGGCATGGTTTCTTTTCCTCCTTTGCTTAATTTGGCATAAAGTTGGTCTGCTTCTTCTTTGTTGTCAGCATTAATAGAGATTGAAAAATTGGTGCCAATGGTCGCTTTTCCATAGTGATCAGAAGTGTCGCTTCCCATTAATGTGTATCCTTCTTTTAGCGGAAGACTTACGTGCATGATTTTTTTCTTGTCAGCATCTGTCATTTGATAATCGGAATCTTCGGGCATATCGCCAAAACGGCCAATGTGTTGAAACTCGCTATTGAATACTTTTTTATAAAAATTAAAAGCAGCTTCGCAATCACCATTAAATGTTAGATATGGGTGGATTGATTTCATAAGTTTACATTTTAGAACATTAATTTACAGTAAAAAGGAAGGTGTTATTTATTAGCCGATGAATTTAAATCTAAACGTCTAATTTTTCGTCGAAGGTCCCTATTTGTAGTATATAAGGTTACTCCAGAACATTGATCAACAGCATATCTATTGAGTTTGTTTTCTTCAAATTCACTTAGTTTAATGCGATCTATAGTTTCCGAAGAAATATGTGGAAATAACTCTTCTAATTCAGGATTTTCGTTGAGGTCTAATACCAACCATTTTCTGCCTTGAATGATAATGCCAAATCTAATGGGACAGCCACATCGATCTTCTTTGGCTACAATTTTTTTCTCATTGTCTAGGTAAATAGCATCTGCAAGCAACTTTTCTTTGATAAGTTCTAATTGAAATTCAGAAGTTTCAGCTTTTTTAAAATCTTTAATCCATGCTTCATTGGTTTTCTTTAAAAAGCATTCTTCGGGTAGTGGTCGCTGTGCAAAAGCGTTTCCGAAGACACACATAAAAAATAGGACATAATAAAATTTCAAACCAACTATATTTCGATAAGCTAAATACATCGCTTAAAAAGAAACGGTATAATCCCGAACCGATTTACGGAATACCAAAAAGCTGTAGTAGGTTGAAAGATAATAGGGTAGGTTAAAGATAAGCAAAAAAATAAATTGATTGCTAAATACCTATTTTAAATTTTAATATTGCGAAACAACTTTTAATCCTAAAATCGAGACAATAAGGGTTGTTATAAAAAAGATCCTCCAGAAGTCAGCTGGTTCTTTAAAAACAAAAATTCCGATTAATACGGTTCCTACGGCGCCTATGCCAGTCCAAACTGCGTAAGCTGTACCAATGGGTAACGTTTGTGTGGCCTTTATCAATAATAACATGCTAATAGCAAGACAGACTAAAAAACCAACGTACCAATATGTAGTAATCGTACCAGTTGCTTCTTTTGCTTTTCCTAAGCAGAAGGCAAAGCTTACTTCAAAAAGGCCAGCTATTATAAGGATAATCCAATTCATTGATAAAGGGTTGTTTGGTTTTGATCGTATTTTGACAGCGGTTCGGTATATGATTTATGACGATTTTGCGACAGTGCCAGCTAAGTGTAAGCAAGTCGCACCGTGGTGCAGTGCTTTTCATGCCTGTTTAACAGTCGGCAGGGTGGAGCTGCCTCTCCAAATAATACTAGTCGCAATTTAATAATAAATGAGGAATTTAAAGTGCTTTGGCTATGTAAGGCATAAATTATATATATGTTGTTAACTACTGGTGCGGACTATTCGTTACAAACTATGTTTTATAAGAAGGCTTAAAATAGACTTTAAAAGAAAAACGAAATAATGGAGAAGGCTTAGTCAAATTCAATCAATTGTGATTGGTGCAAAATATGCACATTCAACTGTGAAATCATAGTCTACAACTCCATCATTATCAAGGCCCGAGGATACATATGTACAGGTCTTTCCTGGTTCAAGTATTCCGCAAAATGGTTCGCTCGGAAATATTTCTTTTTCATCAAAAATATTAACGATATAATAAGCAATTCCCAACTCATTTTTATCGCCATTATTTGTAAAATCTGCTGAGATAGTATATATTTTGTTTTCGCCATCCTCTAAAATCGATGTTTCTAGATTGGAATAAGTAACATAAGGCAGGGCATTGTCGTTATCACATAAATTATCATAAGAATCATCATCACTGTTGCAACTAAAAGTTATTGACAATAAACAGGTAAGAAATAAAAAACGTGGCTTGCAAAAGTTAATGAAGTTCATAGGAGGTTTTCGGCAAAAATATATTTAATCTGCAAAAATTAAAATTAATAATTATAGGTGACGTTTTTTTATGACCGTCAATTTTGTGTTTATATGTACTAACTTTCAGTTTGACATATCGTTAACAACTCCGAGTGGATTCGGACGTAGTCGAATCCGCCGTAATTGCGGTTA